>Ga0207684_10000428_pt1 | contig 55836 bp, 64 predicted proteins | sample KBSK5501metaG_FD_184342 | JGI IMG/M metagenome (GOLD analysis project Ga0207684, IMG submission 184342) | Corn, switchgrass and miscanthus rhizosphere microbial communities from Kellogg Biological Station, Michigan, USA - KBS K5-50-1 metaG... | ecosystem: Host-associated > Plants > Roots >... | reverse complement strand
AGGTGTTGCGACGACCGATTGATTTCGCCCTGGACCCCACGGTCGGAGTGATGGACCAAACCCTTGAGGTCAGTGGTGCCTCTTGACCAGATCGCCATCTCCAAGGCGTCGAGGGCGAGCTCTGCTCGCAAAGTGGTCGAGACCTTCCAACCAACGATGTAGCGACTGAAGACGTCGGTGACGAAAGCCGTGTAGACGACGCCGGGCCAGGTGCTGACGTAGGTGAGGTCGGCAACCCACAGCCGGTTGGGCGCTGTCGCGCTGAAGTCTCGGTCAACCAGGTCGGCCGGCCGGGAGTCAACCTGGGAGGGAATCGTGGTCCGCCAGGTCTTGCCCCGGACCGCCCCTTCGAGTTCAAGATCAGCCATCAGCCGACCCACCCGGTCCCGACCGACCTCGACACTCTCGCGCCTCAGTTGCTTCCAGACCTTCTCGGTGCCGTAGACGTCGAAGTTCTCCTTGTGCACGCGAGCGATCTCGACCTTGAGACTGTCGTCGCGCAGCTGGCGAGCCGATGGTCGCCGCGAGAGTGCCGCGTAATAGGTAGACGGGGCGACCTGCAGCGTGTCGCAGATCGGCTCGACCCCGAACCGGTCTCGGTGTTCGTTGATGAAGCTCACTACTTCGGCAGTCGAGGGTCGAGCTCCCTCGCGAAGAAAGCCGACGCCGCCTTGAGGATCTCGTTGGCTCGGCGGAGCTCGCGAACCTCCTTCTCCAGCTCAGCTATCCGCTGCTGGTCCTTGGTCATCACTCCAGGGCGCTGACCATTGTCGATCTCGGCTTGCTTGACCCAGTGACGTAACGTCTCCGAGCCGAGTCCCAGCTGCACCGCGATTCGCGTCACCACACCGTGACGCTCGCCGGTCTCCTTCATGGTCTCCTGGACCATGCGGACCGCTCGCTCTCTCAGCTCAGCTGGATGTTGGTGTCCCGATCCGTGCTTGGGCGTCTGCTGCTTCGGTGCTGACATGGGCTACATCCTCCCAAAGAATGCAGCCTCCATCAAACCCAGGGCAGTTCACCTTTGGTGACCCCCTAATAGCTGCAGAGCCGCCAAGATAAGGCGGTTCGACCGAGCCCTCGGTGGGTGAGCACTCCGAGCCCCTGAGCGTGGAAGCTCTAGCTCTAGACAGTGCCCCCACTGGGAGGCAAGGAGAGAAGACGACCGGTGGGATGTCGTGCCTTGAGCACTGCTCTATTAGGGCGTCGCGGTTCTCCTTGGCTCGGGGTCCACGCGCGCCCGCAAAGGAGATGCCAATGGTCTTTGTTGGAATCGATTGGGCGGAGGCCCACCACGATGTCTGCCTAGTCGACGACACCGGGCAAGTGCTGGCCAAGCGAAGAGTGGCAGAAGGACTCGAAGGCGTCACCAAGCTCCACGCCCTCATCGCCGAGCACGCTGAGGACCCGGGCTCGGTCGTGGTCGGAATCGAGACTGACCGCGGGCTGCTCGTCGGCTCCTTGCTGGCGGCCGGCTACCAGGTCTTCGCCATCAATCCTTTGGCCGCGAGTCGATATCGAGACCGCCACGCGACCTCGGGCGCCAAGTCAGACCCGGGTGACGCTCGAGTGTTGGCCGATCTGGTTCGGACCGACCGCCACCAACATCGGACGGTGGCCGGAGACTCTGAGCTTGCCGAGGCGGTCAAGGTCCTGGCCCGAGCTCATCAAAGCCTGGTCTGGACTCGACAGCGCCAAGTCAACCAGCTGCGCAACGCGCTGCGCGAGTTCTACCCGGCTGCTTTGGCTGCCTTCGATGATCTCGACTCCGGAGACGCCCTAGCCGTGCTAGAGCTGGCGCCCACGCCCGGCCGAGGCCGCAGCCTGTCTCGGACCAAAATCAGCTCGGCGCTACGGCGGGGCGGCCGCGAGCGCAACCTCGAGGTGAAGGCGGGCCAGATCCAGAACGTGCTGCGACTACCGCAGCTGGAGGCGCCGGCGCTGGTTGCCCAAGCCTATGGCCACAGCGTCGCTGCCAGCGTGGCCGTAATCAAACAGCTCAGCCAGCAAATCGCAGACCTCGAGCAGGAGCTGGCCGTGAGTTTTGAAACGCACCCGGACGCCGAGATCTACCTCAGTCTGCCTGGACTCGGTCGTGTCCTCGGCGCCCGGGCCTTAGCCGAGTTCGGTGACGACCGGACTCGATTCCCACATCCTAAGGCGCGCAAGAACTACTCCGGCACAGCACCTATCACTAAGGCCTCGGGGACTCGCAAAGTTGTGCTGGCTCGGGTGGCGCGCAACCGGCGCCTGGCTGATGCCTGTTACCAGTGGGCCTTCGCGGCTATCACAAGTTCCGAAGGCGCACGCCGCCGATATGACTCCCTGCGCGCCCGCGGGCAGACTCACCACCAGGCCCTGCGTGCTCTCGGCAATCGACTGGTCGGCGTCCTTCACGGTTGCCTGACCAACCAGCAGACCTATCGCGAGGACGTCGCATGGCGGACGGCAACCGATGTTGCCGCTTGACATTTCCAGCCGTGGGATGTCTAGAGCCGTCCGGAGCCGGGAATGCGTGATCCGGCTGTGATCCGGCGCGGTCTCTCACGGAGCCTCTGATTTGACCCTTAGGATGTGGGTGGTAGACGTCCCCCCACAGAACCTCGCACCGGGGATAGTTGCCGACACGCGGATGTGACACGGGTAGGACAATTGCTCGTACCGCCTCCGGTACTACAGGCGCAGTTCGGACGTATCGACACGGCGCCGCTCGTGCCCAAAGACTCGCGAATCGAAGCACCAGACTTCCTCTGGGATGATCCGGAAGCTCTGCCATCCGTCGGGAGCGGACTCCTCCCTTTGATGCTCCGCCCTACCTTTGATTTGCAGGCCCAAGTTTCCGCCCGGTGGACCTGGATGGCTGTAGATCGCGACCGAGACACGCGCGTCTTGCATGATGTTCAGTACGTGCTTGGCCTCACGCATGGAGAGGAAGAACAGCTCCCAGTTTGTCGTTGAATCGAAACTGCACCGGACTGGTCCAAGGTCCCTCAGGTCCGAGCGTAGACAGCGCCATGATCTCTGTTCGGCCCAGGCTTCTCTCACCCTGGCATTCAAGTCTTTGTTGAACGACGACGCGCTGCGTCTACTTGGCATTCGATCTAGACCCGCAGCACCTGGGCCTGTCTCCGACCCGCGTGTCGTCGCTCGCCAGTCTCATGACTCTAGAGCGTCCTGGCATAGAAGGCGGTGAGCTTGTCGATGGCGGCGTCGACGTACTTATCGATCCAGTAGGTCTCGATGTGCGTTGCGCCCTGGATGAGGAACAACTCTTTGTCCTCCGTGCCAGTGGCCTTCGGAAACGCCCCATCCGTCATGTACCGGGTGTCGGCCTCGCTGCCGGCGATCATCAGTAGGGGCACGTCGATGAGTTCGAGCTCGTCGGTGGCGTCCCAGCTCATAAGGTCGAGCAGGCTGCTCATCGTGTACTTGAAGGTCGAGCCGGGGCTGGCGTGGGTCTTCCGGTAGTACACGTAGCCCTGCCTATACAGGTCGAACGGCTGGGCGGCGATCTGCTCGTCGGTCAGGTCGGCGTCCCCGTGTAGCGGACCTCGCCGCCGGCGGCTTCCTGCGCGCGCGCCTCGGAGGCGTGCCGCAGGCGGTCGTGGACGGTGTCGAGTGCCGAGTCCTACAGTCCGTTGCGGCGGACGCGGCCGGAGTTGAACATGCTCACCGTCGCGACGGAGCGGAACCGCTTGTCGGACTTAACCGCGTTCAGCGTGTACCCGCCGCCACCGCAGATGCCCAGCGCCCCCAGCCGGCTCGCATCCACGCCGGGGAAGCCGGCGATGAAATCGGCCATGCCGTGGATGTCGTCGGTGCGGAAGAAGGGCTTGTCCACGCTGCGGGGCTCGCCATCGCTGTGTCCCTGGTAGGCGGCATCGGCGGCGACAGTGATGTAGCCCTGCTCGGCAAGACGCTGCGCGTGTCGGCCGGCGGTCTGCTCCTTCACCCCTCCGTTTGGGTGCGCACAGTGATCGCCGGGTAGCTGCCGTTCGGGTCGTAGTGCGCCGGTGTATAGACGTTCGCGGCGATCTTCAGGCCGCGCAGCGTGTACGTGACTGGGTGGATGTTGACCTTGCCCGGCTCGTTCGCGCTGATTGGGTACTCGTAGACCAGGCCGAACGGGTTCTGCCGGTAGTCGTGCACCGGACCCGCGTCCGCCATGATGTCGATGTCGCTCATTGGATTCTCCTTCTCAATCGAGGCCCTTCTCGGCCAGGAACGTCGTGATCTGGTCGGCGATCTGGTGGTTGTTGAGGTCGCTGAACGCGAAGTGCGTATTGCCGTGGATGCCCCGCTCGGGCAGCGACACGAAGGTGGCGTCGCCGGCCAGGTGGATCACGAGGATCGGGCGATTGAAATCCCGGCAGGTTGATCTGCACGCGAACCCAACAGCCTCCACGACCTCCGGTTATCGACCGGACCTATCCCTGCCCGCGAGACCGCGGCACGACCAGTCCCGATTCGTAGGCGGTGACGACCGCCTGCGTCCTGTCGCGCAACCCAAGCTTGCTCAGCACGTGGCTCACATGTGTCTTCACGGTTTCCTCAGTTACGAACAGCCGGGCCGCTATCTCCGGGTTTGACAAGCCGTCCGCGACAAGACGCAGGACCTGCGTCTCGCGCGGAGTGAGCTCGGAGAGAGCGGCCGTGAACGCTGCATCCGGCGCAGGGCGCAACAGGGCGAACTCGCTGATCAGGCGGCGCGTGATGGTCGGCGCGAGCAGGGCGTTGCCGGCGGCAATGACTCGAACCGCCTCGAAGAGCCGCTCTGCGGTCACGTCTTTGAGAAGGAATCCGCTGGCGCCGGCGCGCAGTGCGTCGTAGACATACTCGTCCAGGTCGAATGTCGTCAGGATGAGGATCCTCGGCCCGTCCGGCGCGGAGCCGACGAGCTGCCTTGTGGCCTCGATGCCGTCCATGCCCGGCATCCGGACGTCCATGAGAACGACGTCGGGGCGCAGCTCACGGCAGATCCGTACCGCCTCGGCCCCGTCACGGGCGGTGCCGACAACGCTTAGGTCGGGCTGCGTGCCGAGGAGGTCGGCAAATCCGGTGCGGACAACCTCGTGGTCGTCGGCGACGACGATCCGGATGGTTGATGATGGGCCGCTCATCCGGCTTCCTCCGCCTTTCCGGGCAGGCGGGCCGTGACGAGGAAGCCGCCGCCGGCCGCCGCACCGGTCTGCAGCTCGCCACCGACTGCCACGGCTCGCTCGCGCATGCCAAGCAGCCCGTGACCACTGGCAGGCGGCGCGGCGGGAGGACCGGGCCCGTTGTCGCGGATGCGGAGTCGCAGGCCGTCGTCGGCATAGTGGAGTTCCACATCGACGGCCGCGCCCGGCGCGTGACGCCGGGCGTTGGTGAGAGCTTCCTGGACGATCCGATACACGGCGAGCTCGACACCCGGGTCGAGCGTGGCCGGCGGGCCCTGAAGGATGAGGCGGGTAGCCGTGCCGGACGTGTCCCGCGCAGTGTCGACCAGCTCGTTCAGCTGGCGCAGTCCCGGCTGCGGCTGCCGCTCCGCGAGATCTATCTCGGTGTCCTCGCGCAGAACACCGAGCAACCGCCGCATCTCAGTCAGCGCGGCCCGGGCGGTGTCGCCGATGTCGGACAGCCTCCGCGCACCGGCAGCAGGCATCCCGGGGGTGGCCAGGCGAGCCGTCTCTGCCTGCACGACGACCATCGATATGTGGTGGGCCACGATATCGTGCAGCTCGCGGGCGATGCGAGCCCGTTCACCCCGCGCAGTGTGCTCGAGGAGCGTGCCGGCGATGAACTCCCGGGAGGCCCGATTTTCATTGGCCTCGCTGCGCGCCCGCTGTGCGATCCCGGCCAGGGCCGCCGCCGGGGCCAACGAGGCAAGCAGAACAGTCAAGACATGGGGCTCCTCGGAGCCCGAGAAGCCCGTCAGTGCAAGAAATAGGTATGGCGCGGCGAGAACCACGGCCAGCAGCGGCGAACCGTGGCGGCCAAGACGATAGCAGGCGATGAGCTGGGCAGCCGCTCCGGCCACGGTCTCCGTCTGGAAGGCTGTCAGCGACAGCAGGCTCGCTGCAGTAACGGTCACTGCAGCGGCAGCCGGCTGCGCCCAGAAGAGAAGCACCGGAAGCACCGTTGCCAGCGCGACGAGGCCGAGGATCAGGGAGTACAGAGCGGGTCCGCCCACGTACCCGCCTTGTGAGACGCTTTGAGCCTGCGCGATGGCCTCGGCCACCGCGAGCAGCCCAAGCAAGCCACGTGCAATCAAGGAAGCATGCGGAGCTGAGGCGATCCGCCGCACCCTGCCGGCCCAACCGCCGCGAAAGTCGGCTACAAGACCCACGCAAAGCATTGTCTGCGCTGGTTCGGAGCCTGGCGTCCCCCTTGTCAGCGATCCCGCATCCCTCCTACGAGGGATGCGCGGCCGTGGATCTCCCTCCTGCCAGCCACTCCATAGATCGCTCCCCAGGGTGACGACTTGAGCGCCGCCGCTGAGTAGCGTCCTTGGCATGGATGCAACTATCGAAGTAGCCAGCCTTAGCAAACGGTTCGGGCAGACGCTGGCCCTGGACCAACTGTCCTTCACCGTCACGCCGGGTCACGTAACCGGCTTCGTGGGACCCAACGGCGCGGGAAAGTCCACGACCATGCGCGTGATCCTGGGCCTGGACAAGGCTGATGCGGGCCGCGCGCTGATCGGCGGACTGCCCTATCGGAGCCTGCGCCACCCGCTGAATCATGTGGGGGCGCTGCTCGATGCCTCAGCCCTGCAGCCGAGCCGCACCGGCCGCAACCACCTGCTGTGGATGGCCCATTCGCAGGGTCTGACCGCCGCGCGAGTCGACGAGGTGATCGAGCTGGTCGGCCTCGAGACCGCGGCGCGCCGTAAGGCTGGTGGGTACTCGCTGGGAATGCGGCAGCGGCTCGGGATCGCGGCGGCACTGCTCGGCGACCCGCCTGTGCTCATGCTCGACGAGCCGATCAACGGTCTGGATCCCGAAGGCATCGTGTGGATGCGCGGCTTCCTGCGGGCGCTGGCCGCCGAGGGCCGCGCCGTCTTGGTGTCGAGCCACCTGATGAGCGAACTGCAGGACACCGCCGACCATCTCATCGTGATCGGGCGCGGCCGCCTGATCGCCGACGTCAGCGTTGCGGACCTGCTCGCGGCCGCGGCTGACGGCCGGGTCACGCTGCGAACTTCGGCGCGGTCGGAGGCGATGACGGCGCTGGCGCGCGCCGGCGCCACCGTGGCCGCCACCCATCGCGACACGCTTACCGTCTCCGGACTGGCGGCAGAGCGCGTGGTGGCGGTGCTGGGCGAGAACACGGTGCCGTTCTCCGAGGTGGCGCCGCATCGCGCCACGTTGGAGGAGGCCTACATGGAGCTCACGCGAGACGCGGTCGAGTTCCACGCCGCCGCCGGAAAGGAGGAAGCACGATGACCGTCGGCACCACTCCATACCACTCAACCCTGCGGACCGGGCGCGCCGGTTTCGCGCAACTGTTGCTCGCCGAATGGACCAAGTTCCGAACTGTCCGCGGCTGGGCGGTCGGGACCGTTGCCGCAGCGCTGGTCATGGTGCTGGTGGGTCTCGTCACCGAAGCCCTCAGCCATAACAATGGTTGCCTTGGTCCCCCCGGTCAGGCCTGCCCTGCAGTGCCGTCGGGGCCGGACGGCGAATTGGTGGACGACCAGTTCTACTTTGCGCACCAGCCGCTGCAGGGGGATGGCAGCATCACCGTCCGGCTGACCTCGCTGACTGGGCTGGACACGTACCCGGCCGACCATCCCAACGAGATCGTCCCCCGCGTCATGCCCTGGGCAAAGGCCGGGGTCATCATCAAGGAGACCACCCGGCAGGGATCGCACTACACAGCGGTGATGGTCACTGGAAACCACGGGGTGCGGATGCAGTACGACTACATCCACGACACCGCCGGCAGCCCGGTCGGTCTTTCCGCAGCATCCCCGCGCTGGCTGCGGCTGACCCGTTCCGGTAACACCCTCACCGGCTATGAGTCGGCAGACGGCGCGCACTGGACCAGGATCGGCGCCGCGAACTTGGCCGGCCTGCCGGCCACAGTGCAGGTCGGGCTGTTCGTGGCCTCCCCGAGCGACTGCCAGGTGTCCCCCGGTGTCGCTGGGGGATTTACCTGCCGCCTGACCCAGGCCACGGGCACCTTCGACGACGTCAGCCTGGAGGGCAGCGCCCCCGGCGGCGTGTGGAGCCACGACGTCGTGGGAGGCCACGGCAACCAAGCCGTAGATCTCGGCGGGTTTGGGTTCAAGGAATCCGGCGGAACGTTCATCATTGCCGGGACCGGGGATATCGCGCCGGTTGTGATGAACGGCGGCGGCAGGAGAATCGAGGACACTCTTCGCGGCACGTTCGCCGCCCTGATCGTCGTGATCGTCGTCGCGTCCATGTTCATGACCGCCGAATACCGGCGGGGCCTGATCCGGACAACTCTGGCCGCGAGTCCTCGGCGGGGCCGGGTGCTGGCAGCCAAGGCGATCGTGATTGCCTCGGTCACCTTCGTGGCGGGGCTGGCCGCTGCCGCGGTCGCAGTCCCGGTCGGCGAATTGCTCCTGCGCGCCAACGGCTGGTACATCTTCCCGCTGACGTCACTGACCGAGGTCCGTGTGATGGTCGGGACGGCTGCGCTGCTCGCCGTCGTCGCCGTCCTGGCCCTCGCGGTCGGCACGATGTTTCGGCGCAGCGCCGAGGCGGTGACCGCCCTCATCGGGATGATCGTCGTCCCGTACGTCCTGGCATTCGCCTCCCCTCTGCCAGTCGGTGTGTCGGAGTGGCTGCTGCGAATCACCCCAGCCGCCGGCTTCGCCATCCAGCAGAGCGTGCCCCGGTACACGCAGGTCAGCGCCGCGCTGCTCACAACCATGAATGATTTCTATCCACTCGAGCCCTGGGCCGGCTTCGCCGTGCTGTGTGCCTACACCGTGCTCGCCCTCGGTCTGGCCACCATCCTGTTGCGACGGAGGGACGCATGAGCCAGGCAGTCCATGCCGAGTGGACGAAGCTGCGCACCGCACCGGGAGCCGGCTGGCTGATACTCGCCTTCATCCCGCTGACCGCGGCGCTGAGCGCAACTGCGGCGGCCGCCGTGACTTGTTCGTCCCCCGGCTGTGGTCTGGACCCGGCCAGGGTCAGCCTGACCGGGATCGACCTGGGCCAGGCTGTGGTCGTCGTCCTCGCCGTCCTGGCGATGGGCGGCGAGTACAGCACAGGCATGATCCGCATCACCCTGACGGCAATGCCATGCCGGATCAAAGTCCTCGCCGCCAAGGCAGCCGTGATCACTGGCGTCGTGCTGGCTGCCGGGTCAATCGCCGTGCTCCTATCGGTGCTGGCTGGGCAGTTCATCCTGCCCGGCCAGGGCTTCACAGCGGCGCACGGTTACGCGCCGCTCTCCCTGGCCGACGGGCCGGTGATGCGTGCCGCAGCCGGTTCGGTCCTCTACCTCGCTCTAATCGCCCTGCTCAGCCTCGGCGCCGCCGCCGCCGTGCGCGACTCGGCTACCACCATCGGGGTGGTTCTCAGCCTGCTCTACGTCTTTCCGGTCATCGCCCAGGTGGTCACGGACCCGGTCTGGCGCGAGCATCTTCAGCAGTTCGCGCCAATGACCGCCGGGCTTGCCATCCAGGCCACCATCGGGCTCCAGAGCCTGCCCATCAGCCCGTGGGCCGGCCTCGGCGTGCTGGCCGCTTGGGCGATGGCGGCGCTGATGGTTGGTGGGCTGCTGCTCTGGCTGCGCGACGCGTAAACCTATTTCGACCAGCGTTTTTCCTGGAGCTGTTAAGGAGCTGTATGAGTGATCCGACGGAAGCAGCGCTGAAAGACCACCTTGCGTCGAGCCTCGTCGGCGATCTGTGTCGCGAGGAAATGCGCTCGTCCTTAGGCATGGGCGGCATGCGAAGCGGGGCAAGAGTGTCGGTGACAGCTGGCTCGCCGTTGAAGAAGACCGTCATCGGTGTGCTTCACACGCTGCGGATGCCGGGCGGGCCGCTCCCCCGGACGGGCTCGTCCTGGCTCACGCCGAGCTCCGACACGGCCCACTGCTGTGCAGAGTAGGCGCCCCCGCCGCGCTGGCGCAGGTCACCGTCGACGATGTCGAGGGCGCACATAGACCTGCTTCCGGGCCGACATCGATTCGATGTCCGCTTTACGCCCGCTAGGAGCGGCACTGTCCACAGCTTCGGTCTGGGATTCCGGCATCATTGCCGCCTTATCGTAGGCAAGGATTGATCGAGACCGACCGCCTCATCATCAGGCTGGCCGAACCTTCAGACATCCCTGAGATCGTTCGCTTCCATCGCGAGAACAGCGCGTTCTTGCAGCCTTTCTCGCCGACGTTCGGCCCGGAGCTGTTCGACGAGGCCGAGTGGAGGGACCAAGTCTCCATCCGCCGCACCGAGTTCGAACGCGGCGAGTCGTTTCGAGGTTTCATCTTTCCGCGGGTCTCGCCGCGGCACATGGCTGGCAACATGAACCTCACACAGGTCGTAAGGGGTGCGTTTCAGGCCTGCTCGCTCGGCTACAACCTCGCCGAGGGCGAGCAGGGACGCGGTTACATGACCGAGGCCGTGCGAGCGACGGTTGCGTTCGCATTTCGCGACTGGCGCCTGCACCGCGTCGCCGCGCAATACATGCCACACAACCGACCAAGCGCGGCGGTGCTCGAGCGATGCGGCTTCACGATCGAGGGGATCGCGCCGGCGTATCTGCGCATCAACGGGCGGTGGGAGGATCACGTACTGACAGCTGTGACCAACCCAGAGTGGTCGGCGTCCTAGGTGCAATTCCGAGCGTTAAACGGCAGTGCGAACAGGCTAGCGGTCATACAAGTCGGAAGCTGTTCTGCAACCTGAGCACTTGAGCGCGAGAACCAGCCAATATCGCGAGCAAACAGACCTCCGGGTGAGCTGCGGCTAACGGGGGATTATCAGCGGCCAGTTTGGCCGAAACGCGTATCGACGCCCGTCAAGGGGGCGACGTCCCCTTCTCGACGAGCCGTCGAGCCGGCGCGCCGAGTTCGAACTCGAACGTGATATCAACTTGCGTAGCAGATCGTTCATCTGCCCCAGTTCAGACCTGCACGCGCGCGAAGCCGAGCTCGAGTTGGCGATGAGCGACCAAGGCACGCTCGAGATCACCGACGAATGGATCGCGGAGATCTACGACGAGATCGTGGAGACAATCAAGACCGGGTCGCCGGCCCAGAAGAAGGCCCTCGTTAAGCGGCTGATCGTCCAGGTCGAGATCGACGGCAAAGTCGCTTATCCCAAGTACCGTGTTCCCACGGCGAACCCACCCGGCGTATTCGACGGTGAGCCGGCTCCACTGTCCGACGTGGCCGCTACCCGAATCGCGGAGTCTGTCGCGGCTCTTCGGAGGTTCGTCGCCGAGCACGGCTCGCTCCCGACCGCCCAGAGCTAGACGGAGGCCGCAATGCGGCCGTCCGAGAAGACAATCCGGCGCCGATTCGGCAGCTTTCCGAGAGGCGATCCAGCGGGCCGTGCTGACCTGATGCTGGGCGGCACCAAGGGGCTCCCGAACCTCCGTCACGGCGTGTCCTCGAGTATCCCCGCAAGCTCCTCACGCGCGCTCCCGTACTCGAATTGCTACCCGGGTGGTGTCCTGAACGGATCTGACGGCCGCTAGCCCGGGGCTTGTCCGGGCGCGAGGGTGCGCCCGGTCGTCGCGGGCTTGCCACACCACTCATGTTCAGAGAACGTCGACGGCCCTCGGGATGCCATAGCCTAGCCCGCCGCCGCGCGCAGCTCCTCGTGTTCGGCTTCTGCCGCCTGCCGCCCCGGCGATTGCTTCATCCCCCTAATCAGCACGGTGGTTAGGGCTGTGAAGACAAGGAAGGCGATCGGCACGATGAGCGTGGCCTTCATGGCATCGATGAAGGCGGTCGTGAAGACGTCGTGCGCGAGCAGTGAGATCTGCTGCGCCACCGCCGGCGGCAGGCCCGAGGGCAGCGTGGCGCCGTTCTGGCCGGTTCCGATTTCGAAACCGTTCGAGGCCACCGAGGTGAACGCGGCGATGAACCTGTCTCGGAACGTCGCCGGCAGTGCCGAGGACTGCGCGACTGCCTGGTCGCGAAGCGCGGTGCCGAGCTGGTTTTGAAGAATCGCGCCGACGACGGCGCTGCCGATGGCGGCGCCGAGCTGGCGGGTGGTGTTGAGCAAGCCTGAAGCTGCGCCGGCCATGCGGGGGGAGATGTTCCTCATCGCCACTGTGGTCATCGGCGCGAAGGTCATGCCCATCCCCCCGCCCGCGATGATGGCCGGGACCAGGAAGTTGATCCAGGTCGAGTCCGGGCCGGCGACGTAGGTGAGGCCCGCGGTGCCGATCGCGAACACCGAGATGCCGGTCATCAGGATGTATTTGCCGCCGATGCGATCGGCGAGGCGGCCGGCGAAAGGCGCGGTGAGCATCGAGGTCAAAGACGCCGGTGCCAGCGTCAACCCGGCTTGGAACGCGCTGAAGCCGCGGACGGACTGGAGGTAGATCGTGATCGGAAGGAATAGGCTCAGCATGCCGAAGCTGATCGCGGCGGCGATCCAGTTGGCGACCGCAAAGTTGCGGTCTTCGAAGAGTGACAACGGGACGAGCGGCTCGACCTGGAACCGCTCCCAGACGACGAACAGCACGACGAGGAACCCTCCCGCTCCGATAACTTCGGGGATGGTGATCGCGTACGAGCCGATCTGGCCCCAGTCGTAACGCTGGCCTTCGATGAGGCCAAAGACCACCGCGAAGAGTCCGGTCGTGGCGAGGATCACGCCGACGATGTCCCAGCCGTGGTGGCGTCCCGGCCGCAGGTCCGGGATGATCGCGAAGGTGGCGATCAGCGCGCCGATTCCAATCGGGACGTTGATGAAGAAGATCCATCGCCAGTCGATGTAGGTGATGATCGCGCCGCCCAGGGTCGGACCCGTGATGGTGGCCAGCCCGGCCACGGCGCCCCAGATGCCGAAAGCGGCGCCGCGCCGCTCAGGCGGAAAGAGCGAAGCGATGATCGCCAGTGTCTGTGGGGTGAGCAGCGCGCCGCCGACGCCCTGCAGGATGCGCGCCAGGATCAGCTCGATCGAGGTCTGCGAGAAACCGCACAGCGCTGAGGACACTGTAAACAAGAACACGCCGAGCGCGAAGAGGTTGCGCTGTCCGAACAAGTCGCCGAGGCGGCCGGCGGTGATTAGGAGCACCGCATAGACCAGGATGTATGCGTTCAGGACCCAGAGGATCTGGTCGAGGGTGGTGTTGAGCCCGGCGCTCATCGCCGGAATCGCCACGTTTACGATCGTGGTGTCAAGCAGGATCATGAAGAACCCGGTGCAAAGCACCACGAGAACCAGCCACGGATTAGTGCGCGATTGTGCCTGTGCCGGTGTCATTTTCATTTGAGCGGGTTGGTTATCCATACCTGCATCGCTTGCCTCTTTGTCACGTTGACCAAATTTGAGTTGTCTCACCTGTATGACACTTCGCGGCGGAGGAATGTGACCGGCAGCCGGGATCCGTGACCCGGGTCTTAGGCTTGTCGACGCACATGGAGCTCAAATACAGGTCTACCCTCGGCCGCTTCACTTGGATGATCAAGATCAACCCCGTCGACGATGCGAATGAACGAGACGCCGAACGGTGCGCTGCGCGCCAGGGGACCAAGAATGTCCCGAAAGAAGCCCACTCGCTGCGCCTGGTCCAGTTCGATCGCAGCTACTTCTACTTTCCTGTGGCGCGCGGTTATGGTCGCGCCGCCTGCGGCACGCAGATTCCGCACCCAATGGCCCTCTCCCCAGGGAGACCAGACCCAACGCCGGCCGGAGACCTCGATGATCGCCAGAGGCGTGGTGCGAGGCAGGCCGCTCTTCCGGCCTCTGATGGTGACCAGCCCATTGAAGAGCACCGGCATGCCTGCGCCCAGAAGGAACTTGGCAATTGGATTGAAGAACAAGACCCACGATGGCGGGCCGCCGGCGCCGTGAGTCCGATCGCTCATTTTGCGCAGCTCCTTCTTGCGTAGATGGGTTCACGTTCTACATAGGTAGACCCACAAAGAAGGCGTCGAGGTGACCGACGCATGACGAACTCGAACGATCATCCAGTGACCGGGACAGGTCCTCCTGGCCTTGCCTCGCCCGCCGAGGAGCGCACCGCGGTCGTGTCCCGTTCACAACGATCTGCGTCGACGTTTCCCCTAACCGACGGCATGCCATTGCACGGCGCCGGTGCGGGCGAGACGGATGCGGGATCGCACCGCCGGTGGCTGTGGTGGCTCAGCGGCTATGCGCTGGCGGCGTGTCTTTCGCTGTATTTCGTCGGCGCCCTCGAGGTGTTCGACTTCGCGTCCATCGGGGCAGAAGTTCGCTTAAATCGAAGGCGGTCGGCGGGCAGGAGTCGAGCCAGCGTTCGACTTCCAATTTCAACTTCCGACGGCTGGAAGTCGTAGCTTGCGCGTGCGGGAAACCTTGAGGGATACGCCAGACACCTACTACGTGAGGACATCGGACGGCGTCTACGTCGCCTATCAAGTCGTTGGCGATGGCCCGGTGGACGTTGCGATCGCCTTCAGCTCCGACGAAAGCAACGTCGACCTGATGTGGGAAGAGCCGGATTGGCGGCCGTTCCTCGTCGGCACGGCCGAGTTCGCCCGAGTGATCCTGCACGACCGTCGAGGCGTTGGCGTCTCGAGCCGGAACGTTCCCGCGCCGAACCTGGAGACTCAGGTGTCGGACCTCCTGGCGGTCTTGCATGTGGCAAACTCGGCGCGTCCAATCCTAGCTGGCGGCACGCAAGGGGGAGCGATGCACGCTCTGTTTGCGGCCACGCATCCGGAGCGGGTCAGCGGACTGCTTTGGAACAACCCAGCGGCCCGCAGGGCGTGGGCTCCCGATTACCCATGGGGATTGGGCCGGGATGCATTCGAGCGGTCGATGCAGCAGTCGCTCACATGGGGAACCGCCGAATATGGCCGAGTAATTGCAAATTGGCGTACTGCCGAGCGAATGGGTATTCCTCTCGGGGAGCTGACCGCGGCGGCCGAGGACCGCAGCCGCCTTAAGGCGTACGCGAGGATCAACCGGAACACAGCAACCCCCGATGTCGCCTATGAGATCGATCGCATCGACTGGGAAACTGACGTGCGAGCGATCCTTCCATCGGTGCACACGCCGACGGCGCTCATCACCGGGACAAAGGACAACGTTGAGGAGGCCCGGCACATCGCCTCGCTGATGCCGAATGCAACCCTGCATGTGCTTGAGGGTCGTTCGGGCGTCGCGATGGAATCGATACTCCAGATCCTTCGGAAGATGGCCGGCATCGAAGCGCCAACGCCAGCCCTCGACACGGTTCTATCGACGGTCCTGTTCACCGACATCGTGGAGTCCACGGCGAAGCAGGTCGCCCTCGGGGACCGCGCCTGGAAGGACGTGGTCCTTGCCCACCATGCGGTCGTCCGCGACGCCCTTACGCAGTGGCGCGGAGTGGAGAACGACACGGCCGGCGACGGCTTCTACGCGACATTTGACGGGCCTGCGCGCGCGATCTCTTGCGCGCTGCAGATCCGTGAGCGGATCAGCGACCTCGGCATCCAGATCCGCGCGGGCGTGCACACCGGCGACTGCGACCTGATCGATGGGAAGTGCGCGGGGATCACGGTCTCGATCGGCGCCCGCATCGCGGCCGAGGCCGGGCCTTCCGAAGTGTTGGTGTCGCAGACGGTCCATGACCTGGTCGCCGGCTCTGGACTCACCTTCGACGATGCGGGCGACCACGAGCTGAAGGGTGTCCCGGGCCGGTGGCATCTGTACCGCGTCGCGCGAAAGATGCGAACCCGCGCCGACCGACCCGGTTTTAGTGCTCAAACCAGACAGGCAGGACGCCCTCAAGATGCCGACGATTGAGGATCAGAAGCGAATCGAGACATTCCCGCCCAGTCGAGCCAATTGCCCTCCATGTGCGAATTCGCCCTTGGGCGCCACGATCGGACCCTTGGCCACGGCCGAGCCGTCGGTCTCGAACACGAGGTCGGAGCCACCGCCGTACGTAGGCCATTACCCGGCGGATCTTCCATCCGCTTCTGATCGGGCCCTTCGCAGGGCACACGTAGGGCGGCATAAGTGCATCGATCATGCCGCCCTGCCATACGCGTGATGAAGTCCGCCGAGAATCGCCCGAGTAACAACGACGGCGGTGGCAGCGGTACTCAACATTTGCGGTCGATCGTCCTGACGAATTTGTGTGCCCCACAGTCTCGCTTTGCAGTGGTCGACCTACCGAAGTGGCTGGAGTTCGAAGACAGGTCGCCCATCGGCCGCCTCGGCAGGATGTTCGAGGTCGACCCTATCCGCGATTCGACTGAAGTAGACACCGAGCGGTATTCCACGCGCGAGAGGACCAAGGATGTCGCGAAAGAACTCAATTCGCTGCGTCCGGTCCAGCTCGGTCGCCGTCACTTGTTCCTTTCGGCCGCGCACCGTGACCGTCGCGCGGCCGGCAGCGCGCAGATTGCGCACCCATTGGACCTCGCCGCCGGGGGACCAGACCCAACGGCTGCCAGACACTTCGACGATCGCCACAGGCGTTGTGCGGTCCAGGCCGCTCTTCCGGCCGCGAATTGTGATGAGCCCATTGGGGCCCATCGGAACGCCAGCAGCCAAAAAGAACTTGGCGACGGGATTGAATACGCGGGTGACCCGGCGGAATGAAGACGGTGACCATCGCTTCCCCAGTTTCCCCATGGCGAACCTCCTCGTGGTTTGATGGCTTCGATTCTTCAGGGATCTCGGCCTCGGCGAAAGGTGCCGATGTGGTCAGTTCGAGATGGATGTTTGTCAACTGCGCCGTGAGCCCATGAACTCGCCCGTGTGTCCTCCGCGGGAGATGACCCGCAGGACGACGCGGTCGCCTTCGGCGATCGCGTCCTGCACGTCGGGCCTGTCGGTCACCGCGACCCAGATCACTCGCCTGGTTGCCGGCTCCATACATAAGAGGACGACAGGTAGCCCACCTGAGTGTTCCCGAGGCGGATGACGGCGGCGCCGACTCCTCCCGACCTCCAGCCGACGCCGGCTGGCAGCACAGGATTCGTCCGTCGGGGAGTAACTCGAGGTTACGGACGTAACGCATGTTGTCCTTCGCGCTCATCCTGCGGCGCCGTCTACTTTCAAGATGCCGACCATCCCGCTCTCCTTGTGCCCGGGCACATCACAGTAGATGCCGTACGTGCCGGCGGGCAGGTTGGTGACGACGAAGTTGCTGGCGTCACCGGCAGAGACGAGCTCGCTTCGCGCCGTGACCTTGCCCTTGGCGTCGGCGATCACCATGTCGTGCTGCTGCCCCCCGCTGTTCACCAGGTAGAAAGTCGCGTCGCCTGATTTCAACTCGAGGTTGCCTGGAGTGAACTTGTAGTCGGTCATTGTCACGGTGATTGCGCCAGGCGGAGGTCCCGCGGTTGCGGTTTCACCGCACGCAGCGACACCGAGCAACGTCGCCACGATAACCATCAGCCCAACCAAGGTTCTCGGGTGCAGACGGCTCGCCCAAGCCATCCCATTAGCTCGCGCCGCAAGCAGGCGGCCCGCTTGCAGCCAGGCCACGGCACCGGCCAGCAGGACATTGACCACCTCCACCTGCATGGGAGGCGCAAGAGCAAGCCGGGTGTCAACGCCGGGAAAGACACCGCCCTTCAGGACGTAGATCGTCAGTGAGAGACCGCCGAGGGAGACGGCGGCCACAAGACCTGTCAGGGCAACGACCCATCCAACCCTTGTGCGCGATTCAACGCGGACTCCCGCGGTGGCGATCAACAGGACTATCCCACCTGCCAGCTCCGTGAACCTCGCCAGCTCGGCAAACAATGCCGCGTTCGGCAGGATTAGGGTCTGGACAATCGGAGACAGAACGCTGTTCTGCGCTCCTACGCTCGCCGCAACGAAACTCCTGAATCCACCAGCGAAGTTGGTGTCGAGGTACTTGTTGAGGCCTCCGAGCAAAAACTCGAGACCGAGGATCGCCTGTGCGATGGCGGCCGCACCCACTGCCGGCCCGCGACCGACATCGGCCCTAACTGCATTCGTCGCCATGGTTCAACTCCTTCACGCGTGTTTCTGTGGAATTGACCCGCGAAGGGCAGTCGATGTGACACTGGGACGACATGGAGGATCATGCGTCGTTGCGCCTCTTATGCTCGACGTTGAAGCCGTGGTCACTCAGGCCGCCTTGGACGTCGCCTGCGCGCCACTGGAGCGCGTCCTTGACGATTTCATGTTTCGGTTACAGATGCATAGCGCGCGTCTTGCGATCATGAGAATCCCGAGATATCCCTCTGCAACACCAACTGACAAGCTCGCAGCGGGGGGCCAGCATTCTCGAGTATCTGAAGGAGGTGCTTTGGAGGAGCGTGATCCAGGCACCGCTACGGAAAAGATGTTGGCGCACCCTCGAGGCCGTCTTTCCGCACCACGTGCGAATGAGGCTTGGATAAGGTATGGCCGAGCTCGAGTCCAAGCCTCACGATCCAACCTTTGCGTCAGCGGGATGCCCCCGCCGGCCAGCCTCAGTTCAGATCCCATCCCCTGGGTCGAGTTCAGGAAGGCTGAAATCGGGGCCTCCTCTCCTGCGAGAGTGAATGGCGACAGATGGTGGCAAAAGCTCGCGAAGGTGCGTATCGCCCTATTGGTCACATTAGCGACGACTGGCGGGTCAACTACATGGATCGACCACCAATGGAACGTGACGCATGAATGACCAGGACTGGCTCGCCGAGCGCTTCGAGGCAAACCGCGCCCACTTGCGCGGCGTCGCCTTTCGGATGCTCGGCTCCCTCACCGAGGCGGACGACGCCGTCCAGGAAGCCTGGATTCGTCTTAGCCGCACCGACACGAGCCAGGTTGACAACTTGCAGGCCTGGTTGACGACGGTCGTCGGGCGGGTCTGCCTCAACATGTTGCGATCGCGCAAGACGCGCCGCGAAGCGTCTCTAGAGACCCACCTTCCGGATCTCGTTCTTAGTCCGCAGGAGGGAATCGATCCCGAGCAGGAAGCTTTGTTGGGGGATTCAGTCGGGCTGGCCATGCTCGTTGTCCTCGACTCCCTGACGCCCGCCGAGCGCGTCGCGTTCGTGCTGCACGACGTCTTCGCGGTGCCGTTCGACGAGATCGCACCGATCATCGATCGAACTCCGACGGCGGCGAGGCAGCTCGCGAGCCGCGCCCGTCGCCGCGTCCAGGGCGCACCAGTGCCTGACGTCGATCTTGACGGCCAATGGGCGGTCGTCGATGCCTTCCTTGCGGCATCGCGTGCCGGTGACTTCGAACGACTGCTTGCCGTCCTCGACCCCGAGGTCGTACTGCGCTCCGACGGCGGGGTGGCGCGTCCGGCTTTGACTTTGCGGATCCGCGGCGCGCAGGCGGTTGCCGAACGGGCGCAGAGCTACCGCCAGTTTGCCGGAACCTCGACGCGGATCCTCGTTAACGGGATACCAGGGGGCATTGTCTGGGCGCCCGACGGGAGTCCGCATGCGGTCGTGGCCATCACGGTAAGGGGCGGGAGGATAGTCGCTCTCGATTTCCTTACCGACCCGGACCGTCTCGGCCAACTCGATCTCACCGTGGTCACCGGCTGAAGGTTCGAGTCCTTCCGGTCGGCGGTCACGTCATCGCCTCCTTGTGGGTCTACCTGTATGGAAGGCCGAACGCACCGACCTACCGATCAATAAGTGCAAGGAGTCAATGACATGTTCGACTTCTTCGGTCCGGGGGTCGACTCCGGATTCCCGCTCTGGTGGATTTTTCCGCTGTTGTTTGCGGCTGTATGGCTGCTCCTCATCGTGTTCCTGATCCTGAAACTCCGCTGGTGGAGTGGCTGGGCAGGCGGGGACAGTCGGCCGGACGCGATTGCAGTCCTGAAAGAACGTTTCGCACGCGGCGAAATCAACGCCGAAGAGTTCGAGAACCGGCGCCGCGTTCTGGAGGGGAAGTAGATGTTCGAAATACTTCGCAACCTGAGTCGGCGAAAGCTACGCAGCATCCTGACCATCTCCGGCATCGTCATCGGGATCTTCGCCTTGACCACGATGGGAGCGCTGTCAGAGCGATTCAACCAGCAGCTCAACGCTGGTGTCGCCTTTTACGGTTCCAACGTCCAGGTTGCCGCCCCCGACCAGCAGCGGACCGGCCTGCTGCCCATCTCCAAGATGGATGAGATCAAGGCGGTCGACGGCGTGGAGGCTGTCTTTCCGACCTACAGCGTCCTGGTCAACCCCGGAACCAGCTTCAGCTTTGGCGGTCCTCCAGAGACGATCTTCAACCGGATCCCCGAGGAGAGCGCATATAGACGACCGCAGATCACAATCGGCCAAGGTACGGACCTCAGTGCTGACGCCAACGGCGAGGTGGTGCTGGGCACCACCCTGGCCAAGGAATACAAGAAGGCAATCGGCGACAGCATCGACCTGCCTATCAAGCCAAACGACGCCGGGCCCGACTTCGTCAATCACACCTTCACGGTCGTCGGCATCCTGAATCCGACCGGTACGGCACCCGACAGCTACGCCTACATAAGCACGGCCGACGCGCAGATGCTCCTTGGCGACAGCCTGCCACCGGCGATCCGGCAGACGCTCGACCTGACCCAGGTCGCGCCAGGCTTCACTGTCTACGGGCGGTCGGACGCCACGCTCGACGAACTCGATCAGATCGCCGTTCGAATAAACGCAGAGGTCGCCGGCGTCAAAGCCATAAAGCCCAGCGTTTCCGTCAACGGCTATAAGCAGTTCGCCAGCCTCTTCACCGTGATCACGACCGCGATCGGCATCCTGGCCCTGGTCGTCGGCGGCCTCTCAGTCGTCAACACCATGGTCATGGCTGTCAGCGAGCGCATTCGCGAGATCGGCCTCAAGAAGGCCGTAGGAGCGCGGACCACCGACGTGTTACGCGAGTTCCTGGCGGAGGCCGCAGTCATCGGTTTGATCGGCGGCCTTATCGGCTACGGCCTTGGTGCGGCGCTGACACTGTTCATCAACGCCGGCAGTTTCGCCGGCAGCCTCCAGCTCTTCCTGCTCACACCCAAGCTGACTGTTCTGGTGATCGGATTCGCCGTCGCCCTGGGCGCCTTCGCGGGCGTACTCCCAGCCATCCGCGCGGCCAGGCTCGACCCGGTTACCGCCCTGCGGACCACGAACTGAGGAGAAACTCGATGGCCAACATTGAATTGATCGATCTGACCAAGCACTACCGCCAGGGCAAGAACCTGGTCAGAGCCCTGGACGGAGTGTCACTCCAGATCCAATCCGGCGAGTTCGTCTCCTTCGTCGGGCGCTCTGGGAGTGGCAAGACGACCCTTCTGGACATGGTGGGGCTCCTGTTGCGCCCCACCCGAGGAAAGGTGGTCGTCGACGGCACCGAAACCACTCGGTTGGGGGATGGACAGCGAGCCGACCTGCGCAGCCGGCGGATCGGCTTCATCTTCCAGGAGTACAACCTCCTGCCAGCCCTCAATGTGCTCGAGAACGTGATGCTGCCGCTCCGCTACGCGCGGAGGTCGGGCGGAAAAGACGGCAAGCGCCGGGCAATGCAGCTGCTCGAAATCGTTGGCCTGTCCGACCGCGTTCGAAGTCGGCCGAGCGAGCTTTCGGGTGGCCAGCAGCAGCGGGTTGCCATCGCTCGAGCTCTGATCAACAGACCGGCCCTTGTCCTTGCAGACGAACCGACCGGTGCGGTGGACACCCAGACGGCGCAAGAAGTGATCGGGTTGATGAGGCGCATCAATCGGGAGGAGGGCGTGACCTTCGCCTTGGTGACACACGACCTCGATTTGGCGGCTCAGACCGACAGGTTGATTCGGCTCAAGGATGGCAAGGTCGTTTCAGACCAATCTCGTGTGGACCAGCCCATGACGCTCATGGGTGTTCCCGCTGGCGAGGTGGCGATATGAAGACGACGGTCAACAGCGTCTTGATCACCGCCGAGCGCTTGGTCGGCGCGGCACTCGTGCTGATAGGCATCGCTCTCTTGATCCGAGCGATCGGGGTCCATCTATGACCAGGCCGTTGCGCTAAGGAGGTGACCGGGGATGGGACGACCCATGGCCCAGTCGAAGAACAATCGTAATGAAGTCGCGGACCTTCAGACCCAACTGGAGTCCTTGTTTGATACGGTCTGGCTCAGCGAACGAATGTGGAAATTGGAGGACCGGATGAACCTCCAGATCGAGGCAGATCGGTCGCCTGACCACCGTGCGAGACGGCGCCGCGAATGAACAGCGGTCACAAATGTCATCAACAGGCGTCTCAGCCATCCTTGGCTGGGATCGGAGTGCTCAACAGGCCGCAGGAGGAGTGCTGCCGATTGGCAACGGCATGTGTTCGATGGGCGGGCCGATGACCCAGCCTCCGGATTGGCTCGTAACGCGGACGCGATGTCTCACTGGCGGCCCAACACCAAGACCGCCACTCGACAGGAGAAAAGAACCATGACGATCATCAACGCCAGTAGCCTCGGGACCGGAAACCTCAAAGGCGTCGACTACGGAGCGACGATTTCATTGATTCTGGATCACAGCCAGCCAGGCCAGGGACCCCGACTGCACCGCCACCCATACGACGAAACCTGGGTCGTCCAGCAGGGAAACCTCACCTTCCAACTTGGAGAGGAGCGCCACCAGGCCGGCCCAGGAGACATCGTCATCGCCCCTCCTGGCGTTCCGCACAAGTTCATCAACGACGGTCCTGGGCCGTCAAGCCTCGTTTGCATTCACGCCAGCCCGACGATGGTGACGGAGTGGCTCGAATGAGCAGCAACCGCAATCAGCGCAGTCTCCGTGAGTCGCTGCTGACTGCTTTGGCCGTAGGGCGCCAGATGGAGGCGGCGCTAATTGTGGCCTCCAACGACTCACCTCCGCGTGAGCCGGATCGCTGGACGGCGCGGGATCACCTGGCACACATCGGCCACTACTGCGACTACGGGGCTGCCGTTCTGGACGCCGTGCGGCAGGGTGTAGTGCCACCGGAAGATGCAGAGAGCGACATCGACGAGCGAAACGCTAGAGTCTTGGCCGAGAACCGACATCTGGCCGCGACCCAAGTGAACGAATGGGCCCGGGAAACCTATGACCGACTGGCTGCTGCCGTGGAGCAGTGCTCCCAGAGCCATCTCCTGAGGCCGCGATCTGTCGGCTCCGACGTTGCTGTTTGGCGCGTGGTCCCTGGCTGCGGCTGGGGCCATGTAGGTCAGCATTTGGTGTATTGGCATCTCGGATGTGACGACTGGTCGGCGGCGGAGTTGGCGGCGCGGCGTGTCCATGACGTTGAGATGGCGAATTTCGACGACGAGCGTTTCCGGGCCGGCTCGGTCTATAACCTCGGCTGTTTCTACGCAACGACGGGACGGACCGCCGAGGCGGTCGGGTTGGTCAGGGAAGCACTCACTCGCGCCCCCGAACTGGGCGACACGGCGCGCCACGACGCCGATCTAGTCGCGATTCGCCACCTCGTCGAACCACATACAGGTCTAGCGCACCCAGGCGGTCAACCTGCGTCTGGTGCGCCATCAATGAGTACAAGCACGCGCATATCGGGTTCGGTCAGGCGTGACCCGAGCGTTCCAACGCCGAGCGCGGGGACCGTGCGATGGTGAAGTTCGATCCCACGCGACAGTTCACCGCTGAAAGGGGAGGTAAGCCATGTCGCTGGCACGAGGGGCCTACTCGATCTTCGGAGTCATCTTGCTGGTGGAGCTGGGGCTGCAGTTCTACCTGATTGCGGCCGGAGCTCTGAGCGTCTGGGCGGCACAGGACAACGCTGGCTCCGTTTACGCCGCTTTCAAGAACGCAGACAAGTTCGCCTCGCTGCACGGCTTTGTCGGAACCTTCGTGATCCCCATCACCATCCTGGTCATGATCGCGCTCGCCTTCGCCGCCGGGCTTTCGCGCCGCGACAAGGGCCAGACCGTCGGCCTGTTCGGGCTAATGGTTATCCAGTTCCTGCTAGGGGTGATCGGTTCGTCCGGTAGCGTTGCGGCCGCACTCGTCGGCGGCCTGCATGGGCTCAACGCGCTAGCCATCGTGGGTGCGGCAGGCTCGCTTGTGTTCCGCACCTGGGCGCTGAGGGGCTCTCCCCGGTCGACTGCTTAGCGGCTTTCCTTGGTTACCGTCCCTCAGCGTCGCCGGGTCGAGCGTCCTCCTCATCGGGGGTGGCTCCGGACGAGAAGGTGGGCACCGCGTTCGAAACCTGTGTGCGCCAAAGATGGGCGGCACGGGACCTTGAGGCACCGGTTCGAAGGATCCGGCGCAGACCTTATGCCTGTATGTCGAAAGGGCACGGTGTTTGCCGCCGCACGAGCCTGATTCTTGCAGGCGGTCAGCCCAAATGAAGAACAACCAGAAGCATGGCCACGATGCATCCGGCGAGGTAAGTGACATTGATTGCGGCCCTCGCTGGAACGGGCCAGCGCGACAGGTCCATCTCAAACCGATCGCTTGCAACCGCACCGAGGCCGAACATGAAAAAGGCGATCGTGGCGCCGGGCGGCAGAAGCCTGCGGCTGAAGGCCCAGGCAGGTAAGTCATGCAGGAGGAATCCACAGGCGATAAAAGTGGTCAGCATCGCTGCGCTGCGCGGCATGACTCGCGACAACGGTCGGTACGAATAGTAGTAAAGGAAGTACCCGTACACCGGGTTCCACAGGCGCCAGAACTGGGCGAATGACGAAGCGCTAAATGGTTTGATGAAGAAGTTGAACCAGGCCGTCCTACCGCCCTTGCTCCCCAGCCTGAAACGAAGGTACTGAGCCAGCGTCAATCTGCTGCGCCTGCCGACTCCCCTACTCATCATTAGGCAGCCCACGTCTCTCGGCAGCGCCACGCTAAATCGGTCCCGCTGAGTGCTGCCGCTGGCACGATCAGCCACTCATCCATGGCCTCATCAGCGCTCACCCCAGTTGGGCTGCAAGATGACCGACCATCTGGACCTTACACCCGATGCCTCGCTGTCCCAAAGCGACACAACGGTGTGTCCTGCTGTATCCCGGCGGGTTCTTTCCGCGGCCTCGAGTACCCAATCGCCGAGCCCGTCGTTCCTTTCGTATCTTCCCATGTCCTCCTGGTTTCGTGAATCCTGTGACCCGTCGTGTGCTGGCGAAGGCCTAACGGAACTCACCCGAGGTTCCCGCGTGCCCGGCTAGCCGACAGTTCGCTATGGCGGCGGGATGTTCTGATTGCGACGCAGGACGTTATTCGGGTCGTACCGTCCCTTCAGGCCCTGGAGGCGCGCGAAAGTGCGGTCGCCGAATGCCGCTCGAACACGCTCGATCGGCTCGTCGGCCTGCATATAGTTGATGTAGCCGCCGCTGACGGACCACGGTTCGATCGCCGCAGCCGTTTCGCGGGCCCAGGCGATCTGTCGCTCGTCCATACCTGGGTCAACCCAGCTCGCCATGACGCTGACGTTGAAGGCCGCATCGCGGAAGCCTACAGCCGCGGAGTTGGGGTCGATGTCCTTCAGCGTGCCATGGAGGGATTCGATGAGGATCTGACCGGGCGGTCGGCCGAATGCGATCATGCGCCGGAGCAGCTCGTCTAGCAGCTCGTCTGGGAGCTGGCGCACGAAGTGGCCCTTCCAATAGTTACGGTCCACCCCGTAGGCGGGATTGAAGACATGCTGCTGAGCCAGGAACGAGTGCATCCGAACTCCGTCGACGGCGAGCCCCTTCACCGAGCGGAGCGCGTGTAGCTCTGCGGGATCGTCATCCGAGCCCGTGTAGCTCGGCGCCACGATGAGGGCCGGCACCAACGCCTCGTCCATCGAAAGCACGGCCTCGCAGCTGAAGTCTCGCCCCGCGCTTCCGACGACATCGCGAAAGATCCGGAGCGCGTCTGCGACGCCACTTCCGACATAGGTGAGGCGACCACCGAGCAGCCGTTCGAGCGGATGCAGGCGTAACTCGAGTCGCGTCGCGACGCCGAAATTGCCGCCACCACCGCGCAGCCCCCACAGCAGCTCGGGGTTCTCATCGGCACTCACTCGAACGAGGGTCCCGTCCGGTGTCACAAGTTCGGCGCCGACCAGGTTGTCGCACGTCAGCCCGTACTGCGCCGTCAGGTGACCGATCCCCCCGCCGAAGGTGAGACCGGCGACACCGGTTGAGCCGACGACGCCACCGGGGGTGACGAGCCCGAAGGTCTGTGTCGCAGAGTCGAAATCGAGCCACGTCGCGCCCCCATCGGCGCGTGCCATCCGGCCGGCCTCGTCGACGTGAACTCTACGCATCAGCGAGAGATCGATCACCAAACCGCCGTCACAAACGCAGTGTCCAGCCGGGTTGTGCCCGCCGCCGCGTACAGCGACCTGCAGGGTGTGCGAGCGTGCGAAATCGAAGGCGGTCGCGACGTCGTCCGCGTGGAGGCAGCGCGCGATCACCGCCGGCCGGCGATCGATCAGCAAATTGAAGCATCGGCGCGCCGACTCGTAACCGGAGTCCCCAGGGGCAAGCACGGCACCGGCCAGTGACCGCCGGAGTGCGGTCAGGTCGTCGTCCTGCGGCGCGATAGTCATCGTTGAACCGCCCACAGCCGCCAGCCGTCGGGCACGCCTTTCAGCTCGGTGACGCCTCGGTCGGCAAACTCGATTCCGGAGCCGGCCACGAGGTCGCGCACGGTCTGCGAAACGAGCACCTCGCCAGGCGCCGCCTGCGCTGCCACGCGGGCGCCAATGTGGACCGCGATGCCGCTGACCTTGCCATCGACGTACTCACACTCGCCCGTGTGAAGTCCGGCTCGTACCTCCAGGCCGAGCTCGTGGACAGCGCTCCTGATTTCGGTTGCGCAGCGGATCGCCCGTGCCGGGCCGTCGAAAGTGGCGAAGAAGCCATCGCCGGCAGTATCGATCTCGCGGCCCCGATAGCGGGCGAGCGCGCGTCGGACAACCTCGTGGTGACGAGCCAGCAGCTCGGACCATGTGTGGTCGCCCAGCTCGACCGCCTTTTCTGTCGCTCCCACAATGTCGGTGAAGAGGACGGTCGCGAGCGCCCGATCCGACTCCCGTTCTGAACGCTTGCCGGTGATGAACTCTTCAACAGCCTCGAGTACCGGAGCATCAAGGGCGAAGGTGCCATGTATCTCTCCTGGGAACTCGAGATAGCGTGCACCATCGATCGAAGCCGCGAGCTGACGTGCAGCCTCGGGATTGGCGATCCTGTCAGCGACCCGGTTCATCACCAGCGTCGGCACGCGGATCGACGGGAGGATCCCGCGTACATCGATCTCAGTGTTCATGCGTTCCAGATCGGCGTAGGCGGACGGGCTCGCCGCCCCCTGCGCGTACCGTTTGAAGAACTCGTAATAGGCCGGGTCCGAGTGTCGGCGAGCCACCGGCGTCAAGCCGAATAGGTAGTCATCGGTGGGTCCCTGATCGGCGAGCGTGCGAATCGTCTGCTCCGCCGCCTCGGGCGTGGCACCCCAGGGGTAGTCGACGCTCTGCACCCAGCGCGCCTGTACCTCCCATAGAATCAGCGCCCGCGTGCGCTCTGGATAGGTCGCGGCGAAAAAGCAGGCCATGCTCCCTCCCTCCGACACACCGAAAAGCGCCGCCTGCTCGCTGCCGGCTGCGTCCATCACAGCACGAATGTCGTCGCTGCGCTCCTCCAGCGTCGCCACCCCCGCCTGGCGATCGGACAAACCGGTGCCTCGCTTGTCGAAGACGATGAGCCGGCAAAACCGCGCTAAACCCTCCCGCCACTCCACCAAAGCCGGCCACTCCCAATCGAGCACCAGATGCGACGCCCAGGATGGCGCCCACACCAGGTCGATCGGGTTGCCGTCACCCGTCACCTCGAAGGCGATATGCAAGTCCCCCGACCTGGCATATCGAATCTCAGGTTTCGGCAACTCGGCTCAATGACCGATAAAGAACTCGCTGAGTACCGGAGCAAGCACATCCGGCGGTACGCCGTGCCATTCGCCTTGCAAGAGGCGGAGCGAGCCGTTCGGAAGCGCGGCGCTGACACCCTTTGCCCAGCCGCGAAGGTTTTCGCCACTGCCCTCGCTGGCGAGGACCAGGGTGGGAGTACTGACGGACGACAGGCGGTCGGCAGTCATAGATCTGAGGATTATCGAGTCGTAGACGAGCGTGTGGGCTAGTGCCTCCAGCGCCGGCCAATAGGACTCCCCGCGCATCCCGGAGATCATCTCCGCCGGAACGCCGATGCCCTTCATCCAGTGTTCGAAACTGTCTCCGGGGCGGCCGACGACGATTAGCTTCGCTACCTCAGCTCCAAGGTCAGGCCCTGACGGCGCCTCGTTGTCGACAGGCACAGGCGGTTCCATCAGGGTGAGCTTTGGAATGGTGAGCCCGCGCGCAGCCGCATGCAGGGCCAGTACCGCGCCCGAGGAAAAGCCATGCACGAACGCGGACCCGCCCGCAGCCTCGATCAGGGCCTGCAGATCGTCGACCTCTCGGTCGACGTCGTACGGCAGGGTATCGCTGCTCTCACCCCTTCCGCGGCGGTCGTACGTGAACACGGTGAAATGCGAAGCGAGCTGTTCAGCCAGCAAAGGCATCGGGCTCCAGCCGCGGAAACCTCCTGCCGCGTCCACCAGGATGAGCGCCGGCCCGGCGCCAACCCGCTCGAAGGCGATCGAAGTGCCATCCTGGGACGTGACGTTACCAACTGGGTTCCTTTTCATCCCTTGTACCTCCCCGTCGACCTTTTCGCGGCCGACGCTAGTCGTAGAACTCACCTCTCGACTCTGCCTCCTCATGGCGCGAAGCGACAGATGCCGATGTGGGAAATCGCTTATGACATTTGTCGCTATCTGCGGACATCAAGTTGGCGGGCCAGCCGAACGCTGCCGGACGCATCCGCCAACAAACCCTGAACCGCGGATTGGAGCAATCCGCCCGAAGGCCGGGTGCGAAGCGGCAGGACTCACGCTAAGACCGGTGATCGGGCCCGCGCCAGGCCAATACTTTAGTCCTGACCAGCCGGGGAATCTGCCGGTCCGGATCAAAGTCCCCATGACCGGATTCTGTCCGGATGTATTCGAATCAGCGCAGGAGGACCTTCGATCGCCTCGGCTTGGCCGCGGACTTCGACTCCCCGAGGGTTCCACGGCGGAAGGACCTCATCTATGACGATTGCGGCACGACCTCGCCGCGCAACGTCTCGATATTTCTTCGTGTTGGCGAAGTCCTTGCCTCCAACATCGATAGTATCTGTATCCGGGTTGTAGCTCCAACCGACAGGCACGACGTGGGGTGTTCCGTCTTGGCCAACCGTCGCGACCCGCGCCAGTCGCCTCTCGCCGCGAAGGAACGTCAACTCGGTCTCTTGAAACCTACTCATCGCTTTTCACCCCGTTTGCCTAGATAGCATTGCGTGCTAATATCACGCATATGTTTGAGCATAGCACGCTATTTGACGAGAACGGCGACCATCTCCTGGAATCCACTGCATGAAATCAGCGCCTCCGAATCAGCCCGAATTCAGCAGCCTTCCACAAGCACTCGGCCGGTTGCGTGTTGCATTGGACGATGCGTTCCTCCGATCAAGTCGGGCCGTAGGGCTCACGCCGCAGCAAGCGGAGCTGCTGTGTGCCGCGATGCAGCCTCTTGCGGTTAAGGACCTGGCCAATTCACTCCGCTGCGACCGTTCGAACGTCACCCGCCTTGTTGACCGCGCGTACGCCCATGGTCACGTCAGGCGGCGCGGGGAAGAAGAGGATGGGCGCGTCACTATGATTGAACTGACGCGTCACGGTGAGCGGCTGGCCAGGAAGTTCCTGGACGCTCTCGAGGCCCAGACCGCACCGTTGCGGGCGACCTGGCCAGCAAAGCAAGAAAGCACTGCGGTCCAGGTTCTGAATCAGATTTCGGAATCGCTGGATGCCCGCAGGGAGGAGCCTCGGCGGCGCAAGAGAGTCAAGCCCTGAGAGCACGCGCAGTGGTGATGGCTTCGGCATCGCTTCCGTCTAGTTGGATCGCTGTGAGTAAGAATCTGCTTCGAGTCTTGGATACTCATGCCACCTCAGACCGATGCCGAGGGATCGGTTCCGCTGTCGCGCCTTTGGAGATGAATCGGGTGCCTACGATCATCGCTGCGATCGCGAGTAGCACGATGAAGGCAATGAGCGAGGTTCGGTAGGCGGGTAACGTCGCTGAGGCTCCAATCACGGCGGCCAGGGCGGCTCCAATCCCTCCTCCCAATTGCTGAGAAGTCGAGAGCAGGCCCGCCGCCAGACCGCGACGCTCCTGCCCGATACGCATTGTCGCGGCGACCATGCTCGCGATGGCGGCGCCCACGATCCCGATCCCGGCCACGCCGTAGCCGGCCGCCACCCACACGATCGACCCGCTCAGACCAAAACCCATCACAAGCGCAATGCCGGCTGCCATGGTCGCAAGTGACGCCAGCGCCGTTCCGCGCAAGCCTAGCTTCGCGACCGCCCGCGCTGCCAGGGTGCCTCCAACCATGCCGCCCACTCCGGCCGGCAGGAATACCGCTCCGGTCGCTATTGGTGAATAGCCCATGACTTGCTGGAGCACCAAGGTCAGGGTGAAAGCCAGACCCGAGGTTACGGCGATAGTCAAGCCTGCCACCAGGTTGGCACTTCCGATCATGGGGAGGCGGAAGAACGAAAGCGGAAGAATGGGCGCTTCAGCTGAACGTTCGACGTACAAGAAAGCAGCTAGAAACACGATTCCAGCCCCAATCAGGAGAAGCTCAGGCGAGATCTCGCCGTCTCGCGCCGCGAGCCGGGTCACGCCCGCGACCAGCGTTACCAAGCCGACGGTCCCCAGGATGCTGCCGGCCAGGTCGATACGCCCCGCGGGTAAAGAAGTCCGTTGTGCGGGAAGCAGCCAGGCCGCCGCCGACAAGGCCACAAGGCCTATCGGAACGTTGACAAAGAAGATCCAGCGCCAGCTGGCAAGGCCGGTCAGAAGCGCGCCCGCAATTACGCCTGCTGTGAATCCAACGGCGGGAATGGTTCCAAAAACTGCGAGGGCGCGGTTGCGCTCCTCTCCCTCATCGAATGTGGTCATGACAAGGGCAAGCGCGACCGGAGCGAGGATCGCGGCACCCAGGCCCTGAACGGCCCGAGCGCCCCAGATCACAGGTGCCGATGGAGCCAGCCCTCCAACCAACGAGGCGGCGGCAAAGAGGCCAAGGCCGGACATGAAAACGACCTTGCGATCAAGGATGTCCGCGATCCGGCCGCCCAACATCAGAAAGCCGGCGAAGGTAAATGAATATGCGCTCACCACCCATTGCAGCTCAGCGGGAGTCAGCGCAAACTCACGCCTGATTGATGGCAGCGCGATGTTCACAATCGAAAAGTCCAGTACGCCCATGAGAGGCGCAACAGCGAGAACCGCCAGAATCGCCATCGATCGCACATGACCTTTCATCTCAATTGCCCCCAACTTGTAGAAGCTCAGGTTTCGCGACGGCAATCCTGCGCGTCAACGTGTTTCGGCCATGGGCGGGAGTTTGAGAAAAGCCCTGCTTCTCCCACTGCCGAGGCGCGTTGCTCGCCCAAGCCGATGTCGCGATTTCAGGTCGATCACCCCCCGAGGCCGGGCGCGGTGGGGCGGTAGCCGCCCCACCAGCCACCTGACCTGAAACTAGCTGGCGACCCTTCGAGATGCAGCTCTGGCAGCCTCCCCGGGCCGATCATTCACAGACACCTTCTCGCCACGGATCAGGTCGATACCAGCCCACGCCCGGAAGACGATGACGAGCGCCACTGCCAGCACGAATCCGACCTGTGCGCTTGCTACCAGGACGCTGGCCAGAGCCGACAATCCGGCGACGATCGCAATCGCGCCCAGAACACGCGGCAGCGACCGTGTGCTAACAGCCGCCCATCCAGCGGCCAGGAGCGACAGGCCCAAGAAGAGATTGCCGAAGGCCTGATAGCCACCCGTGATCGCGCCGAATGCCGGCCATGCATTCTGGGCAGCGGTGGCCTGACGACCCGCCAGATCGACGAACATCGGGATCCCTATCCAGAAGGACAGCGCAACCAGACCATCGCCAACGTTACCGACGATGCCGAAATAGAGCGTGGCCAGACTTAGGGTCGGCGCAGTCGGGCGAAGCCGGGCTGCGAGGCCGGTGAGGAAGATAAGGGTCAAGCCGACCCCGGCGGCCCCAAACAGGACGGCCACCCTAACGAACAAACCGTGATCGCGCAAGAACGACAGTGCCGATGCGGGATCGGCAAACGATGCCTGCTGAAATCCGCTCAAGGAGAAGAAGAGAAACTCTCCAGCGAGTGCGACGGCGGCAAGAACTCCAGCAATCCCCGCAGCTCGCGTGCCTTGCGAGCGGTTGGTGCCAATGTCAGTCCATGAAGTCATGTCGAAATCCTCCTGAATTGAGTGATGTGCTCACCGAGATGCGTGATTATAGCACCTAATTCCGTGATAATGTCAAGCATTCCACGGATTCCAGAGCTGGCCTGCGGACTGTCCCTCCGGCACCTAGCCGGAGCACAACCAGAGCCACCCCGGCAAGGATGAGGCAGAAGCCAATGAGCTGGCCTGGCGGCGGCAACTCTTGCCGAGCTGCATAGACATACCCGAACCCAGCTACCGTTTCGACGTTGATCAGCAACCCAGCGACCGTGGCTGTGAGACGGCGTGACGCCGCATTCCATAACCAGGTACCTCCGAACGAAACGACAACTCCGAGGACAGTCGCACCTGCGGCCAGCGTTATCACCGAGCTGAGGGCAGGATCCGGAGGGGCGGTGATTTGGTGGGTTGCCCAAGCAAGTGGCAGGCTTGCCAGGGTGACCACGCCAGTTGCGGCACCAACGGTCGTTGACCAGGCCGCCGGTGATACGTTGCGATGTTCGGCGAGAAAGCGCGTGTTGGCGAGGCCATACCAGGTCCACGTGGCGACAGCCCCAAAGGTCGCCAACAGACCGCCCAACTTGAGACCGACCGAGGTCTGGATGTAGGGGTGGGAGCCCGCGATCTCTAGCGCATTCACGGTCGCCAGTCCGGCAAGGACCAAACCGAAAGGTAGGACAAGCCGGCGCCATGGGTAGGCAGGCGAGAGGTAGTTACTCACCGCGGCGAGCGTCAGCGGGATGCAACCGATGATCATGTCTGTTACCGGCGCGCCAACTGTGTGAATGCCGATGACAAGAAGCAGGAAGTAACCGACGTTCCCGGCGATCGCGTACAGAACAGCCGTCGGCCAGTGCCGCCACGCCATCTGGAGCACCGCTCTCCCCCTAATCAGAAGGATCACGCAAGCCACCGTGCCGTAGGCGATGTAGCGGCTGCCTGTCACGATGACTGGATTCCACTCATAGATGACGACAGGGACCAAGAAGGCCAATCCCCACACGAGACCCGCTACGGTGCCCGCGGCAACTCCGGCGTAAGCCGTACTACGAGCCAAGCTGTCCACCGTCACTTCGCCCACCGGCCCGCAAAAGTCGGCGCCGGGTCGCCACGATTCCCCCAGCTTTTATGCCATCGAGTCTACCACGCTATCCTAACCTGTCACTCGTTAGACGATGGTTAGAAGAGGTCCTAGTGCAGCCGTCCCCGCCCTGCCGCATCTGGTCGGCGGGTCACTCTGCCTCGATTTTGTGAACACGGTCGATCCCAGGCACACAACGGATCGCCACGAGTACCTGGTCAGCTACAGCACTCTGGTCACCTGGAGTGCTTACGCCGGCGCCATCACGACGCAAGATGCGCGTCGCATGCGCGAACTGGGCCGACGTCTGCCGGTCGAGGCGCACGAGGTCCTATCGCGAGCAATCAAGCTGCGAGAATCTCTGTACCGGCTATTCTCGTCAGGGCTCAAGCAAGCGAAACCGTCCCCGGGCGATATTCGTTGCCTGAACCGCGAGCTCTCACATGCCCTGGCGGAGGCAAGTGTCGCGTTCTCAGCCAAGGGACCGTCATGGGTGTGGGCGGCGAGCCGACCCAGTCTGGACCGGATGTTGTGGCCGATTGTGCGTTCTGCCGCGGATCTGCTTGTTGAAGGGCGCGCCACCAAAGTCCGCGAGTGCCCCGGCGACGAAACCTGCGGCTGGCTGTTCTTGGACTTGAGCAAGAACTCAACGCGTCGGTGGTGCGAGATGCGGACCTGCGGCAACCGTGCGAAAGCGCGTCGCCACTACGCTCGCATCCTCGGGAGTTCCAATTTGGCCACATGATCTACGGCACCCTGGAATCCAACGGACGCTTGGGCAGCCGACAGCGCGGTTACAGTGACTGCTGAGAATCAATTGGATTGAGCAGCTCCCCGAATGAGGCTTCGAGCGTTATGTGGCGATCCGCATTCACGGTTTGTCGGCGGACGTCAGCGAAACGCAGCGAGTCCGAAAAGCCACTCGCGATAATCTGTGACTCTGATGAGTTGGCGCATCGATCGCATCGTCGGCGACATACACCGAATCTCCCTCTGGGGTCCGGAGTCCCGCATCACCTTCAACCAATTTCTGATCGCCGATGAGCTGCCAACCCGGATCCACACCGGGACGATATGGCGACTACGACGACGTTCGGTCCGCCATATCGCAGGTGCTCGACCCTTCAACATTGAAGTACGTAGTCCTGCTTCATTTCGAGGCCGACGCGTGTGGTGGGATGGAGCGATTCCTCGAGGCGGCGTCCGATTCGATTCTTCTCGGCAGCTGAAAGGACCAGATTCAGCGCGTCCTCGGCCATAGGTCGAAACCTCGCCTTGGCGACCGGGCCGGCTCCTCGTCCACCGCATTGAAGAGGCTTGCTGTGGACCGCGCGGCGTCAGTTACGCGGGGCAGACGACCTCGTTCGGTCAGGCAGCCAGCGGCCTTTCCCAGTCTCCCAGGCCCGCCCGAGCACTACCTGGCAGCAAGCGGCATTCCTGGACACGGCGTGCGATGTACTGCGGCGTCGGCTCTGGCGCTCGCATCCTGCTCAGCTAACTCCCGGCCGGTGGAGCCTCTGGCCGGTCAATGATCCGAAGCCAGCTGCCGTCTGGTTGCCGACGCGCCACCTGCACTCGTATCCCGATCCCGTCTTGCCGATAAGTCGAGGTCAGCGCGAGATCGCCGCTGCGAATTGTCGGCAGAGCCTCTTCGAATGGGAAGTGCAGTCCCATAGCAACCATTCGCTCGTAGAGCGCGCGAATCGCTTCTCGCCCCACAGTCATCTCGCCGGGTGGGTAAGCGAGCACAGCGTCCGGCTCGTACAGATCGGCCAGACCTTGGGCGTCTTTGGCGTTGGCCAGCTCGGTGAAGAGGTGTGTCAGTTCCTCTGGGCTCTTGGCCTGCTTATGGAAATCGCTCATGTCTGCGTTCTCCTTGGTGTTGGTCAATCAAGGTCGATATTGGCCGGGCAGGGCTCGCGTCGTGACCGCGACACGATTCCAGGCGTTGATAACGACGATCGCCCAGATGAGTTGGGCGAATTCCTCGTCGTCGAAATGCGCCCTCGCCTCTTCATAGATCTCCTGGGGGACGTGGGAGTCGGCAAGCAGCGTGATGGCGTCGGCCAGCAGCAACGCAGAGCGTTCCCGTTCGGTGAAGAACGGTGCTTCGTGCCAGGCGGCGACCGCGTAAAGGCGCTGCTCTGCCTCGCCGCGCGCTCGTGCATCCAGGGTGTGCATGTCGACGCAGTAGGCGCAGCCATTGAGGATCGATGCCCGCAGGCTGACGAGATCCCGCAGCGAGGAATCTAGCTCGATTGCGCTGTCAAGCGCCAACATCGCCCGGTATGCAGACCTGGCATGAGTAGAGAGTTCGAAGCGAGGCTGCTCAAAACTGGTCGTGGTTTGGGTCGTGGTTTGGATTGACATGACTGCAGCGTAGCCTCACGATGGCGCATAAACAATGGCCAATTCCAAGCAAAAACAGTGGGCCACTTCAGGAATCGATCTCTTCCTCGATCTCAATCCGGTCTCCGGCCCACGCCTCCGCGCTCGGATCGAGAATGGTCTGCGCGAGGCGATACGTACAGGCCGCCTCCCGCGCGGAACCCGGCTTCCGCCGACCCGAGCACTGGCCCAGGACCTTGGCGTCTCGCGCGGCACGCTGTTAGAGGTCTACGCGCAGCTGACGGCTGAGGGGTGGATCGGCGGCCGCCAGGGCTCATCGACGTTCGTGGTCTTCGAGGCGGAACCGTCGCACCGGGCAACACCGATCCGTTCGCCATCTCCTGTCCGCTGGCGCTTCGATCTTCGCCCGGGTCGACCCGACCCCAGCTCCTTCCCGCGCACGGAATGGCTTCGAGCGCTAAGGCGCGCCCTCACAGGTGCACCGAACGAGGCGTTTGGTTATGGCAACCCCCAGGGACAGGTTTCGCTGCGCAGCGAGCTTGCCGGCTATCTGAGCCGGGCGCGTGGCTTGCACGCCGTAGCAGAGGACTTGGTCATCACAAGCGGCTTCACCCAAGGCCTCGGGCTGGTCGCGCGGAGCCTCGCCGATGTGGGCGGCAGGAGAGTCGCGATGGAGGAGCCGAGCATGGCGCTTCACCGTTCAATCGTTCGCGCGGCCGGCCACGAACTCACGTTGATCGGTGTCGACGGCGATGGGATGCGTGTCGAGGAACTGGAGGGGCGGCGCGATATCGGAATGGTTGTACTCACACCGAATCGGCAGCACCCGACCGGAGTCACGCTCAGTGCGCCGCGGAGATCTCGCCTGCTGGCCTGGGCCCGCGCCAACAGAACGCTGGTCGTTGAGGACGACTACGACGGCGAGTTTCGATATGATCGCCGACCGATCGGGCCTTTACAGGGGCTTGATCCCGGCGTCGTCGTCCACGCCGGGACCGCCTCCAAGACTCTTGCACCTGGAGTCCGCCTTGGCTGGCTTGTTCTTCCAGAGTCGTTAAGGCAAGGCGTGGTACACCAGAAGGAGCTTGCGGACTGGCACAGCTCCGCGCTCGAGCAACTCGCCCTCGCCGAGATGCTGCGCACGGGGGCATACGATCGCCACATCCGAAGGATGAGATTGCGCTACCGACACCGCCGCGACGCCTTGATCCTGGCTTTGACGAAGCGCTATCCGAACCTCGCCCTGACAGGGATCGAGGCAGGGCTCAACCTCCTTATCCCAGTCTCAGACGCCCAAGTTGAAACCCGCGCCATCGCGGCCACGAGCGCTGTAGGAGTCGGGCTCGACGGTCTGGCCACAGGCGGTTACTACGAGCAGCCAGGGCCCGCCGGCCTCCTCGTTGGTTACGGCGCCGCCACGCAGCACATGTTCCGCGCAGCGTGTGAAACGCTGGTTTCGGCACTCTCGGATGTTCTCGCTAAACGACCGTTGCGAGCTAAGGACGCCTGAGGACTGCTATCGGCCGATTGGTTGAGACCATGGCGAGTTGCCCCAATGAGTTCGTCCAACTCAGCCGTCAGGGAATCTAGAGCCCGCAGAAGGGAAATTGTGCAACCCTTCGGATCGAGAGATCATGCATCGAGTGAGATTGCTGTCCCGGCACCAAGTTGTTCCGCCGCCACCCGCAGCCGGGGCGTAGTCGAACGCCATGACGGTGGTCGATACGAACATGGGCAGGGTCGAGGGGTTCGAGAGGAACGGTGTGCTGCAGTTCCGGGGAATTCGTTACGCAAACCCGCCCGTCGGCGATTTGCGCTGGCAGCCGCCCCAACCGTGCCAGCCCTGGACCGGTGTGCGGCCAGCGATCAGCTTCGGACCCGTGGCTCCCCAGGGGCCGTCACCGGTCTCTTCGATCTTTGGTATTGCAGATTTCGGCGGAAAGCATCCTGATATCAGCGAGGACTGCCTCAGCCTCAACGTTTACGCGCCCGCCCGGGGTGCTGAGCACAGTCCGGTCATGGTCTGGATCCACGGCGGCAGCTTCATAGGCGGTTCGAACCGCAACGTTTGGTACAACGGGACCTCCTTTGCCCAGAAAGGAGTGGTGGTCGTGACCATTAACTACCGCCTGGGTGCTTTTGGCTTTCTCGATCTCGGCGATGAGGAGCCCGGAGCGAGCAACCGCGGACTTCTCGACCAGGTGGCCGCATTGGAATGGGTGCATAAGAACATCGCCGCATTCGGTGGTGACCCAGCAAACGTGACCATCTTCGGCAATTCCGCCGGGGCGATGTGCATAGGCTCGCTGCTCACGCTTCCGGCCGCATCGGGCCTTTTCCAGCGAGCCATTCTTCAGAGCGGAGCCGCAGCGACTTTCCAGAGTCGTCACCAGGCAGCTGACGTGACCGCGAGTATGACTGCGGCACTGGGCAGCCGGGACTACCTCCGGATTGCCACATGGGAACAGGTAGTACGAGCGCAAGGCGAGGTTTTTATCGAGATGGCGGGTAGGGGCGATGGGCTGCCATTCATGCCGGTTGTCGACGATGCGGTACTGCCTCACGCGCCAATAGAGGCGATTTCCAAGGGGGCGGCGGCTCAGGTGCGACTGTTAATGGGCACGAACAGCGACGAGGCGACTTTATTCCTGGCCCTCGCGCTGTCCGGCGCGGACCTGTCCAAAGAGTTCGTGATTCATCGTTTGGACCAGACCAGCGGTGGCGCCGGCCGTGAGCTGTATGACGCCTACCGGTCAGTGCTGGGCGCAAGTGCTGAACCGAAAGACGTGTGGGTTGCGGTGGAAACTGATCGGGGGTTTCGGGCACCGGCCATCCAACTTGCTGCCGCGCAAGCTCGCCAGACACGCGATGTGTGGATGTATCTCTTCACGCACGAATCACCCGCCCTAGACGGCATGCTCAAGTCTTGTCACGGGCTGGAGATACCGTTCGCATGGAACACTTTGACATCAGACTCCGATGGCTTCACCGGAAGAGGCCCTGGCGCTCAAGGACTCGCCGACGAGATGCATTCCGCGTGGGTCGCTTTCGCTGCCTCAGGGGACCCCGGCTGGGACCGCTATGAAGAGGGCCGACGGGCAACGCGTGTGTTCGGGCGTGGTACCGGCACGGTAGATGACCCGATCGGAGCCAGGCGTGCGCTGTGGCGATATGAGGCGCCCGGCGGGACACCGGAACCCACGGTTACGAAGAGTCGGAAGGGAAGACGTCGGGCCACGCCTCATGCGGGGAGCAGCTAACGCCGCCTGCAAACAGAGTGCGGTCCTCTCGCAGAGAGGAATCGATACCCGACTATTAACGCGAGCAACTTGCTGGCGCTTCACGTGGAGCTGCTTCACGGTCCTGCCCCGTGCGTCATCCGGGCTCGAAGTGGAACCGTGCCACCGATGGTTTGGGATAGGGCACGCCGGTCAACGCACGGCGCCCGCGACCGGGAAACGCAGCGAGTCCGAAAAGCCACTCGCGATAATCTGTGACTCTGATGGGTTGGCGCATCGATCGCCTCGTCGGCGACATACACCGAATCTCCCTGTGGGGTCCCGAGTCCCGCATCACCTTCAACCAATTTCTGATCGCCGATGAGCAGCCAACCCTGATCCACACCGGACGATATGGCGACTACGACGACGTTCGGTCCGCCATATCGCAGGTGCTCGACCCTTCAACATTGAAGTACGTAGTCCTGCTTCATTTCGAGGCCGACGAGTGTGGTGGGATGGAGCGATTCCTCGAGGCGGCACCCGATTCGATTCTTCTCGGCAGCTGGCTGAGCGTGGAGGTGAATCTCAGGCGGTGGGGCTACCGAGGGCGGCTTCAAGGCTTCAAGGACGGCGAGGTGCTGGACCTCGGCGAGCACAGGCTGCGGTTCCTGGAAACACCACACGTCCATCACTGGGATTCGATGATGCTGTTCGAGGAGACGACCCGGAGTCTTTTTCCCGCCGATCTGTTCATGCAGGCGGGCGACCAGCCACCGATCGTCACCGACAACCTGGGCTCGGAGATGTGCGCGCTGTACAGAAGCCTCGGCATCTTCGCGCACGAAGATCCGGTCCGCAAAGTTGTGGACAGGATCGAAGACTTGAAAGCTGAGTGGGTGCACTCGATGCATGGTGGGACGCTCGGACGGGATGTCCTCCCTCACTACCTCAAAGCTTTGCGCGAGGAGCCTTTCGCTTTTGATGGGCGCTTGATCGGACGCAGGCTCCCTCGCGATGGCAGGACCCTCTAGCGAAGCCGAAGCTTCCTTTTTGGGCGTGTTTCCGATCCAAGTTCAGCCCGCGCCGGATCCGGCTGTTGGCGGTCAGCAATGCTGGGTTGGCTGCGAGCGTTAATCTGCAACAAGTCGTGCGGTGAAATACGGCCTTGGCGGGATCAATCTACTTGGTTACGCACACCCGGAGCCCCTTCGTCGACTACTGATTGCCGCCGAGGCGGCCGGCTTCGAGTCAGCGTGGGCTGCCGAGCATGTTGTGATTCCGCGTGAGGGCGCGCGTGTGACTTCTGACTACAGCCCCCAACGAATCCCGGCCGATACACCGTTTCTCGACCCACTTATCGCGCTCAGTTACGCAGCCGCTTGCACAGATCGCCTCCGCCTGGCTACCGGCCTCATAGTCCTGCCAGAGCACAATCCAGTTCTCCTCGCAAAGCAGCTGGCGAGCCTCGACGTGCTTTGTAACGGGCGCCTGATTTTCGGCTATGGGGTTGGGTATGTAGAGCCCGAGATGCAGGCGGCGGGCGTCCCAATGTCGAGCCGCGGCGCTCGAGCAGACGAGTATCTCGCCGCCATGATGGCCCTCTGGCGAGAGCCTGCAGACGATTTCGATGGACACTTCGTGCACTTCGAGGGCGTCGACGCATGGCCCAAACCGATTCGAAGTCGCCCTGAGATCGTGGTCGGTGGCCATAGCGTGGCCGCGCTGAGGCGAGCAGCGCTTCTAGCTGACGGTTGGTACGGTTGGCGGCTCGACCTAGAGGACGCCGAACGGCTCCTGATCAACCTCCGCGAAGCCGAACGCAAGCACCGCGTTGCGGATCGCCCGCTCGAGGTCAGTATCTCGCCGCGGCGTCCAGTGGACCTCCAAACTGCGGAGCGGTTCGCGGCGCTGGGTGTAGACCGTCTGGTACTCCTCCCCCGCAACTACGGAGATATCGAGTCAGCGATCGCTTCGATGCCTACTTCGTAGCGCTCCAGTCACCCAGCAAGTCACCGAGACGTCAACACCAGTCCGAGGCTGTGCGGTTACCGACCAACGCGTTGAGCTTTCCAAGGCCCTCGGTGCTCTCTCCGGGGCAAGTCGGTCTCTCTTGACGGTTGCCTCGAGATCCTTAGCAGCTAAGTCGCCCGACCCTTACTTGCTCATCGCTGTGGGGCCGAAGCGGATCAGGTTTTCCAGTTCGTCATCCCAGCCGACGCCGCCAGCACTGCTAGCTAGTAGCCACGTAGCCCCAGCCGCCTCGAAGTCTGCGGTACTGGCACGCGGGCGCGGGCCGGGAAGTACTGCGATTTCGAAGCGATCGTCTCTTGGCGATTGTGCTCGTAATGACTGAATCACGCGACGCAGTTGGTCCACATCCTCGGGTGTCATGAACCCGTACTCGCCGTCCACGATCTTAATCGGGACCACGCCGTCGTAACGCGCCGCGCGTCGAAGCGGGCTGCGGTGCGGCCACTCGCAGGCCACCCAAACTGGCAGGTGACCCCGCACTGGCCTGGGAAGGAACAATGCCTTCTCGACATTTACGAGGCTCCCGTGGAACGAGAAGCGTTTGCCTGAGAACAGGCCAACCATCGCTTCGAGACCCTCGTCCAACAGAACAGCCCGCCGGCGAACGTCTGCGTTCTCACCGAAGCGCGCGAACTCCCCGAGTGCGCCGGCTCCCTGGCTTCCAAGTCCGACACCGAGAATCACGCGACCGCCTGAAAGGTGATCGACGGTCACCACTTGGCGGGCCAGCACATGGGGGCGTCGTCGCGGGACCGGGGTTACCCAACTGCCGAGCTGGATTCGGCTGGTCTGGGTGGCGGCCGCGCCGAGAGTGATCCAGGTGTCGGCGAGCGGCGGGGGCGGGTCACCGTCCCTGTGTACATGGTCCCATAGGAAGAAGCCATCCCAACCGTGGCGCTCAGCGGCGACCGCCAGGTCGATGAGGCGGCCAGGAGACTCAAAGTTGGGAGCTGCGATTCCGTAGTGCACTGGTCACCGCCTTCCTCTCAGCACAGCCGCGTCGGTCCGGCATCCGCCGGGGACTCATCAGCACAAGTGGGCCAGATGGCTAACAGACAGGCGTCGCACACGATGCCATTTTGGCAAGGCTGGAAATGGCTGCGCGGCTCCCGCGGTCGAGAATCTCGCGCGGCGGCGTTTCGGTCATCGCGGGGATGTTCGAAGGCCCCGCCAGGTCGAGCTGCCTTAAGCCGAAAAGTGATGCTGGGGTCACCTTGGATGCGGCGAGCCGAACATCCCAGAATGCAAGAGGCCCGATCGAGTGTGGCGATGACAAAAGTCATACAAAGCCGATCACATCGTCATCTACCGGAACGATGCCGAGGTGCGGAGACTCAGGTCGATGGCCGATAGCCTTGCAATTGGTGCATTGGAGCCGGAGATGGGGGTTGGCCAACTCCGTTTGCTGCCCGGCCGATGGCGTCCGCGACACGAGCACCGCCAGAGGCTTCCGCCTGCGGGCCGATTTATGCTCAATCTTGTGAGCCGGTCGGAGGCGGCCACGAGATGGCGCGGTTCCGAGCGGTCGAATTGGTCGATCTGGCTCGCAACGGCTGCCGCCGTCGCTTATAGCGTCTTGCTTCCCGCCACCCGAATCTACGCCATAGCCGCTGACCCGAATGAGCCTGGCCATGCTGCCTACGCCGCCGTTGCATTCATCTGCTACCTGCCGCTGCTGGTCTGGTTGGTGGTTTCGCTTGCGCAAGGCAACCGGGGGTGGCCGCAATGGATCGGCCTGGCATTGATGGCGGCGGTGATCTTTGCGGCGATGCCACTTGTTGGCGTCGGATGGGTGGGAGAGATCTACGTGCTTGGCGCGCTGACGCTTGTCACGTTCCGGCCCCCGTGGTCGTTCATTGCATTCGGCGCACTGATAGCCGCGCCGACCCCACTGACCGCAGCTTTGGGTCGCGCTGACTGGGCCCTCTATTTCACCATGGGAATTCTGCTGTACTCGCTGCCTCTCGCGGTCGGAATCTGGATGATCAATGTGGTCAGGCAGCTGCAGGCCGCCAGGGTGTCCCTGGCCGAACAAGCCATCGTGCGAGAACGACTGCGTATCGATCGAGAGCTGAGTCACAGCGTCGGCGCGGGCCTCAGAGCGATCGCGTTGAGCGGAGATCGAGCCGCCTCATTGGCAGCGACCGACCCAGCGGCGGCTATGCGCGAGATCAAGGGGCTCGTAAGGGACGCCCGCAGCACACTCTTCGAGGCGCGCCAGAGCGTGCGCCGTTACCGGGAGATTTCGCCCCGCGCCGAGCTCGAAACCGCGGCCACGCTTCTCGAGGCGGCCGGCTTCACTGTCCACATCGATGGGCCGACAGGCGGGCTTCCGGCGCAGGCGGACGAACCCGAACGAGCAAACCTGCGGCGCGAAGTCGCGCGCTTGCTCGGTGAAGAAGTGCCGACAGCGGTGACGATCGAAGTCGAAACCGTAGGGGACCGGCTTCACTATCGCCTGCGTGCTGTTTCTGAACGCCAGAAATTTGGGGCGGTGTCAAGATGAGCATCGGCGCCACGGCTGACAGTGGGATAATCCCTAACAGGCGGGCCGCCCGCTGGCTCCTGATCGCTGCCAACACCGCGATCATCGGGGCACCTGCCACGATCACGAGCTTCGGCGTGCCCGGTGGCCCAGCGACTGGCAGTCCATTGGTCGCGTTTCCACTGGCCGCCGGCATCTTGGCTCTCCAACTCAGGCATAGCCTTGCCTTCGCTCACGGCGTGCGGCCGCGAAACGCGTTGTGGAGTCTGCTCGCGCTGACTGTGCTGGTGTACCTCCCCATGCGGCAGTTCAGCTGGGACTGGGTCGCGCTGGAGGCGTGTGTCATGGCTTCGGCGGCGATGATCATTCCCGGCCGACTAAAGCTGGTCGCGGTGATCGCTCCGTTGATTGGAACAGCTGTTGCGGCCTACGTAACAAACCGGACCATCTTCGCGACCTGGTACTGGATCGAATCGCTCTTTTCTATCTTTGTGGCCCTCTATGCATCGGCCTGGCTGCTGCGTTTCATGAACGAGCTTCAAGACACGCGAGCGGAGCTGGCCGAGATGGTCGTCGGCCAGGAGCGGCTGCGAATCTCTCGTGACCTGCACGACCTGCTCGGTCATAGCCTGTCGGCCGTGGCCCTGAAAGGCGATCTGGCGCTGCGGCTTCTGCACCGCAACCCTAAAGAGGCCGTTGACGAGATCGAGAGCCTTACCGAGCTGGCCCGAGAGGCGCAGCGAGGCATTCGCGCCGTGAGCCGCGACGAACATGCGGTGTCGCTCCATTCCGAAGGTGAGGCGGCCGCGGCGCTACTCGCTGCAGCGGGCGTTGATACCAAGGTAGCTCTCGACCTTGCCGATCTGCCGCCCGACGTTGAGCGCATGCTCGCATGGACAGTGCGGGAGGGGGTCGCGAACACCCTGCGGCACAGCAAGGCTCGCCGGTGTTCGATCAGAGCGGCTCGCCACGACGGACTCGTCCTGTTGGAAATCGTCAATGACGGGGTACTGACTCCACCTGGAGAGGGCTCGGGTCTGACCGGCATCTCGGAGCGTGCCCGAGCGCTATCCGGCTCTTCCAGCTGCCAGACCGAGAACGGCGAGTTCAGACTGCAGGTTCAGGTGCCAGAGGGCATCGCATGATTCGCGTCTTGGTAGCCGAAGACATGCACATGATCCGGGGCGCGCTGGTGGCGCTTCTATCCCTCGAGGAGGACATGGAGGTGGTCGCCGAGCTTGACCGGGGCGACACCGTCGTCGAAGCTGCACTCCGGAGCCGTCCCGACGTCGCGATCCTCGATATCGACCTACCTGGGCTTGATGGATTGACAGCAGCTGATCACTTGCACGAACAGCTGCCTGAGTGCCGGACGCTGGTGCTCACCGGCCTCAGTCAGCCTGGTAATTTGCTCAGAGCGCTCAAAGTGCACGTGCGCGGCTTTATCGTCAAGGACGCTCCGGCGGAGAAGCTGGCGGACGGCGTACGCCGTGTCTTCAAGGGTGAGCGCGTAATCGATCCGGAGCTTGTTGCCGCCGCTCTTGAAACTGGCAGCACACCATTGACCTCACGCGAGACCGACGTCCTGCGTGCTGCCCAAAGCGGAATCTCGACCGAAGACATCGCCAAGCGGCTTTCCCTGTCACCTGCCACCGTTCGCAACTACCTTTCTAATGCGATCAACAAAGTCGGCGGGCGCAATCGAATCGACGCCATCCGGATCGCTACGGATGCGGGTTGGTTGTGACGGCCAATACTGAAGTCCGGCGACTGATCTGATTGCTGGTACAGAACCAGACCGGCAGTCAGATCAGCGGCTCCTGGTCTATCGACGGCGCGCTGGATCGGCGCAGTCGCGGCAGCACAACTCGAGTATGGGCTCGGTTGGCCCTGGACCTAGACCCCGAAATCCCTGGCCCGAATGAAGGCTCCGTGCCGGGTGTGGTACCAGGCCTGACCGCTGTAGCCGTTGACCGACAGCATGCCCGCGATCTTGCTGCTCGTCTCGAAATGGAACGGGAAGACGAAGGCGTTTAGCCTTCACGCCCGTAGAGCACTACATGTTGTGGTTGTGGACCTAAGTTCCGTAGAGTGGGCGACTGGTCCGGCTTTCAGCCTCGCCAGCCGCCCCTCATCGAACCGGACTTGAGGTTCTCCCTCATCCGGCTCTCCGACGGTGTTGACGTCGCCGCTGTCGCAGCAGTGCCATAACGGACCGACCCAGAGAGTTGGTGTAGCCCGATGCCCTTGAACCAGGCGTAGTTGTGCACCTTTCCCCACTGCCGCCCAGACCGACCTCGCTTCTTGCTGTCGTACAGCGCGAGGCGTTCGTGGACGTAGCTGTCGACCTGGGTGAACTTTCGCGTTGAGTTTCCCCAACGGAAATAGTTGCCCCAGCCCCGCAGAACCGGGTTGAGCTCTTTTACCAGTGCTTCCATGGGCCACTTTCGCCGGTCGCGTGGAGCCGTGATCTTCTTGACCTTGGTCCGCACGCTGGCCATCGCACGGCGCGACGGCCACCGGTGGCAGTACATCTTTCCGTACCTCTGTGACCTCACCATCCGATGGTGGAACCCCAGGAAGTCGAGGCCTTCTGTCCCCGCCCCGAGGTCGAGCACGCGGCTCTTGTCGGGATGCACCCGAAGGTGCAGGGCTTGGGCTGTCGCCTGGAGCCATGCATAGGCTTGCTTCGCGTCGGACTCGGTCCGGCACAGGATCACAAGGTCGTCCGCGTAGCGAACGATCTCGCCGAGGTGGCTTGCCTCCTTCGCCCAGAGAGCGTTGAGGGCGTGGCCGTAGATGTTGCTCAGGAGCGGCGATATCGTTCCGCCCTGGGGTACCCCGGTCATGCTGGCGACGGACACTGCGTCCTCCATCACACCGGCCTTCAGCCACATCCGTATCAGCCGCAGCACCCTGCGATCACTCACCCGCCGGGCCACCAACCTCAACAAGAAGTCGGGGTCCAGGCTTCCGAAGAAGTCGGCGAAATCGGCGTCCACCACCCACCGCGCTCCGGCGTTCACTTCCTTGCGAATGACCTCCAACGCGTGGATGGCCGCCCGCTTGGGCCTGAACCCAAAAGAACACGGCAGGAAGCTGGCTTCGTAGACCGGCTCCAACACCAGCTTGGCCGCGGTCTGCACCACCCGGTCCCGCACTCGCGGGATTCCGAGCGGACGGCGCTCCTTCGGCCTTCCCGGCTTCGGTATGTAGACCCTGCGCACCGCCTGCGGCCGGTAGCGACCAGCTTCCAGCAGTCCGCGCAACTCCGTCAGCATCCGCTCCACGCCATAGGCTTCGATCACCTCCAGCGTCTCGCCATCGATGCCGGCGGCACCCTTGTTGCGGCGAACCTGTTCCCAGGCCCGCTGCAGCACATCCGTCCGAGCTATCCGGTCGTAGAGAGCATGGAACCTCCTTCGGCGTTGCTGCTTCGCCGCCACGTAGAGCGCGCGCTGAAGTGCACGGACTTTGTCAATGGGGTGGTTGGCCGAAGCCATGCCCTTGCCCGTCTCTTGCAACCCGCGCGTCACCGAAGTGCGGGACCTTCCCTCGGACCGAGTTGTGTTGTCTCGGTCGTCTTCAGTACTACGTCCCGCTCCGACTCCCTCCGCGCCGCCCCGGACTTCGCGTATGACTTATACCGGGACTCGCTTCCGCGGCGGTCGATCTCGCCGTCGGGCGCGGTAGGGCCTCCCCAGTTGACCAATCGGCTTTCGCTGCATGCTGCCTCACTTACGCCGGAGAGGTTCCGGGCTGCTCCAGAATCCAGAGCCCGGACTGCTGTCTTCGCCCAATTGTGCGAGGCTCGACCCTCTCGGTCCCTCACGGGTGGTTCTTTCGACGCGGCCGAGTTCATGTTCATTACGGCCTGCAGCTCCGCTCCTCCTCGCTTCGCCGCCGGGCTCTCACCCGACGCCGGAGAATTTGCTTCCCCGCTCCTCTGGCGGCTTGCGGGGGCGGGACTCCCACCCGCCGATCGATTGGCCCTTCGTCTGGGCACGCCACAATACGAACCCAGCGGACGTATTCGACGGGGAGGCCGTTGCGCTCACAGAGCTGTCAGATATGCGGCTCGAGGAGGGAATCGCGGCCCTGCGCACTTTCGTGGAGGAGCGGGGATGCTTTCCGACTGAGGCGAGCTGGACTGCGGCAGGTATGAGCCCGTCCGAACGGACGATGCGTCGGCGATTCGGTAGCTTCCGATCGGCCGCGGTCGCCGCTGGGATAGAAGGCGGGAACCGACTCCACCGTTATGCCTGCAGACCGCCATTGGAGTAGAGGAGCTGGCCGGTAATCCAGGCACCTTCCTGCGAGAGCAGAAATGCCACTCGGTTTGCGCTGTCCTGCGGCAAACTGGGCCGGCCTAGTGGCGACCTCCGGGAGATCAGAGTGCGGAGCTTCTCAGAGATCCAGCCAGTATCGGTGGGCCCTGGGTTGATGCAGTTGGCGCGGATTCCGCGAGGCCCCAACTCCCATGCGGCAGCCTTGACGACGCGGTCAAGTGCCCCTTTGCTCAGGCCGTAAGGAACGTTGTCTGTGAGAGCGTCACTGGTGAACGCCACCACCCGGCCAACGTCGCCCAGCAATCGGCGCGACAACTCTTGAACAAGTAGGGCCACTGACCGCACGTTGACTGCGAAATGTTGGTCAAACTCCTCAGCGGAGGTTCCGAGTAGGGGAAGTTCGATGTCGCGGCAGTGAGCAGCAACGAGTGCTGTGAACTGGCCCAAGTGGCCTTCGAGTTCGTCGAAGAGATGTGCTGGTGCTGCCGGATCACTTAGGTCTGCCTCGGCCAGCTCGGCACCAATCCCAAGACTACGGAGCTCTTGAAGTAGGTCAAGTGGCTCGCGATCGGCACTGGCCGGGCCTGTATCCCGATCATATTGCCGCCAACAGCTGAGGCCCACATCCCAGCCTGCCCGGGCCAGCGTCAACGCGCAGGCGGCGGCGATAAGGTGCCACGCGCATCATGAAGTTGCAGGCCTGCAAAAGAAACCCTGGCCCTCACGGTCCCGAACCGTGGCGGGGAGGTGTCCTTGACTGTCCCCTCGGCTCCGTAGCGACCCTCCTGATCTCAAATGCCACCTCCTTGCTGTCCTCGAGTGACCTCCTAGTACCGCCCGGTTCCGGGAATGCGTGATCCGGCTGTGATCCGGCGGGGTGCTCACGGCCCCTGTTGTCGGCTGCTCAGGGTTTTGAACAGATGAGCGAGGTTAGGTCGTCAGCGCAGACTGTAAGCCGGGTTGGATTCGAGCGGAGTTCGGCCGCAGCCCCATTCGCTCGGCCTCGGTCCTACTGATCCCGAGTCGCAAAGCCACGTCTCCCGGAGGTAGCACCAGCACCGGTTCATGCCGACGCTCAGCGGGCGCCGGTGGCTTGGCCGGCACGTACTTCGAGGCGGTCAGGGCTGGTCGTGGCGAGTAGCGTCGCCGAGCGCAAGAACTAGGCCCTTCGACATTACGGCGATGGCCGGAACTGCTACGACGCATTCGGTGCTGCACTGCCAAACGCTGGAAGAGAGCGCTGTTTCATGTCTGTCCACACGCTGATCGGGTAGCCAGAGAGGACGAGCACGTGACCGATATTCGCATCGTGCAGATTCAGCACGCTGTCGAGCACGCTTGAGAAAACCATCAGGTTGATCTCAGTCGAGATTGACGAGATAGTCGGCGTCGGCGTGGCTCTTGCCTTGCTGCGAGGCAACTGCACCCACGGTTTGGAATGGACGTGCGCTGATAGGAATCGGAAAGCCACCGCACCAGCGCGGAGGTGAACCTTGAACAGGTCGAGATCGCTCGGCACCGGTCGCCGAATCCGATGATGACTCGTTTTCGTCCGGGTTTCGCCCGTGACCTCTTCACTGCAATGCCATTCGCGGTGGCCCGCTTCGCCAGGTGATCGATGCGCTTGGCGATATCGCGTGCATCGGCACCAGCCCTCCGTTGCTCGTTCAGGTTGTCGAGTCGTTCGTTGAGCCCACGTGCCAGCCGCTCGGTCTCTGAAATCGTCGGCACCAGGAGGTGCTTGGCTCTGACCGCCGCCTCTGCTGCGGGTCGCAACAGCGTGTACATGGCATAGCTGGGGAGGCTACCGAGTTTTATGATGGCGAGGATCGTCCGTAGGTGATCATGCGTGGCATAGATGAGGTGCCCTGCGTAGTCGTATGCATCGCGCAGATCGGCTTTGGTGGCAACGGCGAAAGGTGAACCTGGTGCAGGGGGATCGATGCTATCGAGAACGAAGTCGATAGTCTCGTCCGAAATCCGGATCAGCTTTTCGGTCACGGCATTGAGAGCCGCCTGTTCTTGTGCGGTAGGAGCCACAAGTGCTGCGCGTTGTCGTCGCAGCGTGGTCATTCCGGTTCGACTGGTTACGCCGGCCACAAGGCGTGTGCGTTGTCACGCCGGTAGTAGTCCTGCGAGCTACCCTGTGGCGCTGTCGAGCGCTGCATCCAGCCAGGGTCGACCACTCCCTTGACCCAGTTGGCATCGGTCTCGACCAAATCGAGCAAGCCACGGAACAGTTCATCGAACTTGGGGAGATCAATGCTGTGGGTCTCGCCACCAGTGACGTTCTGGGCAGCTTCCATGGACGACGTGTAGCCGACGGCTTCACCGTCCGGGAAACGCTGATAACGCATGGGCTCGATGCGGTCGAGGAAGAGTACATAGTCGCGAAAGCGCTGCAAGGTGTGGTTGGGATAGTCGGTGTCGACCATTTCCCAAAGCTTGCTCAGGAAATGGCGCCTGTCCCACAATTCCTTAACGGTGCGCTGCTGCGACCTCCCGGCCAGATCGGGTCGGACCCTCTTCCACTCCGGTGGCAACGGTCGCGCCAGTGCCCACTTCAATTGCATTTCAATCGCGTGGTGCGCCTGAAGCTCAGCGTTCGGGTGGTGATTCCAAAAGTGGGCCGAACGCGCCGAAACGTAGTAGTGGATCGCCATGTCCGACCATAGCAATGCCACGGTGGTTCGCTTGGGTGCTTGATTGACGGCCATCGGATTGAGAGTCTATGTCACGCCTGCCCGGCGAGCACGACGCGCAGTAGCATCGTCGCCGTTGGCCGACGCTGAAATGCCACTCCATGACGACGGTCCCGAGCCTGCTCGGGAGCGTGAGAGCGCACTCAGTCTTGGGCGGTCTCCTTCCTCCGCGCCGGCGCGACCGATGCAGACATCAAAGAGTTCTTTGGGTGGCTGAAGGAAGGGATGCCTGACCCGGCTACCAACTCTTACGAGTGGCGAATAGGATTCCTACGTGACCTGACCAATGTGGTCGCCGTCGATGTTGCCTATTAGCACCCATATCTCATCGAACGGTCCGTTTGGCAACCCGCGCGGATGCGCAAGGTAATCGCGCTCAAGGTCTTCCCACTCGAGCAAGGGTGCACGTATGTCAACCACGAGGAAAAGCTTGCCGGTGTACATGTACTTCTTCTTGGACTTGGCGATGATGCATTGGTCGATGGCATCGTTGCCTTTCACGTCAGGCTCCACAATCCACGTCTCGGTCTGCTTGGGCTGCGCCTTTCCTCGCGCTGCCTCGAATAGCTCCTTAGCACCGCCCTCGTCATAGAACGCAGTCACGACTTCGATGTTGAGGTTGCCCGAGCACTGGCAATCCGGCGCGGGTGGAACCTGGAGCGTGTTAAAGGCGTAGCTGGTCTTATGACCTCGGTTATACGTCGTGACGAAGCGCTTGCAGACGGCCTCTTCGTGTAGCTCCTTAACGTTCGGCGTGCTCAATGAAGCCGCCCGCACCCCCGTGCCGCGAACCAGGCCGTCTTCGTCGGAGGCTTCACACTGGACGCCGCAGCAGGGGTTGCGGCATCGTCTCTACAGGCTCTCACGTTTAACACGCCGTGGCGTTCGTCCTTGACAACGATCATGTACCGAGCTGCATTCGGCTGATCGCCTTCAGCCGGGGCATCCATGGCCAATCGTCGTGGGTCACGCCAAACCCGAACTCTTGTGAAGGACTTGCGTCCCCTGGACCGCCACAGGCTTCGTAGGCGTAGCCGCGCACACAACCCATGAATGACGGCTGACCCTGATCTGGTGGAACTTCAAATCGCTGCCTAACTGCTACAACCCGCGTTGGGTCGAGCTGCAAGTCTGCGGAGATTTTCTGATGGTCTGCCTCGGGACCGATAAGGAGCAAACGCAAGGCCTTGTTGTCGTCCATTGCATCCGAGATTGAGACCTGAATTTCACGATCACGAAGGGAGCAGCCGACGACCACCAGCAAACAAGAGTTATCCAGGCAGTCACGGAAGATGCGATAGCAGGTTCGAAAGGGCTCGATGTGAAGCGGCTTTGTCAATTCAGTTGGATACAGAACGACGTGTTGGAATTTGCCTGGATCTCGGCCAACGCCCGCTGGCAACTCAGCGATCTCGACCACGCCGTCAGCTCCACGCTCACGACCCCACCGAACGGATCCGTGCAATTTGATAAGAACCACGCTAGGCCGGTCGAATTCCTGGTAGCGCTCGAACGCCTTTCGACTCCATCTGCGCTCGGTGGAACCTGGCCGATCGATGAGGCCATCGACGATGGGCACCTGCATTTGAGAGGCGGCTGCCTCAACCGCAAGGTCGTAGTTAAGGGTGAACCATGGAATGGTTCGTCCTAGTCCAGGTACGGCTCCGAACCATGCCATGTAGTCCCCGAAAACCTGGCGGTACAGGGCTGAGGCCTTCGCGGAATCGATTGCGCTGTAGTACCTGATGACGTCGTCGTAGATGAGATCGCGGACCTTTTCATTCCATCTGGAGTAATCCTGGATGGCACTCTGATTCGCGAAGAGGACTTTCTGACGAAAGAGCGCATCGTCGCCGAACCGCTTAGCGTCATCCACGTTTCGCTCGACCCATCCGAGGATTGTCTCGATGTCGGCGAGGGACGAAGCCGCCTGCACATAGACCTGAGTAAGAAAGTCACCAATGCCAGGTTCTGTCTTTTGATCTACGCGACCTGGGAGGGTACGTGTGAAGTCAGCCAGGAACTCGCGCGTAGTGAAGCACCCCAGGGGTACGGACGCGCCGGCTCCGCTTAGGAAGATGATCTTCGACTTGATTATCGAATTTGGTAGTTCCACGTGTTTTCCGCAACCGGATTCTATGACCTTGCTGCAACTGCTTCGCCGATGGTCGGCGGGCGGGTTGAGCTCCATCGGGCACTGAGACATTCGGCGGCAACGGCCCTGGCCGCGGCCAAAGGATCCGGCGTACGGACGCTATGCAAGCTTCGGACGGCGGCTAGCGGACCTGTCGATTGCGATCCTCTCGAGAATTGGAACGGGGTCCAGCCGAGGTGCGGGCGCCGTCTGGCCCGAGGCGCCCGCCACGTTCCACCTACTTGCGGCCTGGAATCTTTCCCTTCTCGATGAGGTCGATCATCTTCTGCGCGCCGCTGCGCAGCAACTCCGGATGCTGTCTCCGAATGTCGTTCGGCCCGTACCTTGCAGCCGCCTCTTCAGGGTGGTCGCGTATCCAACGCATCTGCTGAAGCTCGCGCTTCCGATCTGGCGAAACCATATTGCCCTCCGGCCTAGCGACTCCATGGATTTGGAGCCTGGCGCAAGTCTCTACGAGGGCAACGGCGCCAACCGCAACCGACCTCCTTATCGGAGGGAGTTTGGCTCCCGCGAGTCGCGGGTCACCCGCCAGTCTACGCGTTTGCGTTTGCGCAGAACCGTTTTAGCATCGCGACATGGCCGAGAAGTGGCATAGCCAGGTCGCCGGGGTACGAGTCTGGCAAGGGCATACCCGCGCGAGGAGACGTGTCCGATAGCCGCGCCCGTCCTCTAAGAGTTCAATCAGTGCGAACCGGAGCCCGGAAACTAGTGAAACTATCCCAGACGCTCTTCAGAAACGGCTGCGGGATCTTTAAGATCGCAGCGCACGATGCCTACTTCGATTCGGCGCGCCCGGCGCGGCTTCATTCGGTGCTATGGGTTGTTCTGGAGCGCCGACCAGGTTGAGTGGTTTCCCGGCCGAGGCAGGCGCGAATTCCGCCTGCTCGGACATCGGGGTGAGAACAGACCGAATCTCGTCCTCTGTGACTTCAGAGACCAGCGGGGAATCTACGTGCTTTATGACGACTTCGGCCCTTACTACGTTGGTCTGACCCGCGACAGACCCATCGGGAATCGCCTTCGCCACCACCGACGTGATCGGCATGCAGGCAAATGGGACCGCTTCTCGTGGTTCGGCTTCCGTCGCGTGCTGCTCACGACCGAGGGTGGACTCCGCCAGCTTGGAGCTGCGCCGAAACAGCTGTTGACCGAATCAAAGTGGACAATCGGCGACATCGAAGCTCTCCTGATCCAGTCGCTTGGCACGCAGCATCGAGGTAACCGACAAGAAATGCGGTTCGCTGCCGCGCAACCATGGACTCAAGTGATCCTCGGCGAAGTACCGCACTACCTGGCAAGGGTCGGGAAGACTTAGGCCGGGCACGAGCTGTGATCTCCAGAATTGATCAAGTGGCGCTGCAGCGATGACGGCAGGCCGATCTCGCGAGTCAAATGCTGCCGATTTGGCGCGGTCGGTGACGGGAGCACTGCGCGCAGACATCGTTGACGATGGCTCGCAACCAGGCCTACGAGACTTCGACTTGGTCTACGCGGACGGGCGCGCGGAACCGCTAGAGGTGACGAGCGCCACACTGCCGGAGCTTCGCGCGGCACGCGCGGCTTTCGACCAGTATGACCCCATGCTGATTCAGGTCACAGGCCTCACCCGCGCTTGGCACTTGTTCTCCACCACTGCGACTAACTTCAAAAACCTCGATGAGGTGTTCGTCGCGCCCCTCGTAACTGCGCTCGAAGCGGCGAGCCTAGATCAAGTCCACTTTCCTATGGACTTCCACCGTGCCCCAACCATCTATCCCCTCGCCACGCAGCTCGGTATTGACGCCGCGTTCGCAATGACAGGACCAGCCGGCCGGATACTTGTTTCGGGACCTGACGACGATCGGATGTGGTCTAGCGATCAGACCAACCCCGGTCGACATGTACTCGACGTGATCGAACAACTCGCCTCCAAGAAGGACAATCGTCAGAAACTCAGCGGCAGTTCTGGAGCCGCGTCACACCTATTCATCTGGATTGATGAAGAGAATTTCCTGCCATGGCGCGACCTTGTCGACGGTAGCCTCCCCAATAGGGCTCCTAGATTGCCGCCAGAAATATCGACAACTTGGGCTGCGACTCGCGTCGTCGGTAGCGTGATTTACTGGGTATTCAACATCGCTGATGGTTGGTCAGTGTGAACTGCCCTGGGTTTGATGGAGGCTGCATTCTTTGGGAGGATGTAGCCCATGTCAGCACCGAAGCAGCAGACGCCCAAGCACGGATCGGGACACCAACATCCAGCTGAGCTGAGAGAGCGAGCGGTCCGCATGGTCCAGGAGACCATGAAGGAGACCGGCGAGCGTCACGGTGTGGTGACGCGAATCGCGGTGCAGCTGGGACTCGGCTCGGAGACGTTACGTCACTGGGTCAAGCAAGCCGAGATCGACAATGGTCAGCGCCCTGGAGTGATGACCAAGGACCAGCAGCGGATAGCTGAGCTGGAGAAGGAGGTTCGCGAGCTCCGCCGAGCCAACGAGATCCTCAAGGCGGCGTCGGCTTTCTTCGCGAGGGAGCTCGACCCTCGACTGCCGAAGTAGTGAGCTTCATCAACGAACACCGAGACCGGTTCGGGGTCGAGCCGATCTGCGACACGCTGCAGGTCGCCCCGTCTACCTATTACGCGGCACTCTCGCGGCGACCATCGGCTCGCCAGCTGCGCGACGACAGTCTCAAGGTCGAGATCGCTCGCGTGCACAAGGAGAACTTCGACGTCTACGGCACCGAGAAGGTCTGGAAGCAACTGAGGCGCGAGAGTGTCGAGGTCGGTCGGGACCGGGTGGGTCGGCTGATGGCTGATCTTGAACTCGAAGGGGCGGTCCGGGGCAAGACCTGGCGGACCACGATTCCCTCCCAGGTTGACTCCCGGCCGGCCGACCTGGTTGACCGAGACTTCAGCGCGACAGCGCCCAACCGGCTGTGGGTTGCCGACCTCACCTACGTCAGCACCTGGCCCGGCGTCGTCTACACGGCTTTCGTCACCGACGTCTTCAGTCGCTACATCGTTGGTTGGAAGGTCTCGACCACTTTGCGAGCAGAGCTCGCCCTCGACGCCTTGGAGATGGCGATCTGGTCAAGAGGCACCACTGACCTCAAGGGTTTGGTCCATCACTCCGACCGTGGGGTCCAGGGCGAAATCAATCGGTCGTCGCAACACCT
>Ga0207684_10000427_pt1 | contig 55866 bp, 49 predicted proteins | sample KBSK5501metaG_FD_184342 | JGI IMG/M metagenome (GOLD analysis project Ga0207684, IMG submission 184342) | Corn, switchgrass and miscanthus rhizosphere microbial communities from Kellogg Biological Station, Michigan, USA - KBS K5-50-1 metaG... | ecosystem: Host-associated > Plants > Roots >... | reverse complement strand
CCGCCGCACCCAGGGCCGGACTCCTGAGCAGACCCTGACCGACCCTAAGCTATGGCTCTAAACACCCTGAGGCGTCGCTACCTCTCGGGGAGAGGACAACCTAGCCGGCGCTGACCGGCAGGTCTGGGTCCACGAGGTGGATCCAGGTCAGGCCCTGCGGGAGCGGGAAGTCGTGCCCGTCGGCGCCCAGGACGCGCAGGGGCTGATCGGGCTGGGAGAGGTCCCAGGTGGCGTCGAACTTCTGGCCTCTTGTGTAGACCTCCGACTTGCCCTGCCCCTGGAGGTCGAAGTCGATGCCCTGCTCACCGCGAACGTCCTCGGTGTACCCGGCGCCGTGGTGCGCCACCCGGATCAGGACCACGTTCGTGATCCTGATCGGCTGGTTGCCGTTGGCGGCGTCGGTCTCGCCGGCGTAGGCGTAGGTCTTGGCGCCGGCGTCGTAGCTGTAGGCGACGTGTTGGAAGAAGGTCTGGTCGAAGGCGAATTTGGTTACGGCGGTGCCGGTCGCCGTGGGCTCGCCAGGGGTCGGGCGGGCGTAGGTGATCCGGGCGCCCGATTTCTGCACCCCCTGGGCCAACTGGTCGGGCGTCGTGAAGAGGTTGTGGGGGGCGACGCGCGAGGAGTCGCGCGCGAAGTACCTGCCGCCGTCGGAGCTGTCGGTGAGGTTGGGGACCTTGCTGTCCCAGATCTTGCCCTGGACGTAGTCGCTGGCGCCGGAGTAGAAGAGCACGCCGTGATAGGACTGGACGAGCCTCAGCGCCGCCAGTCTCGCGCTGCGGTCGGGGCCGACCTTCTGGCTGCCCTTGGGGTCGAAGAAGACCACGGTGAAGCGGGTGATCCCGCCCTCGGTCAGGTACTCGAAGATCAGGTCCGCGTTCTGGAGCCCCGAGTGCGGATGCGCGTCGGGGGAGTTCTCGACCTGGAGCATCGCCGGGGCCGGCCAGGTCGGCGTGGGGGTGGGGGTCGGCCGCGAGGCCGCGTGCTTGGCGGGGGTCTGGTTGCCGCAGGCGAGGAGAGCGATCGCGAGGGCGGCGACCAGGGTCCGGTGGGAGTTCATCGACTCCCAAAATACCGAGGGAGGCCGGGCGGCCTCCCTCAGGACTCGGGCAGCACCACGTCGGTCATCCGCCAGCAGTACCAGGCCGCGACCGAGCGCCAGGGCCGGTAGACCTCGCCCAGGCGCTCCAGCTCCTTGGGTTTGGGCCACTCCGGCAGGCGGTGCATCACCGCGTAGCCGCGGCGCACCGCGAGATCCTCGACCGGCCAGACGTCCGGGCGGCGGAGCTGAAAGATCAGGAACATCTCGGCCGTCCAGCGCCCGATCCCGCGCACGCTCGACAGCCGCGCCACGATCTCGTCATCCGGCAGCTCCTCGACCCCGTCGAGCGGCACCGTGCCGTCCCTCACCTTGGCAGAGAGGTCGAGCAGCGAAGCCGTCTTGGCGGCGGAGAGCCCGGCTGCCCGCAGGTCCGGCGGCGGCGTCGCCAGCACCGCCTCGGCGGTGAGCTCGGGACCGACGGCGTGCACGAAGCGCCCGTAGATCGCGGCCGCGGCCTTGCCCGCCAGCTGCTGGAAGACGATCGAGCGGCACAGGGCCGCGAAGTAGCTGTCCTGGGGCGGCCGGATGTTCAGCGGGCCCACGGCCGCGATCACGCGGGCCAGGTCCGGGTCGCGCCGGGCCAGCTCCTCGACGGCGCCGTCGTGCTCGTTCAGGCGACCGCCGATCTAGGCGAACTCGTCCAGGAAGGCGTCGAAGTCGGCGCGGCTCAGGCGCAGGTCCTGCTCGCCGAGGTCGCGCAGCGCGCGCTCGGCGGGAATCCGCTCGGTGGTGGCGAAGTCGGGCATCGACTCGTCGATGTAGAGCAGGCCGGTGACCAGCTGGCCGCGGCCCCGCGACTCCTCCACCATCTGGATGGCGGCCCTGCGATCGGAGGGGTCGTACTCCTCGCCCAGCTTCTTGAGCAGCAGGTGCGACCCATCGTGCATCTCGACCGAGACCGTGGTGCCGGGCTCGTAGTCGACGGCGATCTCCTCGAAGTAGGGGATGAAGGAGACGTCGTGGATCTCCTCGTCGTGCTCCTTTACCCAGCTGTAGCTCTTGGTGGAGCCGTCGTGGTCGTTGAAGGTGACGCAGGGCGAGACCACGTCCAGCAGGGCCATGCCGCGGTGCGCGATCGCGGCCTTGATGAGCGGCACCAGCTGCTTGCCGTCGCCGCTGAAGGAGCGGGCCACGAAGGAGCAGCCCAGCGTCAGGGCGACCGCGCAGGGGTCGATCGGCTGGAAGGTGTTGACCGCGCCCTTCTTCTGGACCGAGCCCACGTCGGCGGTGGCCGAGAACTGCCCCTTGGTGAGGCCGTAGGTGCCGTTGTCCTCGATGATGTAGGTGCAGTCCACGTTGCGCCGGACCATGTGCAGGAACTGGCCGAGGCCGATGGACACCGTGTCGCCGTCGCCGGAGACGCCGAGCATGATCAGGCGGCGGTCGGCCAGCTGGGCGCCGGTCGTCAGCGCCGGCATCCGGCCGTGGACGCCGTTGAAGCCGTGCGCCTGCTCCACGAAGTAGGCCGGCGTCTTGGACGAGCAGCCGATCCCGCTCATCTTGGCCAGCCGCTGGGGCTCGACGCCGAGCTCGTACAGCGCCTTGATCAGGTGGTTGGTGATCGAGTTGTGGCCGCAGCCGGCGCAGAGCGTGGTGGCGGCGCCCTTGTAGGCGTCGCGCCCGAGCTGGATGTGGTTCAGGGTCGCGGCCATCTAAGCGGGCACAGCCTCCAGTTCCTTGAGCGGCCGGGTGATGGCCTCCGCGGGGAGCGGCTGGCCGTCGTAGTTGCGGATCGAGCGCAGCCGGCCCACGTGGTCCGGCGACAGCTCGAGGCGGATCAGGTCGTACACCTGCCCATCGCGGTTCTGCTCCACCACGTAGACGCGCTCGTGGCGAGCCACGAACTCGGTCACCGCCTTCGACATCGGCAGCGCCCGCAGGCGCAGGTAGTCCGTGCGCAGTCCGGTCTCCGCCAGCAGCACCCGGGCTTCGGCCACGGCGGCCTCGGAGGAGCCGAAGGCGATGATCCCGACCTCGGAGCCCGGCTCCTCGGCCACCGGCTGCGGCAGCACCGGGCGCGCTCCCTCCAGCTTGCGGGCCAGGCGGTCCACGTTGCGGGCGTACGTCTCGGCGCTCTCCGTATAGCGCGCGTTCTCGTCGTGCCCGGAGCCGCGGGTGAAGTAGCCCGCCAGCGGGTGGTCGGTGTTGGGCAGCGTGCGCCAGGGGATCCCATCCCCGTCGACGTCGCGGTAGCGGCCCCAGTCTCCCTTCAGCTCCTCGATGCGCTCCGCGGTCACGACCTTGCCGCGGTCGAAGCCCGCCTCCGGGTAGGCGAACTTGCGCGTCATCCAGAGGTTCATGCCGAGGTCGAGGTCGGAGAGCACGAAGACCGGGGTCTGGAAGCGGTCCGCGAGGTCGAACGCCAGGCGGCCGAACTCGTAGCACTCCTCGACGTTGCCCGGCAGCAGCACGATGTGGCGGGTATCGCCGTGCGACAGCGAGTAGGCGAAGCTGACGTCACCCTGCATGGTGCGTGTGGGCAGGCCCGTCGAGGGGCCGACGCGCTGGATGTCCCAGATCACGACCGGGATCTCGGCGTAGTAGGCTAGGCCGCTGAACTCCGCCATCAGCGAGATGCCGGGTCCCGAGGTGGAGGTCATGGCCCGAGCGCCCGCCCAGCCGGCGCCGATCGCCATGCCCAGGGCCGCCAGCTCGTCCTCCGCCTGCACGACCGAGATCAGGTGCTCGCCGGTCTTGGGATCGACTCGGAAGCGGTCGGTGTAGGCGATCAGGTTCTCGCACAGGCTGGAGCTGGGGGTGATCGGGTACCAGGCGGCGACCGTGACCCCGCCCATCAGCGCGCCCAGGGCACCGGCCTGGTTGCCCTCGACCAGGACCAGGTCGTCGACCTTGCCCGTCATCGGCTCGAGCCGGAACCCGCAGGGCTTGTCCTTGAAGTTCTGCTCCCAATACTCGTAGCCGACGTTGACGGCGTCGATGTTGACCTGCCAGGCCTTGGGCTTGGTCTGGAAGACACGCTGCACACCGTGCTCGAGCCGGTCCTTGGGGATCCCGAGCAGGCCGGCCACCACGCCCACGTAGATCAGGTTGGTGAGCTGCTTGCGCAGGGTGTCGCTCTGGATGCGGGTCTTGGCCAGCTTGGAGAAGGGCACCGGGTAGTAGGTGACGTCGTCGCGGGCCTCCGCCGTCGAGTACGCCTCCTCGTGGACCACGGCGCCGCCGGGGCGCACGGTCTTCAAGTCGTTGGCCCAGGTCGCGGGGTTGAGCGCGACCAGCACGTCGGGATCGCCCTTGCGCGCCATGTAGCCCTCGGGCGTGATCCGCAGCTGGTACCAGGTGGGCAGGCCCTCGATGTTGCTGGGAAACACGTTCTTGGGCGCCACCGGAATCCCCATGGAGAAGATGGCGCGGGTCAGCACCATGTTGGCGGACTGGCTTCCGGATCCGTTGACGGTGGCGGCCTGGAAGGTGAGCTGGTTGACCTTCAAGTTCGACATAAAGCCCTGAAATCGGGGGGTTAATCGTACCCGTTCGGAACTGAGACCCTAGACCGCAGAGGGCCTATCCGCGCCCGCCTCCGCACTTCCTTTAGATTCGTCCTCCGAATGAAGGTCCTGGTGGTGCGTGAGAGCGCGCCGGGAGAGCGGCGCGTGGCCGCCACGCCGGAGACCGTTGCCAAACTGGTGGCGGCCGGGCTCGAGGTGTCGATCGAGGCGGCGGCGGGCGCCGAGGCCAGCTTTGCCGACGCCGCCTACGTGGAGGCGGGCGCCAGGGTGGTCAGGGAGCACGCCAAGGCGCTGGCGGCGGCCGACGTGGTCCTGCGCGTCCAGCCACCTACCGCCGGCGACGTCAAGGCCATGCGCAAGGGCGCGGTCTCCGTGGGCTTCCTCCAGCCGGCGGCCAACGCGGCCGCGGTCAAGGCGCTGGCGGCCCGGGGCGTGACCGCTTTCTCCCTGGAGATGGTGCCCCGCATCTCCCGCGCCCAGTCCATGGACGCCCTCTCCTCGCAGGCTTCGCTGGCGGGCTACAAGGCGGTGGTGATGGCTGCCATGCGGCTCGGCAAGTACTTCCCGATGCTGATGAGCGCCGCCGGCACCATCGCCCCCGCCCGGGTCCTGGTCCTGGGCGCCGGCGTCGCCGGCCTGCAGGCGATCGCCACGGCGCGGCGCCTGGGGGCGGTGGTCGAGGCCTACGACGTGCGCCCGGCCGTGCGCGACGAGGTGAAGTCCCTGGGCGCCACCTTCCTGGAGCTGGAGCTGGAGGCCCAGGAGGGCCAGGGCGGCTACGCGCGGGAGCAGTCGGACGAGTTCCTGCGCAAGCAGCGCGAGCTGCTGACCGAGCGGGTCGCGGCCGCCGACGTCGTCATCACGACCGCGGCCATCCCCGGTCGCAAGGCGCCGGTCCTGGTCACCGCCGAGATGATCGAGGGGATGCGCCCCGGCTCCGTGATCGTCGACCTCGCCGCCGAGAGCGGCGGCAACGTGGAGGGCACCAGGGTGGGGGAGGTGGTGGAGGTTGGCGGCGTGAGCATCGACGGCACCCGCAACGTCCCCAGCACGATCCCGGTGCACGCCAGCCAGCTGTACGCGCGCAACGTCGCCAACCTGCTGCTGCTGATGGTCAAGGACGGAGCTCTCAACCTCGACCTCGAGGACGAGGTCATCAAGGGCGCGATGGTCACACACGGCGGCGAGGTGGTCAACGAGAACGCCAAGAAGATGATGGCGGCGGCGTCGTGACCACCGAGCTGCTGACGCTGATCACCTACTTCGTGCTGGCGATCTTCGTCGGCATCGAGGTCATCTCCAAGGTGCCGACCATCCTGCACACGCCGCTGATGTCGGGCACCAACGCCATCCACGGCATCATCCTGGTGGGCGCGCTGATCATCGCCGGCGACGCGCACACGCCCACCGGCTATGTGCTCGCGTTCGTAGCCGTCGTGCTCGCCACCACCAACGTGGTCGGCGGCTTCGTGGTCACCGACCGCATGCTCGAGATGTTCCGGGGCCGGCAGCGACCGGCCGCCACGGAAGACACCAGGTGAGCTCGCTGCTGCTCCAGGCTCTGTACCTGGTGGCGGCCGCGCTCTTCATCCTCGGCATGCGGGGGTTGAGCTCGCCCAAGGGCGCTCGCCGCGGGAACTGGATCTCGGCGGTGGGGATGGTGATCGCGCTGCTCACCACGGTCGCCAACCTCCTGCTGCTGCACAAGTTCACCTCCCTGGGGGCGGCGCTGGCGGTGGCCGGCGTGCTGATCGGCGCCGTGGTGGGGACGGTCGGCGCACGCCGCGTCCACATGACCGCCATGCCCCAGATGGTGGCGCTCTTCAACGGCGTCGGCGGCGGCGCCGCCGCCCTGGTCGCGGTCTACGAGCTCACCTTCATCCTGGGTGCGCATCCACCGGTCGCCGCCTCCTTCCCCTCGGTCTTCTCGATCGTGGTCGGCGGTGTCTCCTTCGCGGGCTCGATGATGGCCTTCGCCAAGCTGCAGGAGCTGATGACCGGCACCCCGATCACCTACCCGGGCCAGCAGGTGGTCAACGGGCTGGTCGCGCTGGCCATCGTGGCCCTCTCGGTCTACCTGATCGGCTTCGCCGACAGCCCGGTCGCCTTCAGCGGGCTGCTGGTGCTGGCCCTGGCCCTGGGCGTCGCCTTCGTGCTCCCGATCGGAGGCGCCGACATGCCGGTCGTGATCTCGCTTCTCAACGCCTTCACCGGCCTGGCGGTGGCCGCCTCCGGGTTCATCCTCGACAACTTCGCCCTGATCGTGGCCGGCACCCTGGTGGGGGCCTCGGGCACCTTGCTGACACTGCTGATGTCACAGGCGATGGGCCGCTCCATCGCCAACGTGCTCTTTGCCGCGGTGGGCTCTCCGGTCGCGGGGGCCGGCGCCGCCGCCGGCGCCGAGGGCAGGAGCGTGCGCACGGGGCTGGCCGACGACATCGGCACCATGCTGGCCTACTCGCGGCGCGTCATCATCGTGCCCGGCTACGGCCTCGCGGTCGCCCAGGCGCAGCACGTGGTGCGCGAGCTCGCCGACCTGCTCGAGAAGAAGGGGGTGCAGGTCGACTACGCGATCCACCCCGTCGCGGGCCGCATGCCGGGGCACATGAACGTGCTCCTGGCCGAGGCGAACGTGCCGTACGAGTCCCTGAAGGAGATGGACGAGATCAACGACGAGTTCAAGAGCACCGACGTGGTGCTGGTGGTGGGCGCCAACGACGTCGTCAACCCGGCCGCGCGCAACTCGCCCGGCAGCCCGATCTACGGGATGCCGATCCTCAACGTCGACGAGGCGCACAACATCGTCTTTCTGAAGCGTTCGATGCGGCCCGGCTTCGCGGGCATCGACAACGAGCTGCTCTACGACCCCAAGACGATCATGCTGTTCGGCGACGCCAAGGACTCGTTGGCCAAGCTGGTGGCGGCAGTCAAGGCCGCCTAGCCGCGCTCTTGACAGGCCGGGACTGGGCGTCAGACTGAGGCACCTGCCGGCCGGGGGGCCTGCACCAGGGCCGCCAGCGCGCCGGCGGGGGTTTCCTGGGGGATGAGCCATGGTCGAGATAGCGCAGCGCAACGTTGAGATCGCGCGCAAGGCTTACAACGCGTTCGAATCAGGCGACGTCGAAGCTGTGATGAGCTCGTTCGCGGACGACATCGTCTGGCATGTGCCCGGCAAGAGCCCGATCGCCGGCGACTACCGGGGCAAGCAATCGGTGATGGAGCTGTTCGGCAAGTACATGGGCATGTACGACAGCCAGGAGACCGAGCTGCACGACGTGCTCGCCAACGACCAGCACACGGTGGCCATGCTCAGCGTCACCTTGAAGAAGGGCGGCCGGACGCTGTCGATGAAGGCTACCGACGTCATCCACCCCGACTCCGAGGGGCGCGTCAAGGAGTTCTGGCGCTTCCAGGAGGATCAGGGGGTGCTCGATGAGTTCCTCAACAGCTGATCAGCCCAGCGCGGCTGGATAGGTCCCGAACAGCCTGACCTCGGCCGCCACCGATTCCAGCTCGGCCAGCGCAGCCTCCGCGGCGCCGGCATCTCCGACCTCGAAGTCCACGTAGAACCGGTACTGGAAGGGGCTCCCGGCGATTGGCCGGGAGTCCAGCCGCGACAGGTTCACGCCCCGCTGCGAGAAGCACTGCAGCGCCTCCACCAACGAGCCCGGTTTATGCCCGGTCACCATCGCCAGCGAGGACCGGCAGCCGCCGGCGCAATCCGCCGGTCGGGCCGGCGTGCCGCGGTCGACCACCAGGAAGCGGGTGCGGTTGGAGAGGTCGTCCTGGATGCCCTCCGCCAGCACCTCCAGCTCGTAGCGGCCGGCCGCCGCGGCCGAAGCAATGGCTGCCAGGCCGGGCGTAGGGTTCTCGGCCAGCCAGCGCGCGGAACCGGCCGTGTCCTGCGCGGTCACCTCCTCGATACCGCGCGCGTGCAGCCAGCGGCGACATTGGGCCAGCGCCTGGGGGTGTGACATGGCGCGCGCGATCGGCGCGTCGCGGCGGCCGACCAGGCAGTGGATGACGGGATGCACAAGCTCGCGCGTCACGCGCAGCCCGGTACGCGCTCCGGCGGCATCCGCCGCCGGGTGGAACTCCCAGAGATAGTCGTTGACCTCCTGCACGATCCCGCCCAGCGAGTTCTCGACCGGCAGCACGCAGGCGTCGACCGCGCAGGCTGAGAGCGCCTCGAAGGCGAGCCGGAACGAGGGGTGGCCGGCCGTCTCGGCGCCCGGGAACAGGAGCAGCGCCGCCTCCTCCGAGTAGGCGCCGGGCTCGCCCTGAAAACCGACCCTCAGTGTCCCGTCCCGGAAGTTCGTCGGCATTTCATCGGCTCCGGACCGCGATGCGTGCGTCAGGGGGCCCGGCCCGTTGTCGTCACGCATCTTCAGATGCGCTCCTCCTAGTGCCACCCCTTCCTTCGCCTCGCGGCCCGGACCGGCATCCTGGCGGATGCCTGCCGCGATCTGCGCGACGAACCTCCGGAACAGGACACTACTAGTTCTTCTCCGCCGGCTCCAGCCAGGGCATCATGGAGCGCAGGTTCTCGCCCACGGTTTCGATCTGGTGCTCCGCGTTCTGCTGGCGCAGCTCCAGGAAGCGCGCGCGCCCGCCGCTGTTGTTCTCGTCGATCCACTTCTCGGCGAAGGTGCCGTCCTGGATCTCCCTCAGCACCGCGCGCATGTTCTCGCGCACGTGCTCGTCGATGATGCGGGGCCCGGACACGTAGTCGCCGTATTCGGCGGTGTCGGAGACGCTGTAGCGCATGAACGCCAGCCCGCCGCGGTACATGAGGTCGACGATCAGCTTCATCTCGTGCAGGACCTCGAAGTACGCCAGCTCAGGCTGGTAGCCCGCCTCCACCAGCGTCTCGAATCCGGTCTGGATCAGCTTCGAGACCCCGCCGCACAGCACCGCCTGCTCGCCGAAGAGGTCGGTCTCGGTCTCCTCTTTGAAGGTCGTCTCCAGGATCCCCGCGCGCCCGGCGCCGATGCCGCGCGCGTAGGCCAGGGTGCGTTCCTGCGCGCGCCCGGTCGCGTCCTGCTGGATCGCCACTAGCGCCGGCGTCCCGTTGCCCTCGGCATAGGTGGACCGGACCAGGTGGCCCGGGCCTTTGGGCGCGACCATGGTCACGTCGATGTCCGTGGGCGGCTGCACGGTGCCGAAGTGGATGGCGAAGCCGTGCGCGAACATCAGCATCATGCCCGGCCGCAGGTTGGGCTCAATCGCCTCGCGGTAGAGCTGCTGCTGGCCGACGTCCGGCGTCAGCACCATCACCACGTCCGCCTCGCGCACGGCATCGGCGACCTCCATCACGCGCAGGCCGGCCTTCTCGGCCTTGGCCCACGACCTGGAGCCCGGGTACAGGCCCACGCGAACGTCCTCGCCGGACTCCTTGAGGTTGAGGGAATGGGCGTGGCCCTGGCTGCCGTAGCCGAGCACGGCCACCTTCTCGCCGAGGCGCGGCGGGCAGTCGGCGTCGTAGTGCATCTTCATCGGGACGAGCTCCTTCGCATGGCCACCGGCCCGGAGCGGGCCAGCTCTGAGACCCCATAGGGTCGCAGCAACGCCAGGAAGCCTTCCACCCGGTCGGGCGCCGCCGAGAGCTCGACGACCACGCTGTCGCCGGTCGCGTCGATGACCTGCCCGCCGTACTTGGAGATCCGGGCCACGAAACCCTCGCGGGCGTGGGCGGGAACGTCGACCCGGGCCATCATCAGCTCGCGGCTGACGATCGGGTCGTCGGTGATGTCCTGGACTTCGATGACCTCGACCAGCTTGTCCACCTGCTTGGCGACCTGGTCGACCTCGGCGTGGCCGGCGTCGACGGTGACCGTCATCCGCGACCTGCCGGCGGCAACCGGGCCCACGGTCAGGGACTGGATGTTGAAGCCCCGCCGCCGGACCTGGCTGGCGACCCGCTCGAGCACGCCGGGGTGATCCTCGACCACGAGGCTGAGGACGCGTACCCGACCGTTGGGCACCTCAGATGTCATAGGGCTCCTCCTGGAAGTGGTCGAGGCCCTTGCCCAGGGGGACGATCGGGTAGACGTTGGCCTCGGGGTCGATCCGGAAATCGATCAGGAACGGCCCAGGCGTCTGCTCGGCGGCGTCGAAGGCGGCCGCGATCTCCTCGGGCCGCTCCACGCGCGTTCCCTTCCAGCCATAGGCGTCGGCCAGCTTCAGGAAGTCCGGCATCACGGTCAGGTCGACCTGGGAGCGCACGCCCCCGTAGAAGTCGTCCTGGAACTGGCGGACCATGCCCAGCGAGAAGTTGTTGAGCAGCACCACCTTGACGTCGAGGTTCTGCTCCACGGCCACCGACATCTCCTGGGCGGTCATCACGAAGCCGCCCTCGCCGGCCACGCACCAGACCGCCTTGTCGGGGCGGCCGACCTTCGCCCCCAGGGCGGCCGGCAGCGCGAAGCCCATGGTCCCGGCGCCGCCGGAGTTGATGAACAGGCCCGGGCCCCGGAACTGCCACCAAAGCGCCGCCCAGATCTGGTTCTGGCCGACGTCGGCGACCACGATCGCCTCCGAGCGGCAGCGCCGGTACATCTCCAGGAGCACGTCCTGCGGCTGCAGGTGGCCGTTCGACTTGCGATAGCGGAGCGGATGCTCCTCGCGCCAGGCCTCGATCTGCGTCAGCCAGGCCCGGCGCGACTCCGGGGCCGGCTCGACCAGCGGCAGCAGGGCCTGCAGGGCTCGCCTGGCGTCGGCGACCACCTCGATGTGCGGGCGGACGTTCTTGCCCATCTCGGACTGGTCGATGTCGACGTGGATGAAGGTGGTGGCCCGCGGCGCCCACTCGTCGAGCTTGGCGGTGACGCGGTCGTCGACGCGCATCCCGACCATCATCAGGAGGTCGGCGTTCTGCACCGCCCGCAGGCACCAGCCGGTGCCCATGAAGCCCGTCATGTGCAGTGAGAGCGGGTGCACGGTCGGGAAGGCGCCGATCCCCAGCAGCGTGGTGCCTACGGGGATCCCGGTGCGCTCCGCCAGCTCCAGCAGCTCGGCCTCGGCGCCGCTGAGCAGGACGCCGTGGCCGACCAGGATCACCGGGCGCTCGGCTGCGGCCAGCTTCTTGGCCACCAGGCCGACCGCGGAGAGGTCGGCCTCCAGCGCCGGCCGGTAGCCAGGCAGGTCCACCGCCTCGGGGTACTCGAAGACGCCGCTCGCCTGCTGGATGTCCTTGCAGACGTCGACCAGGACCGGCCCCGGCCGGCCAGTGGTGGCGATGTGGAAGGCCTTGCGAATCGCGCCCGGCAGGTCCTCGATCCGTGTCACCAGGTAGTTGTGCTTGGTCACCGGCAGCGTGCACCCGATCACGTCCGACTCCTGGAAGGCGTCGCGGCCGACCACCGAGGTGTTGACCTGGCCGGTGATGGCCACCATCGGCACCGAGTCCATGAAGGCGGTCGCCAGCCCGGTGACCAGGTTGAGGGCCCCGGGCCCGCTGGTGGCGAAGACCACGCCCGGCTTGCCGGTGGCGCGCGCATAGCCGTCCGCCATGTGCGCGGCGCCCTGCTCGTGCCGGACCAGGACGTGGCGGATGGCGGGATGCTCGGGCAGCCGCTGGTAGATCGGCAGGTTGGCGCCGCCCGGGTAGCCGAAGACCACGTCGACGCCCTCCCGCTCGAGGGCGGCGAGGATCATGTCGGCACCGGTCATAACGCGGGTCAGTGGTCTGGCTTCGATCATTTCTCTCTCAAAAAAACGGAGCCCCCGCATTTGCTTGCGGGGGCTCGCGTCGCGAAGAGGGTGGTTCTCTTACTGGGGTGCGCGCGGCCCCGCCCTAAGGAGGGCAATCAGGAGGTCAAGGCGTACAAACGACAGGCGGCGCGACACGACCGCCGCAGCTTAGGCGCCCTCGGGGGAACGGTCATAGTGAAGCATCCACAAAGTCGGGCGCACGATGCCGTGCCTGGGGTCCAACCCCGCTCTGCGTCGTGAGGGTACATTAGGCCGCCGATGCCCCATACCCTGGCGGGCAAGATCTGGGACCAGCACGTGGTCCGAACGGCCCCCGACGAACCCGATCTCCTCTACATCGACCTCCACCTTGTGCACGAGGTGACCTCGCCGCAGGCGTTCGAGTCGCTGCGCCTGAACGGCCGCCCGGTGCGCCGGCCCGACCTCACCATCGCCACCGTCGACCACAACAACCCCACCCGTGGCGGCTACGAGGCGGCCGAGGAGACCTCGCGCAGGCAGATGGACGCGCTCAAGGAAAACTGCGCCTGGGCGGGCATCCAGCTCTACGGGCTGGGCTCCCGGCGGCAGGGCATCGTGCACGTGATCGGCCCCGAGCTGGGCCTTACGCATCCGGGCAAGACCATCGTCTGCGGCGACTCCCACACCTCCACGCACGGCGCCTTCGGCGCGCTCGCCTTCGGGATCGGCAGCAGCGAGGTCGAGCACGTGCTGGCCACGCAGTGCCTGTGGCAGCGACGGCCGCGCGACCTGGCGGTGGACATCGAGGGCGAGCTGCCGATCGGGGTCACGGCCAAGGACCTGGTGCTGGGCCTGATCGCCAAGGTTGGCATCTCGGCCGGCAGCGGGAGCGCGGTCGAGTACCGCGGCTCGGCCATCCGCGGGCTCTCCATGGAGGGCCGGATGACGGTCTGCAACATGTCCATCGAGTGGGGGGCCCGGGTCGGCATGGTGGCGCCCGACGACACCACCTTCGCGTTCCTGGAAGGGCGCCCGCAGGCGCCCCAGGGGCCCGATTGGGAGGCGGCCCTGGAGCGCTGGCGCGCGCTGCCCTCCGACCCGGACGCCGAGTTCGACAGCGTGCTCTCGCTGGACGCGGGCGCCCTCGAGCCATACGTGACCTGGGGCACCAACCCCGGCCAGTCGGCGCCCATCAGCGGTCGCGTTCCCGAGCCCGCCGACGAGACCGCCGAGCGCGCGTTGCGCTACATGGATCTGCGGCCGGGAACCGCGCTCCAGGACATCGCGCTCGACCGCGTCTTCATCGGTTCCTGCACCAACGCCCGCCTCGAGGACCTGCGCCTGGCGGCCTCAGTGGTGGCGGGCCGGCACGTCCATCCCCGCGTGCGCGCGATGGTGGTGCCGGGGTCGGCCTCGGTGAAGGTGGCGGCCGAGGCCGAGGGCCTGGATCGGGTCTTCACCGACGCCGGTTTCGAATGGCGGGACGCCGGCTGCTCGATGTGCCTGGGCATGAACACCGACATCCTGGCCCCGGGCGAGCGCTGCGCCTCGACCTCCAACCGCAACTTCGAAGGGCGCCAGGGCTCCGGCGGGCGCACCCACCTGGTGTCGCCGCCGATGGCGGCGGCGGCGGCGGTGGCCGGGCACCTGGTCGACGTACGTGAGCTGACGCGGTGAGAGCGCTGCGAGTCCACCAGGGCCGGATGGCGCCGCTCGACCGCGACAACGTGGACACCGACCAGATCATCCCCAAGCAGTTCCTGAAGCGCGTGGAGCGCTCGGGGTTCGGCCCCTTCCTCTTCCACGACTGGCGCCGGGACGAGAAGGACTTCGTGCTCGACCGGGCCCAGCACCGCGGCGCCTCGGTGCTGGTGGCGGGCGCCAACTTCGGCTGCGGGTCGTCCCGCGAGCACGCGCCCTGGGCCCTGGAGGACGCCGGCTACCGGGTGGTGGTCGCGCCGTCCTTCGCCGACATCTTCCGCAGCAACTGCGGCAAGATCGGCGTCCTCGCGGTGTCCCTGCCGGAGGGCCGCGTGCGCCAGTTGATGGAGATCGCGTCGGAGGCGCCGGAAACCGAGCTCACCGTCGACCTCGAGCGCGGGCTCATCACCGGGCCCGGTTTCGAGGCCGGCTTCGAAGTGGACCCGTTCACCCGCGAGTGCCTGCTCAACGGCTGGGACGAGGTGGCCCTGACGCTGCGCCACCAGGACCAGATCAGCGCCTACGAGGCGCGCTGGGGGGCGGCGACCCCGGGCTAGAAGCCCCGCACAGGACGCATTCTCCGGGAAGTGCGGCTATCGGGCGCACCGCCAAGGCGCGTTACCCGGGAAATGCGGCCCCATCGGGAGTTGCGACGCGGGAGGCACCGACACCGAGACCAGGCTGCTCGCAGCCGAGCCGGCCTCGAGCACGGCGCCCCGATAACTAGAGCAGGCCGCCGTTGACGTCTACGGCCGCGCCGACCATGTAAGCGGCGGCGTCGGAGGCCAGGAAGCAGATCACCGAAGCGATCTCCTCAGGCGTGGCCATGCGCCGGATCGGGACCCCCGCCAGCGCGCCCGCCCGGCGCTCCGGGTCGGCCAGGTTGCGGTCGTTGATGGCGCCCTCGACCGCGCCCGGGCAGACGCAGTTGACGCGGATGCCCTCCGGCGCCAGCAGGGCGGCCAGGTGGCGGGTGAACGCGATCACGCCCCCCTTGGACGCCGAGTAAGCGACCGTCGAGCCCAGCGACCGCAGCTTGCCGGCGATCGAGGCCACGTTCACGATCGCGCCGTGGCCGCCGCCCGACTCCCGGATCTGGGGGAGCGCGGCCCGCGTGCAGTGGAAGACCCCATCCAGGTTGATGGCCAGCGTCTTCTGCCAGGACTCGACGCTGAGCTCGTCGAAGGGCACCGCGGCGGGCGCGATCCCGGCGTTGTTGACCAGGACCGTGACCGCGCCCAGCTCGTGCCGCACCCGGTCGAAGGCCGCGGTCACGGCCTGCGGGTCGCTGACGTCGCACTCCGCGTAGAGGAGATCCGGCGGTCCGGGCCGCACGTCCAGCACCGCGACCCGGGCGCCCAGGGCGGCGGCGCGGCGGGCGGTGGCCAGGCCGATGCCCAGGGCCGCGCCCGTCACCGCCACCACGCGACCGTCGAGGCGCAGATCGTCGGCCACGGACGCCGATGCTACATTCGGCTCGGATGCTCCTGGTCGAGGTGCGACCGCGGCAGTACCACGACTCGATCGTGCTCATGGTCGCCTCGGCCCGGATGAGCGCGCTGCCGGGGGTGGAGGCCGCGATGGCCGCCATGGCCACCCCGCTCAACCTCGACCTCCTGCGCGAGACCGGGCTCTGGTCCGATGAGGTGGCGGGCGCCGGCCCCGGCGACCTGGTGCTGGCGGCCCGCGGCGCCGACCCCACCGCCGCCCTGCAGGCAGCCGAGCAGGCGCTTAGCGCACGGTCCCCTGTCGTCTCAGGCGCCGAGGGGGCTGCGCCGCGGACCGTCCGGACGGCGGCGCGGGCGCTGCCGGGCGCCAACGTAGCGCTGGTGTCGGTCCCGGGCGAGCATGCGGCCTGGGCTTGCTGGGACGCCCTGGCGCAGGACTTGAACGTCTTCTGCTTCTCCGACAACGTGTCCCTGGCCGACGAGATCCGGCTCAAGGACGAGGCGCTGCGCCGCGGGCTCCTGATGATGGGCCCGGACTGCGGCACCGCGATCCTGGACGGGGTCGGGTTCGGCTTCAGCAACGCCGTGCCGCGCGGGCGGGTGGGGATCGTGGGCGCGTCGGGGACGGGCATCCAGCAGCTGACCTGCCTGCTCGCGCACCAGGGGGTCGGCATCTCGCAGGCGATCGGGGTCGGGGGCCGCGACTTCTCGCCCGAGGTCGGGGCGCGGATGGCGCGCGAGGCCGTCCGTCGCCTGGACGAGGATCCCGACACCGACGTGATCGCCCTGATCTGGAAGGGCCGGCCCCACGCGACGGCGCTGACCACGCTCCACAAGCCGGTGCTTGCCGGCCCGGACCTGACGGCGCTGGCGCTCGACGTGGGGGGTGGCAGGCTTCCAGACGACCCGGAGCCGCCGGCCTGGACGGGTCCGGTCGACGGTATCTTCAGTGGCGGCACCCTCTGCGAGGAAGCGGCCTGGATCTGGCGTGGCGCGGCCCGCTTCACAGCCGTCGACTACGGCGACGACCGCTTCACCCGCGGCCGTCCCCACCCGATGATCGACCACACGCTGCGGCTGGAGGCGATCCGGCGCGCCCAGGGCCTCGTCTACCTGGACGTGGTGCTGGGCCGGGGCGCCCATCCCGACCCCGCCGCCGAGCTGGCACCGGCCCTCGCCGGCCGGCCGGCGGTGGTGGTGCTGGTGGGCACCGAGGGCGACCCGCAGGGCCTCGCCCGGCAGCGCGCGGCGTTCGAGGCCGCAGGCGCCGCCGTGTTCATGTCCAATGCGCGGGCGGCGCGGGCGGTCCGGGGCTAGATGTCGATCCTGGGGCCCGAGGGGCCGCGCGCGGTGACCGCGGGCGCCGCCCTGCTCGCGGACTGCCTCGAGGCTCCGCAGGTGCGCGTCGATTGGCGGCCGCCGCTGGAGCGCCTGCACCCGGACCCAGTGGTCGATGCCGGCAACCGGGTCGCCGTCGCGCGCATGCTCGCCGCCCGTCCAGTGCTGGTGGCGGTCGGGACAGCGCTGGAGACCATCCCCGGCATGCGCCCCGACCTGCTGCTGCACAGCGGCCCGCCGCTGCGCTGGGAGGACGCCAGCGGGCCGCTGCGCGGCGCTCTCGAGGGTGCCCTTCGGCTGGAGGGCCGCGACTCCGCCGACCTCGAGCCCTGCCACCACCACGACGCGGTGGGACCGATGGCGGGCGTGATCTCGGCGGGCATGCCCGTGCTGGTCGTGGAGGACCCGGACAGCGGTCGCCGCGCCTACTCCAACCTCAACGAGGGCCTGGGCCGGGTCCTCCGCTACGGAGCCAACGACGACGCCGTCCTCGACCGCCTGCGCTGGATGGGGTCGGTGCTGGGGCCGCAGCTCGCCCAGGCGCTGGCGGCGGGCGGTCCGATCGACCTGGGGGCCATCAACCAGCGGGCGCTGCAGATGGGCGACGAGCTCCACAACCGGCACCGGGCGGCGACCTCGCTGCTGTTCCGCGAGCTGGCACTGCGCGGGCTGAGCACCGAGTCGCTGCGCTTCGTCGACGCCAACGATTACTTCTATCTGAACTTGGCGATGGCCTCCGCCAAGCTGGCCTGCGAATGCGCGGCGGGCGTCGAGGGTTCCAGCCTGGTGGTGACCATGGCCCGCAACGGCACCGAGTTCGGCATCCGCGTCTCGGCTGCGCCCGACCGCTGGTTCACGGCGCCCGCCGGGGTGCCGCTCGGACTCTTCCTGGGCTCCTACTCGCAGGCCGACGCCAACCCCGACCTCGGCGACTCGGCCATCACCGAGACCTACGGGCTGGGCGGGTTCGCGATGGCCGCCGCGCCTGCCATCACCCGCGTGGTCGGCGGCAATGCGCGCACGGCCGTCGAGGCCACGCTCCAGATGTACGAGATCACGCTGGCGGAGAACCCCAACCACCAGCTGCCGGCCCTCGATTTCCGCGGCTCGCCCACCGGTATCGACGTCCGGCGCGTGGCGGAGACAGGGATCCAGCCCGTGATCAACACCGGCATCGCGCATCGCGAGGCGGGGGTCGGCCAGGTGGGGGCCGGACTGGTGCGGGCGCCGCTGGAGCCGTTCCTGGAGGCCCACCGGTTCCTGGCGGCTGAGCGCGCGTCGTGAAGCTGGACTTTCGGATCGTCGACGTCTTCACCGATCGGCCGTTCACCGGGAACCAGCTGGCGGTGGTGCTGGACGCGGGGGATCTGCCCCCGGACCGCATGCAGCAGGTGGCCGGGGAGTTCGGCTTCTCGGAGACGACCTTCGTCTCCCGTTCCCAGGTGCCGGACTGCGAGTGGCGGGTTCGCATCTTCACGCCCGACCGCGAGCTGCCGATGGCCGGCCATCCGACCGTGGGCACCGCGCTGGTGCTGCAGAAGGAGGGCCGGATCGGCGACCGCACCGTGTTCGAGCTGGGGGTGGGCCCGGTGCCGGTCGAGATCGACGCCGAGGGCTTCGCCTGGATGACGCAGCCGGCCGCCGAGTTCGGGCGCATCCACGAGCACCCCGAGCGGCTGGCGGAGGCGCTCTCGCTGGACCCCGCGGACCTCCGAGGCGACCTGCCGGCGCGTGTGGTGTCCACGGGCAACGCCTTCCTGATGGTGCCGGTGGCCTCGCTGGACGCCATGCGCCGGATTCGCCCGCGCCTCGAGTTGTGGGAGGCGGCGGTCACAGGCGCCGGCGCGCACGGCGCCTACTGCTTCAGCGAGGAGGTTGAGGAGGCGGGGGTCAGCGCCCACTGCCGGATGCTGGCGCCGGGCGCGATCGGGGAGGACGCCGCCACCGGGAGCGCGGCCGGGCCCTTGGGCTGCTACCTCTGGGCGCACGTGCATGGTCAGCCGCACAGCCGCCTCGACTTCGTCTTCGAGCAGGGGATCGAGATGGGGAGGCCGAGCCGGATCCGGGTGTGGGTGCCCGAGGACGGTAAGCAGCCGCGCGTGGGCGGGCAGGTGGCGTTCGTCGCGGAGGGACGCCTGGAAGTACCCTGAGTGGCTCTTGAAGCTGCTCGACCTCAGCCAGGACTTCTCGATGCATACGCCGGCCTTCGCCAGCTACACGGGACCGAGCATCAAGTGGGTCAAGCGGCTGGCGTTCGACAAGGCGGGCGGCCAGGAGATCACGACCACGCTGCACGTCTCGACGCACCTGGACGCGCCCGCGCACTTCTTCAGCGGGGGGAAGTTCATCGCCGACCTGGCACTGGATTTCCTGGTCGGTCCCGCCTGCGTGGTCGACCTGGAGCGGATGGGGCTGGGGGATTTCGACCTCTACGGTCCCGCTCACTTCGAGGGCTGGGAGGCCGACACCGGGCTGCGCATCGAGCGCGGCGACATCCTGGTCATCCACACCGGCTACCACCGCCACTACCCGGAGAACTGGGCCGACCGCTCCGCGGTGGACGAGACGAAGTACTTCATCCGCCACCCCGGTCCCACGCGCGAGTTCGCGGAGTGGGTCCTGGAGCGCGGGGTGCGCTGGCTGGCCGTGGACGCGGGGAGTGCGGACCATCCCATGAACACGGTCATCCGCCGCCTGCGGCCCGACGAGGCGGAGGATGGGGAGGCCAAGCTGGGGCGGTCGTTCGACCAGGTCTTCCCCAAGGCCGACTACCAGGTCATGCACACGCTGCTCTTCCCCCACGACGTCATCCACATCGAGAACCTGGGCGGCGACATCGACCGCGTGCTCGACCGCAAGATCACCTTCGGGTGCTTCCCCTGGCGCTTCGTGGGTGGCGAGGCCGCCTTCTGCCGCGCCGTCGCCTTCCTGGACGAATGAGCGCGCGGACCGCGCTCCAGACCCTCATCTGCCGGCGTATGAGGGCACCGTGCCCCGTTCCAAGCCCTCGCCTGCCGGCACATGAGGGCATCCGCCGGCGGATGCGCCGAGTACTCGCGCATCTCTCCGCTGACGAGCCCCCCACCAAAACCACCCACCCGAGGGGTGCGGAGGCAGCGTATTGGCGGGCCTTCGGGGCCGTCAACCCCGCTTGTAAATGAAGCCCTCGCCCTTCCGGTACCACGCCCCTGGCTCACTGGAAGAGGCCGTCGGGCTGCTCGCCTCGCTGGAGGACTCCAAGGTGCTGGCGGGCGGCCAGTCCCTGGTGCCCCTGCTCAACTTCCGGCTGGCCCGGCCCGCCCACCTGGTCGACATCAACCGCCTCCCCGGCCTCGACCGGATCTACGAGCGGGACGGGGGTGTTGCCGTGCAGGCCCTGGTCCGGCAGGCGGATGCGCTGCGCTCGGCAACCCTGGGGCGCCTCTGCCCGCTGGTGCCCGAAGCCCTGCAGCACGTCGCCCACCAGGTCATCCGGAACCGCGGCACCGTGGTCGGCTCGATCGCCCACGCCGACCCGGCCGCCGAGCTGCCGGCGGTGCTGCTGGCCCTGGAGGGAGAGGTGGTCGCCCGTGGCCCGGGCGGCGAGCGCCGGATCGCCGCCGGCGACTTCTTCAGAGGTGTGCTGGAGAGCGCCCTGGAACCGGACGAGATCGCGACCGAGGCCTGGTTCCCTGCCTTCACCGGGCCCCACGGCCTGCGCGAGGAATCGCGCCGCCACGGCGACTACGCGATGGCGGGCGCGGTCCGCGCGGGGGCTCGCCTGGCCCTCTTCGGCGTCGCCCCGACACCCGTCACGGCCGACCCCGAAGATCCGGCCCGGGACCTGCAGCCGAGCGGCGACATCGAAGCCACGCCCGAGTTTCGCAAGCACCTGGTCGCGGTTTTGACGCAAGACCTCTTCGCCGCGTGATCCGGGTCAACGGCGCCGACCGGCCGCTGCCGGAGGACCCGCGCATTCTCCTCTCGGACCACCTGCGTCACGGGCTCGGGCTGACCGGCACGCACGTGGGCTGCGAGCACGGTGTGTGCGGCTGCTGCACCGTCCTCGTGGGCGGCCGGCCGGTGCGCGCCTGCCTGCTGCTGGCAGTCCAGCTGGACGGCCAGGAGGTGACCACCATCGAGGGCCTGGCGCCCGACGCCGCCACGCTGCACCCGATCCAGCAGGCCTTCCACGAGTGCCATGCGCTGCAGTGCGGCTTCTGCACCCCCGGATTCCTGCTGGCCGTCAAAGGCCTCCTCGACGACCACCCGGACCCGACCGAGAGCGAGATCCAGGAAGGCATCAGCGGCAATCTCTGCCGCTGCACCGGCTACGCCAACATCCGCAGGGCGGTCCGCCGGGCCGCGGACCTGAGTCGCGGCGCGCGGTGACCACACGCTGGTTCGGTGAGCGCGTCCCACGCCGCGAGGACGCGCGCCTGCTGCGCGGCGCGGGCCGCTTCACCGACGACGTCGGCGAGCAGGCCCTGGAAGGCTGCTTCGTCCGCTCCCCGTACGCCCACGCGCGCGTGCTCACAGTCGACGCCTCCGCCGCGCGCCGGCACCCCGGCGTGCACGCCGTCTACACGGCCCGAGACCTGCCCTTCGGCGAGCGCGACCTGCCGCTCCTGATCCCGCACCCCGCGCTCACTCACGGCCGCACCCAGCGCTGCCTGGCGGGGAGCACGGTGCGCTACGCGGGCGAGGCGGTGGCCTTCGTGGTCGCCGACAACCGGTACGTCGCGGAGGACGCCGCCGACCTGGTGGAGGTCGAATACGAGCCCCTGCCCGTGGTCTGGCCGCTGGAGGCGGCCGCCGAAGCCCGGGCGCTGGTGCACGACGACGTGCCGGGCAACGTCGCCGCTGAGCTCACCCAGGAGAGCGGCGACGTCGACCGGGCGCTCGCCAGCGCCTCCCATCGCCGGCGCTTTCGGTTCCGCTACGAGCGTGGCGCTGCCGCTCCCCTGGAGGCACGAGCCACCTGGGCGCGCTGGGACGCGCACGAGGGGCGGCTGACGATGTACGACTCGACGCAATCGCCGACCTCGATCCGGGGCGGGCTGGCCGTGCTCTTCGGCCTGCCCGAGAGCTCGGTCGAGGTGATCGCCCCCGACGTCGGCGGCGGCTTCGGGCCCAAGATCATGCTCTTCTACCCGGACGAGATCCTCGTCCCCTTCGCGGCCATGCGGCTGCGGCGGCCGGTCAAGTGGACCGAGGACCGGCGCGAGCACTTCACGGCTGTCAACCACGAGCGCGGACAGGTCCACGAGGTGGAGGTGGGGCACGACGCCGAGGGGCGGCTGCTGGCGCTCGACGTCGACTTCATCAACGACGCCGGCGCGTACACGCCGTACGGGATCATCCTGCCCATTATCACGGCGGGCCAGATCCCGGGGCCCTACCGGGTGCCCAGCTATCGGGTTCGCTTCCGCGACCTCTACACCAACGCCACCCCCACCTCGCCCTATCGGGGTGCGGGCAGGCCCCACGCCTGCTTCGTGATGGAGCGCACCCTGGACGCCATCGCCGCCGACCTCGGCGTCGCCCGTGAGGAGGTCCGGCGGCGCAACCTGATCCAGGCCGACCAGTTTCCGTACGACGTCGGCGTGGCCTGGCAGGACGGCAACCGCGTGGTCTACGACAGCGGTGACTACCCGGGCCTGCTGGACAAGGCGCTCCACCAGCTCGGGCCGAGGCCTGCCGGCGACCACATCGGGATGGGGCTGGGGATGTATGTGGAAGGCACGGGGGTTGGTCCCTACGAAGGCGCCCACGTGCAGGTGCTGGTGGGTGGCAAGGTGATCGCCTCCACCGCCCTGCCCACCCAGGGCCAGGCCCACGCGACCGTGTTCGCGCAGCTGGTCGCCGACCAGCTCGGGGTGGCCCCCGACGACGTGACCGTCACCACCGGCGACACCCGGCGCTTCCAGTGGGGGGTGGGGACCTTCGCCTCCCGGGCGGCGGTGGTGGCCGGCAACGCGATGGCCGTGGCCGCGGGCATGGTGGCCGAGAAGGCCAAGCGGATCGCCGCCGAGCACCTGGAGGTGGACGAGGCGGACCTGGAGCTGGTGGGCGGCCAGGTCCGGGTCAAGGGCTCGCCCGACCGGGGCCTGCCGCTGGCGGCGGTGGCCGTGCTCAGCAACCCTGTCCGCTACGCCTTCGGCGGCGGCACCGAGGCGGCGACCCAATTCGCGCCCCGGCCGCGGCCAGGGCCGCCGCTGCCGGCGGGGGAGCAGCCGGGGCTGGAGGCGACCGGCTACTTCAGCCCCACCGGCTCCGCCTGGGCCTCCGGCTGTCACGCGGCCTGGGTCCGGGTCGATCCCCGCACCCTCCGACTGGAGATCCTGCGCTACGTGGTCGTTCACGATTGCGGCCGGGTCATCAACCCGACCGTGCTCGAGGGCCAGATCCAGGGCGGCGTGGCGCAGGGGATAGGCGGCGCCTTCTACGAGCGCCTGGCTTATGACGCGGAGGCGCAGCTCCGCAACGCGTCATTCATGGAGTTCCTGATGCCCTACGCGACCGAGATCCCGGACGTCGTGATCGACCACCAGGAGACGCCCTCGCCGCTCAACCCGCTGGGCGTCAAGGGCGCCGGCGAGGCGGGCGTGATCCCGGTCGGGGCGGTGATCGCGAGCGCGGTCGAGGAGGCGCTCGGGGTCTCGATCACCGAGATGCCGTTATCTCCGCTCCGCCTCTTCGAGCTGACGCGGCCGCCCGCCTGACCAGCAGCGCGACTCCGGCCACGATCAGGACGCCGGGCAGGAGCACTTTCCCGGCCGGTCCCAGGTTCAGGCCCGAGATGTGCAGGACGCCCTCGAAGAAGGCGCCCAGGACCACGAACAGCAGCAGGCCGCTCCCGAGCAGGCGCCAGCCGGCGCCGCGCAGGACCCGCGAGTGGCGGAGCCAGCCCTGGAGCAGGATCCCGGCCCCCACCGACCCCGGGGCGATCAGCGCCCACGCATAGGCCCAGGTCGCCCAGAGGTGAAAGCTGTTCTGGACGGCCAGGACCAGGCCGGTCACGGTGATGATGGCGCCGGGGATGACGAAGCCGCTGACGCCCTCTACCGTGAGCCCGACCACCAGGAAGGCCACCCCAGGCAGGATCACGAAGACCGGCCACAGGTCGTGGCCGAGGTCGAACGCCGGCGCCGGCAGGAACTCGGCGGCCAGGGCGAGCAGCCCGAGCGCGACCAGCGCGATGCCGATCCACGCCCGGGCTTCCAGCCGCCAGCCAGTCACGTGCTTACGAGTGGCAGAACACCGCGGGTTGGGTCGGATCCGACGGCGACGCCACGAGCGTGCCCGTGCCCTCATGGCCGGGGTCGTCGCCGTAGCCGGGATCGGTCTTGATCACCACGATCTCGACCGTGCTGCCGCCCATCTCCGATCCGGACTTGGCGACCGCGCTGCTCACGATGACCCCCATGTACGCGGGCACCGTGGTGGGCGGGCGGCCGGAGTTGCCGGCCTCGGCCGACCAGCCGACGCCACACATGGGCGGCTCAGCCGTCTCCGACGCGAAGCCCTTGAACGCGTTCGGGGCATCTCCGCCGCTGAGCGTGTTGAGCTTTGCCCACCGCGCGCCCCAATAGGTGTGCGGCGCGGCCAGCTGCAGGTCGCCATCGCCGATCACGAAGGCGCCACGGTCCAGGAATCCGAACAGGATCGTGGCCTTGGTGTCAGACGAGGGAAGGTAGAACGGGTCTCCGAGGAAGGCGGCGGACACGCTTCCGGCACCCAGCGGCTGGCTCGGAACCAGCGTGCAGCTGGCGCTGCCGGCGGCGTCCGTGGGCCCGGTCACACAGGTCTGCTGGGTCGAACCGCTGCCCAGCGTCATGGTCAGCGTGCGGCCGGCGATGGGGATCGTGCCATCCTCCTTGAGGACGCCGCTGAGGGTGGTCGTTACGCCGCTGCCGATCACGGTGGGACCGGTGTAGGTGGTCGCGGTCTCCTCGCGCTTGATGACAAAGGTGGCGGTGGCCGTGGATGGCAGGAATTTCGCGTCGCCGGCGAACGACGCCGTCAGCGCGACCGGACCGGAGGCCTGGGTGGGTGTGATCGAGCAGGTGGCCATCCCGCCGGCGCCGGTCAGCGCCGAGCACACGTCGGTCGAGCTCGTCCCCAGCTGGAAGCTGATCGGCTCGCTCGCGATCGGGGCGCCACCGTCGGGGTCGATGAGCACGGCGGTCATCGTCGCCGGGTCGTGGTAATCGGAGGTGGTGTCGCCGGTATAGGCGAGCGAGCTTTCCTCGCGGTTGATGGTGAAGGCGGAAGACGCGCTGGCCGGGTTGTAGGCGTTGTCCCCGGGGAAGCTGGCGCTCACGGTGGTGACCGATCCCGGGGTCTGGGTGATGGTGACCGGGCAGGAGGCGTGGCCGGAGGCGTCCGTGGTCGCGGCGCAGCTCTGGGTGCCGAGGGTGAACGTAACCGGCTGGAATGGCACCGGCGCACCCGACCCGCTGACGCGTAGATCGCCGGCCAGGGTGGCGGAGTCGTTGTACTCGCCGTTGGTATCGCCGGAGTAGGTGAGGGCGGAGTCGATCTTGCAGCCGGCCACCGTGACCCGGGCCTGGTGGGCGGTGGTATCGATCGCGTTGACCGCGATATACGTCTTCTGGCCGGCGTCCACGAACTCGTCGCCGGTCAGCAGCGCGCCCCCGTGGCCGACCGTCTTGAGCCAGTAGCCGTAGTCGTCCAGCCCGTGCAGGTGGAGCACCACGGAGCTCTGCGGGATCCCGGCGTCCCAGCCGGTCTTGTCGCGATATTCGAGCCAGTAGAAGTCGCTGGTGGTGGTGCCGGGGCCGGGCGTGGCGATGCTCACGGAGGCGGGGATCCTGGCCGCCAGGTAGCCCGGCGTCGAGAAGTAGTTGAGCCCGGCAAAGCCCAGCGTGGTCTGGTTGCAGGCGCTGTTGTCCAGCTGGAAGAGCCGCGATGCCGGGAGCCAGCCCTGGAACTGGAGCCCGATGGCGGTCATGCCGGGGCCCGCGGCCGCGTTGACGCTGCCCAGGTTGGAGCCGCCGAAGTCGCCCACGAAGGAGCAGGTGGCGTAGCCGCTCATGTCGTCGAAGCAGTCGCCGTAGTCACCCTGTGGATCGAGCGGAATGGTCCGGGTATGGTGGTAGCCGAACGAGTGGCCCGTCTCGTGAGCCGACCCGGTGAGGTTGAAGTTGGGCGGGCCGACCACAAAGCCCAGTGTGTAGGGATGGCCGCCCAGCGTCACCCCGACGGGAGCGTTGGCTCCCGACTCGCCGAGGTCGCCGCCGTCGATCAGCGTGACCGTGGCCCCGGCGCTGTGGGCGGCCGCCGGCTGGCCGTTCTCGTAAGCGCGGGTCACGGTCCAGGTGTTGCCGCTGGTCGCGGTGACGTGCAGCTCCTCGCTGTTGATCACGACCGCGAAGGGCGCGGCTGGAAACCCGGTGGAGGAGGCCACCGTGATCGTGGTGTCACCAGTGCCGATGCCGGTGCTCAGCGTGGTGCTCGCGCTGCGCCCCGGGCGGTCGTCGTTGAACAGGGCCAGCACGCCGAAGTAGTTGGCGTAGTTGACGTCGCCGGACGCCTCCTCGGCGCAGGTGCGGATCTTGTCGTAGCGGTTGTATCCCGCCCACTCGTAGCGCGTGATCCCCAGCGAGTACCACTTGGTGACCACCGCGGTGCCGCTGATGTCGAGCTGGCCGTAGGAGATGTCGCGCCAGTAGTCGACGAGGGTCAGGTTGCTACTGGTGCCCTGCTTGGCGTACTCCTGCGCGTAATAGGAAGGCGGGTTGGGCTCCGTCGTGAGGTCCGTGAACTTGCAGAGCACCACAATCCAGGGGTGCGCCGGTGGGCTCGAGATGGCGCTGGCCGGCGCCGGGCCGCTGGCCACTCCACCCAGGACGATGGCGATCGCGGGAACCCATTTCCACCGGCGCACTCCCAGAGCGCGAAACGCCGAAGCCCCCACTGCGCGCATCGCAGTCCCCTCCTGAATAGACCCCCCACGCCGACGACGCGGGCAACCTAGCACAGCCCGGGGCGGATTGGCGGTCGGACTTTGGAGGTCGGCGGAATCCCTTTTAGGCGGCGCTCACCTCCGGCCCTTGCCGGCCCAGGCCACGGCCTCGGCCACCACCTTGGCGCCCGGCTTGGGCTCGACCAGGCTGCGCAGTGTCTCCCGCAGGGTGGCCTGCTGGGCGGCCGGCAGCGACTCCAGGTGCTCCGTGGTCCTGCCCTTGCGCGCCAGCATCGAGTCCCAGAAATCGTCGAAGCCCTCGAAGCTAACGCGCGCGCTCAGGCGTCGGACCTGGACGTCGCGGAGGCCGGCACCCGGCAGCGCCCGGCTGAGCCCCTCCTCGCTCTCCATCTCATAGGAGGGGAAGTCGCGCTCCACGTGCGGCACCCCGGCGGCGATCGCCGCCTGCCGGTACTGGTGGCCGACGGCCAGCCTGGCATCCCAGACCAGCACGCCGACCAGGCCGCCGGGCACGCTGACCCGGACCAGCTCGCGGAGGGCGGCCGCCGGGTCGGGCAGGTAGGCGATGACCAGGGAGCTGGTCACGGCGTCGAACGACTGGTCGGGGTAGGGGAGCGCCGCGGCTTCGCCGTGGTCGAAGCGCGCGCCGGGCACCTTCTTGCGGGCCACCTCCAGGAAGGCTTCCGAAGGATCGACGCCGGTCACGGCTCCCGGCCAGGCCAGGTCCATGATGGCGTCCGTCAGGGCCCCGGTGCCGCAGCCGACGTCGAGCCAGCGCGCGTCCCGCCTCACCCCCAGCCAGGGCACCAGCTCGCGCGCCAGCTGCTCCGACCAGCGCGCCGTCCAGCGGTCGTAGCCGGCGCCGTCGAGGTAATGCCTGGCCTCCTTGGTCATGCCCGTGAGCGCAGCTCCTCGTAACCCGGCCCGCGATCGAAGAAGGGCCGCGGTGCGCGGGCCGGCCGCCGCACCTCCGCCACCACTCCGTCAGCGCCCACCACCACGCCATAGTCTCGCGCGGCGGACTCTCTGGAGACGCGCCCCTGCAGGACGTCGCGCGCCACCAGCGCGGGCTCGCGCTGGAAGGGGTCCCCCCAGCCGCCGCCGCCCGTCGTGCGCAGCCGGAGCAGGGTGCCGGCGGGCAGGAAGACGTCGTCGTTCATGCCCGGCAGCGCGGCCCCGTCGACCGACGCCTGGTAGGGCAGCCCCGCCATGCCGCCCGCGACCCCGTAGCAGCCCAGGGAGCCCCGATCGGCGGTGGACACGAAGTGCGCGTCCCGGAGCAGGCGGATGTGCTTGTCGTAGCCCTGGCCGCCCCGCCGGCGGCCCGGGCCGCCTGAGTCCGTGGCCAGCGCCAGCTTCTCGATGATCACCGGGAAGCGCGTCTCGGCGAACTCGGCGGGCAGGTTCTTGGAGTCGGGGACGATGTGGATGGCGTCCGAGCCGTCGGCGTAGGAGCGCCCGCCCGAGCCGCCGCCCAGCACCTCGCGCAGCAGGTACCAGCGCCCGTTCTCGTCGACGCCGTGGATGCCCCAGTAGCGGATGGTCTCCTGGTCGGCCGGCATGCGCCCGCCCACCGCCTGGGCCAGGCAGCCGGCGAAGACGCCGAGCAGGCGCAGGATCAGGAAGGAGCGGGCGTTGGTGGGGGCCGGAAACTCGGGCGTGACCAGGGTGCCCTTGGGTGGGAAGCGGATCTCGAGCAGTTCCGCGATCCCCTCGTTGATGTCCAGCTCCGCCGCTCGCTCGGGCGAGTCCGCCAGGTTGCGCAGGATGCACGCCATCCACTTCCGGAGGAAGAGGCCGTCGGCGTAGTCGCCGGCGTGATTGATGGGTCCCTTCGCCTGTGGCCCGGTCCCGGTCAGGTCGCAGACGATCCGGTCGCCGGTCTTGGTCATCGTCATCTTGAGGACGTGCAGGCGCGGCGGCTCGACGCCGTCGTGCTCGATGTAGTCCTCGAACTCGTAGACGCCGTCCGGGATCCGGGGCAGGATCTCCCGCCGGAAGGTCTCCGCGCAGCGGTCGACCAGCGCCTGGAAGCACGCCTCGATGGTCGGGGTGCCGTAGGTTGCGAACAGCCTGGCCAGGCGCCTGGCGCCCATCTGGCAGGCCGCCACCTCGCTGTCCAGGTCGCCCGCGAAGGACTCCGGCGTGCGCGAGTTGCGGACGATCACCCGGTACAGGTCGTGGTTGCGGCGGCCGGCGCCGAAGAGTCGCACCGGCGGCACCATCAGGCCTTCCTGGTAGGCGCTGGTGGCGTGCGCCGGCATCGAGCCTGGCACCATGCCGCCGATGTCGTCGTGGTGGCCGAAGGCCTGCACGAAGGCGACCACCCGGCCCTCGTGGAACACGGGCACCGTGGTCGTGAGGTCGGGCAGGTGGCCGACGGAGCCCTCCGAAAGGTAGACGTCGTTGTGGTAGAAGACGTCGCCCTCCCGCATGGCCTCGAGCGGGAAGTCACGGACCACCGGCTGGACCATGGCGCTGTAGGAGCGCCCGGTCAGCTTGCGGCAGCGGGCGTCGTGGATGCCCGCCCGATAGTCGTGCTGGTCCCGGATCATGGGCGACCGCGCCGTGCGCTCGATGGCCGCCTCCACCTCGGCCTCGATCGAGTGCAGGGTGCCCTCGACGATCTGCAGAACAATGGGATCAACTGGCGACTCCTCCCCACTTGGCGGGGAGGTACCTCCCGAAGGGAGGGGGAGGGGGACATGGTCAGCCTCAGTCGCCATGCAGCACCAGATTCCCGAGCCGGTCCACCTCGACCTCGAATCCGGCTTCGACGACGGTGGTCGACCCGTATTCCTCGATGATCGCGGGACCCCTCCCGACGCGGCCCTCGGGCAGGTCGGAGCGCCGGTACACGGCAAAGCCGGCCCGCTCTCCGGCGGGCTCGCCCGAGCCGCTCGGCCGCGAGAACTCCAGGGAGGGCCGCTCGATGGCCCCCAGCCCGGTCACCTTCCAGTTCACGAATTCCACGACCTCGCCGCTCTCATAGGCGTAGCCGTAGAGCCGCACGTGGGCGGCGTGGAACGCCTCCACCGCCCGCGACACGTCGAACTCGCCGGCGACCGGGATCGCGATCTCGTGCGCCTCGCCCAGGTAGCGGGCGTCCACGGAGCGCACCAGCGCCATCCGCTCCGCGGGCACGCCCTGCGCGCGCAGCGAGGCGCGAGCGCGCTCTTCGAGTCCCGCGAACGCCGCCGCCACCGCCGCCGCGTCGACCTCGTCGTGGCGCTGAACCAGGGTCACCACGTAGTCGTCCTTGAGGTCGACGGCGAGCAGCCCGAACGCCGACACGGTGCCCGGCGAGGGCGGGACCAGCACCGTGCGCAGCCCCAGGATCTGGGCGATCCGGGCCGCCTGCAGCGGGCCGGCGCCGCCGAAGGCGACCAGGGTGTCCCCGGCGGGGTCGATGCCGCGCTTGACGGTGAGCTGGAGCACGGCGTTGGCCTGGTTGTGCGCCGCCAGCTCCAGGATCCCTGCCGCTGCGCGCTCGGTGCTGAGGCCGAGGCGATCGGCGATGGCGCCCACACCCGCGTCGGCCAGGGCGCGGTCGAGCGGGACGGCCCCACCGGCCAGGGTGGCGGGCAGGCGGCCCAGCACCAGGTGGGCGTCGGTGACGGTCGGCTGGTCGCCGCCCCGCCCGTAGGCCATGGGTCCGGGTACGGCGCCGGCGCTCAGGGGACCGACGCGGAGGCCGCCGTCGGCGCCGACCGCGGCGATCGAGCCACCGCCGGTGCCGACCGAGACGATGTCGATCATCGGCACCCGGACCGGGAAGCGGCCGATCCGGCCCTCGCGCGTCAGCTGCGGCTCGGCGCCCTCGACCAGGCAGACATCCGTCGAGGTGCCGCCGGTGTCGATGGTGATCACGCGCTCGAAACCGGCCTGGCGCGCCAGCCAGGAGGCTCCCAGGGCGCCCGCGGCGGGTCCCGAGAGTGCCGTCGAGATCGGCTGCCGCGCCACCGCCGCGGCCGGCAGCACGCCCCCGTTCGATTTCATGATCAGGAGCGGAGCGCCGGGCGCGATCTCGGCCAGCCCGGACGCCGCCCGCTCCAGGTAGCCGGTGACGTGCGGCTTGACGAAGGCGTCGACCAGCGTGGTGACGGTGCGCTCGTACTCCCGGTACTCCGGCCAGACCTCCGAGGAGATCGAGACCACCGCCGACGGATGCTCGGCCAGCAGGACCTCCCGCATCCGGCGCTCGTGGTCGGGGTTGGCGTAGGCGTGCAGGAAGCAGATGCCGACGGACTCCACGTCCGCCTCGCGCAGCGCGCGGGCGACCGCGCGGGCATCTGCCTCGTCAAACGGGGTCAGCACCTCGCCGCGGTAGGTCATCCGCTCGCTGACCTCGAAGACGCGCTCCAGGGGCACGATCCGCTCCGGCTTGACCCAGAAGTAGGAGTTGCCGTAGCCGCTGGGCACGCTCTGGCGGGCGATCTCCAGCACGTGGCGGAAGCCGCGGGTGGTGACCAGGGCGAGGCTTTGGAAGCGCTCCTCGAGCATGGCGTTGGTGGCGACCGTGGTCCCGTGGGCGACCGAGGCGAGGGCACCGGCGCCGGGTAGCGCGGCGCGCAGGGCGGCGATCAGCGCCCGGGCCGGGTCGTCGGGCGTGCTCGGCACTTTCAGCTGGGTGGCGCGGCCCGTGTCCTCCAGCAGGACCAGGTCTGTGAAGGTCCCGCCGGTGTCGATTCCGACCCTCACGCTCCCCGGCTCCCCTCTCTTTGCATGGGCCAGCCGCAGCTTAACCGGGGGGCCGGGCCGGATCCCTGGCCGTACAATCGCGACGGCCCCCGAACGGTGGCCCGAACAGAGGGATGCATTGTTTTCTACCAACTCGGGGGCGTTGATCGGGTGATCGGCGGCCTCGACGTCGTGGGCCGCACGCGCGCTGTTCCCTTGAGCTGGCGCCTGGGCGTGACCGGGGCCTGCTTCCTCGGCTACGCCGGGCTGCTGGTGCCGCTGTGGGCCACGGTCGGACCCAGCATCGCGGTGCTGGCGGTGCTGCCGGTGGTGGTGGCCGGACTCACGCTGGGCGCCTGGCTGGGCGCCCTGGCCGCGCTGCTGGCCTACTTCGCGGGCGCCGCCATCCTGATGCTGGCGGGCTATCCGAGGGCGTCCATCCTGATCACGCCCGACGGCATCCCGATGCTGGTCGGCCTGGTCGCGGTCGGCCTCGTGGTGGGCCGCCTGCGCGACCTCGGCCAGCGCGTGGAGGTCGATCGCGAGGGCCTGCAGCTGATCTTCGAGAACACCAGCATCGGGGTCGGGCGCTACCAGGCCGACGGCAAGCTGGAGCAGGCCAACCCGGCGCTGCTGACGCTTCTCGACGAGGACGCCGGCATGCTCGGCAGCGGCCTGCGGGCGATGGCCCGCGACTCCCGCCGCCGGGTCCACCGCGAGATTCGCTACACCCGCCGCGACGGTAGTGAAGCCTGGGTGGCGGTCGGCGTGGTCAAGGCCCATGGCTCCGGCGACGGGGCGCACTCCATCGCCACCGTCGAGAACATCACGGTGCGCAAGGTGCAGGAGGCCGCCCTCGAGCACATGGCCCTCCACGACCCCCTCACCGGGCTGCCCAACCGAACGCTGCTCGGCGACCGCCTCCGCCAGGCGCTGCTGACCGCGCAGCGCGACCGCGAGAGCCTCTCGCTCCTGATCATGGACATCGACCGCTTCAAGGAGATCAACGACACGCTGGGCCACCACATCGGCGACCTCCTGCTCCAGGAGACGGCCAACCGCCTCCGCGAGTGCCTGCGCGATTCCGACACCGTGGCCCGCCTGGGCGGCGACGAGTTCGCCGTCATCCTGCCCGCCGCCGGCGAGGGGCGGACCGTGGAGCGGATGGCGGCCAAGCTCATGGACTCGCTGGCCCAACCCTTCGTGATCGAGGGCACCGAGCTTCGGGTCGACGCCAGCATCGGCGCCGCCATGTTCCCGGCTCACGGCGACGACGTCAGCACCCTGACCCGGCTCGCCGACATCGCCATGTACACCGCCAAGCGCTCGGGGCTGGGCTTCGCGGTCTACTCCGCCGACCACGGGGCGGCGCTGCCGCTGCGCCTCGCCCTGGCCTCGCAGCTGCCAACGGCCATGGACCGCGACCAGCTGGTCCTCCACTTCCAGCCCAAGGCGGACATCGGCACCGGGCGCCCGGTTGCGATCGAGGCGCTGGTGCGCTGGGAGCATCCCTCGCTGGGCCTGCTGCCCCCCGACCGCTTCATCCCCCTGGCCGAGGAGACCGGGCAGATCAAGCCCCTCGCGCGCTGGGTGCTGCAGCGGGCGATCGCCGAGTGCGCGCGCTGGCGAGACGCCGGCTGGGAGCTGCCGGTCGCGGTCAACCTCTCCAGCCGCAACCTCCACGACGCCACGCTGCCCAAGCTGATCTCCGAGCTGCTGGCCCGCTACGACATCCCCGGCCGCCTGCTCCAGCTCGAGATCACGGAGACCACCCTGATGACCGACCCCGAGCTGGCGATCAACCTGCTCGACTCACTGGTCGAGATGGGCGTCTCCGTCGCCATCGACGACTTCGGCATCGGCTACTCCTCGCTGGCCCACCTGCGCCGGCTGCCGGTCGCGGAGCTCAAGATCGACAAGAGCTTCGTCAGCGAGATGACCACGGATCCCAGCTCGGCCGTGATCGTGCGCTCCACCTGCGACCTCGGGCACAACCTGGGCCTGGTGGTCCTCGCGGAGGGCGTCGAGGACGCCGACACCTGGGAGCTGCTCCGCGAGCAGGGCGTCGACCTGGCCCAGGGCTACTTCTTCAGCCGTCCCCTTCCCGGCGATGAGCTCATCGCCTGGCTGGCCGAGCACAACCAGAAGAAGCCCGTCGTCGTCAGCGCATCGTAGGGCTCTTGGTCAGGGCCGCATGGCCCGGCCTCGGGGGCCCAGAGCCCGGGTCGCCAGCGCTTCGTAGGCCAGCTCCGCCCAGTCGCAGAGCCGAGCCCGAGTCTCGGCCGGGTCGATGATGCGCTCGATGTTGAACGACTCCGCGGTCCGGAACGGCGAGCGAACGGAATCCAGGCGGGCCAGGATCTCGGCCTTCAAGGCCTGGGGGTCGGGACTCGCCTCCAGCTCCCGCCGGTAGGCAGCCTCGATCCCACCCTCGACGGGCAGCGACCCCCAGTCGGCGGAGGGCCAGGCGAAGCGGTAGTTGAGGGCCTGGGCGTTGCCGTGGCCGGCGCCGGCCACCCCGAACACCTTGCGCACGATCACCGAGACCCAGGGCACGGTGGCCTGGTAGGAGGCGGCCAGGGCGCGCGCCCCACGCCGGATGGTGCCCGCCCGCTCGGCGTCGGCCCCGATCACGAATCCGGGCTGGTCCACGAAGTTGACCACCGGGAGGTGGAAGGTGTCGGCGGTGTCGACCCAGCGCGCCAGCTTGTCGGAGGCGGCCGCCGTCAGCCCGCCGCCGTAGATCTTGGGGTCCGACGCCAGCACCGCCACCGGCCGCCCGGCCAGGTGGGCGAGCGCCGTCACGCAGGAGCGGCCGTAGCCGGGCGCGACCTCGAACAGCGAGCCTTCGTCGAAGACCAGCGCCAGGATCCGGCGCATGTCGTAGGCGTGGCGCCGGGAGCGGGGCACGATCTCGCGCAGCTCCTCCAGCGGCCGGCCGGGCGGGTCGGCAGCGCCGGCGAAGATCGGTGGCAGCTGCCAGGCGTTGGCCGGCAGATAGGAGAGGAAACGGCGGCACTGGGCCAGGGCCTCGTCCTCGGTCTCGGCCAGGTTGTCGACGGCTCCCGACTCGCGGGTGTGGATCTCCCAGCCGCCCAGCTCCTCCTTGCTGACGGTCTGCCCCATGCCGGCCGCGACCACGGGCGGGCCGGCCACGAAGAGTTGGGAGGAGCCGCGGACCATCACCGAGAAGTGGGCGGAGACCACGCGTGCGGCGCCCAGGCCCGCCACCGGCCCCAGGCAGGCTGCCACGACCGGCACCTTGCCCAGGTTGTCGACCACCAGGTCCCAGCCCGGGTTCGCGGGCACGTAGGTCCGCCCCATCTTCTCGTACGACTTGACCGACCCGCCGCCGCCGGTGCCGTCGACCAGCCTCACCAGGGGCAGCCGCAGCTCGTTGGCCATCCGCTCGGCGTAGACCTGCTTCTCGTGGATGCCGGCGTCGGCCGCGCCGCCGCGGACGGTGAAGTCGTCGCCGCACACGACCACGCGGCGGCCCGCGATTCGCCCGGTGCCCGCCACCAGGTTGGCCGGGGTGAGGGACTTGAGCGATCCCTCCGCGTCGTACTCAGCAAACCCCGCGAGGGCGCCGATCTCGTCGAAGGTGCCGGGATCGAGCAGCCGCTCGACGCGCTCGCGGACGGTGAGCCGGCCGGCGTCGTGCTGGCGCTGGACCCGCTCCTGGCCGCCCATCCCGCGCGCTATCTCCTCCCGCCGCCGCAGCTCGTCGAGCTCGGGGCGCCAGTTCACGCAGGAATTATGGTTAGCCGCGATATGAAGGTGATGGTCACAGGCGGCACCGGGCTGCTCGGGAGCCGCCTCGTCCCCCGGATGGCCGCCGCCGGCCACCAGGTGCGGGTCATGACCCACACCGGCCGCCGGGTCGTGGGCGCCGGCTCGATCGCGGGCGACCTCCTGACCGGCGCCGGCGTGGCCGAGGCCGTGGCGGGCGCCGAGTGCGTCGTTCACCTGGCCAGCGCCCGCCGCGGGGACACCCAGAAGGTGGACGTGCTGGGCACCCGGGGCCTGGTCGAGATGGCCCGCCGGGCGGGAGTTCCCCACCTGATCTACGTCTCCATCGTGGGCGTCGACCGGGTGCCCTACGCGTACTACAAGGCCAAGCTGGAGGCGGAGAAGGTCGTCCAGGCCGGGCAGATGCCCTTCACCATCCTGCGCTCCACCCAGTTCTTCAGCTTCCTCGACGTGCTGATGCGGGACTGGGCGGCGCGGCCGGTGATCGTGATACCCAAGAGCTGGAAGCTGCAGCCGGTCGACGCCGGCGAGGTGGCCGCCAAGGTGATGGAGTGCCTGGCCGCCGGTCCCCGGGCCATGCTGCCCGAGTTCGGCGGCCCGGAGGTCGCCACCAGCGAGCAGCTGGCGGAAGCCTGGAAGACAGCCCACGCCGTGCATCGGCCACTGCTGGCGCTGCCGGTGCCGGGCCGGGTCTCGCGAGCGCTGAGCAGGGGCGGTGCCACCTGCCCCGAGAACCGCTTCGGGCGGATCAACTGGACCCAGTGGATGGCGGGCGCGCGGGGCTGAGTCCCGCGGCCGAGCTCGCCCGCGACTTCGCCGAGCGCGAGGTGGCTCCGTGGGCCGCGCGTTGGGAGTGGGAGCGGGTCTTCCCCGTCGACGCTCTGCGGGCCGCGGGCGCGGCGGGGCTGACTGCCGTCCGGATGCCGGGCCGCACCCTGGTGGAGGCCTGTCAGGTCTTCGAGAACCTCGCGGCGGAGGACTACGCGTTCACCTTCACGCTGGTCTGCCACTGCAACACGGCGCGTGCGCTGGCGGGGGCGGGACGTGACGTGGAGCCGCTCCTGCGCGGGGAACAGGTCGGCGCCTTCTGCCTGACCGAGCCGGGCGCCGGCTCCGATGCGGCTGCGATCACCACCGCGGCCCGGCGCGCTGGCGACGGCTGGCGCCTCGACGGCGTCAAGTCCTGGGTCACCAACGGCGCCTTCGCGTCGGCCTTTCTGGTCTACGCGCAGACCGATCCCGACGCCGGCCACCGCGGGATCGCCGGTTTCGAGGTGCGCGGTCCCCAGCCAGGGCTGGCGGCGGGCGTTCCCTACGGGCTCTCCGCCGGGCACTCGATGGGTCTGGCCGACGTGCGCTTCGAGGCCTGCCAAGGCGCCCTCCTGATGCCTCCCGGCGAAGGCTTCAAGGCGGCCCTGCGCGGCATCGACTCCGCCCGCGCGATCGTGGCCGCGATGTGCTGCGGGATGCTGGGCCGCGGCGTCGACCTGGCGCTGGCCGGGCTCAAGGAGCGGCATGCCTTCGGCCGCCCGCTGGCCGACTTCCAGGCGCTGCAGTGGTCGCTGGCCGACGCTGCCACCGAGCTCGAGGCCGCGCGCCAGCTGGCCTACTCGGCCGCGGCCGCAATCGACGCCGGCGCGGATGCCACTGTGCTGGCCGCCCACGCCAAGAAGTTCGCGCCGGCCGCCGCGCTCCGACATCTGGCCGCCTGCATCCAGGTCCTGGGAGCCGGCGGCCTGACCGACCGGCATCCGCTGGCCCGCCACCTGGCCTGCGCCAAGATGGCGCAGATCCAGGACGGCACCAACGAAGTCCAGAACCTTGTGATCGCCCGGCGCCTGCTGATCTGACGTAACCTGGCGCCCGTCGGTCCGTTGGGACAGGCGGGGAGATCGGGGGATGAGAAGGATCCTGGGGGTGGCGGCGGTGATGCTGGCGGTCGCCGCCTGCGGCGGGTCCGCGAGCCCCCAGGCCGCGTCGCACCGGGTGACCCCGACTCCCTACGTCTATCAACCCGCGACCCAGCCGCGCTCCGAGCTGCCGGCGACCGCGCCTCGCGCCTCGACCGAGAGCAGGCTCGCCGCGTTCAACTGCAGGGTGCCGCTGAGCCACGGCGTCCCGGGCAGCGGTGGATTCGTGTCGATCCCCGGCGGTGCGTTCAGCTCCGACCCGGGCAGCAACGTGGCCCTCGACTGGACCGGCGCCCCGGTGCCGGCGTCGGCGCCCGGAATGGGTCCGGGACCCGCGACGCGAACGTCCAGCTACGGCCTCTCTTACGACCGGGCGGTCGGGAAGTGGCTGCCGGTGTACGCGGCCTGGGTCGCGCCCGACGGCCAGACCTACGCGTACCCGGACTACCTGGGGGGCGGGGTGCGGCTGGTCAAGGTCGCCGACGGCAGCATCACGACCATGGGTCCGGACTCCCGGTGGAACGTCCTCGACGTGGAGGCAGAAGGGGTGTACGCGGTGCGCTTCGATCCCCAGGCCCCGCCCGCAGCCGGCCTCTGGCTGCTGGCCGCCGGCAAGAACCCCGCCCAGGTCGTCACCGGCGGCTACTGGGACTGGGTGACCACCGGGGACGCCTACGGCTTCGATGCTCCCAGCGTGCCCCAGGGGGCCCCTCATCCGCTCCTGCGCCTCAGCCTGCGCGACCACACCACCGTCACCTGGTACCAGCAGGGGGAGCGGATCCCGTACCTCGCTGGATTCGACCGCGACGGGTCGCCGATCGCCATCCTGGCTCCGAGCAACGGCAGCCCCGGAGATCCCTGGCAGACCGCGCTGATCCCGCAGCCGAACCAGCTCAACCCGATCCTGGTCGATTCCCAGGGCGCCGAACCCCCGGTCGTGCGCGACTCCCACGGCTTCTGGATGGAGGCGGGCGGGCTCTACTTCAGCGAGATCGGCGTCGGCACCTATCAGGTGACAGCGCTCGCCGGCCAGCTCGGCGGAGGCTGCGGCTAGAGGGAGCGGGCGGGCCAGGGCAGGAGCCTGGCCAGGACCTTGTAGACCTCGTGGTTCAATCCCAGCCCGACGTGGCTGCCGTGGACTTCCACGGAGCGGACGTCAGGCCGCAGGCAGGCCCCCCAGTGCACGATGCCGTCGCTGCGGCTGTAGATCGAGGTCACGGGCACTTTGGGCTCGGCCTCCAGGTCGCGGAGGAAGCGGCGCTCGATATCGGCCGTCCGCCCGTAGCGGAAGAAGTTCCAGGCCTGCGCGAACCGGATGCCGGCGACCGTCACCGGGTGCACGTCGAAGGGATTGGCGAGCGGGGAGCCCAGGGTGACCACCTGCTCCACCATCTCGGGGTGGCGGTGGGCCAGGACCTTGGCCAGGATGCCGCCCCGGCTGTGGCCGACCAGGGTGACGCGGCGGCCCTTCCAGCCGTAGACGTCGACCAGCCGCACGGTCAGCGCCTTCATCACCACCTCGGAGTACTTGACGTTGAAGGCGATGCCAGGCAGCTCGGCGTAGTAGCCCATCCGGCGCAGCCAGTCGGCCATCACGGAGAGCGAGGAGTCGCCGGCCAGGAAGCCGGGCACCAGCAGCACCGGGCGGCCATCGCCGTGGGGCACGTCCTTGCCCACGAACACGGGGTCGCGGACCAGCGCCAGGTATTCGGCGGCGATGCGGCCTTCGCGCCAGATCGGGGGCGGCGAGAAGAAACGTCCCGCGTAGAGGAGGGAGGGTATGCCTCTCCTCAGCGCGCGGGTGGCGCGAGGGACCTGGGGCTCCGGCTTCGACGGCTTGGGGACGGTTGCCACGACGTGGGCTGTAACGCCTGCCGGTACTTTAACCGGCCTTTTGCCCGGCCGAAATGTCCAGGTAACGGTTCATGGCGAGGAGGAAGCGGTCGGGCGTCTCCATCATCGGCACGTGCCCAACGCCATCCAGCACCTCGAGCTGCCAGTCCGCGCGCCGGCGCACCAGCTCCCGGGCCGCCGACAGCGGGACCAGCCGGTCCCGCGCCCCATGGATGATCAGGGTCGGAGCCTGGACCCCGGGCAGCACGCGGTTGTAGGCGCGCGGGCGGAACATGAGCCTGAGCAGCGAGCGGGCCGCCTGGACCAGCGCCCGCTCGCTCCAGGGCATCTCCTCCAGCCGGCGCCGGGCCAGCTCGAGATGGGCCTGGTACAGGTGGTCCGGGATCAGGTTGGGGTTCTCGCAGATCGCCGAAAGGGTCGCGCGCATGATCTTCTCGGGGCCCATGCGGCGCGCCCGCCGCCGCAGGTAGGGCTCGGCCGCGGGCGCCAGCATGGCCGCGAAGGCGAGGATCACCATCCCGTCGACGCCGCCCGCGGTGGGGTTGGGCGCCGCCGGGTCGACCAGCACCAACCGGCTGACCAGGTCGGGCCGCGAGGCTCCCACCTGCAGCGAGAGCCGGCCGCCCATGGAGTTGCCGACCAGGATCGCCGGGCCGCCCACGACCTTCTCCAGGAAGGCCTCGAGCAACGCCTGGTTGGCCTCCAGCGTCGCCCTCTGACCGGGGCCCAGGGGGGTCAGGCCGAAGCCGCGCAGGTCGACCGCGTAGACGCGGTGGCTGAGCGCGAGCCGGTCCCCGACCGCCATCCAGTTGAGGTGGGACCCGGCCAGGCCGTGGATCAGCAGCAGGGGCGGCCCGCTCCCGCCGTAGTCGGCGTAGTGGACCGGGCCGTCGATGTCGACGGTGAGGCTCTTCACGATCAAGACTGTACCCATGGCAGACCCGCGGACGGTCCAGGACCGCGCGGCTGACGCTCGGGCTCTGACGCGATTCCCGCCGCCCGCAAGCGCCGCGCGGGCCCTAAAATCAGCCCTTCCCTGCGCGGGCTTTGGACCGCGCGCAAGCCGGGCTGGGTAGGGGGTTGGTGGCGGCCGGAGACATCTCGACGCCGCGCAAGGATTCCTCCGGCTTCTTCCAGTATCCGGGGGAAGAGGCTTCGGCAGCGGCCGCCTTTCTGGCCCATCTGCACGAGGACGAGGTCGCCGAGGTCCTGGCCTTCACTCAATCGCGGCGCTACCGGGCCGGCGAGATGGTCGTGCGCCAGGGCGACCAGGACACCAGCTTGTTCATCGTCGCCGCGGGTCAGTTCGAAGTTCTGGTCAACGGTCCTCATGGCTCGCAGAAGGCCGGCACCCTGAATCCCGGGGAGATCTTCGGCGAGCTCTCGTTTTTTGACGGCGAGGCCCGCTCCGCTGACATCAGGTCGGTCGGCGACGGTGAGGCGATGGTGCTGACAGCGGTCGGTTTCGACCGCCTGCGGGTCGCCCGGCCCCGGCTTGCGCTCATGCTCGTGCTCGACCTCGGCCGGGTGCTGAGCCTGCGTTTTCGCTCCCACAACCGCAAGCTCGCGGCCGCCGGGAGGCTCTGACCGCGGTGGCCACGGCGCCGACCACCAAGCCCGGCCTGTTCGCGCCCTACACGGAGCGCCGTCAGCGCCTGCCCCCGCTGGCCTGGCGATTGATCCGCTGGGGCTCCGTCGCGACCGCGCTCTCGCTCGCGGCCACCGCCATGCTCCGGCCCGGCTTGGCCCAGAAGCTCTTCTGGGCCGGCCTGGTGCCCCTGATGCCGCTCCTGCTTCTGGTCGCACCCGGCATCTGGCGCAACGTCTGCCCGCTGGCGGCCATGAACCAGGTGCCGAGGACGGTGGGCTTCACGCGCGGGCTGACGGTCCCGCCCCGATTGCAGCTCTACGCGCCGCTGATCAGCGCCGGCCTCTTTCTCTTCGTGATCCCGCTCCGGCGTGTGATCCTGGATCAGAACGGCCCGGCCCTGGGCGTGTTCGTGCTGGCGGTGCTCGGCCTGGGCTTCCTCGGCGGCACCGTCTTCAAGGGCAAGAGCGGCTGGTGCAGCCAGTTCTGCCCCATGCTTTCGGTGGAGCGCCTCTACGGCCAGAGCCCTCTGGTGGTGATCCCGAACAGCCACTGCCGTCCCTGCGTAGGCTGCAGCCGGAACTGCTACGACTTCAATCCCAACGCGGCCTATCTCGCCGATCTGCACGACGAGAGCCCTCAGATCGGAAACAATCGCAAGCTCTTCGCCGGCGCGCTGCCCTGGCTGATCGCGGCCTTCTTCACGCAGCCCGACCTCGCCCACATCGACGCGGCGGGCGTGCTCCTGGTCTACGGCCGGATGCTGCTCGCCGTCGCCGCCGGGATCGGGCTGTTTCACGTTCTGGAGTCGCTGGGCGTGCTCTCCGCGCACAAGCTGGTCCTGGTCCACGCCTTCGCGGCGATCGGGCTCTTCTACGCCTTCATCCTGTTCGGCGTCTGGGGACCGGCCCTGACCGGCCTCTCGCCCGCGGTTCCAGTGCTGCTCGAGGTTTGCGTGCTGCTGGTGGGGGCGAGGTGGCTCAGAGCCGCCTGGCCCCGCGAACGGGTCTTCCTCGAATCCAGCGGCCTCGGCCCGCCCCGGGTTTCGGACCACGTGCTGCGCGCCCACCGGGAGGCGTCGGGCAGCAAGCTGGAGGTCACCTTCCTGCCCGGCCCCACGGTGCTCGCCACCGAAGGCGTGACCCTGCTCGACGTCGCGGAGCGGAATCACGTCGAGATCCAGTCTGGATGCCGGATGGGCATGTGCGGGGCGGACCCTCTGCGCATCCTGGAGGGCGAGGACAATCTCTCGCCCGCCGGGTCGGCCGAGCGCGCCACACTCGGCCGGCTCGGGCTGCAGGACACCTGCCGGCTGGCGTGCTCGGCTCGCGTCAACGGCCCGGTCAGGGTCACCACCGATCTCTCGGGCGGGCAGGCGACCGCTGGAGAGGCCGCCCAGGCGGTTCTGCCTCCCAACCTCCGCCGGGTGGTGGTGATCGGCGCGGGCGCGGCCGGCGTCAGCTGCGCCGTCGAGCTCAAGCGGCTGGCGGCGGACCTCCAGGTGACGGTGGTCGGCCACGAGTCCTATGACTTCTACAACCGGATGGCGATCAGCAAGCTGGTGTCCGAGTCGACCTCGGTCAGCGGCCTGTACCTGCTGCCCGGGGATTGGCCGGCGGCCAAGAAGCTGGTGTTCCTGCGGGGCCTGGACGCGACCTCGATCGACATGCAGGCCCGGTGGGTGAACACCGAGGATGGGAAGCGGCTGAAGTTCGACCGCCTCGTGATCGCGACCGGCGCCCAGAGCTTCGTCCCTGAGATCCAGGGCTTCGGGCAACCCGGCAGCTTCGTGCTCCGCAGCATCGATGACGGGGTCGGCATCCAGCAGCACATCAGGCGCCACCGCTGCCGGCGGGCGGTGGTGATCGGGGGCGGCCTCCTGGGCCTGGAGGCCGCCTACAGCATCCTCCAGACCGGGGTTCGGGTCACCGTTCTCGACCGCGGTGGCTGGCCTCTCAACCGCCAGCTCGACCGCGCCGCCGGCACTCTGCTGCGCCAGATGCTGTCCGACCTCGGCATCGAGGTCATGCCCGATTCGTCGCCCGCGGTCATCAAGGGCGGCGGCGATCGGGTCACAGGCGTGGAGATGGACGACGGCCGGCTGCTCCGCGCCGATCTGGTGCTGGTCGCCGCCGGGATCGTGCCCAGCATCGCCCTGGCGCGGGAGGCCGGCATCGAGGTGGGCCGGGGCATCAAGGTCGACGATCACATGCGCACCAGCGCCGAGGGCGTGTTCGCCATCGGCGACGCCGTCGAGGTCGGTGGCAAATCCTTCGGGCTCTGGCCGGCTTCCGTCGAGCAGGCCCACGTGGCGGCCGTCAACGTGTGTGGCGGCGACGCCAGCTTTCGGCCCGTGGTGCCACCTACCAAGCTCAAGGTGGCGGCCTTCGACGTGCTCTCGGTGGGCCAGTTCCAGTCCGAGCGCGAGGGGGACGTCGAGGTGGTCTTCCAGGACACGGCCCGGCGCACATACCGCAAGCTCGTGCTCCGCGACGGACGCGCGATCGGGGCTGTCCTGGTCGGGGATCCGGAGCTTTACGACGACGTGGTGGCGGCCGTGGAGGCGGCCCGGCCGCTGGCGGATCAAGCCTTCGACCTCGGCCGCGGCGACTGGTCGGCGATCTCCGCCGCCGCCGCCCTGCCCGTGGCCGCGAGCCCCGGCTGAGGCGGCCGAACCGGCGGGGTCAGCCGGCGGCCGTCGTGCCCTGTTGGACCGACGCCAGCACACCCGCGGTGTTGAGCGCCGCCAACGACGTGAAGGCGATCGCCAGCACCCGCACGGCCAGCCGGGCGGTGCGGCCGGCGTAAAGCCGCGGACCCGTCGCATTCACCAGCGCCAGCAGTGCCGCCACCAGCGCCACCTTGACCGCCACGAAGAGCAGGAAATCGCCGTGGGCGAGCACGGCCCGCACGACCGGGTTCTGCTCGGGCACTCCGGCGCGCAGGCTGAGCCAGGTGCTGGCGACATCCAGGAGCTGCGCCAGCGCCAGCAGCAGAGGCCAGCGCAGCCATTCGGAACGCGCCACCGCCGGCGAAGGCTAGGCCGTCTCTGGCCCACCGCGAGATGACCTGCGTGAGTTCTTGTTAAGGGGCGCCGACCAGGGCTACGCACTCGATCTCCACCAGGGCATCGGGATCGAACAGCTCCGCGACCCCGAACAGGCTGGTGGCCGGGAAGTGGCTCCCGAAGACCTCGCGGTAGGCGGTGCCGATGGCCTTGAGGTTCCGGCGGTACGCCGCCACGTCGGTGACGTAGTAGGTGAGCTTGATCGCGTTGCCGGGCGCCGACCCGGCCGCCTGGAGGGCGGTGCCCACGTTCTGGATGGCGCGCGCGAACTGCCTGGCGATGTCGGCGGGCTCGGGGATGCGGCCGCTCTCGTCGCTGCCGACCTGGCCGCCGAGGAACACGAATCCACCGCCCCGGCTGGCGTGCGCGAAGCCGACGGCGGGGGCCAGCTCGGGCGGGTTGACGTTCTCGACCATGCGAACATGATGCGGATCATGGCCTCCGGCTGGAAGCACTTCGACTACCGGGAGTCGGAGGGGGTGGCCACCCTGACCTTCAACCGCCCGGAGCGGCTGAACTCCCTCACCTTCGACGTCTACGCGGACATCCGCGACCTCACCGCCTCCCTGAAAGGTCGCCTCGACGAGGTGCGGGTCCTGGTCCTGCGCGGCGAGGGCCGCGGCTTCTGCTCGGGCGGCGATGTGGACGAGATCATCGGCGAGCTGCTCAAGATGGACACCCGCGGGGTCTATGACTTCGCGCGCACGACCGGGGCCTGCGTGCGCAACCTGCGCGAGATCCCGCAGCCGGTGATCGCCGCCGTCAACGGCATCGCCGCCGGGGCCGGCGCGGTGCTGGCCGCGGCCTCCGACCTGCGGCTGCTGGCCGAGTCCGCCTCCTTCCGCTTCCTCTTCACCAAGGTGGGCATCAGCGGCGGGGACATGGGCATCTGCTGGATGCTGCCCCGGCTGGTCGGGCTGGGGCGGGCGACCGAGATCCTGATGCTCGGGGACAGGATCACCGCCTCCGACGCGCTGGCCACGGGCCTCGCCAGCCGGGTGGTGCCCGACGCCGAGCTCGACGCCTGCGTCACGGGCTACGTGGAACGGCTGCGCGAGGTGGCGCCCTGGGGGTTGGCGATGACCAAGGAGATGCTCAACCGGGCGGCTTCGATGGACTACTCGTCGGCGGTCGAGATGGAGGCCTGGACGCAGACCCTGCTGATGACCGCCGCCGACTTCCGCGAGTTCCACGCCGGGTTCACGGGCAAGCGCAAGCCCGCCTTCACGGGGCGCTGAGGATGGACTTCGCGCTCAGCCGGGAGTTGGAGCGGTACCAGGAGCGGGTGCGCGATGCGGTCGCCGAGATCGTGGCTCCGGTTGCCCGGGAGGCGGACGAGAAGGGCGAGTTCCGGCGCGACGTGATCGACCGCCTGGTGGCGACCGGGACGCCCGCCTGGGGTCTCGAGCACGGCTCGCTGGCGCTCTCCATCTTCTACGAGGAGCTGGGACGCGCCGACTCCTCGGTGCGCGGCTTCTTCACCGTGCAGCTGGGGCTCGTGCTGACGTGCGTGATGGTCTCCGGGTCAGCCGAGCAGAGGCGGCGGTGGGCGACGTCGCTGGCCCAGGTCAAGGAGATCGGCTGTTACGCGCTCACCGAGCCCGAGGCGGGGTCGGACGCGCGCTCGCTGAGCACGCACGCCGACCGCGACCAGGAGGGCTGGGTGATCAACGGTGAGAAGCACTGGATCACCAACGGCGGAGCGGCCGACCTGGCGCTGGTCTTCTCCGGCAGCGAGCGCGGCATGGTCGCGTTCCTGGTCCCCACCGACACCCCCGGGTTCGAGCGCGAGCCGATGCCGGGCCGGGAGCTGGGGCACCGGGCTTCCGACCACGTGCGGATGCGCTTCCGCGGGCTGCGGGTGCCCCATGAGGCGGTGCTGGGCGAGGTCGGGAAGGGCTACCAGGTCGCGACGGGCGGGCTCCAGCACGGCCGGCTGGGGGTGGCCTCCGGTGCGGTCGGGATCCACCAGGCCTGCCTCGACGCCTGCGTGGAGTTCGGGCGCGAGAGGCGCCAGTTCGGTCGGCGCATCGGCGACTTCGAGATGATCCAGGCCGCACTGGCCGACATGAAGGCGGAGCTGGACGCGTCGCGGCTGCTGGCGCGGCGCGCGGCCTGGCTGCTGCAGACGGGGCGGGACGCGAGCCAGGCGCTGGCGGTGGCCAAGCTGTACTGCTGTGACGCGGCGCTGCGCGCCGCCGACCAGGCGATCCTGATCCACGGCGCCCGGGGCTACTCGTCGGAGTTCCCGGTCGAGCGCTACTGGCGCGATGCCAAGGGCATGCAGATCTACGAGGGCACCTCCCACATCCAGCGCGTGATCGTGGCGCGCTCCCTGATGGGCAAGGACGAGAATTAACTCCTCCCCACTTGGTGGGGAGGTGGCCTGCGAAGCAGGCCGGAGGGGGCACCGGGCTTGCAACGTCCCCCATCCCCTCCCGGCGGCGCCGGGAGGTACTTCCCCGCCGAGCGGGGAAGAGTTTTTGCCCATCAGCCGAAGAGCTTCACCTGCTCCTCTCGGAGGCGCCAGAGGTAGCTGCTGGTGTCCACCTCTACGTCGTCCAGCGTGAGCGCCTGGTCACGCGGCACCAGGCGCTTGACGCGCGTCCCCTCGTAGGCGAAGCCGAACGGGAGCAGCCGCTCGCGCCGGGCGACCTCGTAGCGTTCGGACAGCCCATAGACGCTGTAGCCACCGCCCCCGTCGAGCTCCTCGCCAGGCGCCAGATCCCTTTTCGCCACCGCCACCAGCTCCGCCACCATCCCGCCCCTGAGGTCGCCCGTGGGTCGGCCCTGCACGATCGCCCGCGCCACCGACATCGGGACCTCGACGCAGGCCAGGTGGTAGGGCCGGAAGAGGCCCCAGTTGGGGCCCCACTGCTGAGCCGTCCCGCCGAAGCCGGGCTCGAACAGCGAGCCCATAGAGGAACGGACGCCCGGGTGCGGCGAGGTCACGACGACGAAGACCCCCGGGAAGACCTTGTCCTCGTGCACATACTCGCCGGACGCGTCCACCGCGTTCGCCATGTCGATGACGCCGCTCTGGTCGAGCAGCCCGCCGTCGGCACGGAGAGCGAACACCTGGCCCAGGTCCTGCCACTTGCAGTAGGGCTCGTGCATGCCGCGGCGGGCGGGCGGCATCTTGAGAACGTTGGAGACGGCGACCATCTCGAGCTGCGACTTGGTCCCGTCCCTGAACTCGTTGTACATCTTGGGGTTCATGCGGTTGCGCTGGGCGATCTCGGCGTACGTCTCGGGCGTCGCGTGGTGGTCGTCGGGGAAGAGGACCGTGCCCCGGCCCGCGCAGACGATGTCGAAACCCAGGCAGCGCGCCCACTCCACCATCTCGAAGATGGCGCCGGGCTGGTCGCCGGCAGCCAGCGTGTAGACGACCCCGTTCTGGTGGGCGCGGTGAGCCAGGATGGGCCCCACCACGACGTCCGCCTCCACGTTGAGGAGGATGGTGTGGCGGCCCCGGGCGATGGCCAGGTCGGCCACCTGGGCCCCGACCTCGGGCACGCCGGTCGACTCCACCACCGCCCGCAGCTCCAGCTCCGGCACCAGCAAGGGGTCGGTGGTCGCCACCGGGCGCCCGACGCTGAGCGCCTGCTCGGCCACCGCCAGGTCGTCGGTGACGCACACCGCGTCCGCGTCCCAGCCGTTCTCGCTGAAGCCCGCCACCGCGCGCGCCCCGTCGACGTCCGCCAGCGCCATCACCCGCAGGCCCGGCATGGTCGCCACCTGGTCGACGATGCCGCGGCCCATGCGGCCGACGCCGACCACACCGATGGGCGCCGGGTCGGAAGCCATCCGCGTCAACTCGGCCAGATACATCTCGGAAAGCGAGAGGCTAGCAGAGCCGATGTTAGGATTCTGGCCAGTCTGATCTCACTTATCGCCTGAGTCAGGGTTAGCTTTCAGGACGGGACTTCAGCAGGGAGGAGAGTCGCTGATGAGCGGACGGAAGAAGGTGCAGGGTTCGGGTTGGACGCCTTTGTGGGACCGCCGGGAGTTCCTCAAGCAGGCCGGCGTAGCCGCCGGCAGCCTGGCCCTGGGCCCGGCGCTGCTGGAGGCCTGCGGCGGCTCGTCCAACCCGACGACCGCCAACGGAGCGGCCATCCCCAAGCCCCGGGCGGGGGCCAAGGTGCAGCTGCTGCAGTGGAACAGCTTCGTACCGGCGGCGGACGACGAGATCAGGCGCCAGGCGGCTGAGTTCTCGACGGCCAACAACGTGACGGTCACCATCCAGACCGTCACCGGCGACCAGCTGCAGCCGAAGACCGCAGCCGCGGTGGAGGCGGGCAGCGGCCCCGACATCATCCAGATGCAGTACGGCTGGCCTCACCTCTATGACACGGCCTGCATGGATGTATCGGACTTGATGGGTGCCTTGAAGTCACAGCTGGGCACCGTCAACCAGGTGAACGACGCGTTCTCCAAGGTGGGCAGCAAGTACCTCGCCATCCCCTACTGCCAGGTGCCGAATGCGTGGAGCTACCGGACCGACCTCTGGCAGGCGGCCGGGCTCAGCAACTACTTCACGACCTGGGACGAGCTGGCGGCCGACGGCAAGCAGCTGAAGGACAAGGGCCAGCCGCCGATCGCGGTCAGCCTGGGCCACGCCTACGGCGACGCCATCACGATGTGGTACCCGGTGCTCTGGGACTTCGGCGGCCGCGAGGTGAGCGCCGACGGCAAGAAGGTGACCATCAACTCCAAGGAGACTCTGGCCGCGGTCACCTGGGCGATCAACACCTGGAAGGCGGGCTACATCTCCCAGAACACGCTGAGCTGGCTCGACCCCGACAACAACCAGGCCTATCACTCGGGCCTGATCACGGCCACCCTGAACGGCGCCTCGATCTACATCAAGGAGACCTACACCACCGCCACCAACCACAAGTACGCGCCGGTGACCAACAACGCGCCCATGCCCAAGGGCCCGTCGGGCCTGGAGACGCTCAACCTGGTCTTCAACCACGCGGTCATGAAGTGGACCCAGGAGGCCGACACCGCCAAGGCCTTCATCGCCTACCTGATGCAGCAGGACAACTACACCAAGTGGCTCAACGCCTCGGTCGGCTACAACGCGGGCCCCTTCCAGAAGCTGGCCAGCGCAGACATCTTCAACACCGACAAGAAGCTCAAGCCTTTCCAGGACGTGGTCGCCACCGGCAAGTGGCCGGGCTGGCCGGCGCAGCCGAGCAAGGCGACCGCGCAATCGCAGGTGCAGTTCGTGATCGTGGACATGTTCGCCAAGGCGTGCACCTCGGGTGATGCCAAGAGCGCCATCGCGGACGCCGAGCAGAAGCTCAAGAGGATCTACGAGACCCCGGCGTAACCTGCTCCGGGAGACGACCTAGAGCCATGGGCACAGCTATCAGCACCTGGCGGTCGAAGGGGCTCCTGGGGCCGCGCATTCGCATACTCGAGCACGAGGCGCCGCTGGGCTACCTGCTCCTGGCGCCGATGCTGCTGCTGCTCGTCACCTTCCTCGCCTATCCCTTCCTGTTCGGGATCTGGCTCTCGGTCACCAACGCCCAGATCGGCGACAACGGCCACTTCGTCGGCCTCGGCAACTACGTGTTCGAGCGGGGCGACACCGTCTTCCTCCAGTCGTTCGCCAACACCATGTACTACACCGTGGTGACGACGATCGCCAAGTTGAGCCTGGGGCTGGTGATGGCGCTGCTCTTGAACCAGGTGTTCCCCGCCCAGCGTTTCGTGCGCGCGGCGCTTCTGCTGCCCTTCATCATCCCCAGCGTCCTCAGCACGCTGGCCTGGCGCTGGATGTTCGACCCCACTTTCAGTGTCGTCAACTGGGTCTCGGTTCACTACCTGCACCTGCCCGCGGTCAACTGGCTGGGCACCACCAACACCGCGCTGGCCTCGATGATGGTCGTCAACACCTGGCGGGGGATCCCCTTCTTCGGGATCTCCTTCCTGGCCGGCCTGCAGACCATCCCCGTCGAGCTCTACGAGGCGGCTCGCGTCGACGGCGCCACACGCCTCCAGCAGTTCCGGACCATCACGCTGCCGATGCTGAGGCCGATCCTCGCGGTCGTGCTCCTGCTCTCGACGATCCTCACCTTCGGCGATTTCACATTGCCCTACGTGCTGACCAACTGCGCCCCCTACAACAGCACCTGCGTGCTCTCGACGTGGGCTTTCCAGATCGGAGTCAACGGCGGCTACATCGGGATCGGCGCCGCCATCTCGCTGGTGCTCTTCCCGCTCCTGACGGTCATCGTGGCCGGCGTGCTGATCGGGCTCCGGAGCGAGAACTGATGGCGGCCAGCCGTGCCCTGATCAGGCGCAGCCAGCGGTACGGGAAGCAGAAGCACGAGATCGGAGACACCCTCCTCGGGCGCTGGTTCCGCGTCTACATCCCGGTGCTGATCTTCATCTTCATCACGCTCTTCCCCTTCTACTGGATGGCGATCACGTCCATCAAGAGCGACTCCGAGCTGCTCGACCACACGCGCAACCCCATGTTCGTGATCCAGCCCACGCTTCAGCACTACCAGGCCCTGTTCACCAGGACCAACTTCCTGCACTGGACCCTGAACACCGCGATCGTGGCGGTGGTATCGACGTCGCTCTCGCTCTTCTGCAGCATCCTGGCCGGCTACTCGCTGGCGCGCCTCCGCTATCGCGGCGCCAACGCCATCGGGTGGGGCGTGTTCATCACCTACCTGGTCCCGCCGACACTGCTCTTCCTGCCCCTGGCGCTGGTCATCAACCAGCTGCATCTGACCAACAACCTGTGGTCGCTGATCCTGACCTATCCGACCTTCCTGATCCCCTTCTGCACCTGGCTGCTGATGGGCTACTTCCGGGGCATCCCGCGCGAGCTCGAGGAGGCCGCCCTGGTGGACGGCGCCACCCGGCTGCAGGCGATGGTGCGGATCGCGATCCCGCTGGCGCTGCCCGGCATCCTGTCCGCGGGCATGTTCGCCTTCACGCTCTCCTGGAACGAGTTCCTCTACTCGCTGATCTTCATGAGCGACACCGCCATGAAGACCATCCCGGTCGGGGTGACCAGCGAGCTGATCCGCGGCGACGAGTTCTTCTGGGGCCAGCTGATGGCCGCGGCCCTGCTGGGATCGATCCCGGTGGCGCTCCTGTACTCGTTCTTCGTCGACTACTTCGTCGCCGGCATGACCGCGGGAGCCGTCAAGGGATAGCTTCCGGTTCGGCCGGTCAGTGCTCGATGATCCCGGTCCCGATGCCGCGAGCGAAGCTGTCGGCGAAGAACGCGCAGAGCAGGGCCACCGGGGCAGCCACCAGGAGGGCGGCCGCGAAGCTCTCGCCGGGGTTGTTGATGTCCGCCGTGACCAGCGCGCCCAGGGCCCCCCAGAGGGTCTGGCCGCTGGTCTCCTGGATGAAGGTGGTCGTGTACAGGTAGTCGTTGAAGACGATGGCGACCGCGAACACCGCGATCGTGCCCAGCGCCGGCCAGATCACCGGCAGGAGCACGTGCCTGAGCACGCCGAAGGCCCCGGCGCCGTCGGCATACGCGCTCTCGACGAGGTCGGGCGGCAGCCGGCGGAAGAACGACCACAGAACCCAGGTGCCGAACGGGATCACCAGGCTGGGGTAGGTCGCGACCAGCGCCCAGGGTGAGTTCAACAAGTGCAGCCGGCTCAGCAGGCGCAGCAGGGGGATGAAGAGCACGCCCTGCGGCAGCAGGTAGGTGGCGAAGAAGACCAGAACCAGGTGGCGGCTGTAGGGCACCCGCAGGTAAGCCAGCGCGAATCCGGCCAGCAGGCTGGCCGCGACGCTGATCAGGACGGTGGCCACGGTTACGCCGACGGTGTTCAGCATCCAGCCGGTGAACTGGGACTCCCGGAACAGGACGCTGAAGTTGGCAGCGGTCGGGTGGTCGGGCCACCACGGATTGCCGATAGACAGCGCGTCGGGCTCGGCCTTGAAGGCTTGCACGACCATCCAGAAAATCGGCAGCAGCGAGACCGTGACCAGCGGGCCCAGCACCAGCCAGCGGGCCGCGTTCCAGAGCCTCAATCGCGCACCAGCCGGAGTGCGATCAGAAGGGCAGCGACGTACACCGGGATCATCACCAGGGCCACCGCGGCCCCCAGTCCCAGGGCGCCCGCCAGGAGCGCGTTCTCGAACGCGTAGGTGCTCAGAATCTGGGAACGGCCCAGCGGGCCGCCGCGGGTCAGCAGCTCGACGGTTGCGAAATCACCGAAGTTGCCAAGCACCGAGAGCAGGCAGCCAAGGATGGCGGCCGGCCGGAGATAGGGCGCCACGATGTGCAGGAAGCGGCGCGCCCGGTTGGCGCCGTCCACCGCCGCCGCATCCAGGAGGTCGCTGGGCACCGAGCGCATGGCCGCCAGCAGCAGCACGCCGAAGAGCGCGCTCCCGTGCCAGACGTTGACGATGACCACGCTCAGCAGCGGCAGGCGCCCTTTCCAGTCCACCGGCTGCGTCTCCAGGTGCGCGCGCAGCAGCAGCCAGTCCAGGCCCCCGTGCACGTTGCTGAAGAGGAAGTACCAGGCGATGGTGCCCAGCACGACGGGGAAGATGAAGGGCAGAAAGAGGGCGGCATAGACCAGCCGCCGGCCCCGGAACGGGCTCGCCAGGGCCAGCGCCATGGCCAGCCCGAGAACCGCCTTCAGCAGGGTGCCGGCGGTGATGTAGACGGCGGTGTTCTGGAGCATCTGCCAGAAGCTGTCCAGCCCGGCCAGGGCCTGAAAGTTGGCCAGCCCGATGAAGGTGCCGTCCGTACCAGGGGCCGCGTCGGTGACACTGAACCAGAGCTCCAGCCCCAGCGCGTAGGCGATGGGTGCCAGGCAGAGGAGGGCGGCCGGCGCGAGGAAGAGCGCCGCCAGCGCGCCCTGCCTTCGCCGCCGGGCGGGGATCACCATCGTCAGCTAGGATTTTCTCCGCGATGGCATCCGTGACCTACGAGCACGTAACCAAGAAGTTCTCTGGCGAGACGACGGCGGTAAACGATCTCAACCTGCAGGTGCACGACGGCGAGTTCATGATCCTGGTCGGCCCTTCGGGCTGCGGCAAGTCGACCGCGCTGCGGATGCTGGCGGGGCTCGAGGACATCACGGAAGGCGACATCAGGATCGGCGAGCGGGTGGTCAACGAGGTTCCCGCCCGGGAGCGGGACATCGCCATGGTGTTCCAGTCCTACGCGCTCTATCCGCACATGAGCGTCTACGACAACATGGCCTTCGGCCTCAAGATGCGCGGCACGCCGCGCTCCGAGATCGAGGGCAAGGTCAAGGACGCCGCGGGACTGCTCGGCCTCGAGAAGCTGCTGCAGCGCAAGCCGCGCCAGCTCTCAGGCGGCCAGCGCCAGCGCGTCGCGCTCGGCCGCGCCATCGTGCGCGACCCGCAGGTGTTCCTCCTGGACGAGCCGCTGTCGAACCTGGATGCCGCGCTCCGCGTCGAAACCCGCATCAACCTCCAGAAGCTGCACCAGCGCCTGGGCTCGACCTTCATCTACGTGACGCACGACCAGGTCGAAGCCATGACCATGGGCGACCGGATCGCGGTCATGAAGGAGGGCCTGCTGCAGCAGGTGGCGCCGCCGCGCGAGCTCTACGACCACCCCGTCAACATGTACGTGGCCGGCTTCATCGGCAGCCCCCGCATGAACTTCATCCCGGTCACGCTCGACGGCAAGGTGGCCAAGGCGTCGGGCTTCTCGGTGGAGTTCGCGAGCGCCCCCGGCATCCAGAAGGGCGTGCTCGGCATCCGCCCGGAGGACCTGGACGAGCAGCTGCGGGAGGGCGGCCCCAAAATCGACATCAAGGTAGAGGTGGTCGAGGTGCTCGGTTCTGACCAGTTCCTCTACGGCAAGGTCGGCGGCGACGACGTGATCGCGCGCCTCGACCCCCAGTTCAAGGTCGCGCCCGGCGACACCGTGAAGCTGGGCCTCAACATGCGCCGGCTGCACCTGTTCGACGCCGAGACCGAGAAAGCCCTGAACTGATACCAGCGACTACCTCCCCGCTGGTCGGGGAGGTCCGGTCCGCGCAGCGGGCCGGGGTGGGGCCGGGGGGTTGATCCCGGCTGCACTGGCGCTGGTCCTGGCCGCGGCCGGGATGCACGCCGCCTGGAACGTGATGCTCAAGGGGTCGCCCGAGCCCCTGCGCCTCTCCCTGCGGGCACTGGTCACGGGCACCGTGCTCTTCGCGCCCGTGGTCCTGGCGGCGTGGCTGCTGACCGGACGGCCAGGTCTGCCTCCCGCCGGCTGGCTCTGCGTCGCCGGCTCGGCGGTCGCCGAGCTCTTCTACTTCGTCTTCCTGAGCCACGCCTACCGGCGGGGCGAGCTGTCGTTCGTCTACCCGATCGCGCGCGGGACCGGTCCGGTGATCGCGGTGGCGGCCGGTTTGCTGATCCTGCGCGAACGCCTGGGCTGGCTCCAGCTGGGCGGGGTAGCGGCGCTGCTGCTCGGGATCTGGCTGGTGCGGCGACCGTCGGGAGCCTCCGGCCCACTGCTGGCGGCGCTGGCCACCGGCGTCTGCATTGGGACCTACACGGTGATCGACCGGGTCGGCGTGCAGCTGGGGCCGCCCTGGCTCTACGGGTGGTTCGTCTTCGCGCTCAGCGTTGTGCTGCTGGCGGGCTGGGTGGCAGTGTTCGGCGGCGCCGGTGAGGCGCCCGGCTGGCGCCGGTCGACGCTGGTCGGCTTCCTGATGACAAGCACCTTCTACGTGGTGCTGGTGGCTCTGGCGGTGGCGCCGGTCACGGTGGTGGCGCCGGCACGGGAGTCGGCTATCGTGCTGGTCAGCGCCTGGGGGGTGCTGCGCCTGCGCGAACGGGAGGGGCTGGCGCTCAAGCTGGGCGGCGCGCTGGCGATCTTGGCCGGGGTGGTCCTGCTGATCCTCTAGGGATGCTGGACCACCCCGACGAAGACGCCGGCGTAGCCCTGGTCCCCCGGCTTGGGGGTGGTCGGGGCTATCTGCTGGATCCCGACCTCGCCGCCGTTGAAGTTGCCGATCAGCGTGGACGGGTCCAGCCAACCGGTGACGAAGAACTCCCCGAACAGGTCCATCGTGCTGCCGTCGGCGCCCACCACCACCTGTCCCTGGTCGCCGAAACCGACCACCTTGCGGCCGTCCGGTGAGAGCCGCCCCGCCAGCAGTGAGTTCGCGCTGTGCCACGCCACCGATCCGTCCGGCCGCTTGACGTCGGTGCCGTTGGGGCCGGCACATGCCACGGTGCCGTCGAGCCCATCGTCGGTGGCGTTGCAGCCGGCGCCGCCCAGGTCGCCGAGTGGGCGCCCTGCTGTATCCGTCCGGACCGGGTGCCCGAACCAGTGGGTCGGGCCACCGCCCTGGGTGCCGAGCCCGGTCGGGTAGAGCGCGGTCGGCCCCACTGCGTCCCAGCCCATGAACTGCAGCACCGGCGGGAGGGGCTGACCGGCGACGTAGGGCGTCGACTGGTGGTCGAGCAGCTTTGGGGTCGACCCGAAGCTGACCGAGTAGGTGTCGACGACGAAGCTGCCGGCCCCGAAGGCGGTCGGGCCGCTGCAGGGATCGCCCGCGGGCTTCGGAGGCAGGGTCAGGACGGTCGCCAGCAGGCGCGTGGCGTCTGGGCTGACCGCGAACGACAGCTCCTGCTGCGCCCCGATCGGAAAGCTCGCCAGCACACTGATCGCGCCCGATCGGTCCAGGCTGCGCACGGTTCCGGCGCCGTCCGCGAAGTAGACTTTGCCGCCGACCGCGTAAGCCGGAGGCGGCGGGGTGGGGCCAGCGCAACCGACGAAGGGCGGCGTGAGCGGCGTGAAGGTCGTCTTGGCGCGGGCGATCCCGTCGAGCCCGGCGATCGCCACCTTGTTGAAGGTCGAGGGACCGGCGGTCGGCCAGGGCTCGAGCACCGCATAGAGCAGCTCGCCCGTCGGGACCGGCGGCGGAGAAGCCGGCGCCGGCGAGGTCGGCGAGGAGCTTGCCGTGGCGGCGGCCGAGGCGGTGCCCTGGGCGGCCGGGCCGCGGCTGCAGCCGACCGCCACCAGCGACAGCAGCAACAGCAGGGCCAGCTTGCGCATCTGCACATCCAACGGCGGGCGCCCGGCAAACGTTATCGGCGGCCATGAGACTCTTCCCCGCTTGGCGGGGAAGTACCTCCCGGCAACGCCGGGAGGGGATGGGGCACGTGCTGAGCCCAGCGCCCCTCCGGCCTGCTGCGCAGGCCACCTCCCCGGCAAGCGGGGAGGAGTGCGATGGGGCACGTGCTGAGCCCAGCGTCCCCTCCGGCCTGCTGCGCAGGCCACCTCCCCGGCAAGCGGGGAGGAGTGCGATGGGGCACGTGCTGAGCCCAGCGTCCCCTCCGGCCTGCTGCGCAGGCCACCTCCCCGGCCAGCGGGGAGGAGTGCG
>Ga0207684_10000426_pt1 | contig 56031 bp, 56 predicted proteins | sample KBSK5501metaG_FD_184342 | JGI IMG/M metagenome (GOLD analysis project Ga0207684, IMG submission 184342) | Corn, switchgrass and miscanthus rhizosphere microbial communities from Kellogg Biological Station, Michigan, USA - KBS K5-50-1 metaG... | ecosystem: Host-associated > Plants > Roots >... | reverse complement strand
CCAGGCCGTGCCGAGTGGACGTCGACCGTACCAGGCGGTCCAGCGTGGCCTTGGTAGCGTGGTCGAGCGAGACAGCGGGAGCGACTCTCGGCATGCGCCAACAACTCTAGCCGAAAACCACAATAATGTAAATAACTATTTGGACGATGTACTAGTACATTCTCTTTGTAGGTTTCATGGACCAACTCGAGACCGAAATCAAACCAGATAAGGTCGGGATCGTAGTTGTCGATGACCTCAATAATCTTGCCTTGCCAACGGTCGAGGAATTCTTTCGTTGGCAGCGCGTAAGGCTCATGAATGAAGCCATATAAACCAGAGTTTTTGGGGTCGGCGCTGTCCAGGCGTTTATCAGTCGTAGGGAAATAAAACCAGTTCTCCGCACGGTTTACGTGGAATCAGGGGCAATAAGGGAAACTATAGAAACTGGAGCGGAAGTTACGAATGTGCTTGCAACCCGCATGAACACTGGTTATTATCGCTAAGTGTAGTGTTCATCGGTGTTTGCGCTAGACGGCTCTGAGAGAATCCCTCCCTCTCCGCCATATCGTTTTACCGCGACCCCGCGAGTTGTATGTTCGTAACCTCTCTTCTCAATCTTGTTTTGGGCCAAAATAGAAATACCAAAAACGATTCTATTGAACTCATCTGATCGGAAGGACGGCTCCCCGAAATGAAAGACAAACCCGGCAAGGCTATTATTTGGTTTGCGTTATTGCTGTGCCTCGCGGTTGCGGCATGGGGACAGTCTGGAGATGTCATCGTTGTGGACCCGTCGGCTCCGGCGCGCGCATTTCCCCATTTTTGGGAGCAAATGTTTGGCTCGGGACGCGCCATTCTGACGCTGCGCGAGAGCTATCGCGATGATTTGAGAGAAGTGAAGCGAATCACTGATATGCGGTATGTGCGCTTTCATGCCATTTTCCACGACGAAGTTGGCATGTACGACGAGAACGAGCAAGGACAGCCGACTTACAACTTCTCTTACGTCGATCAAATTTATGACGGCCTTCTGGCCAACGGCGTGCGTCCATTCATCGAACTCAGTTTCATGCCGAAGAAATTGGCATCAAAGGAGATTCTGCAAGCCTTCTGGTACAAGCCTAACGTAGCGCCTCCGAAAGACTGGGCTAAATGGGATGATCTGATCGCGCAATTCACCCAGCATCTCGTCGCGCGTTACGGGATCGATGAGGTCCGTCAGTGGTATTTCGAAGTCTGGAATGAGCCCAACCTGGATTTCTGGGGCGGTGATCCGCGGCAACCGACATATTGGGAGCTTTACGACCACACCGTCCGAGCGATTAAGGCGGTGAGCCCGCAGCTGCGCGTCGGCGGTCCCGCAACGGCTCAGGCGGCGTGGGCCGACGCATTCATTCAACACTGCTCTGACAACCACGTTCCCGTCGATTTTGTCTCCACACATGTTTATGGCAATGACAAGGCGCAGGACGTCTTCGGGAACGACGAGAATATCCCGCGCGACAAAATGGTGTGCAGGGCGGTGAAGAAAGTTCACGACCAGATCACGGCTTCCTCAATGCCCGCTCTGCCTTTGATCTGGAGCGAGTTCAACGCCAGTTATTTCAATGAACCGGCGGTCACCGACTCGGCCTACATGGGCCCTTGGATGGCCGAGACCGTCCGCCAATGCGATGGTCTTGTGGACATGATGTCGTACTGGACTTTTTCCGACGCTTTCGAAGAGCAAGGAGTAGTGAAAACGCCCTTCTACGGCGGCTTTGGATTGATTGCTTCGGCGGGAATACCGAAGCCGGCATTCAATGCCTTCAAACTGCTGCACGAGCTGGGCGAGGAACGCATCGAACTCAATTCCGATTCAGCTTTGCTTACCCGAAGAAAGGACCAGGAGTTGGTACTTGCCGTTTGGAACTACGCGCCGGCTGAGCAAGCAGGCGCAGCCAGGACTGTGACTTTGCGGTTCAAAGGAATTCGATTGAAGCATTCTCGTGTTTCATTACTCGATCCTGCTCATGGCGACGTCCATGCCGCGTACGAGAAGATGGGCTCGCCGCGATATCCTACGCCGTCCCAAGTCCGGCAACTGAGAGCAGCCGCCGAACTGCCTGGGCCCGAAATCCACGACTTGAAAAACGGAGAGTTGACATTAACCCTTCCTGCTTACGGGCTGGCGCTGATCAAGCTGAAATAAAAGGAGATCCAAAGTACTTTTATCCCAAGGTACAGCTTTCACTGTATGCGCATCCCTGCGACGTCGTTGGCATCCTATAAGGTCGTTACATCTTCACTGTAAGGCGGCAGCGTCCTCTGGGGGAGAAATGTCTACAAATAGTGTTATGCAATCCGCAGCGTCCCATGCCTGTGCCGGCGCACGAGCATGCCACATGCCTGCACGATGTGCAGTTGTACTCTGACGACGCGTACCTTCTGGATTCGCTCACTACTTTCGTCGGTCGCGAAATCGCCAAGGGTAACTCGGCGATCGTGATTGCGACGAAGGAACATCGCGACGGCCTGGCTGAGCGCTCGGCGCGGCAGTATCCCGATCTGAGTCTCGCAGTGGAACAGGGCCGCTACATCGCTTTAGATGCCGCTGACACCCTCTCAAAATTCATGGTGAATGGCACGCCCGACCCGGTTCTGTTTTCTGAGGTTGTCGGTGCCACCGTTTCCCGAGCCGCTGCCGCTGCACGCGGAGAGCATTCCCGAGTGGCTGCCTATGGGGAAATGGTCTCGCTACTGTGGGCTGAACGCGAGTACGAGGCGGTGGTTCGCCTGGAACAACTTTGGAATGATTTAGGCGAGACTCATTCGTTTGCTCTTCGTTGCGGCTATCCCTTGAAAGGGTTCGATGGGAAAGATCATGGCGATCTGTTGCTGAAAATCTGCACCGAACATTCAGCCGTGATTCCTGATGAAAGCTTTACAAAATTAGCTGATGAGAAGGAGCGCCTTCGCACCGTGGCGAGCTTGCAGCAAAGGGAGCAGGCGCTCGCAACAGAGGTCGCAGAGTTCCGGACGATGTCCGCTCAGACAATTGAAATTCGGAACAGGAATGTAGAACTCGTCGAGGAGGTCAAGAAGCGGGAAACTGCCGAAGACGAACTCAGAAGGTTTACCCGGCGACTGATCGCTTCCCGGGATACGGAACAGCGACGCGTAGCCCGCGAACTGCACGAAAATGCAGTTCAGTTGCTGGCGGCGCTCGCGATGAGCCTGAGTGTTTTGCACGAAGAAACGGACGCACTCAGCCCCCGGGGCGCAGATGCCGTTCTGCGCAGTACCTCGTTAACCCAAAATGTGCTGCAGGAAGTACGCAAACTTTCGCATGTGCTGCATCCACCGACGCTCGATGAAATGGGGCTCGCAGCGGCTCTCCGCTGGTTCGTGGAACAGTTCGCCGAATCCAGCGGAATAAAAGCCGCTCTAGACGTACCGAAGACTGTGGGCCGCCTTCCGCGGAATCTCGAGATCGCGGCTTTTAGAATTGTTGAAGAATCTCTGAAAAACGTCCTGCGCCACTCCCGAAGTTCAAGGGTCGCGGTTCGCATGACTCGATCCAGAGGCGAGGTGCTGGTTGAAGTCCAGGACGAGGGAATCGGAATGCCTTCCCAGCGAGACGCCCCCAGGCTTGGTATCGTCGGAATGCGGGAACGGGCCACGGAACTGGGGGGAGCCTGACCATCAACTCTAGCGCATGTTTGCCATGGAAATGGAGGGCATCGATGCTAACTCTTTTATTATGAGCATTGATTGTTGTCGCGGGCGAAAAATGTAGTGCCAAAGTATTTTGCTGTTGTGCTCAGTTTTATATTTAATATGCCCCATAGACCGCGATATATGTAGTGGCCACGGTACGTTAATATACGCGCGGTTTCCCCTAGCACAAACGAACCGTTAGAACCGCTGCGGGCCCGCGTTATGCCCGCTGACTTCTGATTCCCGATTTCGTGACTAGCTAAGTACTCTGAACCGGAATTACGGTGACGTATTTGTCAGGCGGCAGCGGCGGCTGCTCGGGGTTGCAACTTTGCCAGCAGGGCGCAAAGATCGGTGCGCGTGAAGGTCCATTGGAAGGGCGAAGCGGTTTGTTCGTAGCGCGTTTTAAAATACATGAGACAGTGCTCGAGTTGTGAGAGCGATGAAAAATCGTTGGGAGTGAGCACCTTTCTCTGGACGATGGAAAAATAAATCTCAATTTGGTTGAGCCAGCTGGCATGAACGGGGGTGTGTACCAGAAGGGGGTTGGGCCAACGGGATCGGATGCGTTGCACGGCCTTCTGTCCGCGATGAGCGGAGCAGTTATCCATGATCCAAAAAATGCGCTTGGCCGATTTGTATGGTTCGTGACGCATGACCTCAGCGACGAGGCGGTCGGTGGAAACAATTCCGTTTTTGTTCTCACAGTGTCCGAAGAGCTTGGCACGATGGACGTCCCAAGCCGCCAGATAGCTCCAAGCGCCTTCGCGGAAATACTCGTGCTCTACGCGCATAGGTCGGCTGGCGGCAGGTGGCAAAGTGGGTTGCTTACGGCGTCGCGCTTGAATGCTGGTTTTCTCATCGGCGGAGATGACGAACTCAGAGCTTTGTAGGGGTTCTCCCTGCCATAGCCGGGCATAGAGGTCGAGGATGCGCCCGGCTTTGGAAGCGAAATCCGGATCCCGGGGAAAGATCCAACTACGGTGCTGCCAAGGACGAAGGGCATCGGCACTCAGCCAACGCCAGAGAGTTGTCCCGCTAACTTGGGCGACAATACCTTGGGCCATCACCTCCCGCCGGATATCGGCCAGAGACAGCCGAGAGAGCGGCAGCCCGAGGCGATGCGGAAGCTCACAGGCGAGGGCTTTTACTTGCACGACGACGCTGGGGGGAAAAGAGGGCGGGACGGCCGCCCCGAGGCTGCTCCTCGAGGCCTGGTAGACGCGCTAGTGCAAATCGTTTGCGCCACTTGCTCACGATCTGGCGGGGCGTGTCCAAGCGTGCGGCGATCATATCGTTGGGCATGTCCTGCGCGGCCAAGAGCACGATTTTAGCTCTAACGACATCGCGATACGGTGACGTATATTTTCGAGCTCTGGCTTCTAATTCCCTTTGCTCGTCTAGGGTAAGGACGATGTGAAACGGGCTTGGTCTTGGCAAGAGTTGATCCGCCAAGCACAAGCCTAGCTGGCTTACGTTGCTTGATCCCAATAATTATACGTCATCGTATTTACAAACTAGAGTACTAAGCTAGGTCAGATATCGGTCCGCGGTTCTATATGGCGGACCAGATACCAGCAGGGAGTGTGGCCGCCATGCGGGAACTCGGAGTGCACACAAATCTGTGCAGTGGGCGCATCGAACAGAAACTCCGTCTTGCCGTTCTTATGTTGCACCGCGTAGTGGTGCCCAACCGCTATGGAACCATACGGAATCCTGTTACTGGCGCTGCGATAGCGGAATAAAGCACAGTCTCCGGCATACACGAGAACTAGCGCCGTCGCGACCGAGGCGACGGTTATCTTCAGAAATCGCTTCAAAGCGTCCTGTAGATTCAATTCGACATTTCCCGACCGGGCGGAGCTTGGTTCCCGTAGGGTCGTAAGCAGATTAGCCCATCTCGTTGACCATCTCGTTGACACTCGTTGACCATCTCGTTGACAATTCCCCCTCCGACAGGCAAACTACCGCATTCGCTGGGAAAGGGATTCTGGCGAAGCCCTTGTTGCCATCCCGGTAACCGACGGCATGCACGGGTCTAACAATTCTTCCCACGCTCTCATACGCCATGGCCGAGCAACGGGTCTCTTACACGCTCGATTCCACCTTGGAGACGGTGGACAGTGCGGAGGAGAAGGCTACCAACATCGCCACCGAGCTCGGCTTCGGCGAAGACGAAGTAATGCAGATCTCCATGGCGGTACGCGAAGGGACGGTCAACGCCGTTCTGCATGGTAACGCTTATGATCCGCACAAGAAGGTCACGCTGGCGTTTGAGCGAAAGTCCGAGGAGTTGGTCATCACCATCCGCGACCAGGGCAAGGGGCTGGACCTGAGCAAGATTCCGAACCCGTTGGCGCCGGAAAACCTGCTCAAGACTTCCGGACGCGGAATTTTTCTTATGCGCTCGTTCATGGACGTGGTGGAAATTCGCCCGTCCAAAACAGGCACCGAACTTAAATTGATCAAGCACGTCCACGGAACATCCGCGGGCGGCAAGGAGGCTTCCCAGTGAGCATGAAGATTAGTAGTCGTCAGGTGGATGGAGTCACGATTGTGGACTGCAGCGGCCGCATCACTCTAGGCGAGGGCAGCGTGATGCTGCGCGACAGCGTCCGCGAGCTGCTGGCCAAAGGACAGAAGAAGATTGTGCTGAACCTCGCTGACGTCAACTACATTGACAGCTCCGGCATCGGAGAACTAGTCAGCGCCTTTACAACCGCGAAGAACCAAGGCGGCGAACTGAAGCTGCTCAATTTGACCAAGAAAGTTCACGATCTGCTGCAGATCACCAAGCTTTACACCGTCTTCGATGTGAAAGAGGACGAGACAGCGGCCGTCAAAGCGTTCAAGTAAGAAGACCGAATAACGGATTGTCCAGCGGCAAATTGCGCGGCAATGCATCGTCACGATCTTGAATGCGCGGGCCAGATCGCCTCTGGCCCGTTTTGGTCTGCGCTTTCATCTCTGCTTCGTGTCTTCCGAGGTTTCAATGTGGGAAATTCCGCAACAAACATCCCCAATGTCACAGACCGTTGTTCTCAGCATTCGTAGAATTGTTTCATCCCGAACTTGCGAGTGTTCCCGATGCCAAACTGGGTTTTTCAAATGCGCCACCCCAGAAAATGCCGCGCAAGGTCGCATTTAGTCGTCACGCTCGGCCTGTTTCTTTTCGCCACCGCCCCTTTGTTTGCCTCGTCCGACTGGGATCAATAGATGCGGCCCGCGCATCTCGACTCGCCACCTACATTTTTTGCTTCTACCACGCTCACACCATTCCCTTCCTCAATTCCTCCAGTGGATACTTCGTCCCCCGCCACACGATGCCGTCGTTCCAGAGCGTCAAAAACATAGACCGCAGCAGCGTATAGACAAACAGTACGGTGCTGATCGGGTGCAAAAAAAAGTAATACGGCGGTACCGCGGAACGCCACGACATTCCCAGATAAATCAGGAAAATTGAGAGCAGCGCTACGGCATACGGCAGTCGTGCCCACCCCAGCGCCAGCCACACTCCGAAGAAGGGCATGAGATTGAGGAAGGCCAGGCCAAACGCCGAAATTAAAGTCCGCCACCATTGAAACGAAAGCACGGCAAAAAAGTTCTTCGTGAGATTGTTGACCACTCCCATCGCCCCTCGCGCCCACCGAATCGAAATCAAATCCTCACCAAAAACGTTTCGCTGAGCGAAGCCGGCATTCTTCACCACCTTGCCCAGCTTCATATCGTCGAGCACCTCCATACGCAGAGCTTCATAGGTGCCCACGGCTTCATACACCGTTCGCCGAATCAGATTGAACGCTCCTACGCCCATGTGGTCTCGAGTCTTCGGGTCCGCCACCTTCCAAGGCCGATGACCGAACACAAACATGGTCTGAAAGAAGGCAATGGTCATGTACTCTCCAGCACGCTTCATGATCATGCGCGGAAATAAGACAACATGATCGGCACGCTCCGCCTCGGCATAAGCCAGAGCGCGCCGTAACGACTCTGGCTTGAACATCACGTCCGCATCAGTGAACAGCAGCCAGTCTCCAGCGGCGTGGTTGGTGGCCGTCCACATGGCATGTGTCTTGCCTAGCCAACCCTTCGGCAACTCGTGATGATGGATTGCGCGTAGCTGTCCGCGGGCTGAAGACTCCGCTGCTAGGTTCTCCAAGATTTCGCCCGTGCGATCGGTCGATCGGTCGTTTACCGCAATGATTTCATAGTTGTCGTAATCGAGCGCGAGCAACTGCTTCAGCGCCTGTTCAATGCTCTCTTCTTCGTTGCGGGCAGGAACAATGATCGACACACGCGGATTACCGGAAGGACTCACAGGGTTGCGATCCCACTCCGGAAGGCAGATATCCGCCACCTTCGGCATGCCCAGGGCAGCATCCACAATGCGGGAAAACCAAGCCACGGCGAGAACGGTGCCCACGATCCAATGGAAGTAATGCATCCGCTTAAGTCTTCTCTACCAGGTTTGCGTGTATTTGTACCGCTGGGGCGAATTTCATCCCGTAGAAGAGTATGGCAGAAGAAACCACCATGGCGATGACCGGCAGGATAAATGCGGACTGCAGCGAGCGGTGGTCGCCAACGTAGCCCATCATGGTGGGTGAAGGCACGTCACCGAGAAGATGAATAATAAAAATGTTGACCGCGAGAGTTGTCGCCCGAATCGACGCACTCACTGAGTTGATCACGGCAGCATTCAGCGGCGACGTATTCAATAGAAGAAAGAACGCTGCTACGGCGATGGCGGGAACCATCACACGGCCTCCTACAAACAGCGCAACGATCATCAGCGGCACACCCAGCGCCATGCTCGCTGCCGACACCAAGTAGTAGGCGCTCTTCATCCGGGGCAGCAGAATGTCTCCTAGCCAGCCTCCTGCCAGCGAGGCCAGAATTCCGTCGATCACAATGATGATGCCAAACATGAAGTTCGCGGCTTCCAACGAATAGTGCCGTTCACGCGACAGAAAAGTGGGCATCCATACTTGTATGCCCCCCAGGGCAAAGCTCATCGCCGCCATGCCGAGAGTGGCGGTCCAGAAAGCAGGATTGCGCGCCAGACCAAGAATCGTGCCTCGCTCCGGAGTTTCCTTTACCGAATCGAACTGGCCGCGTTCCGGCTCCTTCAGAAATAAGACAGCCAGCGCCAGAACAAATCCTGGAGCGGCCGCGATATAAAACGGAAATCGCCATCCGTGCAGCGAGCCGAGCTTTCCTCCGAGAAGATATCCGGCCGCTGTGCCTACGGGAATGGCAAGATAAAACACCCCGAGAATCCGCCCACGTTTTGCTTCCGCAAACAGATCGGCTACAAATGTCGGAGCAATAGTGACAAATGTAGCCTCGCCAATCCCCACTAAGGTGTGACGAATTAATAATTCGCTGTAGGTATGGGTCACCGCGGTGAGCAGGGTGAGTGCGCTCCAGAATATTGCTCCCACCACAATAATCAACTTGCGCGAGTAGCGGTCCGCTAAAGGACCCACGAACGGCGCCGCAATCATGTAGAAGAGAAGGAACGCGCTGGTAAGGTAGCCGATTTGGGCGTTGCTCAGATGAAACTCGTCCTGCACAAGCGGCTGCACCGCAAACAGCACCGAACGATCAATGTAATTGAGCAGGTTCAGCGCCGTCAGCAAAATGAGCGCGGTGCGAGGATGTAGCTTGGTCGCGGTCACAGGTCGAGCGAATATAGCATGGCGGGTTCCGAACGTAGGAAAGTGTAGAAGACCTGTTGCAAATCTCGCGCTGAGTCATCCTGAGCGAAGCGAAGGACCCTTTGCAGCTTGCACGCCACCCGCGGCCCTAACAGGAATTTCTACCACTGGTGATTTTCCCGCATCCAGCGGACTTCGTTCGTAGTTTTCATAGCGCTCGGCCTTCCTTGCCAAAAGCTTCCCCAGTCTGGTTGTTTGACATACGCGCCATTTGTCGCTATCATAGACGACAAATGGTTAATGAGCTTCGTGCCGTCTTGAAGGAACTCGGCGGACAACGGATGTTGGGTCGCCGCCTTACCACGGACCACGATTTGCGAGAGGCAATCCGCGAGGGTTTCCCGGCGGCGGTGGTCGAAGAGTTAATGCGTAGCTCCAGGTTAACTTTGAAAGAACTGGCGGAATCGCTTGATCTCTCGGCTCGAAGCCTGCAGCGCAGACGGCGCAGCGGGCGCCTGGCCCGCTTCGAGTCAGACCGCCTTTACCGGCTGGCTCGCGTGGTCGCGCTGGCTCATCACAGTTTGGGCAGTCCTGAGCGTGCCCTGCGCTGGCTTAAGCGTTCCAATCGTGCGTTGGGCGGAAGTGCTCCGATTGGAGCGATTGACACCGAACTGGGAGCGCGCCAGGTTGAGAACGTTCTAGGCCGCATCGCATACGGCGGAATTAGCTGACTTGATCCGAGTCTATCGTGTTGTGCGGAAAGCCTACGCCGCTAACGCCTTTGACGGAGAGGGCGTATTTCGCTTCGGCGGACGGTGGTCGAGCGCTGGCACTCGCCTCATTTACACCTCTGAGCACCAATCCCTGGCCATGCTCGAGTATTTCGTTCACCTGGATGCCGCCGATTCCCCGGGTGATCTCTTGTTGGCTACCGCCGAGATCCCGGACGAGTTAGAACGTGAGCAGATCGAAGCGAGTGACCTGCCCGCCAATTGGCGCGAGAGCCCCTCCCCACCGGCTCTCGCTAAGTTCGGTGACGATTTTGCAAAGCGGGCAGGGTGCTGCCTGTTGCTGGCGCCCTCAGCGCTAGCAGTCACAGAAAAGAATTGCCTGATTAATCCACAGCATGCGGACTTTCGGAAGATTCTAGTGCGTGGCGTTGAACCTTTGACCTACGATCCTCGGATGTTTACCCCGCAACGCCGCCGGAAGCACAAATCAAAATAAATGTCGCTCTACCTGCGGTTCCCTTCAGGCCGCGGCCACCGTGCGACGACTGTCGTCGAGATCCCGCCGCGAGGACGGAACTCGCCCTTCACTTCCGCCCACACCGGCTTGCTCCAGCGCACTACATCCTCAAGCACGCGGTTGACGATATTCTCCTGAAAAATCCCCAGGTTGCGGTAGCAATACAAGTACCCCTTTAGCGATTTGAGTTCCAGGCAGAGCTTGTCCGGCATATAGCGGAGGGTAATGACACCGAAATCTGGCAGACCAGTCTTAGGGCACACGGACGTGAATTCAGGATCATCAATCACAATCTCGTAACCCGGAAACTGGTTGGGCCAAGTCTCGATCTCCGGGAACTTCGCATCGAGCCCGGCTTCAGCATGCTCGGACGTGTAGCGAGGCTGCTTGTGCATGGGGTTATTGTAGCGGGTGAACATAAACAGCGGGGCGCAGAGACTCCAGAGGCGGCGGCAGTGTCTAACAAAGAACAGAGTTGCGGATGCCCGCAACATATCGTCGACCAGTTGAAGTTCCCTCGACTCCGGTTCCCCATGCGCCGTGGGACCAAACCCCAGCATCTAAGATGGCATAGGATCGGGGTTTGTCTTCTTATGGCACCAGCCGCAATGGTAAATTGATGCTTACAGTTATTCCTGCCGCATCCTGAAAAGAAAACGGGTTGGCTACCACCACGAATAATTCGAAAGCGGCTTCACTCGCGCGTTGGGTCTGGCTGCTGCTGGGCGTAGCGGTAATCGTGCTGATCGTTTTCGTTTCTCGCCGCGGACCTGTGCCCGTGCGCGCGATCAAGGTTGAGCGAGGACCCATCCGCAGCCTCGTTTCTACCAATGGCAAAATCGAGCCCGTGCAGAATTTCGAAGCCCACGCCCCGATTGCCACCACCGTCAAGCGCCTGCTTGTAAAGGAGGGCGACCACGTCCGCCAAGGGCAACTGCTGTTGCAACTCGATGACGCCGACATTCGTAGTCAGGCGGCGAAAGCCCAGGCGCTGATACGAGCCGCGCAAGCTGACCAAAGTGCTCTTAACACCGGAGGTACGCATGAAGAAGTACTCACCATTGAGGTACAGCTCGTAAAAGCCCGCGCGGCCCGCGACACTGCCCAGCGCAATCTGGAATCGTTCCGCCGCTTGCAGCAACAGGGTGCGGCGTCCGCTGGCGAGGTCAAGCAGTGCGAAGACAGCCTGCAGCGCGCTCAAGCGGATGTCACCTTGCTGGAGCAGAGGCAGAAAGACCGTTACTCGCAACCCGAGGTCGCCAAAGTGCAGGCACAGGGCGCCGAAGCGGAGGCCAGCTACCAAGCCGCCGAAGACGCACTCGCCAAATCCAATCTGCGCGCGCCCTTTGATGGCGTCGTCTATTCCCTTCCCATAAAGCAGGGCGCGTTTGTGCAGGCAGGAGATTTACTTCTGCAGGAAGCTGATCTCTCGCATGTACTGGTACGCGCTTTCGTCGACGAGCCCGACATAGGCCGCCTCGCACCCGGACAGAGAGTCGAAGTCACCTGGGACGCAGTCCCCGGACGCATCTGGAATGGCGCAGTGAGCGCGGTCCCTTCCACCGTAAAACTCCATGGCACGCGCAACGTGGGCGAAGCGACCTGCGTCGTGGATAATCGCGACTTCAAGCTTCTGCCCAACATAAACGTAAATGTGACAATCATTACTGCTGAGCACAAGAGCGCTCTCACTGTGCTGCGAGAGGCAGTTCGCATGGACGACAGTAAGCCCTACGTCTACCAGATCGTTGACGGTAAACTGAAAAGACGCGAAGTCGAAATCTCTCTGCAAAACCTCACCCGAGTCGAGATCACCGCTGGACTAGCCGAGGGTGCACCGATAGCTCTCGGCACTGCCGACTCCAAACCGCTATACGACGGCACCGCAGTCAAGGTCGTGCCATAGTTCATGAAGAGCCCTCGAATAGCACGGGCGGCGCTATTTGTCGCACTCTCGCTTCCCGCGCGAGCCGCCGCTGATTCCCCCGAAGATCTGCTCGCTGCCGGACGCGTAGACGACGCCATCCAAACCTTGAAGCAGCAAATCAGCCATTCCCCCACCGACACCGAAGCTCACAACCTGCTCTGCCGCGCTTACTTCATGCTCGAAGAATGGGACCATGGTATCTCCGCCTGCGAACGAGCCATCAATCGCGCGCCGCAAAACAGTCTCTATCATCTTTGGCTGGGGCGCATCTACGGAGAAAAAGCTGACCGCGCCGGATTCATGAGCGCCGCAGGCCTGGCAAAAAAAGTTCGCAGCGAATTCGAGCGCGCCGTTGAACTCGATCCGAAAAGCTGGCAGGCACGCACGGATTTGGCTGAGTTCTATTTCGAAGCTCCCGGAATCGTTGGCGGCGGCAAAGACAAGGCCCGCGCACAGGCCGATGTGCTGGCGTCGTTAATTCCTGCCATGGCGCACTACATCAACGGCCGCATCGCCGAGAAGAATAAGGACACCGCGACCGCCGAGCGCGAGTACCGCGCCGCCATCGAAGCCAGTCACGGAGGAGCCCACGCCTGGCTGAACCTCGCTCTCTTCTATCGTCACCAGAATCGTCTTGATGAAATGGAGCAAGCCCTGCGCACCATGGAGTCGCGTCCGCTAGATCGCCCCGAATCGCTCATGGACGGCGGCAGTATCCTGCTGCGAACCGGCCGCAACTACGCTCTCGGCATCGAGTTAGTACGACGGTACCTTTCCGGACCCACCGTCGAAGAAGGCCCAGCCTTCAAAGCGCACTACACCCTCGGCCAGTTGCTGGAAAAACAAGGAGACCGCTCAGCCGCCGCCCAAGAATACCGGGCCGCGCTAGCCCTGGCCCGCGAATACACCCGCGCCCAGGAAGCCCTGAAGCGAATAGAGCGCTGATTTTGGGTGGCAAGGTTGAAGGCGAAAGCGAAGTCGAATTCCGAGAAGATTTCTTCGCTGCCTTCAACCATGGAAATCTGGGCGCGAACACCTTGACTGGTGTCGGCACCCTTCTGAACGCGGAATGTTCCAAAACTTCCAGATCACTAAGAGCAATGCCAGAACCATGCAATTCTGGATGAAATACAGCTTCTAAAGCGGTCATCTTGCCAAGCATCCCAATCCTTCTTTTCTTGATAAGGGTGGGGTTCCACCTCAATCTAAAATCCCCCGCCACGCCCCTCCGCCATTTAACATTCCGCTTGCATGAGATAGTTCATAGAATCATCCCAGATCACTTCATGAGGGGACACGATGACTAGAAGATCGTGGTGTGTTGCGCCTGCAAAATGGTCAATGGTTGCGCTAGCGCTAATGCTGTTGTCGGGCTCGCTGTTGGCGGAGCCAGTCACGCTGAGGCACGCCGTGGAACTGGCGCTAAAGCATGCGACGGCCTCCAGCATCGCAGCCGCCGATGAACAGCGCGCCTTTGCCAATTACCGCGAGCTGCGCAACAACCTCATCCCGCAAGTGACGGCCGGCGCCGGGCTGGGATGGTCCTACGGATTCCCCCTCAGCCTGGAAGGCGCTGCGCCCTCCTTGTTCAATATCAACGCGCAGTCTCCGCTCTATCATTTTGAGCTCAAGGACTTTCTAAGAGCGGCGCGCGCCGAAACTGCCGGAGCCTCGCTGCGCAGCAAAGACCAGCGCAATCAGGTAATTCAGGATACCGTTCTAAGCTACGCGGAGCTGCAAAAGTGGGAACAGCGCTTGGCAGGGCTCCGCGAGACCGAGGCCGATGCGCAAAAAATGCAGGCTGCCGTCGCCCAACGCGTGAAGGAAGGTGTCGACAGCGAACTGGAGAATACCAAAGCGCGGCTTTCGGTGGCGCGCGTCCACATGAGAATCGCCGAGGCCGAGGCCGCCGCTGACGTCCTTCGCGAGCGCCTGTCGAAACTTACCGGACTCCCCGCAGCCGGCATTCAGACGGAGGCCGATTCCCTGCCTGCTCTTCCCGCTGCCTCCGCCCCGGATGTCCCCAGCAAAGCCGCCGACTCCAATCCCGTCGTTCAGGCCGCCTTTGAACATGCTCGCGCCCAGTACTTCCGTGCCCGCGGCGAGCACAAATTGTGGATGCCCAACCTTGACTTTGCCGCGCAGTATGCCGTGCTCTCCCGCTTCAACAATTTTCAGAATTACTTTCAGCCCGGCAGCTTCGTGCGCAACAATGCCACCGTGGGCGGCGTAATTCGATTTAACTTTCTGAATTTCTCGCAAAGATCCCATGCTGAGGCCGCCGACGCTGACGCGCAGAAAGCCCAGAAACAAGCCGAAGCCGCCCGCAACCAGATCTCGGAAGAGACTCTCCGCCTGCAACGCACGCTAACCCAGCTGCAAGCCGCCCGCGACGTGGCCGAACTCGAATACGAAATAGCTCTGCAGGGTGTCGCCGCGTTCCGGACTCGCATGGACGCAGGCACCGCCACGCTCCACGATCTCGACGATGCCCGCTCCCAGGCCAGCGAGCATTTCATCACGTTGCAGGACGTAACCTTCGAGCTGCAACGAAGCCAGATCACACTCCTCCGCTCCACGGGAGACTTGGAAAAATGGGCCCTCGGAAGCAACAACTAACCATCGGAATTTGAGCCGTGGAGGTTCCGCCGCGCAGCCCCGCGTCCCGCCCAACCCCGCATTTCCCAATTCGCTGCAATAAAACCGGCATTCAACGGACCCCTGTTCCCCTGCGCGAACGCCGCTAGTAAATTGAAACCAGACAGTTTATCCGGCAGACCTTCGCCAAAAGTGAACCTGAAGTAACACGCCGCGCAAGTGAAAATGCAGTAGCGTCTGTTAAAATGAAGACTTACCCATATGCCTCTAAAAACACTGTTTTTGAACCCGCCTTCGTTCGAGAATTTTGACGGAGGTGCGGGCTCCCGCTGGCCCGCCACCCGCGAAATTGAGAGTTATTGGTATCCGGTGTGGTTGGCGTATCCGGCAGGAATGCTGGAGGGAGCGCGGCTTTTGGATGCGCCTCCGCATTATATTTCGGCGGAGCAGGCCATTGAGATTGCCAAGGGTTATGAATTTCTAGTGTTATTTACGTCGACTCCGGGCTTCCCGGGGGACATTGGATTGGCCCGGGAAATCAAGAAGGCCAATCCCACCGTCAGGATTGCTTTTGTGGGGCCGCATGTCAGCGTGCTGCCAGAGAAATCCTTGCGTGACTGTCCTTCGATCGACTTCGTTGCCCGCAAAGAGTTTGACTTCGCGGTGGTGGATTATGCCAAGGGCAAGCCTTTAGAAGACATCCCAGGCATTTCGTTTTTGAAGGACGGCAAAGTCGTTCACAATCCCGATGCCCCTCAGATTCAGGATCTTGACGCGCTTCCGCACGTTACCGATGTTTACAAGCGCGACCTCGATGTCACCCGCTACAATGTGCCCTTCCTGCTGAATCCTTACGTTTCGCTTTACACCACTCGTGGCTGTCCGGCGCAGTGCACATTTTGTCTGTGGCCGCAGACTTTGAGCGGGCATCCGTGGCGCAAGCGCTCCACCGACGATGTAGCGGCCGAAATGGCGAAGGTAAAACAGTACTGGCCGGAAGTGAAGGAATTCTTTTTCGACGACGACACGTTCAATATTCAGAAAGCCCGCACCATCGAACTCTGTGCGAAGCTCAAGCCGCTGAAGCTGACCTGGTCGTGCACGTCACGCGTGACCACCGATTTCGAAACGCTGAAAGCAATGAAGGAAGCAGGATGCCGGCTCCTCATCGTCGGATACGAGTCAGGCGATCAGCAGATTCTGAAAAATATCAAGAAGGGCGCGACCGTCGAGCGTGCACGCCAGTTCACCAAAGACTGCCACAAGCTTGGCCTAGTGATCCACGGCGATTTCATCATGGGCTTGCCGGGCGAGACCCACGAGACCATCAACAACACTATCGCGTTCGCCAAGGAGCTGGATGTCGAGACCATCCAAGTCTCCGTCGCTCATGCTTATCCCGGCACTGAGCTTTACGACTACGCGGTGCAGAACGGCTTCATGGTGAAGGACAGCAAGATGGTGGATGAGGGTGGCCATCAACTCGCGCACATTCAGTATCCTGGGCTTCCCGCGGATGAAATTCTGAGCGCGGTGCATCGCTTTTACGACGAGTACTACTTCCGTCCCAAAGCTGTTTTCCGCATCTTGAAGAAAGCAGCATTTAACAGCAACGACCGCAAGCGCTTGTACAAGGAAGCGAAGACTTTCCTGAAAGTGCGGTCCATGCGCAACAAGATGGTCAAGCAGCATGGTGATGAGGCTGCAGCCGCGGCGGAGCCCGTCAAAGCCTGAGTTCCAAGTGAACCTTCGCAAGTACATTGTTCTGGCCGGAATCACGCTGTTCGCCGCAGCCGGCGACAGCCTGCTATCTCGTGGTATGAAGCAGGTCGGAAGCATTTCCCTCAACCATCTGCAAAGCGCTATCTTCGCCATCCTCAATCCCTGGGTGGCGGCCGGAATTATCCTTCTACTCGCCTTTTTTGCCTCGTACATGACCGCTCTCTCCTGGGCGGACCTCACCTACGTTTTGCCTGCGACCTCACTCGGCTATGTGCTGCTGGCGCTGGTGGCAAAGTTCGCGCTACATGAGCAAGTCAGTCCGATGCGCTGGGCAGGGATCGCATTGATCGCTGGCGGCGTGGGCTTCGTCGCGGGAGGTCCATCGCTGACATCGCACGCTCATCGCGAACGCCTCGAGCATCTGGTGGAAGTCGATCCTGCCGAGATTTCCAGCGAGGTCGAGGTATGAAGCATTTCTACGCGAATCTCTACACCTGGAGCGCGATTCTCGCGGTTGTGTTCGCCTCAGTGGTTGGCGATGTGCTGCTATCGCGCGCCATGAAGCAGGTCGGGGATGTCGGTGCCCTGCGCCGCCGCCGAGGCTTGTGGACCGTAATCGTGCGGGTCCTGAGTAATCAGAATTTCGTTCTCGGTGTTGCGGCCATGGCCGTAGCATTCTTCAGCCTGCTGTTCGCGCTCTCCTGGGGAGACGTAAGCCTCGTCGCCCCCGGCGCCGCTTCCCTTACCTTCATCGGCAACGCCTTCGCCGCCAGAATCTTCCTGCATGAACGCGTGGATCAGCGGCGGTGGATCGCCGCGGTGCTGGTCGCAGGGGGCGTGGCCTTGCTGGCGGGGTAAGAAGAGAAGAGGAGTTACCAGCCACCACCGCAGCGGTGCGGTTCGGGACTCCTACCTACCAGCGTGTCAGAAGTGGTTCCCTCCCGGTTGCAGTTCCCGTACGGAACACGAGACAATGCCGCATGAATGTCAGGCTGTCGCTTGTTGTCATTGCGGCGCTCGCGCTTGCCGCTTTGGATTTCGGAGCTGCGCAGAGCAAGGCAGGTACGTCGTCAAAAATACTCGCGCTTGAGAGTAAGTGGAATGAAGCTTACAAGCATGGCGATGTCGCCACCATGGAGTCTCTGCTGGCCGACGATTTTGTCATCACGGTCGAGGATGGCAGCACCTTCAGCAAATCCGGATACATTGCGCACAACGCAGATTCCGCGCTGCACGTGGAAATTTCAGAGATGGCAGAAGTCAAAGTCAGGATGCACGGCAATGTAGCCGTCGTCACTGGCGCCTATCATGAAAAAGGGACATCCAAAGGTAGGTCTTATGAATCGCGCGACCGTGCCACCGATGTGTGGATGAGAAACGCGAACCGCGGGTGGCAAGTCATCGCAGCCCACTACAGTATTCCAGCCAGCCAATAGGAAGGTTTGAGTTTCGTGGTTCCCACCCGTCGGGAACCGCGACCGCGTAGTGGAGAGAGTTCCCCCTTTTCGCCAGGACGTGAACTCGTGGACTGAAAGACTTTACTCACAGCGGTCGAAAATTTACATAATTACTCCGGAATTACTCCCGGAGCCCACGGAAGCCGTCCTCCCAAATGCACCCGCTAATCCCCTAAAACCCCCAAATACCCGCCGTCGCAGGCACCAGTTGCTCTGGAGAACGGAGCGCTAACTCCTAGATAAAACGGCATTACCGTGCCTGGTCCGCAACCGGGCGCCGAAAGCCGGGTTTGGCCTGCAACCGGCCCTGCTGTTCCCTCACCCAACTCTGTGCCTTTTTGGAGAGCCACCTCCCCCAGAAGGATGGCACGTGGAGTGCTCCTGGCAAGGTGGGTCTGCTTGCGGCCGCGTTGTCAGACGCCGCGTTGTCACGTAGCCCATCGTCAGGGAGACCAGGAATCGCCCTTCGCGGGAGGAGTAGGAAGGCAATGATTCCAATCCGGGTCATCTCTTTTCTGTTGTTTGGGGCTTGCGCGGCATTGTGCCAGCAGCTTCAGGAGAAGCCTGCATCGAGCTCACTTCCTGATGCTCCGTCGGTACAGGCTTCAGCCGCACCAGACACATTTCGGACGTTGGCGGCCTCGCCTTTGACACTTGGTGCGGTTGGCGCTGACGGCCGTTTGACACGCGCATCCGAACTGGCAAACGCCACTCGCCCTGCACAACCCGGCTTTGCGCTTCTCGACCCAGTCGAGCCTGTTCAGAAAGTATCCGGCGATTTCTTTGATAAGCACCTGTATCCCTCGTTGCTGAAACGGCGCCTAAATTATCATCCCGCATCCAGCGACAGTTTGATGGGCCGGGCGACCTACGCCGCCTCGCGCATTCTGGTCACGCGTGACGATTCCGGCAAGGGCAGGCTGAACACCTCGTATTTCCTGGGCGTCCTGACCTCAGCCGCTATCCACACCGCCTGCCGTCCCTATTGGAGGCGCTCGCCTTCGCAACCGTTCAACGATTTTGGTTCCACGATTGGCAGCGACGCCGGCATGAACCTCTTCCACGAGTTTGGCCCCGGTCTCCAGCAATTGATGAAAAGCCACGCCCCAAAATTTGTCTTCAGGATTGAAGAACGCCTCGGCGCAACGGCAAAGTGACGCTGAAGCTGTCACGCACATTTCAACCACAACCCTCAATTAGCGCTTTAAGAATAGCCCTGTCCGCCCGAAGGGGGCACGCCGTTGAGATAATCGTCAGTCGGATTACCTCCAAAGCAGGGTTAGATCGATGGGCGACTTACGAATTGCATTCCGCCGTTCCCCCTTGACGCTCATAGAACCAGAATCTCTCATTCCAGGCGGACAACAAACGGGGGCACGTCACTCTCTACGGACGGAGTTTTTGTCACACAAAGATTTCGTGGAGTATGCAGAGCAGGTGCAGGCTAAAAGTGGAACTTCATCAAACACAATTCATGCATAGGTTAAAATCCCGACGATCACCGGGAGGGCAGTCCTCATCGGCGTCATCAAGCTCCAGCATCAAACTAATAGTGCACCGCCACTGGGTTCCCATCATCATCGTTCATGATTAGTACTTATCGTCATTCACTTCAATCCAGTAACCATCGGGATCCTGGAAGTAGATCTGCCGCACGCCGTCCGGACGGGCAGAAATTTTGCCATCCCCTTTGAAGTTGCGATATTTCACCTGCATCTGATCGAGGTGAGTCATAAAGTCCGGCAGCGATGCCACCCGGAAAGCGGAGTGAACGTCAATATCATGATCATGCCGGGCAGCTTCCGTAGCGCCTCCAACCACGTGCAGTTGCTGGTGCGCGCCGCTGCGAAACCAGATATGCCGGCCATCTTTGAACGGGTCGGGGATTCTTTCGAGGCCCACCACCTTTTCGTAGAACTCGACACTCTTCGGCAGGTCACACACAAACACCGTGGTGTGATCCAGTTCTGGTCTGTTTGTCGCCGCCGATTGCGAAAAAAGCCCAGAACCCGGCAGAAAGAGAGGCAGGGACAAGAGGAAGGCAATCGTGATTTTTCCTACAGTTTTTCTCATGGCGGGAATCCTACAATAGACAACTGCGGAGTGAAAGATAAGCTGGTAAGAACGGCAGTCTTGTTCAAGATCCAACGGTTGATCTTGTTCCCCTAACCTACTGAGTCAGAATAAGATATTCTGCTACAATCGGCGTGATCCACGCGGTCTTTCGCAAGACCACTTTCCCCGCCACGACCGCAGTCTCGCTTGTTGCCGCGTTCTACGCGCTTTTCTGTACCGCAGGTCGATAGGATGCGACGTCGAGCCCATAGACGTCGAGCCCATAAAAGATTGCAGTCATGCGCCATGCGGTCGTTCCCGGGCGTTGCATCCAGACTCAGGGTTGGTTTGTTGGGATTCGCCGACAGCGATATCTGCGCCGGAAAAAATCTGTTCAGGGCTGGCCACAAGAAGAGCGCGAACTCTACTCTGCAGCTGCTTCATCTGCCTGCGCACTCCCCGCTTGCGACGGCGTGTCTGCTTCGGTATTGGAATCACTCGCCCTGGGAGTACCGGTCGTGGCCAGCGAAAACGGCCGCAGGGGCGCTGGAGTCGTCACCTTATCAGGAACGAATGTTGCGGACATGGTGGCGAAGTTTCGTTACGTTACGAAATACTACTTAGAGGTCAAGTGCGGGCTCCCCCCGGAGACCCGGGACGACAACATGGCCAAGATGGCAGACTGGCTGCTGCAGAATCATCGGGCAGTGGTCTGATGAACCGTGCGTGACAGCTTGCTACAAGAAGGCAGAGTTCTCGTGATACCCTACGACCGCCATGTCACCGGGTTAACGTCGAGCCTTAAGGAAAGCAGCGGATCTTCCACTGGCGCGGTCGGTCTATTCAATGATTAGTCGGATTGAGGCTAAGAGGCACAACGTGAAGAAGGCCCTCATATTCGGCAGCTTCTTCGTTGCACACTCGGCGGCGCAATTCTGGTCGTGGGCTTATGCATTGCGCAACAACACGGCCAGTCAGTTCTGGGCCATACTTTCGGCGCCGCTCGTCCAGTTGGCCGGATTTTTCGCAAGTCAGTATTTCTGGATTGTAGCGGAGCTCAATAGTTTGTTGTGGGCCGCGGCATTAAGTTTTGTCGTTTTTCAATTTTTTATGGAGCCATGAAGTACCCGATCCGGGACAGGACAGGCCTTCCCTCGTTAAACAACCTTCTTCACCCGCGTTCCAAAAACCATTGTCTTCAGCGTGAGCGCGTTTGCGGCTGCGTAGCCGGCTTGATCGTTATCAAAATAAACATAAACAGCTTTGAGTTTCGCCGCCCAAGTTTCGATCTGGCGAGCCCAGGCACGCAATCGTTCTTCGCTGTAGCTTCCCTGGTACTTGCCGATCTCGGGACCGTGAAGGCGGACGTACGCGAAATCCGCAGTGATGTTGAGCGGAGAATGGTAATCCGGCGAGCTCAGAGATGCAGAATGTGGCATTGAATTTCTTCACAAGGGAATCGACTAGTGGGATTCATCCACGAAAGCTCGCGAAACTCGAAGGCATAGCGCACGTTCCCGAGACAGGATTTGCAGCAGGTTTTCCAGCCGCTCCCGATTGACGCGCCAATGTGGAGGAAGTTGGAATAGCACCGGCCCCCCAGTTTTGGCCCCAGGTGTGTCGCTCGCGGCAGCAGGTTATGGATAATCTTCTCCGGATCTTTTAACTTCTTGTTGTGAGTTTGCCATGGGCCTGCGGCCCACCCATGGGGATGAAAGCGCATTGCCAAGGTTTATTGATTCCAAACGGGTTGCCATGCGATTCGGCGGGAGATGAAGTGTCTGGCCTTCACTGCAAACACAAGGTTCGCCGGACTGGCTTCGCGCCAGCGCTCGAAGGCGCTGGCCGGCGGTAAGCGATAGAAGCTGTTGTTCAACTCAAACCGTGTCAAAGTGCTGGACATAGAAATCCAGGCCGGGTAGAAGGCCCTTTCCAATGCTTGTAGTGGAAGCCCGAGGTGCCGATGCGGATGTCGCAAGTCATTCACAAAAATGGATGAGTGCGGGAAGAAGAGTGTTGGCAAGCTTTCGCTTTCGAGTAAACATTTTTGCAACGAGTGCTGTAAGCAACACCGAGGCCGAACTTCTGCTTTGTCGTTGGGACCCTATTTAAAGAGGCGCATGAGGCCGGTGGCAGGAAGATCGGGGACGAGGAATTTGGAATCCTTCACCCCCGCCGCGTACGTCAGAGCTTCCGCAGCCAGATATCCGCTGCGAACGGCGCCTTCCATCGTCGCGGGCCAGCCGGTGGCGGTCCAATCGCCGGCCAGAAAAACGCGCGGCCACACGGTTGCCGCCGGTGGTCGGTACGCATCAATACCCGGACGCGGTGAGTAGGTCGCATGTACTTCTTTAATCACGGTGGACTTTATTAACTTCGCGTCACGGGCCGCCGGGAAGAATTCGCGCACTTCGCCTAGCGCGAGGTCAACGATGTCGGCACGCGATTTTTCGATCAAGCTCTTGGACGAGCTTACGACCAGTTCTATGTAGCTGCGTTCAATTTGTACACCATCTCCGGTCAGCACGCGGCTGGGGTGCAGCCGCGATTTATGAAACATCCACTGTACGGTTCGATCGAGCAACACCGCGTGATCGAGATCGGAAATCTGGCGATCGAACCACAAGTGAATACCAGTGATTGGGGAGCTTTCGAAATGGCTCAACAATTCCCGTAAGGGCGCGCTCTCGGGGGCTTCAGGAAGCACGCGTTCGAGACCGTCGAAGGGCAGCGCGAGCACAAGATAATCGAATGCCTCTTCCCTTTCGCTGGTCTTATTCATGAACTTCGGATCCAAGGACTTCGGGTCGGTGAACCTCAGGTGGGCTTTTGCACTTTCCGGTTGAAATGTGCTGACCGGAGAACGAAAGCGCAACTCGCCTCCGCGCGCGCGGATGTAATCACCTGCGGAGTTGTAGAGATCCGTCAGAGGAATAGTTGGCACGCCCATGTGCCGCGCCGCCGGGGATTTCATCGACTCGCGCACAACCTGCGCCGCGTACGAAATGGAAATTAGATCGAGATCTTCGCTCAGCGCGCTGACCAAGATCGGCCTCCAGAAACGCTCAATTGCGCGCGGAGTTTGTCCGTATTGCTCGAGCCAATGCGCGAAAGACTGCCCGGTATCGCGTTGTGTGGTCAGCGTAAGCGGAAGCAGCGCGCGAGCAATCGCGAGCTTGTCTGCGGCCTTCAAGAACGGAAAGCGTAGAAACGAAGGCACACTGTGCAGTGGAGCAGGTAATGGAGATGTGTGCATTACCGACGCACGCCCGCCTGGCTCGATGAACGTCATCTGGTCGTACCAGCGAATTCGATCTTGCACTCCGATGCGCTCATAGAACTCGACGAGATTGGTGCAGCAGCGAAACAGCACATGCTGGCAGTTGTCGATGACTTCGCCGGTTCCAGGATGCTCGTACGATGACGCTCTGCCACCGAGAAACGGACGCTTCTCGAAGAGAGTGACGTGGAGTCCAGCTTCGGCCAGCGCGCATGCGGCTGCGAGGCCCGCGAGACCGCCTCCGGCCACCGCGACGGTGGGTTGTGTTGGACTTGAACTCATTCGAGGAAGCTTGAAGTCACTGCCTGAAGCTTATCAAGATCTGGTCAATCAAAGGCGGATGAACGATCTGAGTCATCACAACAGGCGTCGCAGAAATCCTCTACCGAGAATACGCAGCTTCTCGGAAACGGTCAGGCTGACCTTGCCGCTGAACACGTCGTACTGACGGTCGGCAATTTTCTGGAGCAGCTTGCGGTAAATATTCACCAGGACCCAGAGACCAGGCTGACTGTCTTCTGCGATCATCGGGATCAGTTCGTCCCCGGCTTTGTAGAGCTCACGGGCGCGATCGGCTTCCAGGTTCAGCAGCCGACGAAAACGCGCGGGATCGGGTGCCGTGAGCAGATCAGAAGCCGTGAGACCGAACTTCGCCAGGTCTTCCTCGGGAAGATAAACGCGTCCCATGGCGGCGTCTTCCTTGACGTCGCGAATGATATTAGTAAGTTGGAATGCGATGCCGCAGCGTTCGGCTAGGGGCTCGGCCGCGGGATCGCGATAGCCGAAAACGTGAATACAGACCAGACCGACGACCGAAGCCACACGGTAACAATAAAGCTGCAAATCTTCGAAGGTCTTGTATTGAACCGGAAGGCTTGCGGTGGAACGTGCGAAACCCGGTTCATCCTCGAGCTCTGAAGTTGTCTCGATGTCCATAGCCGTGCCTGATGCGAGTTCGTCGAGCAGGCCGGCTGGGATTTGATATCTGCGCTGTGCGTCTGTCAGGGCCAGCAGAATTGGATCATCGGTGGGCTCGCCTTGTTGAGCGTGGTGCAGAGCGTCGAGCCAGGCGTCGAGCTTTAAGCGGCGCTCTTGGAGCGGAAGGCTGCTATCGTCGGTGATGTCATCGCAGCGGCGCATGAAAGAGTACACAGCGCACAGGGCTTCCCGCTTGTGACGCGGCAATACGAGAAAGGCGTAGTAAAAATTCTTTGCGGCCGAACGGGTCATGCCGCGGCACACCGAATATGCCATGGCTACCTGCGGCGGAGCGGGGCTCCATGCAGCGAAGGCTGGTTGGGCGCCGGCGCTCATGTTCGTAGCCCTCGCCGTTTCACGAGCAGCTTTCCCAGAGCGGCGCGCGCTACCAGCCCCAGTTTGCGCCGCTTGGAAATGGCCGGACGTTGTCCCAGGACAGCAAAACTCTGCCGCTCGATCGAGTTCAGAATTTCCTGGCCGCCGCGGCTAAAGAGTTCGAGGTCGATGGCGAGTTCCCGGTCGACTTTTTCTACGATCGGCAAACCGCGATGGAACCACTGACGGGCGCGCTCAACCTCAAACTTCATCATCTCGCGGAAGGCCTGAGTGTTGCGGTTGCAAGCGATGTCATCTTCGCTCACCCCGAACCGGCGAAGGCTCTCGATCGGCAGGTAAATGCGGCCTTTGGCGTAGTCGACGCTCACGTCTTGCCAGAAATTTGCCAACTGCAGCGCGGTGCAGGTGAAATCGGAAAGCTGTTGGCGTTCGGCGTCACTGTAGCCGCAGAGGTAGAGCACAAGATGGCCTACTGGGTTGGCCGAATAACGGCAGTATCCGAGCAGATCATCAAAGCTTTCGTAGCGCGCGACGGTTTGGTCCTGACGGAAGGCACGCAGCAGGTCAGAGAATTCGTGCTTGGGAATTTTGAACGTGTCAACTGTTTCCGCCAGAGCGACAAAGACCGGATGCTTGGGATGGCCCTCATAGCAGGCATTCAATTCGGCTTCCCACTGGTCGAGCAATGCCAACGCGGCCCCAGTGTCTCCGACTTCGTCACCCAAATCGTCGGAGATGCGGCAGTAGGCGTAGACATTGCAGAAGTGCTGGCGCAGGCGGCCGGGAAGAAACCAGGTGGCGACGGAAAAATTCTCGTAATGGCTGCGCGCCAGACGGCGGCAGTATTCGCGGGCTTGCTCGCGCGAGGGTGCGGTAGCGGGGATCGCGTAGTCGGCGGGGAGGCGACTCCAGCCGAGCGAGGCAGCGGGTGCGGTCGCGACTTGGGAGTGGGTGCTGGCCATGCGATTCATAGTTTAGAAGCACCCCGGAGACCGCCGAAACCCTGACATGGTGAGAACTCCTTGCCAGGACAAAAGGAGCTGAATAAATGCATTTGTCCTTCGCTTCGCTCAGGATGACAGCTCCCCTCTTAGTCAACCCCTCTGGGGAACGGGAAAATCAATGCCCGGGGATGATGGCGGTCTTGATGTCCCCGCCGCGGTTCAGCATGTGGCGGAGCACTTGCTGCAAGCGCGACAGTGGAGCCTCCCCGGTGATGTAGTCGGTGGGACGAATCTTTTTCGCTGCGATCAATCCAAAAGCGCGGCGCACGGTCTCGGGGGTGTGATGGAACGTGGCCTTAAGCGTAATCTCAGAGTAATGCAGGCGGTTGGTGTCGAGCTGGACTTTGGTACCGCTGGCGCAGCCTCCGAAGAAGTTTACGGTACCGCCTTTGCGCACCATTTCAATCGCCCACTCCCATGCTTCAGGCCGGCCCACCGCCTCGATCACGACGTCGCAACCGCGCTTCTGCGGCGAGAGCGCCTTGACCGCATCCACTACGTTCGTCACCTTGGTGGTCTGGATGATTTCATGCGCACCCATATGTTTGGCGGCCTCGACCTGCCCGTCGCGCTTCACCACGGCAATTACGTTGCAACCGATCGCCCGCGCTACCTGCACGAACATCAGCCCAATCGGTCCGCCGCCAATGATCACGACCGTGTCGCCAATCTCTACCCCGGTTTCATGCAGCCCACGCAACACACATGCCAATGGCTCGGTCATGGCGGCGTCTTCAAAGCTGACGTTGGGTGGAATCACCAACATGTTGGCTTCGACAATACGTTTCGGAACCCGGATATATTCCGCGTAAGCGCCGTTGTTGAAGAGTAAATCTTCGCAAAGATTCTCCTGGTGCTTGGAGCAGTAAAAACACATCTGGCACGGCGCGGAGTTCAGCGCGACCACGCGCATGCCTTTTTTGAAGCCATTCACGCCGGCGCCCACTTCCTCGATTACGCCTGCCAGTTCGTGGCCGAACAGCGCCGGAGGCATAATCATGCGGGCGTGATAGCCACGCTGGTAAACCTTGAGATCGGTGCCGCAGGTAAGAGCAACCTGCACTTTGACCAGAACCTCGCCATCCCCGACGCGGGGAATGGGCACTCTTTCTATCTTCAGATCTTCTTTGCCGTACAAGACGGCGGCTGTCATTTGTCCGTTCACCGCTTACTTCCTTCCCAGGCGTTTTGTTCCCAGGTACTACCAGGCTGAATCACGATCTTCATCGACGAAGGCTGCGGATGGGCTGCCAAATCCAAAGCCTGTCCACTTTCCATCAGCAGGAACCGGTGGCTGATAAGTCGTCCTAGGTCCATCTCCCGGTTCATCACAAAACGCACAGACTGTTCCTGTAAATCGAGCGAAGCGCTATAAGAACCAACCAACGTTTTCTCTTCCACGCAAATGGCGGCCGGATCAAGCACAGCCTCGCCATGCACAGTCTGCGCAAAAAGCAACACTCGTCCTCCGGGACGGGCCGCATCCATGGCGGTTCGGATCAGGCCATTTCCGCCTACCGCCAAAATGACCGCGTCCGCCCCTCGACCGTCCGTAAGCTCGCGCATGTGCTGAACTGCATCCTTGCGCGATGCATCAAGTTTACGCTCTAAACCGAAGCTTTCCCCTATTTTAAGCCTCTCAGGATACAAATCGGAAGTAATTACCACGGCTCCCGCCCTCTGTGCCAACACGCTCAGAATAATTCCAATGGGACCTTGGCCGATCACGAGCACAGTCTCAGCCGGCTGCAAGCGGAGCGCCTCGATCCCTTTCATGCAGGTGTTTACCGGTTCGACGAAGCAAGCTTGCTCAAACGAGACGCCGTCAGGAATGCGGACGGTGCCGCGCTGCACAATCCAATCCATGACTCGAACGTACTCCGCGAAGCCACCGCCGGAAGGCTCGAATCCAGCCGTGCAGCCGACTTTCTTGTAGGTCTCGCACTGGGCGAAGGTCTTGTGCTGGCAGTAATAGCATTCACGGCAAGGAATGTGATGAAAGACAACGACCCGATCTCCAGGCCGAAAATCGCGGACTCCCGCGCCCACCGCGGCCACCACGCCGGAAGTTTCATGGCCGAAGATGCGGGGAGCGGAATGTGACCCAGTTGCAATTTTCTTCAAGTCGGTTCCGCAGACTCCGCAGGTATGAACCCGCACCAGCAATTCTCCAGCGCCGATCGCAGGCACCGGGACCGTTTCAAGGCGAACATCATTCACGCCGCGATAAACGGCCGCATGCATCGTGGAGGGGATGCTTCCCTTCGATTCTTCGATGGCGATTTGTCCGGCAATAGACATTCTCAGGTTAGATGCGATGCAGCGTCCCGGTGCTTCAGTTGCCCGTGCTGCCGACTGAACCTCCCGCGCCAGAACCTCCACTGTTTTTGGCGGCTCGCGGGTCGGTATTCGTGATGTTCACCTGTACCGTCATCGAGTCCAGATAGGGCGATTCGGAGGGCGTGAAGTGATACGCCATCACCTTCAGCACAACATAAAAACCGTCCACCTTGATAATGCGCTCGGTAAGTACCGGCACTCGGGCGAATTTTCCCGGGTCCAGCCACCATGCGGTATTCACCGGGTCATCACTTGGGATCTGCGAGGCCATCAGTACGTTGGCGTACGTACGATGCTGCAAGTCGGCTAATTTCGCCTCCCAGGAGACGATCTGAATATCCCCTTCGACATGCAGCGGAGCAAGGGATAGGACATAACGGTCGCTGCCGCGCACGTCTTTGATTGGTTCGCGATAGACCGGATTCTTCGGAGTGAGATGTGCCTCAAAAGTCTTTTCCGTAACGCGCGTCGCTCCGTGGCGAAAGCTTTCCACGTAGAGCGGTGGCGGCGCTGCGGCTTGTGCCCAAAGCTGGCACGCGAGCGCCGTGCTCAAGATCGTCCAACACCGGAGAATTCGAATCATGGTCAATCTCGTTCCGAAAACCTTTGCGATCGAGTTCATGATCATTTCTAGAGATCATTGTCGACGATAGAAGTGGCACTCGACTATTAACTCCCCGGTCACAGCCCGTGAACCTTCTCGCTGCTCCCCATCTCCCGCCGGTCCTCGGTTTCGAGCTGGTGAGTTTCCAGCCAGCGGCAGAGGGCATTCGAGGCGCGCGCACTGTTTCGCGCCAGTCGCACCACACGCTTCCACATCCAAGGACGCACGGCCGCGAATAGCGCAAAGCTGGCAGCGCGAAACTCTCCGTTGGGGCGGATAAAGCGCTGCATTGGCGGCAGGACGAAATCGAACTCGTCGGAGATGGCCTTTACCGCCCCGAAGCGCAAGCCTCGCGCTTGTGCGCCGCGCGCCACCGCCGCCGCTTCCATGTCAACGGCGTGTGCAGAGTAAGCTCGCGCCAACTCCGATTTTTGCCGTGGATCAGCAACGGAGGGAAAGCTCACCAACGCACTCTGACCCTCGCCCGTATCAACCCGGCTACCGTCCCGGGCATCGATCACTCGGTGCGGAAGCAGGATGTCGCCCATTTTCAAGGTCGCATTCAAGGCTCCCGCGAAGCCCACCGAATAAATAACCTCCGGCGAGAACAGTGCAATTACCGCTTCCGTGGCGCGGCGCGCAGCTTGTTCGCCAATGCCTCCGCAGACGAGTACAGTCGAGTCGTTCTCAAAAAAACGGAAATGACACCCCTGATAATCTCGGTCGGTGCGCCGCCAAGTCCTGATTAGAGGCTTAACCTCGCGTTCCAACGCTGCGACCATCGCCACTTTACGCATAACCATTGACCCGGAACCACTCCGCCGCTCGTCGTAGAGCAGATTCCACGGGAACGATCTTCCAGCCCAAATCGCGCTCGGCTTTGTCGGAGCTAGCAAACATTTTCTTCGCTCCCATGCGGACAGTGTCAATCGTGGCGCGAGGCTCACGCCCGCGCAGGCGGCCAGTTACTATTTCATCTGCTATGCCCGCTGCATAGGCGAATATATAGGGCAGTTTCAGCATTGGAGAAGGCAACCCGGTAATCTTTGCCAGTTTATCGAGAATCTGTTTCAGCGTCAGGTTCTCACCGCCGAGGATATAGCGTTCGCCACTCTTTCCTTTCTCCAAGGCCGTGACATGCCCGCGAGCGCACTCTCTGACATCCACGAGATTCAGTCCCGTTTCCACGTAGGCGGGAAATTTTCGCTTGAGGAAGTCAACCACTATCCTGCCGGTGGGTGTAGGTTTGAGGTCCTGGTCGCCCACGGGAGTGGTTGGATTCACGACCACCAAGTGCAGGCCGCTGCGGCCTGCTTCAAGCGCGAGCTGCTCGGCCATGAACTTTGAACGCTTGTAGTGGCCGATCATATCCGCCAGCGACACCGGGGAATCTTCATTCGCTGGATAGCCGTTACGGGTGAATCCAATGGTGGCTACGCTCGAGGTGTAGACCACGCGGCGCACGCCGTTCTTGCGCGCGGCTTCCAGAATGGCGCGTGTACCTTCCACGTTCGAACGGTACATTTCATTGGGATCGCGCACCCAGAGGCGGTAATCCGCGGCCACATGGAAAACCACGTCGCAACCGGCCATAGCTTTCTCGAGCGATGCCGGATCACGCAAATCGCCGAGGGCACGATCGGCCCTCAGTCCTTCAATATTTCTTAGATTGCTGCTGGAGCGCACCAGCAGGCGCATGTCCGCCCCGTTGTCTGCGAGCACGCGGGCAACGTGGCTGCCTAAGAATCCCGTGGCGCCTGTGACGAAAGCTAGCATTCAGCACTTAGCATTCAGCCTATACTTGCCGTTGGTTGACGGAAGGAAAATCCTGCAGAACATTCCCGGCTGAGTGCTGAGTGCTGAATGCTAATTACTCCCCGACGCTGCCATTATCTTCGCGTAAGTCGTGAACGCGAGCAGCGGGAAATACTGCCGGTAGAGGTGATACATGAGGTAGAAGACGCGGGGGAAGCCGGTTCCGGTGAAATACGGTTCATCCCACGATCCGTCTTTCTTCTGCGTGCGCAGCAGGTAGGCAACGCCTCGTGCGACCGAATCGCTGCGGGTGTCGTTCACCGCGAGCAATCCCAGGATCGCCCAGGCAGTTTGCGAGGCAGTACTCGGGCCCACACCTCGGGTGCTGGGATGGTCATAAGAGCCGCAAGTCTCACCCCACCCGCCATCGGGATTCTGCACCATTCGCAACCATTCGGCTCCCTGTTGGATGCAGGGTTCGTGAAGGTCCATGCCGATAGCTTCCAGTCCGCGCAGCACCAGTGCCGTACCATACACATAATTCACGCCCCAGCGGCCGAACCAGCTTCCATCAGGCTCCTGCTCCTTGCGGATGAATGCTATGGCACGCTTGACCGCTGGATGGCTCTGATCATAGCCGTAGGTCGCCAGCATTTCCAGGATGCGGCCCGTAATATCGACCGTAGGCGGATCGAGCATGGCATTGTGGTCGGCGAACGGAATGTGCTGGAACACCATTTTATCGTTATCTTTGTCGAAAGAAGCCCAGCCGCCATTCTTGCATTGCATCGACAAGATCCAGTCCATGGCGCGCTGCACCGATTCGCTCTGGTAGCGTCCATTAGGGTGCTCGACCCGGCTCAACCCCAGACACACCATTGCGGTGTCATCAACGTCGGGGTAGAACTCATTGTTAAACTCGAAGTACCAGCCAGCCGGCTGCCCGCTCTTGTTTTTTACTTTCCAATCGCCAGCCTTGCGGACCTGCTTTTGCAGCATCCAGTCGGCGGATTTCACCATTCGCGGATCATTCGCGGGCACTCCACTTTCGCCGAGAGCGAACATGGCATAAGCGGTGTCCCACACAGGTGAGGTGCAAGGCTGCATGCGGAATGTGTCGCCTTCTTCGATGCCCAACTTTTCGAATTCGTCTAGCGCCCGGATCAATTGAGGATCGTCCGCCGAGTAGCCCAGGCAGCGCAACGCGATGATGGCGTTCATCATAGCGGGATAGATCGCGGCCAACCCGTCGCTCATCTCGAAGCGCTCGAGCATCCATCTTTCGGCCTTCTTCAGTGCAATCGAGCGCAGCGGCCGTATGTGCACGCGCTCAAACCAATGCGTCATGCGGTCGAGGACCAGGAAGAAATTGGGCCACGACACCAGCTTTTTGTTCCAGTGCAGGTGCATCCTCGACCTTTCCATGCCGCCGACGAAAAGCTCTTCCACGCCCATTTCCCGCGGAATCTTCTTGAACGGCTTTTTGGCGTAGCAAATGGAAAGCGGCACCAGTATCGCGCGCGACCAGGAAGAAATCTCGTAGATGTTGAACCAGAACCAGTTGGGAAACAGCACGATCTCCGGCGGAATCGCGGGGACCGCATCGTAGTCATACTGTCCGAAGAAGCAGAGATATATCTTAGTGAACGTGTTGACTTCGGTGACGCCGCCCAGATCAAGAATCCTTTTGCGGGCACGGGCGAGGGCGGGATGATCGGCACTGTACCCCGCGAGCTTGAGGCCGAAATAGGCTTTCACTGAAGCGCTGACGTTCGACGGACCGTCCGCGTAGATGCTCCACCCGCCATCTTCATTCTGATGGCGAAGAATGTGATTGGCTGCCTTCTGGAATCGCTCCTGGCTGCCGGTCCCTAGCAGCATGTGCAGCAGAATGTAGTCAGACTCGAGGGTGGTATCGGCTTCCAGTTCGCCGCACCAATAGCCGTCTTCATGCTGCTGCGAGAAAAGATATTTACGGGCGGCATCAATGCTGACGGAAACGCGGCTGGCTAGGTCGTCAATTTTGCCAAAGCGAAGTTGGGGTGCGGATGTAAGGCTGGACTCGGGGGAGTTTGTATCCATCAAATTCACAGCTCCGTCAGTCAGCGGTCGCGCTCGCGGGAGCGGCTGCGATGGCCTCAACGATCTCCGGCGGTAGGCCAAAGCGTACGTTTTCAGGCATTACTTCCAGTTCTTCCACGTTACCGAAGCCCTTGGAATCGAGGAATTTCACTACTTCTTCGACTAAGCATTCGGGCGCTGAGGCGCCGGCCGTCAGGGCGATGGTCTTCACGTTCTCAAGCCAGTCGGGCTCAACGTCACTGCAACTGTCGATGAGATGCGCATTTGTGCCCAGATTCCGTGCGACCTCGACCAGGCGGTTGGAGTTGGAACTATTCTCCGAACCTACGACCAGCAGCAGGTCCGCATCCGAGGCCACATGCTTGACGGCGACCTGGCGGTTCTCAGTGGCGTAACAGATATCCTGCGCCGCCGGTCCCTTGATGTTGGGGAACTTTTTCTGTAGCGCCGCGATGATGTCTTTGGTTTCGTCCAGGCTCAACGTTGTCTGGGTCAGGTAAGCGACGCGGTCAGGATTCGGTACAGTGAGCGATTCCACCTGCTCGGGCGAGCCCACAACCTGCGTCACTAGGGGAGCCTCTCCCAGCGTTCCAATGACTTCATCATGATCGTGGTGTCCAATCAGGATGAGTGAATAGCCTTCTTTCGCGAACTTCACGGCTTCCACGTGGACCTTGGTCACAAGCGGACACGTCGCATCAATCACGCGCAGACCACGCGCGGCGCTTGCTTCCCGGACCTCGGGTGAAACTCCGTGAGCGCTGTAAATTACGCGCTCGCCATTAGGAACTTCCTCGACACTGTCGACGAAGATTGCGCCCTTGCCTTGCAATTCTTCCACCACAAAACGGTTATGGACAATCTCCTTGCGCACATAAATCGGCGGACCAAACGCCTCAAGCGCGATGCGGACAATATCAATGGCCCGCACCACTCCCGCGCAAAACCCCCGAGGTTTCAGGAGAAGTAACGTTTTTCCGTTGCTGTTTGTCAGATTGTTACTCATCGTTGCAGGCACTCTAAGCTTGCTTCTGTATTCATTCCAGCGCGCCAAGACTTCAAATAGCCAGCGTCTTCGATGTGTACCGCGCCTTGGGATGCGGCAAATTGGGTCAATATCTCCTGACCATAGGGTACACATATCCCCTTGTGATTATTGTATATAAACTATCCGGAAGCACCCCACTGGTCAACGTAAGCCACAGAAAGTGCGTGGATTAGCAGTGAAAGGCGAAAATCAGCAGTAAATGGGACTGCTCGAAGGGATTGATGCGCTTCGCTGACAAACCGACGTGTAGTTCATCGGACGAAGCTCTTGCCAGCCCCCTGTGAGACAATTTGTCACCCGCGACCAGGTCCAAGGAAGGAGAGCTCCGATCGCAGCCATTCCGCCCGCTGGTCAATTAGCCACGTCTTCGAATCAGAGCGGGGGCTGGCGTCGCGAGCTGGACGCATGGTCCCGTCGGCATTCAGATTTGCTTGCAGCCGCGGTCGTGGCGCTTGGATTTCTGTGTCGGGCCGGGCTGGCACATGCCACATTCTTTAATCCCGACGAAGCTTGGCACTTCTCGGTTGCCAACCAAGACTCCCTCGGTCAAGCATATCAAGCAAGCCTCACGCTTTTTCATCCTCCATTCTTGATCTTGGTTCTTTATTTCTGGAGATCTCTGGGAACGTCCGATCTCACGCTGCGGTTACCGTGCGTCATTGCGGGTGCGGTCTTCTGTTGGCTTTACTACAAGTGGCTGAAAATCATTCTTGGTCAGACGGTGGCCTGGATTGGTTTGCTCCTGGTGACCTTTCTTCCAACCATGATCGGGTTGTCCGCCGATCTACGCCAGTACCCATTGATGCTGATGTTCTCGGCTGCCGGCGCCTACCTTCTTGAACGAGCCTTTGCAAGGAACTCTCCCGGCATGATGCTGTTGTCCTCGGGGTCCCTCCTGCTCGCGATGCTTTCTCACTACTCGGGATTCTTGTTTGCGGCAAGTCTCGGCACGTACGCCATTTTTCGAATGTTTGCTCGACGGCCGTCCACGGGCGTAGTGGTTGCATGGGCTGCAGGGCAGGTCGCAGGGCTCGGACTCGCCTGGTTTCTTTACACAACGCACATTAAAAGGCTGGCTGCGGGATATCCTGGAGCGCAAAATCTGCGTCATGTTGCTGACTGGTACCTTCCACAATTTTATTATCATCCTGAGCGGGATCACTTGTTGCCGTTTCTCTTCCGAGGCACATTCGGCGTTTTTCGGTTTGCGTTCGCCTGGGTAGTCATGGGGCACATTGCCACACTGCTGTTCGTTGCAGGAGTGATTCTGCTCATGCGTCGCCAATCACCGTCTGCGGACGTGCGGCTAACCCGTTTGACCGCGATTCTATTGCTCTGTCCATTCCTCTTAAACTGTGCGACGGTCGCCGCAGGTCTGTACCCTTACGGCCGCACACGACAATGTGTTTTCCTCGCGATGTTTGGTATTGCCGGCGTAAGCGTCGCCCTGACTGGAATCGCAAAGCAAAAATTCGGTTCGGCATTGGCAATGGCAATTACCATCGTGATTCTGTGCCACCTTTTCGGAACTCAGCCTTCGCGGGATGATTTGCCGCTAGCCGATCGTCGTCGCGAGCACATGGACCAAGCCGTACAATTTATCCGGCGCCAGGTTTCGCCTGCAGATGTGATTTACGTAAACAAATCGACCGAATTCCAGCTTGCCCATTATCTCTGTGAGCAGAAACCAGTCGTGGCCGATCGCTCGGTTGCTGGCTTTGAGTCATTCCAGTGCAATGGGCTTCGGGTAGTCTCAGGCGTTGTCATGCCGGACACCTTGTCCTACAAGTGGCAGGAGATGGCGAGTGCGTACAGCCTGCGGCCCGCGACCAAAGTGTGGGTAGTTGAGGGAGGATGGACTAGCGGATTTGCTGAGACGCTTCGTGATCGTTTTCGCGAGTTTTCTGACATTGAAATTCATTCCTTCGGGCACTATCTGGAAATTTTCAGCCTCACCGTTGAACAGCGAGAAAGCAGGAAGGTGTCGCACCTAGGAAACGTTACCGAAAGCGGGCGACCACCTTCACCCATTCGTTTTGATCATCTGCTCGGCGTGCTTCCGCGAGGTCTCGGTTAACTTCGCGCCGCTCAACATCCGGGCAACTTCCTCAGTGCGCTCGTCGCCGCTGACGGTTCGGATGCTGGTGCGGGTACGGCCGGCCAAATCCTTTTTCTCGATCACGTAGTGATGGTCGGCGAAGGTGGCGATCTGCGGCAGGTGGGTAACGCAGAGCACTTGATTGGCGCGCGCCAGCGCCTTAAGTTTTTTGCCCACGGCTTCGGCTGCGCGACCTCCAATGCCGGTATCGACTTCGTCGAATACCAGCGTGCGCTGTGGAGATGATCGTGGACTTCCAGCTCTCTTCGCGGGCGAGGGCACCCGCGCTACACTTTCCTTTTTGCTCGCGGTCGAAGTCTCGGTTTCGACGCTTACCTTTAGCGCAAGCATCAGCCGAGAAAGCTCGCCGCCAGATGCAACGTGCTCCAAATGCCGGAGCGGCTCGCCGGGATTGGTCGAGATCATGTAGACAACTTGATCGATCCCCGTTGGAGACCAGTTCCCTTCCTCTTCCGAAGTTGTGATCTCGATGCGAAACGACGCTTTCATGGCCAGATCGTTGATCTCGGCCTCGACCAGTTTTTCCAGCCTGCGCGCCGCATCGCCACGCTTTTTCGAAACAGCGCGCGCAGCGTCCAGATACGCAACTGACGCCTTGGCTAAGTCAGCGCGAAGCTGGCACAGGATTTCATCCTTGTTCTCGACGTCAGAGAGTTTAGTTGCGACCTCAGCCCCGAAAGCAATCACCTCGTCCAGGGTCGGGCCATACTTTCGCTTCAAACAGTCGAGTAAGGCCAGGTGGTCTTCGACTTTCGCCAAATGTTCAGGCGATGCCTGAATGCCCCCGGCGTAATCGCGCAGAGTCGCTCCTATATCCTCCACACTGATGCGCGCCGTCTCTACTGCCGCCAGCGCATCCTGAAACTTGGGCTCGTATCGGGAGAGTTCTTCGATTTGCTTCTGCGCGGCTCGTAACGACGATGAAGTCGAAGCATTGCCCTCATACAGCAGATCGAAGGCGTTCATGGCGGCGTTATAGATTTTTTCGGCGTTGGCCAAAACGCGCTTCTCGGCTTCGAGGCGCTCGTCTTCTTCGGGCTGCAGCTTGGCTTGTTCGATCTCACGCTTCTGGAAGGTCCACAGATCCAGTAAACGCAGGCGATCCTGCTCATTGCGTTCAAGTTCTTCGATGTGGCCCCGGATCCCCTTCCAGCGGGCAAACGTCTCAGACACCGACTCCGACTCACTGCCGGCAAACGCATCGAGTAGCGATAATCGCGCGGGACCATCGAACGCCAGAATGGATTCGTTCTGCGCGTGGATCGTCGCCAAATGCGGCGCCAGTTGTCGCAGCACAGCCACGGTTGCCGGCTGATTGTTGACGAACACACGGCCCTTGCCTCCGGTTGCAATTTCCCGTCTCAGAATGAGTGAACCGTCGTCCGACTCGTCAAGGCCGTTGGCTGCAAGCGATTCAGCTAAAGGCTTTTCCGATGGGCCCTCCCCCTGGAACACGGCTGAGATCACGGCGCGGTCTGCACCTGCACGGATCACGTCACTGGAAGCTTTTTCTCCAAGAAGAAGGGCTAGAGCGTCGATCAGAATGGATTTTCCGGCCCCGGTCTCGCCGGTCAACAAGTTCAGGCCGGAGGCGAACTCCACTGTCACATTGTCGATGACCGCGTAGTTCTCGAGTCGCAGTTCAACCAGCACGAGCCGTCCTGCACTTAGAAAGTCGAGATGACTAAGTTGAGCGCAGCATAGCATGAAAGCAGTGGCCAGTGGTTAGTGATCAGCGGACGACGGAAAAAGGCCACGGCCGAAGCCGTGGCTTTCCCATGCGACCTCTCCTGAGAATAGGCGCTAAACAGCCTTGCGGAGGGTATCGGCGCTGTTGCGCTCGGAAACGGCACCCACGGTGCAAGTCTTGCAGCCAGCCGCAGCCTCTTTGCGACGTTGGCGCAAGCGGCTCTGGAAAGTATCCCAGCGGCCGCCGATGCCGACCGCACTGTTGCTGATCTCCACTGTGTCAGTCCCTACCGGAATAATTCGATCAGTAGTCGGGCTGCGTTCAGTATCGCCCGATTCCGATGCCGCACTCCAGCCCACCGTGGCGCTTCCGGTTGTCTGGCCTGCCGGGCTGCCTTCCATTTGCTTGGTTGTCGGGGTGATATTCCGATCGGTGCCCATACGATGCATCACCGGGCCGCTCTCCCACTTCGAGCGGTAGCGCTCCTCGTAGTCTGACCATCCTTGTTCCGACTCCAGGTCTGACTCGTTGTACGGCGGGAAGCTTTCTATTTGTTCTTTGGTAAGGCCGACCTCAAAGTCATCTTCGTGTTCCACTGACGCCTTGAGACTATCCGCCGGCACCAGGAACCTCTTACTGGCCAGCCAGCCTCCCGTATCGACGACTACATAACGGATGAGTCCCGTGGAATGGTCGAAAATCACATCTTCGATCTTGCCTAGCTTCTCGTCATTTACGCCATACAACTTCGCGCCGCGGATATCCTCGGCTGCTTCCGAACTGTCTGAAAAACGGTAGTTTCGTAGCAGTCCACAATGCGCCATGTGTCCTCCTGCCAGATGAAATTGACCAACCGTTCGCTTTAAAAGAAATGTGAACATTTTTTGGATGCCGCGCTTAGCGGAAGGGTATATCGGTGAAAAAAGAGTTTACGGATGGGATACGTGTGGAAAGCAGCAGGCCGCAATCATCTATAATCCAGTCAAGGAATTCCTCAGAAACCTAATGCAAATCTTCCCGTTGCTGGCAATCTTCGTGGGCGGCGAAATCCTGGACATGGTGTCGAACACAGGAGCGGTCGCCAAGGCTGTCCTTCTGATTCTGCTCGCCTTCAGCGTGATCTCTTGGGCCATCATTTTGACCAAGTGGAGCTTGCTTCGGCGCGCGCGGGTGCAGAGCGGGCGATTTGTCCGGGCATTTCGCAAGGCTCAGCGAATGCAGGATATTGCCGCCGTCGCGGATCAGTTTCGCCCCAGCCCGCTGGTGGGAGTTTTCGAGGGCGGTTACGAGGAATACAAGCGACAGATTGCAAGCAACGCAGGTCAGCTCCGCGTCGACGGGGTGCGGCGGGGCATGCAGATTGGCGCATCGGAAGAGATCACGCGCCTGGAACGGAACGTGCCCTGGCTCGCGATCACCGCGGCGGTAACTCCCTTCATCGGTCTGTTTGGCACGGTTTGGGGCATTATTGACGCTTTCCACGGCCTGGGCACAGCCGGTGCAGCTACCTTGCGGGCGGTCGCTCCGGGCATTTCCGAAGCCCTGATCACAACCGCCGCGGGACTGGCGGCCGCCATCCCCGCCGTCGTCGCCTACAACTTGATCGGCAGCTCAATCCGAGAATTTGCCGCCCGTAGCGACGACTTCACGCTCGAAGTTCTGAACGCCGTCGAGCATGTCCAGCCGCAAGCCATGGCTGAGGTGCGCCGCTAATGGCTTTCACCACCGCCAATGGGCGCACCCAGACCGGCCTTGCCGATATCAACATCACACCCCTGGTGGACGTGGTGCTGGTGCTGCTAATCATTTTTATGGTGACCGCACCGGTGTTGCAATCTGGGATTGAGGTGAATGTGCCCAAGACTCGCACCGTGAAGGAAATCACGGAAGAGCGGCTGGTCATCACCATCAACAAAGACCAGCGCGTTTTCTTAGGCAGCGACGCCATCAATATCAACGAAATTGGGGGCAAACTACGGCAGAAGATTCGCGATCCGCGCAAACAATTCATTTTTGTGCGCGCTGACGAGAATGTCCCTTTCGGCGCCTTCGCTACCGTGATGGACGCGGTTAAGCAGTCGGGCATCACCAATGTCAGCATTGTGACCCAGCCTCTGGAGCAAAATGGCGGCAAACGCTGAGATTTTCTTTGAGCACGGTCCATGGGGACGCGCATTGGCGTGGTCAGTCGGCCTGCACGTGGCGTTCGCCGCCTTCATTGTGCTCTATGCCGTCATCATTCCCGCGACCAGCGGCCAAAGCTGGGGCGCAGGGGGTGGCGGCGAGGCCATGGGAGTCAGCTTGGTGAGCACCGTTCCACTGCCGACGAATCCGGCCCCGACGCAGAACGTCTTGGCCAATGAATCGAAGGGCCTGACGCAGTCACAGCCGAAGGTTGAAGAACAGAAAGAACCGGATGCAATTGATATTGCGGCGAAGCAAGCCAAGGTAAAGCCCAAGAAAATTCCGGCCGCGACCCATGAAAAACCAAAGCCTGAGCCTGAGGAAGAGACAAACCAGGTTGCCTTTGGTGAAGGCGGTCCGGTCAGCGGGCCCTATGGCACCTTCAGCGCCAACGGGGCTAAGGGTGGTTTTGGCGTAACCGGCGGCGGAGGCGACTTTGGTACGCGCTACGCTTGGTATGTAAGGGTGATCCAGCAAAAGGTATCGGAAAATTGGCAGAAATATGAGGTTGATCCCAGAGTGAGCACGGCGCAGCGGGTTTACATCACCTTTGATGTGGCCAAAGATGGACATCCCATGAACGTGCGGATTGAGCAGTCCAGCACAGTACCGTCGCTGGATGATTCGGCGAGACGCGCTCTGCAACGCATCGACACGTTCGGGCCGCTGCCTCCGGATTACAGCGGAAGCAAGGTCTCAGTGGAGTTCTGGTTCGACTACAAGAGACCCTGACACGGTGGCTTTGATCGGTCATCTGATCGAACATCGCGATTGATAGCACTCGGCTGACTAAGAATAAAGAAAGTAAACAAGGGGCCAGTTGAATGATCAAGCGTGATTTGCAAAGCGCGACATATCGCATTACGATATTGTCTTGCAGCGTACACAATTTCCCAAAATGGATATACGATAAGGTGAAGTCAATTCTTCCGCCGACGCTCAGGCGGCCTGCCAGCGCAGTGCCTATTCTGCTCGGCCTCTTGTTTTGCCTTGCCGTTACTCCCGCCAATACCCAGGACTGGGTTCGCACCGGCACCTCTCTGGGCGCCGAAAAGGTGCGACTCGCCGTTCCCGACTTCAAGTCTTCTACCAGCGACGCGCAGAACGCGGCCTTGCTGAAGGCTTTCAATGACACCCTTTGGAACGATCTGGACAATTCCGGAGTGGTCGAGCTGGTCTCTAAGAGTTTCTATCCACTGCAAGTGCCGGGACAGCCTTCTGACGTCACTCTTCCGGCCTGGAATTCTCCCCCTCCCAACGCCGCCATGTTGGCATTTGGCAACCTTGGGGTTACGGGCGGCAAAGTCACCGTGCAGGGCTGGCTCTTCGACGTAAAGAATACTGGAACGCCTCAGGTGCTCGGAAAACAATATTCCGACAACGGCACCGAGGAGGCGGCGCGTTTCATCGCTCACAAGTTTGCCGATGAAATCATTTTCCGCTTGGGCGGCGGCATACCCGGCATTTGTGAGAGCAAGATTTATTTTGTCAGCGACCGCAGCGGCCACAAAGAAATCTGGGTGATGGACTACGACGGCTCAAATCAAAAGCAGGTAACCCATCAAGGCTCAATCTCACTCTCGCCGCGCGTTTCGCCCGATGGTTCCCGCCTCGCTTTCAGCTCGCTAACCAAGAGCGGCTGGGAAATCATGATGTATTCTCTCGATCTGAACCGGATGGTAGGTTTCCCTCACTTGGGCGGCACCAATCTTTCGCCCGCGTGGTCAGCGGACGGCTCCAAGTTGGCGTTTTCTTCATCTCGCTCCGGCACATCACAGATTTATATCGCCGACGCTTCGGGTGCAAACTTGCATCGTGTGACCGGGAATCGCGGACCGGATGTTTCGCCGGTATGGAATCGTAAAACTGGATCACAGATTGCGTTTGTGAGCGGCGCCACCGGGCTGCCGCAGGTCTACACCATTGAATCCGACGGATCCAACCAGCAGCGCATGTCCGATCAGGGTTATGCGGTCTCCCCGGCATGGGCGCCCAACGGACAGTTCCTGGCGCTCTCTTGGATTCGCAAGTATGGTCCAGGGGAACCCGGCTCTGCCGATCTTTATCTGATGGACATTGCCAGCAAGCAGTGGGTACAGCTCACCCACGATGGCGGGCGCAATGATTTTCCCTCATGGGCACCGGATGGACGTCATATGGTCTTTCAGTCGAGCCGGTCGGGTAAGGAAGAGATCTGGATAATGCTTGCCGATGGCACCAAGATCCGGCAATTGACTTTTACTGGACGCAACACACAACCCAATTGGAGTTGGAAATAAAACACTTCGTCTGACCTCGACACTTGAGGTCCTTAGGGAGGGAGACTAGTGAAGCACCAAAAAATGAAATGGTTCACACTCGTACTGGCGATGAGCGCCGTTCTCATGGTGGGAGCCTGTAAAAAGAAAGCAGCCCCGCCGCCGCCACCAGCTCCACCACCGCCGGCACCAACAGCCTCATTGTCGGCCAACCCCAACACCGTTCAGCAGGGGCAGTCGACCACGCTGACCTGGGAAACTACCGGCGCCACCGACGTTTCGATTGATGGCATCGGCGCTGTGCAGCCCAGCGGCTCGCAGCAAGTCACGCCAGCGGAGTCGACCACTTACCATCTGACTGCCAAGGGAGCCGGCGGAACGCAGGAAGCAACCGCGCGCGTTACGGTCACTCAGGCTGCTGCGCCGCCAACCGCTACTGCTCCGTCGCCCACGGAAGAAGATCTGTTCGCGTCGAGCATCAAGGACATTTACTTCGACTACGACAAGTCCGACATTCGTGGCGACCAGCAGAGTTCGATCCAGGCTGACGCTCAGTTCCTCAGTCAGCACTCCAACGTGAATTTCACGGTTGAGGGTCACTGCGACGAACGCGGATCCACGGAGTACAACCTCGCTCTGGGCGACCAGCGCGCAGTTTCCGTGAAAACTTCGCTGACCCAGGCCGGAGTCCCAGTCAGCCGCATCAAAACGATCAGCTACGGCAAGGAGAAACCCTTCTGCACTGAGTCCAATGAAGCGTGCTGGCAGCAGAATCGCCGGGGCCATTTCGTTTACCAGAAGTAATTGATCTCGAGACGAGGGATGGCTGAAACCATCCCTTGTTGATCGGGTTTTGGCCGATTCCCGACATCGCTGAATTGTCTGGGTGGGGTTCGCCTCGCCTTGGCGGACGCTTATTGGCGAGATCGTCTCTCGTGTTCCTGTTACCGATTACCTCTGGCGGTTCGAAGCTCTCTTTCCATCCATAAAACTCACAGCGTATGGGATACTCAAGGCATCTAAACTTGACTTAGGAACCGATTATGAAACTACAACGATTTTTCAGGGTTTTCGGTCTACTGGCGGCGCTTGGCTTGGTTGTGATACCGGCCTGGGGCGTAAACAAGGAAATCATCGAACTCCAGACCCAGGTGCAGCAACTGCAACAGCAGATGACGCTGATGCAGCGCAGCTTTGACGAGCGGATGGGCGTCATGAGAAACCTCGTCGAACAGGATACCGACGCGGTCAACAAAGTCGCGACCGCCATCACGTCCCTGCAAGGCATCATCCAAAAACAGCAGGGAGACGCTTCCGCGCGACTCGACCAACTCTCAGGCCAAGTCCAGGCGCTTAACGATACGCTGGATGAATTGAAAGCGCGCCTCGCCAAAGTCAGCAAGCAACTCGAGGACATGCAGGGAACGCAGCAGAGTCTCGCGGCCCAGCAGGCGCAGCAACAGGCCCAGCAGCAGGCTCAGGCGCAAGCACCTCCGCCTGACGTCCTCTACAACAATGGGTTGCGCGATTACAATGGCGCCAAGAATGACCTCGCCATCCAGGAATTCTCCGACTACATCAAGTTCTATCCCAATACCGATCTTGCCGGGAACGCCTACTTCTATCTAGCCGAGATTCAATACAAGCAGGGGAACTTTCAGCAGGCGGTGCAGAATTACGATCAGGTGCTACAGAACTTTCCCAGCGGTAGCAAAGCTGCGTCGGCGCAATTGAAGAAGGGATTTGCCTTGATTGAGCTAGGCAAGCAGGACGATGGAGTCCGTGAATTGCGCCACCTGATCCAGCGCTATCCGCATTCCAACGAAGCCCTGCAGGCACGCGACCGGTTGCGTAAGTTGGGAATTGCTTCGTCCACCCGGCCCGGAGAGTGATCGCAACGTGGAGCGCGGTAGGCCGCTCCCGGTAAGACGCGCTCCGGCTCAGACCGTCTTCGGATGCTTTGGGCGATGATGCTTCGCCGCCTTGTGGGCGTGATGCTTCTTGGCGGCGTGGGGACGTCCGGCGGACACCAGCCGCACCGCGGGCGTAGCTTGTAGTGGCACATCGCTCCACGCGAACGCGCTCAACAACGTGAATACGCAGATGGCCAGTCTGAAAACAAATTGCCTCATACGCCTCCTCCATCTTCAAACACCCGCATACTTTATAACGCTTCCCTGAGGAAAAGTTTCGCGGTAGGCTAAATTCTGTGGACAATCTTGGTTACCGCTACCATCCGTATCATTTTACCAAGGAGTAATCATGCCATATTCCAATCGCGATCAGGATAAATCTAAAGGCGCTACCGAAGACGACGGCCGCATAAATACCGTCCCCGGCAATACCAGCTTGCCTGGCCAACTCGGACACCGCGATCCTGACCCAATTATTAAGAGCTCCGACACCGATTTTCCTGAGCCCGGCGAGAACCCCGAACACAGCGGTGAACCCACGGTTGAAGACAAGGATATCAAGCAAAAACGCTCCGCGTAAGATCTTCAACGCCAAACGTCAGGGCTGGACGATAGGCCTAGCGAATGCACGCGAAGAAACTTGGATTCTTGCTGAGCATGGCACTGGTGGCCTCTGCCATTCTGGCCACGAGAATCCCGGAAGTCGATGTGCCGATCTGGCAGCGTTTCGCCGATGCAGACCGCGTCAATCCCTTTACGCTGCACCTGCAAGGCGAATTCGTCGAAAGCAATCTTGGCACCGCACGTGAACCAGACGGGTCGTTTACGCTACGAATGATTGCCGTGCAGTACATGTTTGTGCCGCACTGCGTGCTAGTACCGGCGGGTGTTCCGGTGCATTTACGGATCACCAGCGCCGACGTGGTGCATTCGCTCACCTTCACCGGTACCGATTACGGAGTGAAAGTCGCTCCCGGCGTGATTAGCCAAGGTACGCTGCAGTTTTCTCAACAGGCAGAATATCCAGCGCCTCGCCGTGAATTCTGTGGTGCCGGGCACTTCGCCATGCGTTCCCGGTTGCACGTAATTCCCAAGGGGCAGTTCCCTGTTCTGAGTCCAGACGAAAGAGGAAATTGTGCTTCGCGATAGTTTGCACCGGACCAGTGGCACCGGCTCGCCCAATACTACGGAGCCGGCTTTGGAAGACTCCCCGCGGGCGCTACGATACCGCAGGGAATGAAGGACATGAAATGACCGCTGCTATTTCCTCTCATTCGTCGCTATTCAGTCTTCTTCTTCACTCTTACAACCGTGATCTTGGAAAATCCTTCGTCAAAGGTTGGAGCTTTGAGTTTCGTAGCCATGCGCCGAATGACGTCCTCGGGCACAACTCGGTCACGGCGCTGGTGACGCTCAATGCAGACTTCGAGCGGCACATCGAAGAACACGGCCTGCACTTCATAGCCGTAGTCTTTTGCCAGCTTGATCCAATTATGGCGCTCCTGCGGCGTGAGATTGGTGGCGTCCACATAATTCATAGGCCGACGCGCGATAAGGCGGGCCTTCAGCATGGAGCGCAGATTTGAGAAGACCAGGTCCTGGAAACGCTGCTCGGCAGGATCGTCAAACAGCAATGCTCGTACCATGTCGCTCGAAAGCGGCACGACGTTGTTCCGCTTGAACCAGGAACTCTTGCCTGATCCTGGGAGTCCAATCGCGAGAACAACGACGCCTTTCGGTGGGCGCGACGCTACGACAGGAGGAACCGCAGGCGGTCGGGTTGGCGCGGCCGATTCTGCAACAGGGGGAGCAGCGCGACCTGCCGCCGATGGCGTTTCCTCCGAAGGCGCTTCACCGATCGCTTTGACCGCAGCCGGAGTGAAGGCTCGGCCAACTGGCTGCCGCCGATCGCGCCCCCCTCGCCCCCGCCCGCCACGGCGCCGACGACCCCGATTGCGGTCTGCTGGCCCGCTTCGTGAAATCGGCTCTCCTTGTGCCGGGGATGGGGCACGATCACCGGGCCCGGTCGCGTCCGCACTCGCACTTTCGACCTCAATTTCTCTTTTCTTAGCAGCTTCTTTCTTAGGAGCTTCGCGCTTCTCGCTTACAGGACGATCCTCTTCCGGCGGCCGGTGCGGAGGAATCTCAGCTTCAAAGTAAGCAGGCTGGAGAGGCGGCGGAGAGGTCGTTTCTCCGCCTTCGGCGGCAGGCTTTTTCTTGCGGCGCTGTAGGCGCTCGCGCATCCATTTGCGCATGTTTGGCTTGTAACACAGAAGCCGCAACCTGGGCAATCGGCGGAGCGTCTTCGGGAACCACCAGTGATAGTGGGACGAGTTCGTTTTGGGCTTGCTACCGTCTTCGAGACTAAACAACTGGTGGGAGCGAAGATCTGTGAGGCATTGAATCGAAGTGGCGGGGACGACTGGACTCGAACCCGCGGCCTCTGCCGTGACAGCGCTGCCTGAATTGGTTTTACAACTTAGAACGACGCGGAGACTGCCAAATATCGCGCAAGTCGTACAAGACGCCATGAATTGTGGGTTGGAAATTTGCCTTTCCATGCAACCAAGGCGATCAGTCCTTTTCCCGAATTTGGACCTCTTCTCGTCTGGGTGGATTCCGGTTTGCCCGACCGCCCAAGGATCTCAAACGATGAACCCGAACTGCGGAGTTACGACGCGACAGGTCCGATTCCAGATCAACCCCGCTTCTCGGCTCCTGTTCAAATGCGGCTACCCGCACTGAGAGAAGCGATTGCGGGGACTGGCACCCGCCAAACCCAGTTCTGGATACGAGTTTTGAGAAAAGCCAACGAAAGGATCGCAAGCAAGAATTTACACGAGCAATTGACGCTACTCCACGTCTGGAACTACGCTTCAGCGCATAAGTGGTTCGTCTGAAAGACCATGCGTCCGCGACAAGCCTGTAGAGTATCGACGGACGGTCCAATGACTAAACGTAGCTTCATGGAACTCCTGGTGACTCCCTGGGTGGACAAGGCCATTGCCATCCTGGCCGCTGTCCCGCTGGCTGTCGAGTTGTATCGCCGTTGGGTAGCTGGCCATATGAGCTTTTCTCGTGCCGTGCTCGCCTGCAGTTGCTCGTCCTCATTGTTCTGATGGTACTTCGGACGACACCGGTTCGGGTGACGCCGAATCCCTGGTTCTGGCTGCTGGCCTTCGTTACGAGCGACGGACCACTTGGCTTTACGGCGTATGCCGGGCAGGGGGTAGCGCTCGTTCCTCCGATGGTTGGGAATGGATTGGCGGTTGTGTCAGTTATTGTTCTCGTGTACGCATTGCTTAGCCTGGGCAGGAACATTGGGTTCATTCCGACGCTGCGTAAAATTGTCACGCGAGGCGCGTGTCGTTTTGTGAGGCATCCAATTTATACCGGTACGTTGGTATCTTTTTTAGCATTCGTTCTCCGAGGGTTTTCGGTGCTCAACCTGACCGTAGCAACTGTTCTTGTCGCACTGCTTATGATCAGAAGCGTCGCTGAGGAGCGCTTTCTTCAAGAAGATGCGGGATATGCGCCGGGGTGTCAGGAAACAAAGAGTGGTTTTGCCGACATATCTGCGGGAAGTCCGCTGGCGCTGGTTTCCCGGCATTGCTTAAGCGGGTCTCCAACGACATCCCTGGTTTTTCGGTTCGCCCTCGCCCTCCGGATTTTATGCCTCAGTTCCGGCCCACATTTGATGCGACAGCCTTGGTCAAACGCACGTTCAAGTTGGCCGCCCAGTAGTAAGCTATGCGGCCTGCCTTCCATAATCACGGTAAGGTCCGGCATGGCTGACAGAGTCCGCGCGATACACACCGCGATAAACAATAACGTTGTTTACGACGTACTTCCAATGACTTGCAGTGCCCTCCGTGCTCTTCCATGTCCTTGAAAGTACTTGTAACCCGCTAACTGTCACGGCACGGCAAAAGGGAACAGGAAGGGGCGAGAGGGTATCGGAGGGAACCAGAAGGAATTGGACGTTCGTCGAATGCGGGGGCGTAGTTCAGCTGGTTAGAAAGCCTGCCTGTCACGCAGGAGGTCGCGGGTTCGAGTCCCGTCGCTCCCGCCAATTTGCCGCAGGAAAACGTCAGGCTTCGAGGGCCTCGATCGTAGACTTCGCTTTACTGCTCTGGGAACCTGCTGCGCTATACTCGAAGCCATGCGATCTCGGGCGTTCCGAATAACTGCTGCGTTTGCTCTGCTCACCTGCCTTATTTGTCCGCTCGTTGAGACCTTCGATACCTGGGATCACACGATTCAAACCGGAAACGATAGCGAGTATGCGTTGGTTGTTCTTGCATTGTGCGTGGGAGTGGCGTATTCGTTTGCGCGCTTCATCTTCAAATCCGCACTGCTCGGTTTTGTTGCAAAGAGTGTGTTCGCTGCCTGCGTCCAAAAATCTTTACTTTCCTCGGCATTCAGTTTCACTGTGTTGCTCTTTGACGCGACAAGTCCCCCTCCCCTCCCGCTGCTTATCTAGAACTCATCAAAGACTCCTCTCGAAATACGCCCCGAAAGATTGGTCCGTTCTGTCCTTTGGGATCGTTGTTTCGTTCGACTAGAGCCCCGGCTAAGGCCATCGGACTATCTCTCGATCCTTGTTTGTTCGGAGCAAGTTTATGTATACGATTCGAAAAATAGGTCTCCATCTTTTTGCAGCCTTGAGTTTGTCAGGGTGCACCGCCCGGCGATACCAACCTGTCCCCATCGTCCCGACTGAGACAGCTTCCAGGCTGGAGGCGCGAAGTCTTGGTGACCAAGGTTTGCATGCATTTGTGGAGAAGAACGTTGGTCACGTGGTTACGCCGTGGCCGCCGAAGACCTGGAATCTCGGAACACTCTCTCTTGCTGCCTTGTATCTCAATCCTTCTCTGGAAGGGGCTAAGGCGCGCGTTGAAGAAGCGCAGGCAGCAATTGTGACCGCTGGTGCGCGGCCAAATCCCAGTCTAAGCGTCACACCCGGCTTTCCGAGTCCGTATTTGTTCAATTTAGACCTTTCGGTACCGATTGAAACGGCTGGGAAGCGCGGGCATCGAATCCAAGCCGCTCGTAGTCTCGACCGAGCTGCTCGATTCGAGCTGGCAGATTTCGCTTGGAAGGTCCATAGCGGAGTTCGCGTTGCACTGTTGAATTACCTTCTCGCTTCTCGAAGGTTGGACTTGGTGCGCTCCGAAGAGCAGATTCGCGTAGACCAAGCAAATATCTTGGAGCAAAGGTTCTTGGTTGGCGAGATACCAAGACCGGAAGTGGACCTTGCCCGGATCGAACTTTCAAAAACCCACTTGACGATCAACTCTGCCGAGGGCCAGCTCGCCGAAGCGAAGGCAGCCCTGGCTGCTTCCATCGGGATTCCAGTGAGGAGCCTTCAGGAGTTCGATTTCTCATGGTCTGACCTAGATTCCCCGCCAAGCGCAGAGTCCCTCTCGCCAGAACGGATTCAACGAGAAGCCGTTCTTAATCGACTAGATGTCCGTCGCTCTCTCGCCCAATACGCCGCAGCTGAAGCCGACTTGCAGCTCGAAGTGTCCAAGCAATATCCAGACGTTCAAATCGGACCGGGTTACACCTACGAGGAGAAGAATAACTTTTTCACACTTGGGCTCTTGACCACATTGCCTATCTTCAACCGCAATCAAGGCCCCATCGCTGAGGCCGAGGCTCGTCGCAAGGAAGCCGCAGCCGCTTTTTTGGAGAAACAGGCGCAAGTCATCGCCGGAAGCGAACGAGCGCTGGCCCTTTATATCGCAGCGCTAAAGGAACTGGCCGGAGCCGACCAATCTCTTCGCAAGCTCCAGGACGCTCAGCTGCAAATGATGGAACAGGCAGTCCGGCTCGGTGAAGAAGATCGGCTGGGCCTCAACGGTGTGCAAATCGAGAGTTCGGTTGTGGCTCGGGCGAGATTGGATGCGCTTGCTCACGCGCAGAGCGCTCTCGGCGAACTGGAAGACGCTGTCCAACGGTCGCTTGATGCCGACGATCTGTTTTCCGTTAGTCCCGAGTCTCCGGCACTCAGTCAGTCGCCCAAGGAGTCAAAACGATGAAACTCAACTCCAGACTTCCGAACACCGGCTCGATTGGTATTTTCATCGTCACCCTCCTGACGCTGACATTCCTGGCAGCCTGCCAAGGTCGCTTTGATAAAGACGATGCTGACCGCCAGCCTAAGGCGAAGAAAGGACCGGCCCAAATCTCTGTTGAGAACGGGCAAACAGTCCTTACCCTCGATACGCCGACACAAAGCCGCCTAGGGCTTGAAGTTGCAACTCTCACCGCAACCCTCACTCGTGCGCAGGTCACGCTTCCTGCTGTCGTTCTTTCCGTTCAAGACCTCGCAACTTTTCGTAATACCTATGTCTCGACGCAGGCGCAACTTCAAAAATCAAGGATCGAAGCAGGCGTCGCCCGGAAGGAATACACACGCCTGAAGTCTTTATTCGAAGAAAATCAGAATATCTCCGAAAAGTCGCTCCAATCCGCGGAGGGTACTCTGCAAGCGAATGAGGCCGATGTTCACGCCGCGAGGCAGCAGTTGAATCTGCAAGAATCTGTTCTTCGGCAGGAGTGGGGGAGGGTCGTAGCGAAATGGGCGGTGGAAAGCTCACCGGAGCTTCAGCGCGTTTTCGATCAACGCGAAGTGCTGGTGCAAATGACGATGCTGTCCGGTGCCACGTTTGGCGCACCAAAGATCATTTCACTTGAAATGCCCGGCGGGACCCGAACGGAAGCGAGTCTTGTTTCAACCTTTCCTAGGGTCGATCCGCGAATTCAAGGCACGAGTTTCCTCTACGTCGCTCCGGCTCATTTAGGTCTGACTCCCGGCGTGAACTTGCTCGCACATCTTTTGGTCGGTAGTCAGATGAAAGGGCTCATCGTACCTACGTCGGCAGTTGTTTGGTCCGAGGGGAAAGCTTGGGCATACAAGCAAACGGCGTCCGACCATTTTACCCGTCGTGCCGTGTCTACTGACGCCCCTGTCGAAAAAGGCTTCTTTGTCACACAAGGGCTCTCCGCAGGCGACCGAGTCGTGACACAAGGGGCGCAGGCTCTGCTCTCAGAGGAATTGCTCCTACATGGCCAGAGCGGAGGCGAAACCGATGTGGATTGAAATAGGGTCCGCCCGATGCTAAGTGCCATCGTCCGCTTCGCAATCCGTTTCCGGGGTATTGCGATTTCGCTCGCGTGTGCTCTCCTGGGCTACGGTATCTTTTCTCTTTCCCACGTGCCTTATGACGTTTTCCCGGAGTTTGCGCCTCCCGAAGTCTCCATTCAAACAGAGGCACCGGGTCTTTCTCCGGAGCAGGTCGAGGTTCTCGTCACTCAGCCCATTGAGAACGCCATCAACGGCATTGCTGGAATCGAGTCCCTGCGTTCCCGGTCCATTCAGGGCCTTTCTGTAATCACGGTGGTCTTTCGCCCCGGCACCGATATTTATCGCGACCGTCAAGCCGTGACCGAGCGTCTGTCCACGGTCGCGAGCGAACTTCCGACCGGGGTGCAGCCGCCTTTGATGACGCCCCTCACTTCCTCTACGACCTGGGTCATGGAGGTAGGTCTCACTTCAGACAAACAATCGCTCATGACTGTGCGAACGATTGCCGACTGGACGGTCAAGCCGCGGTTGTTGGCGGTTGCTGGTGTTACCGGGGTGGAAGTCGTTGGCGGCGACGTCCGCCAGATTCAGTTCCAGTTCGATCCGCAACGGCTCGTTCAATATGGATTGGGCGTCGAGGAAGTGATCGCTGCGGCTCGACAAGCCACTGGGGTTCGCGGGGCGGGTTTTGTCGATACCCCTAATCAGAGAATCGTGTTGCAAACCGAAGGTCAGTCTCTGACCACTGCGCAGCTCGCGCGTACGGTTCTGGTCCATCACAACGGTGCGAACGTGTTACTGGGTGATGTGGCTCGCGTAGAAGATGCGCCAGCGCCTCCGATCGGTGCCGCCACGATCAGAGGAAAACCTGGCGTGATCTTGATAGTTGACGCTGCGTACGGTTCGAATACGCTCGAAGTCACGCACGGTATCGACAAGGCAGTCTCAGAGCTGCGTGCGAGCCTCGAAGCGCAAGGAGTCTTTGCTCACCCGGAAGTGTTTCGCGCCGCCGACTTCATTGATGTCGCGCTTCACAATGTTCGCGATTCGTTGCTCATCGGTGCAGTCCTCGTGATCTTGATTCTCTTCTTGTTTCTCTTCAATCTTCGCACCGCCGCGATTTCTTGCACCGCTATTCCGCTGTCTCTGCTCGCAGCAGTAATTGCACTCGACAAGATGGGCTTGAGCCTGAACACGATGACGTTGGGGGGTCTTTCGATAGCCATCGGCGAGGTCGTGGACGATGCGGTGATCGATGTCGAGAATATCTATCGTCGCCTGCGCGAGAATCGAGCATCGCCAAGCCCGCGCTCAACATTTCAAGTCGTCCTCGATGCCTCGCTCGAAGTAAGGAACGCCATTGTCTACGCAACATTTGCGGTGATCCTGGTCTTCTTCCCGGTTCTGAATATGTCCGGCTTGGCTGGAAGGATCTTCGGGCCCCTTGCCGTCGCTTACATCTGGGCGATTCTGGCCTCACTTCTGGTTGCTCTCACCGTCACACCTGCTCTTTCCATCGCTCTCCTGGGTGAGCGCGATCTCCCACCTCAGGAACCGCCCGCTGTCCGTTGGTTGAAGCGCGCATATCACGGACTTCTGCTCCGAATTGAGAAAGCACCAGGGCTAGTGATGGCCGTGGTCGCACTTCTGGTTGCGCTCGGGATTGGCACTCTGTTTCTTTTGAACGAATCGTTCCTGCCCGAGTTGCGAGAGGGAAACATCACGGTACATATGACCACGCTCCCCGGAAGCTCCCTTCAGGAATCCTTGCGACTCGGGAACCGCATCACCGAAGCGTTGCTGAAAATCCCTTCTGTGCAATCCGTTGCCCAACGAGCGGGAAGAGCAGAACTTGGCACCGACACCATGGGCACGCATGAGAGTGAAATTGATGTGAACGTGAAGGCGCGCAACGGGAATCAAGTGGAGGCGGCACAGGCTGGTATCCGCCAGATCATCTCTCAGCTACCCGGTCCGATACTAACGTCGAACAGCTTTCTAACGGAACGCATCAACGAAACCCTTTCCGGTTACAGAACTCCCGTCGTGGTCAATGTCGTCGGCAACAACCTAGACCAGCTGGACCAAGAGGCAGGGGAAGTTGTTCGCGTGCTTGGAAGTGTGCGAGGCGCGGCCCAGGTCCAGATCCAATCCCCTCCCGGCATGCCCCAGATTGTGGTCCGACTTCGCCAGGACGATCTGGTCCGCTGGGGCCTCGACCCGCTACAGGTTCTCGATGCAGTTAGGACTGCTTATGGTGGCGACATTGTGGGGCAGGTTTACGATGGAAATCGAGTTTTTGACGTTTCGGTCATTCTCGCCCACGGCGACCGGCGCAGGCTGAGCGAGCTAGGTGCTCTGCCACTTCGAAGTCCTGATGGCACTTATGTCACTCTGAAGCAGCTTGCCGATCTTAACGAGTCGTCCGCACGTTACGTCATCCTGCATCAGGGTGCACGCCGCGTACAGACCATCACTTGTAGTGTTCAGGGCCGTGCCGTGGGCTCGTTTGTCGATGAAGCGCAGAAGCACATTTCTCAGCTATCCCTTCCCGCCGGCATGTACGTGGAGTTTTCCGGCACAGCCGCGGCACAGGCTCACTCGCGACTCGACTTGCTAGTCGATTCTCTGTTGGCAGGTTTGGGAATCATCCTCCTCCTGTCCGTGGTGATGGGCAACCATCGCAATTTATTGCTCGTACTCGCGAACATGCCATTTGCGCTGGTCGGGGGAGTGCTCGCAGCATTGTTGACCGGCGGCAACCTCTCGCTTGGCTCTCTCGTCGGTTTCGTGACCTTGTTCGGAATCACTCTACGAAATTCCATTATGTTGATTTCACACTACGAGCACTTGGTTGAAGTAGAGAGCATGGCCTGGGGATTGGACACTGCGCTTCGGGGCGCCTCCGAAAGGCTCGCACCGATTCTGATGACGGCCTTGGTGACTGGCCTTGGCCTATTACCTTTGGCCATCGGCAGTGGAGATCCAGGGCGTGAAATCGAGGGTCCAATGGCCACCGTGATTCTTGGAGGACTCGTGACCTCGACTTTATTAAACCTGCTGGTCTTACCCACACTCGCGCTGCGCTACGGCAGATTCGAGGCTAGGCAGGAATATTGATCAGAACACGTACGACTGCTAAAGGAGCCTCAAACATCATGTCGATTGTTCGAGAGTTGGGCCCAGCCATGCACTCAGACCAGAACCCAAGAAAGTTATAGGCCACGAGTCTCCGATAGGACCATGGTTGGCAACTCTGCAACCAGGTTAGCTTGTGAGTTTCAGAGAGCCGAATGGCGCCGTCATGAGGCGAACATGAAACCACAGGAACGGAGAAGAAGCATCGCGGCCTCGTCACTCCGCGGCTTACAGGGCCGCTCCGCGACAGGCCAAAACGATCAAGCAGCTAAAGAGAAAATGTCGCGGAGGGCTGGATACCGCGAAAATACTTCTGGCTTCCGGCTCAATGGAGAAGTGTTTTTCGCTTGCCATCCCCTCCTCAGCTGAACCTCCCCCCCGCACCTCACTCCCGGAAGTGCCTGTAGTGACAAGGCAGCCGCCGTAGTTTTGAGATTCTGGACGCGCCACGACCCCCCTTAAAACCCTAACATCCCGATCCTCATCAGGAGCGGGAACCAGAAAGTAGACAACGAACTCGTAACCCTGGTGCAGAACTGGCCCGTGGAGTTGAAGAAGTGCGCCACTACTGTCAGCGGCTCTTCGGGTTGAGCCGAGCCTCGATCTGTTGCAGTAATCCAGCGCCGGCTTCACCGGCATCGCGGGTGGAAAACTCGCTCCCCAGGTCGATCACCGCAAGGCTGGCGCGCGCGACCTGGAAGGCTTGCTGCGTGGCCGGGGAGGCGGTCATGTCGGGACCGACCAACAAGAGATCAAAATGCGTGACGCGCATCAGGATCAAAGTGTCGCGCAAGTAGCTGGTGGTGTGGACGTCGTACCCTGCGCAACGCAGGAGTTCGCGCAAGTAGGCGAGCACGTCGGCATTGCGGTCGAGGCACAGGATACTGCGGCTGGTGGGGACAGGAGTTTCGGCACGGGCTCCGGGAAGGTAAAAGGCCGCGACCGCCTTCTCCTCCGATTCGTGCGTGTCAAACAACTTCGTCAGGTGCGACATCTCCAGAACTTTGCGAACATGTTCCGGCACGTCACAGAGCTTCAGGTCTCCGCGCGCTTGGCGGGTGCTGGTCAGAGTGCGGACCATGGTACCCAGACCGCTACTGTCAATGAATCCGACGTCGCCCAGGTGCAGGACGATGGAGCGGCGGTCGCGCAGCAACCAGGCCACGTGTGCGCGCAGAGACTCGCTCTCGCTACCCGCAACAATTCGCCCGTTGCAGCGCACGATGGTGACGCGTCCAACCTCCCGAGTATCCAGCGACAGGCGCAATGGGCCTCCGATGCGGCCAGGATCAAGCCTGCGAAATCGCCACATTATATCCATGAGGACGCGACCCGTGGCACAAAAACTGGGAGGGGGGCGCGCAGTCGGAAGTAATACATGAGGTTGTAAACAGGCCGAAATTATTACCCAGTACAGAAACTCGCGGTGGGGGTGTCAGCGGCGCTCAATCATAAAAAAGACAGGCAGAGATGTGGAATCGACCATTTGCCGTCGGCGACTGTCGCGGTCCAGAGCTATTCGTGGCCGGAATTATAGTCCACTGGCGGGACAGCAAACCCGATTACGCCCGAGTGATGGGCAACCCTGAGGTCATCCCGACGGTACGCCCGCGAACCGATCGCGAGGTCACGGATAGACTGAATGTTCAATTTGTCGGGGAGGCAATGTATCGTAGTAATCGTCCAGTATCGAAATCTTCATGTCACTTAGACTGTGAGGGACGCTTCAGGCTTGCGAAGCCTGCGCTGCTCAAGGAGGGCAAGCCCTGATGATGTAATCCTAACCATGCAGCGTCCTTGCACTTGCTCTTTCATGACAAGTCCGCCATCATTCGCATCCTCCCAAACCGGCAGTCTGGGG
>Ga0207684_10000425_pt1 | contig 56051 bp, 51 predicted proteins | sample KBSK5501metaG_FD_184342 | JGI IMG/M metagenome (GOLD analysis project Ga0207684, IMG submission 184342) | Corn, switchgrass and miscanthus rhizosphere microbial communities from Kellogg Biological Station, Michigan, USA - KBS K5-50-1 metaG... | ecosystem: Host-associated > Plants > Roots >... | reverse complement strand
CAGAAGCTCGGCATGCTGGCGCCGAAGATCGAGCCCACCGTGCTGAGCCGATCCACGATCGAGTGGGGCCGCGCCGCCGAGAGTACGCCGAGCGTGATGCCGCCCACCGTGGAGAGCAGCAGTGCGGTCGCGGTCAGCAGGAGGGTCGCTCGGAAGCGGATGAGTACCTCGCCAAGCACCGGCTGCCGCATGCGGATGGAGCGGCCGAGGTCACCCTGGAGGACGTGAGCCATCCAGCGCACGTACTGGAGCGGCAGCGGCTCGTCGAGACCCAGGTCCACCCGCAGGCGAGAGACGTCCTCCTGGGTGGCCTGCGGGCCGAGCATGATCTCAGCGGGGTCGCCGGGCGCGAGATGCAGCACGAGGAAGACCACCACCGACACGCCCAGCAGGACCGGCACCAGCAGGAGCAGACGGCGGAGAAGGTAGCGGCTCACCGGACGCCCGGCCCGCCGGCTACTTGAGCGAGATCGTCTCCACGCGCAGGTCGAAGCTCGGGTGGAGCTTGAAGCCCTGTACCCGCTTGGCGTGTGCGGCCGTCTGCACCTCGTGGTCGATGAAGATCCACGGCGGATCGTCGTGCAGGAGACGCTGCGCCTCGCGGTAGAGCTCGGCGCGCTTGGCCTGGTCGGTGGTCTGCCGCGCCTGGGTGAGGACTTCGTCGAAGCGCGTATTTTTGTACATGGCGCGGTTCGGACCGACCGGCGTCCACTGGCTCGAGTGCAAGAGCGGGTACATCACGAGATCGGGATCCTCCGAGCCGGCCATCCAGGAGAGCGCGAACATGTCCTGCTCCTTGGTGCGCAGCTTGGCGAGGAACGTGCCCCACTCCATGGTCTGGAGGGTCACGTTCACGCCCACCGCCTTCAGGTTCGACTGGATGATGGTGCTCATGGCCACCGGCGACTGCATGCCGGAGCCCGACTCGGGCACCCAGAGCGTGGTGGAGAAGCCGCTGCCCAGGCCGGCCTCGGCCAGCAGCTTCTTCGCGCGCTCGGGATCGTAGGGGAATGGCTTGAGTCCACCGTTGTCGCCCCAGGTGCCCGGCAGCACCGGCCCCTTGGAGACCGCGCCGGTGCCCTTGAGGACGTCGCGCACGATCGCCTCCTTGTTGACGGCGTAGTTCAGCGCCTGGCGGACGCGCTTGTCGTCGAACGGCTTCTTGCCGTTGTTGAACCCGAGATACCAGACGTGTGCGCCCACCTGCCGCTGCAGCGTCACCTTCGGGTGGTTCTCGAGCTGCGCCACGAAGTCGGGCGGGGTGCCGACGATGAGATCGAGGCCGCCCGTCAGCAGCTCGGTGAGCCGGGCCTGGTCCTCCGCGATGGGCCGATAGATCACCCGATCGACGTTGACCGGGAAGCGCCAGTAGCTCGGGTTCTTGTCGAGCACGACGCGCTGGCCACGGTCCCAGCTCGAAAACTTGAAGGGCCCGGTGCCGACCGGGCTCACCGTGAAATCCTGACCGAGCTTCATGGCGGCGGTGGGGCTGACGATCGAGGCGGCGGGCGCGACGAGAATGGCGAGGAAGGAGGCGCGGGGCTCCTTCAAGATGAAGCGGATGGTGGTGTCGTCCATCGCCTCGACCGCCTTGACGTTGCCGAAGAAGTAGGCGGCGAAGGGATACTTGCCGAGCTTGTTGGCGGGATGCTCGGGGTTGATCTGCCGCTCGATGGAAAACTTCACCGCCTGGGCGTTGAATGGGGTGCCGTCGTGGAAGGCGATGGCCTTTCGCAGCTTGAACGTGTAGGAGAGCCCGTCCTTCGAGACGGTCCAGGACTCGGCCAGATAGGGGACGATCTCGGTGCTCTCGTCCGCGTACCTCACCAGGGTCTCCACCACCCGCCGCCCGATGCGGGTGGAGTTGAGATCGGTGACCTGAGCGGGGTCGAGCCCGACCGGCTCCGCCACCAGGCCCACCACCAGGGTGTTCGCGGGCTGAGCCGGCCCCGTCGACACGCTCACGGCCAGCAGAACGAGGACCGCCGTGGCCGCGCACGACCACCGTATTCCGAGTCTCATCGCCACTACCTCCTGAGCATGGGAGAAGAGGAGCCGTTGGGCGCGCCGAGTATATCACCGCGCGCCGCGGCCTTGACATCGCCCGCGCCCACACCTACGGTGTTGGCCGAATCGAAAGGAGGCCTCATGGCCAAGCTCAAGTTCGGGGCGTGGATCCCCACGTATGCGTGGAGCGGCAAGAAGACCGATCCCAGGAACATGCGGCGCATCCGCGAGTCCATCGTCAAGTGCGAGAAGTACGGCATCGACGTGTGGGTGATCGATCACCTCCTCTCGGCTCCCGGCCTCTACGGCAACGCCTGGCTCGAGCCCCTCTCCTCGCTCGCCTACGCGGCCGCGCTCACCGCCAAGGTGAAGATCGCCACCGGCATCCTGGTGCTGCCGGTGCGCCATCCGGTGCTGCTGGCCAAGGAGATCTCCACCCTCTGCCACCTCTCGGGCAACCGCTACGTCTTCGGGGTTGGCCCCGGCTGGTACACGCGCGAGTACGAGGTAACCGGCTCGCGCATCCAGGAGCGCGGCAAGCGGACGGACGAGATCATCGAGGCGGTGACGCTGCTGCTCACCAAGCCGAACGCGAGTTACCACGGGAAGTTCTACCACTTCGACGACGTCACCATCGACCCGCGCCCGCCCAGGATGCCCCAGATGTGGGTGTCGGGCGGCTCGCGCGTCCCCGATCCCGGCGAGCACGATGTGCCGGTCATCGCCACCACCGTGATGGATCGCATCGTGAAGGCGGGGAACTGGCTCTCCCGGTGCTCGGGCACGCAGGAGTGGGTGAAGCGCGACTGGGGACTGCTCCAGCAGCACGCCAAGAGCCTCGGCCGCGATCCGAAGAAGCTCACCTTCGGGCACTGCAACTTCATCCACCTGGTGGACACGCCGAGCCACGCCAAGGCGGTCGCGGCCTCCAAGGCGCCCTTCATCAAGACGATGGGCACCCACCGGAGCTGGGAGCATCTGCAGGAGTCCTACATGATCGGCTCGATCGACCACATCAACGCGCGCATCGACGATCTCGTGAAGGCCGGGCTCAAGTATCTCGTGCTTGGTCCGGTGACCGACGATCCGGCCCAGATCGACCTGATGGCCAAGAAGGTGATGCCGCGCTTCAAGTGAGGCGGCGCCCGCGTGCGATACGGCTTCTATCTGCCCACCCGCGGCCAGACCGCGACCCCCGACGCGCTCGAGACCCTCGTCACGCGGGGCGAGACGCTCGGCTTCGCCTCGGTGGTGATCGCCGATCACATCGTCTTCCCGGTGACGATCAAGTCGAAGTATCCGTACACGGTGAGCGGCGCCTTTCCCGGCCAGGGCGACGCCCTCGAGCAGCTCTCGCTGATGGCCTTCATCGCGGGCAAGACCCGGGCGCTGCGATTGATCTCGAGCGTCATGATCCTGCCGCACCGCAATCCGGTGGTGACCGCCAAGATGCTCGCCACCATCGACGTGCTCTCGAAGGGCCGCGTCACGGTCGGCGTCGGGGTCGGCTGGCTACGCGAGGAGTTCGAGGCGCTCGGCGCGGCGTCCTTCGACCGGCGCGGCGCGGTGAGCGACGAGTACCTGCGCATCTTCAAGATCCTGTGGACCCAGGACCCGGCGTCGTTCCGCGGGGAGTTCTACCGCTTCGAGTCGCTGCGCTGCCTGCCCCATCCGGTGCAGAAGCCGCATCCGCCGATCTGGGTGGGCGGCCACAGCAAGCTCGCGCTGCGCCGGGTGGCGCGGTTCGGCGACGGCTGGCATCCGGTGGGGGCGAACCCGGCCGTCCCGCTACGGCCGGCCGAGCTGCGCGCCTCGCTCGACGAGCTGTACCGCCTCACCGAGGCGGAGAAGCGTGATCCGTCGAAGCTCACCATCTCCTTCAAGGCGCCGCTCTACGACACGGGTCAGGGGGTGGACGGCGGCGCCGAGCGGCGGCCGTTTGCCGGCGGGCCGCAGGCGATCGCCGACGACATCGCCACCTATGCCCGTCTCGGAGTGAGCGAGCTGATCTTCGACTTCCGCAGCGAGAGCCTCGCGGAGAGCCTCGAGCGCATGGAGCGCTTCGCCCCCCTCGTTCGCCAGACCGCGGGCGTCTAGCGCGCTAGCCGAGCCGCGGATCGAGCAGGTCCCGCAGCCCATCGCCCAGCAGGTTGGCCCCCAGGACGACGAGCGAGATCGTCATCCCGGGTGCGGTCGCGAGCCACCACGCGTTCGAGAGGTAGTCACGGCCCTCCGAGAGCATGAGCCCCCACGACGGCCGCGGCGCCTGGACCCCCATCCCGAGAAAGCTCAGTCCCGACTCGAGCAGGACCATGCTGGCGAACTGGCTCGAGCCGATCACGAGGATCGGAGCCAGGGTGTTGGGCAGGATGTGCCGGGCGATGATCCGGAGGTCGCTGGCCCCGAGGGTGTAGGCGGCCTCCACGTACTCGAGGCGGCGGATCGTGAGCACGTTGGCGCGGACCGTCCGCGCGTAGAGCACCCACCCGCTCAGCGCGAGCACGCCCACCAGCGCGGCCGGGCTCGTGCCCACGACCGCGACGATCGCGATCGCGAGCATGATGACGGGCAGCGCGAGCTGGACGTCGGCCAGGCGCATGAACAGCGCGTCGACGCGCTCGCCTCCGGAGCCCGCCACGAGGCCCACCACGATGCCCACCGCGGCCGCGATGAGGACCGAGATCGCGGCGAGGGCGAGCGAGATCCGGCCGCCGTGCAGCAGCCGCGCGAGGATGTCCCGGCCCAGGTTGTCGGTGCCGAGGACGTGCGCCGGCGTGCCCCCGAGCCCCCACGGGGCGGCGAGCCGCTGGCTGAACTGCGGCTTCACCGGGTCGGCGGGGGAGAGCACCGGGGCGAATACGCTGGCGAGGACGGTGAGCGCGAGCAGGAGCCCACCGATCACCGCGGTCGCGCTCGGGGAGCGGGGGTGAGACGTGGTGGCCGCGGCCTCGAGCGGGCGGTCCGTCACGAGTAGCGAATCCGGGGATCGATCACGGTGTAGAGCAGGTCCACCAGCAGGTTGATCAACACGAAGATGGTGGCGGAGAAGATCAGCACGGTCTGCACCACCGGGAAATCGCGAAAGAAGATCGCGTCCACCACCAGCTTGCCCATGCCCGGCCACGCGAACACCGATTCGGTGATGACCGCGCCGCCGAGCAGGGTGCCGATCTGCAGCCCGAGCACGGTGAGCACCGGGACCGCCGCGTTGCGGAGCGCGTGGCGGAGCACCACCGCGCGCTCCGCCAGGCCCTTGGCCCGGCCGGTGCGGACGTAGTCGCGGCCGAGGATCTCGAGCATGCTGGAGCGGGTGAGACGGGCCACGAGCGCGGTGGGGAAGGCGGCCAGGGTCACCGCGGGCAGGATGAGGTGCCGCCAGCTCTCGAAGCCGGAGGTGGGCAGCCAGCGGAGAGCGACCCCGAAGAGCAGGATCAGCATGATGCCGAGCCAGAAGTTCGGCAGCGACTGGCCGAGCACCGCGAAGAGCGTGCTCGCGAAATCGTAGCGGGTGCCCCGCCGCACCGCGGCCACGATGCCGAGCGAGACGCCGACCGCTCCGGTGAGGAACATGGCGGCCACCGCGAGCTGGACGGTGGCGGCCAGCCGCTCGGTGACGACCCGGAGCGCGGGCGCCCGGTACTGGAAGGACTGGCCGAAGTCGCCGCGGACCACGCTCCGGATGAAGATCGCGTACTGGACGTGGAGCGGCTCGCGCAGGCCGAGATGCCGGTTCAGCTCGTCGACCGCGGACTGGGGCGCGCCCTCGGGGAGCAGCATCTTGGCGGGGTCGCCGGGCAGGACGCGGAGCACGACGAACACGAGGACCGAGACGCCGAGCAGCGTGAGGGCCGCCTGGCCGAGCCGGCGAAAGACGTACGCTCTCATCGCCCGCGGGCCCGCGCGGCGCCCGGCACCGGGCTACACGATCGCGACGTCACTCAGCAGGACGTAGTAGTCCCGGCGCGGCTCGAAGTTGCGCAGGCGATCGCTGACCCCGTAGATCGCGACGCTGTAGTAGGGCCAGATCTCGGGCTCCTCCTCCCACAGGATGCGCTCGAGCTCCTCGTACTTTGCCTGGCGCACCTTGGGATCGGGCACGCGCCCCTCCGCGATGAGCTGCTCCACGCGCGGGTTGTTGTAGCGGGTGAGCTTCTCGGAGCCGGCCCGGGTGAACCACTGGCCGAAGTACCAGTCCGGATCGTGCGGCATGTGGGCCCAGCCCGAGAAGAACATGTCGTACGTCCCCGCGCTCCGGTGCTCCCGCGCGGTCGCGATCTCGAGATTCTTGATGTTGATCTTGATCCCCACCTCCCCGAGCATGGCCGCCACCGCCTGGGTGATCTCGAGCTGCTTCGGGTAGAGATCCTTCATGAGCACGAAGTCGAGCGTCACGTTGGTGTAGCCGGCCTGCCTGAGGATCTGGCGCGCCTTCTCCGGATCGTAGGGCTTGGGGGGTAGGCTGGTGTGGCCGATCAGCCCGGGCGGAACCGGGCTGTCCACCGGCCGGCCGTAGCCCAGCAGCAGATCCTTGATGATCACGTTCCGGTCGATGGCGAGCGAGATCGCCTGCCGGAGCCGCTGATCCTTCACCGGCTCCTTGGCGAGCTGGAAGATCCAGCGCTGGGCCTCGACCGCGGGCACGTCGAAGACTTTCACACCGCGGCTGTTCTTGAGCGTCTCGACCAGGTCGGGGGTGACGCGGTCGACCACGTGGATCTCGCCTGCGCGCAGCCCCGCCGCGCGGGTGGACAGCTCGGGGATGAAGCGGAAGGTGACCTTCTCGACCCGGGGTACCCCGGGCTTCCAGTAGCTCGGGTTGGCCGACAGCACGATGTGGTCGCCGTGCGTCCACGACGCGAAGCGGAACGGCCCGGTGCCGATCGGCTTCTGGAAGAACGCTTCCTCGTTCTTGCCCGCGCTCGCCGGCAGCATGCCGAGCATGGTGAGATGCGCGGGCAGCGAGCCGAACGGGCGCCTCGAGGTCACCAGCACCGCGTAGTCCCCATCCTTCTCGACGGACTCGATGTCCTGGTAGACGAAGGACTTGATGAGCTTGGTGTTGTCCTTCACGCGCCGGAGCGTGAAGACCACGCTGTCCGCGTTGAAGGGCGTGCCGTCGTGGAAGGTGACGCCTTTGCGGAGCGCGAAGCGCCACGTGGTGTTGTTGACCGCGCGCCAGGACTCCGCAAGAGCGGGCACGAACTTCGAATCGTTGGTGACGTCCACGAGGGGATCGAACATGTGGCGGTGTACGGAGGTGGACGAGATCGAGTAGTGGTTGGCGGGATCGAGCGTGAGCATGCGCTCGGACAGCCCGGCCACCAGCTCGCCGCTCCGCTTCGCCTGCGCGCGGGCCGGCCGCGGCAGGCCGGCGGCGGCGAGGCCGGCCACGCTCAGGGCCAGGAACTGCCGTCGGCCGACCGGTCGGGACGCTGGGTATCGTTCGCGCATGGGGCTCGCCTCCCTGGAGGCTCGGTGTATGCCATGCCCGGCGCGCTGTCAAGGCCGGAGCCGCCGCGGTTGACACCTTGGGGCGCCGGACATAGGATCGGGGCGCTCATCCGGCTCGACGATCGTCACCGCCGACGCGACGCGCAGACCACTCAGTGAGGGAGGGCTCCATGAGACGAGCGATCCGATTCATCGTCCCGCTGCTCACGCTGGCGGTGGTCCTGATCGCCGTCGGGCCCGCGGCCCGGGACGCCGCGCGGGCGGCCGGCGAGCGGGACATCACCATCGCCCAGGGCATCGACGCCGAGTTCCTCGACGTGCAGATGACCAACAACATCGTCACCCTGATCATCAACGGCTCGATCTACGACACCCTGCTCACCCGCGACAAGCAGCTCCAGATCACCCCCCGGCTGGCCACCGCCTACAAGCTGGTGAGCGAGAAGGTGTGGGAGGTCAAGCTGCGCTCGGGCGTGAAGTTCCACAACGGGGAGCCGTTCGACGCCAGCGCGGTCAAGTTCTCGTTCGAGCGCATCTACCGGCCGGATTTCAAGTCGCCCCAGAAGGGCTGGTTCGGCACCATCGACCGGGTGGAGGTCGTCGACCCGACGACGGTGCGCTTCCACACAAAGGTGCCCGATCCCGCGATGCCCGCGCGCATGACGCTGATGTACCAGCTCGCCCCCAAGTACGTGGCTCAGGTCGGCGACGTGCAGGCCAACCTCAAGCCGGTCGGCACCGGCCCCTTCAAGTTCGTCGAGTGGTCCAAGAACGAGCGGATCGTGGTGGAGGCCAATGACGAGCACTGGACCGGCAAGCCCGCGGTGCGGCGGGCGACCTGGCGCCCCATTCCGGAGCTGGGCGCGCGCATCGCTGCGCTCCAGACCGGCCAGGCCGACCTGATCGTCAACGTGCCGCCCGACCAGCTCCCGGCGCTCTCCGCGACCAGGACCGTGCGCGTCGAGAAGATTCCGAGCTGCCGGATCATCTATTTCGGCATCGCCCAGATCAAGGGCGGCGCCCTCGCCGACCGCCGGGTGCGCCAGGCCATCAACCACGCGGTCGACGTCCAGGGCATCCTCGACGCGGTGCTGCTCGGCAACGGCAAGCGGATCAACTCGTCCATGCCCCCGAACGTGTGGGGCTACGACCCGTCGATCCCCCTCTACGACTACAACCCCCAGAAGGCCAAGGAGCTCCTGGCCGCGGCGGGCCAGACGAACCTCACCCTGACCCTGCAGGCCCCGAACGGCCGCTGGGCCATGGACAAGGACATCGCGCAGGCCGTCGCGGGCCAGCTCACCGAGAACGGCATCAAGACCAACGTCAAGATCATCGGCGAGTGGGGGAGCTACGTCCGCTCGGTCCTCGACCACAAGACCGAGGACATCTTCATGAACGGCTGGTGCCTGCCCAGCCTCGAGCCCGACCACTGGGTGACGCCGAATCTCCACACCGGGGAGCCGGTGTCGCAGTACTCGAATCCCGAGGTCGACAAGCTCATGGAGGCGGCCCGGGCCGAGATGAACGTGGAGAAGCGGAAGCAGCTCTACGCCCAGCTCCTCCGCCTCATCCGCGACGACGCGCCGTGGATCTTCGGCTACCAGCAGATGGACATCTACGGCGTGAACACGCGTCTCAAGTGGACGCCGCGCGGGGACGAGTCCATCCGCCTCACCGAGATCGGCTTCTAGGTCTCCCGGGGAGAGGGGCGCGTCCCCTCTCCCCTCCGCTGATGCTCGCCTACCTCGCGCGACGGCTCCTGCAGAGCGTGCTCGTCCTGCTGGGCGTCTCCGTGATCGTGTTCGGGCTCCTGCATCTGACCGGCGATCCGACCCGGCTGCTCCTGCCGCTCGAGGCGCGCGAGGAAGACGTCCGGCAGCTCCGCACCCTGCTCGGGCTCGACGATCCGCTGTGGCTCCAGTACGTCCGGTTCTTGTCCCGCGCGGTGCGGGGTGATTTCGGCCTCTCGTTCAAGCATCAGGTGCCGGCCCTCGGCCTCATCCTGAGCACGCTGCCCGCGACGCTCCAGCTCACCGTCGCGGGCCTCTCGCTCGCCCTCGTCGTGGCGGTGCCGGTCGGCATCCTGGCCGCGCTCCGCCGCAACTCGCTCCTCGACGCGGTCTGCTCGGTCGGCGTGCTGCTGGGCCAAGCGATGCCGGTCTACTGGCTCGGGCTCCTGCTCATCCTCGTCTTCGCGGTCTGGCTCGGCTGGTTTCCCGCCGCCGGCCGTGACGGCCTCCGCTCCTTCGTGCTGCCCGCCTGCGCGCTCGGCGCCTTCTCCATGGCCCGCATCGCGCGGCTGGCCCGCTCGGGGATGCTGGAGGTGCTGGCGCAGGACTACGTGCGCACCGCCCGCTCCGCGGGCGTCCGCGCCTTCGTAGTCACCTACAAGTACGCGCTGAAGAACGCGGCGATCCCGCTCGTCACCGTCATCGGCCTCGAGTTCGGCATCCTGCTCGGAGGCGCGGTCATCACCGAGACGATCTTCGCCTGGCCCGGGGTCGGCCGCCTCGCGGTGGACGCGATCTTCAGCCGCGACTATCCGCTCGTGCAGGCCATCGTGGCGGTGCTCGCGACGCTCTTCGTGCTCATCAACCTGGCGGTGGATCTCGTCTACACCTACCTCGATCCGCGGATCGTCTACGTGCGGAGCGCCCGGTGACCGAGGCGGCGGCGGTCGCACCTGCGCCGCCCGCCCTCGCCCGCGCGCGCCGCCGGCGGGTCAGCTTCCGCGCCGTGTTCGGGGTCACGGTGCTGCTGGCCATGGGCAGCTCCGCCCTGCTCGCCCCGCGGCTCGCGCCGTGGGATCCGGCGCGGCAGATGCTGCTCAAGCGCCTTCGCCCGCCCGCGTGGGAGGCGCGCGGACTGCGCGAGCACCCACTGGGGACCGATCACCTCGGGCGGGACATCCTGAGCCGCATCCTCTACGGCGGGCGGATCTCGCTGCTCGTGGGCCTCTCCGCGGTGGCGCTCGCGGCCGGCCTCGGGGTCACCCTCGGACTGTGGGCGGGATTCTTCGGCGGCCGCGCCGACTCGATCATCATGCGGATCGTCGACGTCTTCCTCGCCATTCCCTACATCTTGCTCGCCATGGGGGTGGTGTTCGCGCTGGGGCCGAGCCTGCTCAACGTCATCCTCGTCATGGGCGCGACCCGCTGGGTGCAGTTCGCGCGGATCGTCCGGGCCGACGTGCTGTCGATCCGGGAGCGGGAGTTCGTTACCGGGGCCCGGGCGCGCGGCAACCGCTCCGGCCGCCTTCTGCTCCGCCACGTGCTCCCGAACGCGCTCACCCCGATCATCGTGGTGGCCACGCTCGAGCTGGCGTTCATGATCATCTACGAGTCCGCCCTCTCCTTCCTCGGCCTGGGGGTCCAGCCGCCCACGCCGACCTGGGGCTGGATGCTCGCGGACGGCCGCAACTACATCGCGACCGCCTGGTGGCTCGCCACCTTCCCCGGCCTCGCGATCATGCTGACCGTGCTCGCGGTGAATCTCCTCGGCGACTGGCTGCGGGACACCCTCGACCCGCGGCTGAAGATCTAGCCCGTGCCTCCGCTGCTCCAGGTCGACGACCTCGTGACGGAGTTCAGCACCGGCACCGGCCCCCTGCGCGCGGTGGACCGCGTCAGCTTCACCGTCGACCGCGGCGAGGTGCTGGGGCTGGTCGGGGAATCCGGGTGCGGGAAGAGCGTCACGTCGCTGTCCATCATGCGGCTCGTGCCCCCGCCGGGGCGCATCGCGGCCGGGCGCATCCTGCTCGACGGCGAGGATCTCCTGGTCAAGGACGCGGAGGCGATGCGCCAGGTGCGCGGCGCTCGCATCGGCATGGTCTTCCAGGAGCCGATGACGTCGCTCAATCCGGTCTTCTCGATCGGCGACCAGATCGCGAGCGCCGCGCTCGCCCATTCGGGCGGCGGCCGCGCGGCAGCCTGGGAGCGGGCGGTGGAGATGCTGCACCTGGTCCAGGTGCCCGCGCCGGCCGAACGCGTCCGCGACTACCCGCACCAGCTCTCGGGTGGGCTGCGGCAGCGCGCGATGCTGGCGCTCGCCCTCGTCTCGGGCCCCCGGCTCCTGATCGCGGACGAGCCGACGACGGCCCTCGACGTGACGATCCAGGCCCAGATCCTCGACCTGCTCCGGCGCTTGCAGGCCGAGCGCGGCATGGCCGTGCTCATGATCACCCACGACCTCGGCGTCGTCGCCGAGCTGTGCCACCGGGTCGCGGTGATCTACGCCGGGCGCATCGTGGAGCTGGCGCCGGTGGAGCGCATCTTCGCACGGCCGCTGCATCCGTACACGCGCGGGCTCCTCCGCTGCCTGCCGCACCCGAGCCGCTTCGGCCAGCCGCTCTTCTCCATCGAGGGCGCGCCCCCCGATCCGCGCCGGCCGAGCGCGGGGTGCCGGTTCGCGCCACGCTGCCCCCACGCCATAGAGAGCTGCCGCCGCGACGAGCCGCCGCTCGAAGCGCGGGAGCCGGGCCATCTGGTGGCCTGCCCGGTGACCACATGACGCCCGGCCCGCTGCTCGAGGTCCAGGGCCTCGCCAAGCGGTTCGAGGTGGGCGGCAGCTGGCTCGGCCGGCATCGGCGCGTGATCCGGGCGGTGGACGGGGTGAGCTTCGCGCTGGAGCCGGGGGAGACGCTGGGGCTCGTCGGCGAGTCGGGCTGCGGCAAGTCCACCACCGCCCGCCTGATCCTGAGATTGATCGAGCCCAGCGCAGGACAGATCCGGCTCGAGGGCCGGGACCTGCTCGGGCTCCCGGCGCGCGAGCTCTGGGCCGCGCGCCGCCGCATGCAGATCGTCTTCCAGGATCCATACGGCTCGCTGAACCCGCGGATGCGGGTCGGCGAGATCATCGCCGAGCCGCTCGCGATCTACAGCCTGGCCGCCGCCGCGGACCGACGGCGGCGGGTGAGCGAGCTGCTCGAGCTGGTGGGGCTCGATCCCGCTTTCGCGCTCCGCTATCCGCACGAGCTCTCGGGCGGCCAGCGCCAGCGTATCGGCATCGCGGCGGCGCTCGCGCTCCACCCCGCGCTGATCGTGGCCGACGAGCCGGTCTCGGCGCTCGACGTGTCGGTGCAGGCCCAGGTGCTGAACCTGCTGATGGACCTGCGCCGGAGGCTCGGCCTGACCTACCTCTTCATCTCGCACGATCTCCACGTGGTGCTCCACATGTCGGATCGGGTGGCCGTCATGTACCTGGGCGAGATCGTCGAGCTCGGGCCGCGCGCCGCGATCCAGCACGCGCCGAAGCACCCCTACACGCGCGTGCTGCTCTCCGCGGTGCCGGTCGCCGATCCCACCCTGCGCCGCGACCGCATCGTGCCGGCCGGCGAGGTGGCGAGCCCGCTCGCGATGCCGTCGGGCTGCCGCTTCCACCCGCGCTGTCCCTTTCGTCATCGACCGCTGCCGGGTCGAAGTCCCCGCGCTCCGCGAGGTCGGCTCCGGCCATCAGGCGGCCTGTCATTTGATCTGATCTAAGTGGGGGGAGCGCAGCGCCGCTCCTCCCCCACGCCCCCTCACCGCTTCGGGGGAAACCGGCCGGCTGTCAGGTCGCGTCAACCGGCTTTCGGGTCAAATCACGTCGCGGGCGATGCGGTGGCCGGCTTGATACACATCCAGCACGTCCCAGAGGGCGGTGATCTCGCGGGTGGGGTCGCCGCGCACCACGAGCACGTCGGCCTGGCGCCCGGAGAGCAGGCGGCCGCTCACGCCGCCCACGCCGATGGAGTCGGCGGCCCCCGCGGTGCCGGTGACGATGGCGTCCGCGTACGAGAGGCCGGCCTGGGCGAGCATATGGATCTCGTGAACGAACTCGCCCGGCGCGTACCAGCCCCAGGGCGAGTCGGATCCCGCGGTCATCCGCACGCCGGCCTCGCTCATGCGGCGGACCGCATCCACGCGGACGTCGAGCGCGCGCCGTGACTGCTCGAGCTGCGCCATGAGCTCCGGGGTGAGCCGACCCTCGCGCTCGCGCGCCTCCCGCATCCGCTCGATGCCCGCCTTCATCACGTAGAGCGTGGGGTTCACCCAGGCCTTGGCGGCGGCGAGCCGCTGGACCAGGTCGGGACGGAAGCGAAAGGTCCCGTCGGGCTCGGTGAAGATGCAGTGGATGATCATGTCGACGCCGGCGTCGAGGCAGTTCTGGATGGACTGGGCCGAGGTGCAGTGGGCCGCGGTGAGCTTGCCGTGCCGCCGCGCCTCGTCGGTCATGGCGGCCAGCTCGGCCACGCTGTAGGAGGCCCGGTTCGGATCCGAGGTGCGCGTAGAGCCGCCGCTCGCCACGATCTTGATGTAGTCGGCGCCCTCCTTCAGGAGCTTGCGCACCTCCGCGCGCACCGCCACTTCTCCGTCTGCCTCGGAGCCGAAGTAACCCATGTGCCCCCCGGTGATCGCGATCGGACGGCCGCAGATCACCATGCGCGGCCCGGGGGCCAGTCGCCGGCGAACGCCCTCGCGCAGGGAGAAGGCGACCTTGCCCTTGGCCCCGTTCTCCCGCAGCGTCGTCACCCCCGAGTGCAGCAGGGTGCGCGCGTTCTTCGCGGCCTGGAGCAGGAGGAAGTCGTCGTCCTCCTTGGCGATGTCGTCGCCCAGCGTCCCGTCGCCCGGCGCCACCAGGTGAGTGTGGGCGTCCACGAGCCCGGGCAGGATGGTGGCGGCCCCGTAGGCCTTCCGGTCGACGGTGGCGCCGGCGGGCGCGCGCACCGCGTCTTGCGGGCCGAGGGCGACGATACGCTCCCCCTGGATCAGGACCGCTGCCCGCTCGATGGGCGCCGCCGTGCTTCCGTCGACGAGGCGGTCCGCGGTGATCAGCGTGAAGGGGCTCGGGGCCTCGGGCATGGGCGCGTTCCTCTCCGTGATGTGCGGCCGCCGTCTTGCTCTCGGCCGCGGACACGTCTACTCTATGGCGCGTCGCCAACGAGGAGACCACTATGCCCGAGATGCCCCCCGACGTCACGCTGGACGAAGTGAAGGAGCGCGCCCGCCTCGCCGGCCTCTCCATTCCGGAGGCACGCCTCGGCCTGGTGCGCGGCTTCCTGGTCAACGCGCTCCGCCCGATCCGCGCGCTCGACACGCGCACGGTGCGAACCGTCGAGCCGGCGGTGACGTTTGATCCCAAGGGCGGGCCGGAGGCGGGCTCATGAGCGCCGACGAGCTCTGCTACGCGGGCATCCGGGAGCTCGGCGGCCTCTTCCGCCGCCGCGAGCTCTCGCCGGTCGACTACGCGACCGATCTGCTCCACCGCATCGAGCGTCTCGACAAGAGCCTCAACGCGTACGTGACGGTCACCGCGGAGCGCGCCCTGGCCGATGCCCGCGCCGCGGAAGCCGCCCTCCGGCGGGGGGACGCGGGGCCGCTCGCCGGCATTCCCATCGCCTACAAGGATCTCTACGCGACGAAGGGCATCCGCACCACCGCGGGGTCGGCGCTGCTCGCCGACTGGGTTCCCGACTTCGACTGTACGTGCGTGGCGCGCCTGCAGCAGGCCGGCATGGTCATGCTCGGCAAGGTGATCACCCACGAGTTCGCCTTCGGCATCCAGTTTCCGGGCCATCGCTTCCCGCCCGCCCGCAACCCGTGGAACCTCGATCACATCCCGGGTGGCTCGAGCAGCGGCTCAGGCGCGGCCCTGGCCGCCGGCCTCACGGTGGGCTCGCTCGGCTCGGACACCGGCGGGTCCATTCGGGGCCCGGCCGCCTTCTGTGGCATCGCGGGGCTCAAGCCGACCTACGGGCGGGTGAGCCGCGCCGGCGTGGTCACCCTGTCGTGGACGCTCGATCACACCGGCCCCATGGCGCGCTCCGCGGAGGACTGCGCCTTCATGCTGCAGGCGCTGGCCGGCCACGATCCGGCCGATCCCGCCTCCGCCCACGAGCCGGTGACGGACTACCTGGCGGGCCTCGAGGGCGGCGTCGAGGGCCTCAAGGTCGGCGTGGTGCGCGACTACTTCTTCGATGGCGTGGAGCCGGAGACGGTGGCCGCCTTCGAGCGCGCGCTCGGCGAGCTGGGGCGGCTCGGCGCGACGGTCCGCGACGTGACGATCCCGAGCATCCACGCCACGCCCGCCTTCATGGTGATCATGCTCACCGAGGCCTTCGCATATCACGAGCGCGACCTGCGCGAGCGCCCGGAGCTCTACGGGGAAGTGGTGCGGGAAAAGCTGATGGCGGGCGGCCTCTTCCGGGCCGATGAATACGTCCAGGCCCAGCGCCTGCGCGCTCAGCTCCGCGAGGACACGGCACGCGCGCTCGAGTCGGTGGATCTGCTCATTACCCCCACCGCGCTCGGCCCCGCGCCCGCCTTCGCGACGGTGCTCGATCCCGACTTCCCGTTCGCCAAGTCCAACATGGGCCCCTTCAACATGACCGGCCTGCCCACCCTGGCCGTGCCGACCGGGTTCTCCTCCTCCGGCCTGCCGCTGTCGCTGCAGATCTCGGGCCGGCCGTTCGACGAGGCCACCGTGCTGCGCGCTGGCCACGCCTATCAGCGGGCGACCGAGTGGCACCGGCGCCGGCCGCCGGTGCGCGCATGACCACCGTTGCCGGCCTCGACGATCTGAAGGCCCACGTCGGGCGGCGCGAGAGCGCCATCGACACCGTGACCGCCGCGCCCGCCAATCTGCTGCGGCTCACCTTCGGCCGCGACGAGCCCGAGTTCCAGCCGGGCGACGTGTTGCCCTCGGGCTGGCAGTGCCTCTACTTCCTGCCGCGCTTCACGCCGGACGCGCTCCGGCTCGACGGAAGCCCGCGCGACACGGGGGTGGTCCCCCCGATGCCGCTGCCGCGGCGCATGTTCGCGGGAGAGCGCTTCCGCTTCCACCGGTCGATCCGCATCGGCGACTCGGTGCGCCGCGAGACCGAGCTGACCGACATCTCGGTCAAGTCCGGCTCCACCGGCACCCTGGTCTTCGCCACCGTGGTGCAGCGCATCTTCACGCCCGAGGGCCTGGCCATCGAGGAAGAGCGGCGTACCGTCTTCCGCGAGGAGGTGAAGGCGGGCGAGCGCAACCAGGCGCCCCGCCGCGAGACCGCGCCGGGCGACGTCCCGTGGCGCCGGAGCATCACGCCCGACCCCGTACTGCTGTTCCGCTTCTCGGCGCTCACCTTCAACAGTCATCGCATCCACTACGACCGCCCCTGGGCCATGGAGCGGGAGGGATACCCCGCCCTGGTAGTCCACGGTCCGCTCACCTCCACGCTCCTGATCGACTTCGCGCGCGACCACACCAAGGGACGCGCGGTTGTCTCCTACGAGACTCAGGCCCGTGCCCCGCTCTTCGATACCGCCCCCTTCGAGCTCCGTGGCCGCCCGGCCGCCGACGGCCACGCCGCGGAACTCTGGGCCGTGACCCCGGAAGGCACGGTGGCCATGAGCGCCCGGGCGGAGCTCGCCTGACCACAGAAAGGACGACCGACGATGGCAGATGAGCACGCGGTAGAGCTCAGGATGGACCCCAGCTCCCTCTACCGGGAGGAGACCTTCACCGATCGTCGCGTCGGCGTCATCCGGGTGATGACGCCGGTCAAGACGGACGGCGCGATCGACCTCGGCCGCAAGATCCTCTACGTGGGCGAGGCCCAGCTCCTCTCGCCGGTGGGCGCCCTGCCGATCACCTTCGAGATCGACGCGACCTCGCTGGGCGACGCGGCCGAGAAATTCGCGGACGGGGCCAAAGTCGCGGTCGAGCGCGCGATCCGGGAGTTGCAGGAGCTGCGCCGCGAGCAATCCTCGAACATCGTCATCCCCGATCGCATGCCGCCCGACATCAGCGGGCGCGGCGGCCCGCGCGGTCCCGGCCGGATCCAGATCTGATCGCGGGCTCGCCATGAACCTGCTGCGTCCGGTTGATCGGTTCGTGACCGTCAACGGGCTACGCTTCCACGTGCTCGACTGGGGCGGGGAAGGGCGCACCCCGCTGCTCCTGCTCCACGGCTTCACCGGGCACGCGCACGCCTGGGACACCCTCAGCATCGCGCTCCAGCCGCACTTCCATGTCCACGCGCTCGACCAGCGGGGCCACGGCGACAGCGACCCGGCCACCGGGTACGGTCCGATCGCGGCCTTCGACGACCTGAGCGGCGTCGTGGACCAGCTCGGGCTCTCCCCGGTCGTCATGGTCGGGCTCTCCATGGGCGGCCGGAACGCGATGTACTTCACCGCCAAGCGACCGGAGGCGGTGCAGAAGCTCGTGATCCTCGACATCGGGCCCGAGATCAGCAAGCGCGCGGGCCAAGCGCCGGCCGGTCCGCCCGAGCCGGAATTCTGGGACAGCATCGAGCAGGCCGCGCAGCACCTCTTCCGCGGCAACCCCTATCCCGGCATCCACTACTACCGCTGGGTGGCCGCCCAGAGCCTGCGGCAACGGCCGGACGGGCGGATCGTCTGGGCCTGGCATCCGAGCGTGAAGACCCTGCGCTCCACGGTCGAGCTGGACTGGTGGGCGCTGCTGCGCACGATCCCGGTGCCCACCCTCGTGCTGCGCGGTGAGGAGAGCCCGATCCTCGATCGCGACGTGGCCGAGCGCATGGCCAAGGAATTGCCGAAGGGCGCCTTCGTCGAGATCCCGCGCGCGGTCCACACGCTGCACGAGGACAACCCGGACGCGGTGCTCGCCGCGCTCAAGCACTTCCTCGCCTTCTGACGGGAGCGCGGTCATGGCGGTCGTGAGACTCGAGGTGACGCGGCGCGAGCCGGTGCTGGGCGGCGCCCGGTTCGGCTCCACCGGCGCCTACGAGAAGGTCGAGGGCGTCCTCCATTTTGCGGTGGACCCGGCGCTTCCCGTGCACGCGCCGATCGCGGACCTGGGCCTCGCGCCCCGCGATGCCCGCGGGCGCGTCGAGTCGTCCGCCGACTTCTACCTGCTGCGCCCACTCGACGGCGGGAGCCGCCGGCTGCTCCTGGACGTCCCGAACCGCGGGCGGAAGATCGCGCTGGGCATGTTCAACAGCACGCCGCGCTCCAACGATCCGACGTCTCGGGAAGACTTCGGCAATCAATTCCTCATGCGCTCCGGCTACACGGTGGCCTGGATCGGCTGGCAGCCCGACGTGCCACGGCGGGACGGGATGATGGCGCTCACCGTCCCGAGGGTTGCCGGCATCTCCGAGCGGATGCGCTGCGAGTTCCGGCCGAACGCGCGCGCGGCCGTGCTGCCCCTGGCCGACCGCTATCACATCCCGCAGCCGGTGGCGCGACCGGACGACCGGGACGCCGAGCTGCTGGCGCGCGAGCACGCGGAGGCGCCCGCGGTGCCGGTGGCGCGCGCGGCGTGGCGCTTCCCGGACGCGCAGTCGGTTGCGCTCGACGGTGGGTTCGAGCCCGGCCGGATCTACGAGTGCTACTACCGCGCCGAGAACCCGCCGGTGGTCGGACTCGGCTTCACCGCCGTCCGCGACACCGCGGGCTTCCTGCGCTGGGGCGGTGTGGGGGAGGGGAATCCGTGCGCGGGGACGATCGACCGCTCGTACGTATTCGGCGTCTCGCAGAGCGGCCGCTTCCTCCGCCACCTGCTTTACCTGGGCCTCGACGAGGACGAGGCCGGACGCTTCGTCTGGGACGCGGTGATGCCGCACGTGGCGGGCGCCCGGCGCGGCGAGTTCAACTGCCGATTCGGTCAGCCGTCTCTCAACGCCCTGCACGCGGTCGGCGGCCTGTTCCCGTTCACCGACGGCGATCAGGACGACGCGCTCACCGGTCAGAGCGACGGGCTCCTCCGGCGGCTCGCCTCGCGCGCCACGCCGCCGCGCATCTTCACGATCAACACCGCCGCCGAGTACTGGCGGGGCGACGGCTCGCTCGTGCACACCGACGTGGCGGGCACCCGCGACGTGACCCCGCCGCCTCACGTCCGCCAGTACCTCTTCGCGGGCGCCCAGCACACGCCGGGCGCGCTCCCCCCGCCTCCCGCCGATCCCAACACCGGCGGCCGCGGCCGTCACACCTTCAGCGTGGTGGACTACTCGCCGCTCCTGCGGGCGGCGCTGGTCAACCTCGACCGGTGGGTGAGCGAGGGTGTCGAGCCACCGCCGAGCGCGGTGCCCCGCCTGGCCGACGCCACCGCGGTGCCCGCGGAGACGACGCAGAGTGTCTTCGCGGCGATTCCCGACGCGCGCTTCCCCGACCACCTCCCGCGACCCGTGCGTCTAGACTTCGGCCCCCAGGTGGAGCGTGGCATCGTCTCGGCGCTGCCGCCCAAGATCGGGGCGCCCTACGTCACGTTCGTCTCGGCGGTGGACGCCGACGGTAACGAGCGCGCGGGCCTCCGCCCGGTCGAGCTGCGGGTGCCGCTCGCCTCGTTCACCGGCTGGAACCTCCGCCATCCGGAGCAGGGGGCGCCGGGCGATCTGATGGCCATGATGGGCTCGACGCTGCCCTTCGCGCGCAGCGCCGCGGAGCGGGCGAAGACCGGCGACCCGCGCCTCTCCATCGAGGAGCGGTACGGAGGTCGCGACGACTACCTGGCACGTGTTCGCCGCGAAGCGCAGGCCATGGTCGCGGCGCGCCACCTGCTCGCCGAGGACGTGGACGCGGCGGTCGAGCGCGCCGGCGCGCTCTGGGACTTTCTCTGCCCGCGTTGAGCGGCCCGCCGACCGCGTGAGTGACCTGCCGCGCCCCGTGGCCGACCTGTGCGCGGCCCTCGGCGCGTCGCCCGGCATCGAGGCGGTGACGATCGGCGGCTCGCGCGCGGTCGGCACCGCCGATGACGCGAGCGACTGGGACGTCGGGCTCTACTATCGCGGCCCGGCCGATCTCGCGACGCTCGCCCGGTACGGGGAGGTGCATCCGCCCGGCTCGTGGGGCCGCATCATGAACGGCGGCGCCTGGCTCACCCTCGAAGGGCTCAAAGTCGACGTCATCCTGCGCGATGTAGACGTGGTGATGCACTGGCGGCAGGAAGCGCAGCGGGGGCGATACGAGGTGGACGCGCTTCTCGGCTACGTGGCGGGCGCCCCGACCTATGGCCTGGTCGCGGAGCTCGCCGTGAACCGAGTGGTGGTCGGTACGCTCCCCGCGGTCGGCGAGTATCCGCGCGCCCTCGCGGAGAACGGCGAGCGCCGCTGGCACGCGCACGCCGACTTCAGCCTGACCCACGCGCGGATGAGGGCGGAGCGCTCGGACGTCACCGGGGCCGTGGCCCAGGCCGCGAAGGCGGTCCTCGAGACCGCGCACGCGCTGGCGTGTCGGCGCCGGCAATGGGTGCTCAACGAGAAGAAGCTGGTCGAGCAGGTCGGGCTCGCCGGGCTGCACGAGTGGTTCGCGCGCGTCCCGCGACCGGCGGCTCCGCTGGTCGGCTGGGTGAGCGAGGTGCGCGCGGCGCTCGCGGCGCTCACGAGGTCAGGCTAGCTAGCGTTCTCCGCGCGGGCCGCCCTTGTCCGGGCCGCCCTTCTCGGGCCCGCCGCGCTCGCCACCACCGCGCGGCGGCTGCTCTCCGCGGCCCGGGCGCTCGGCCGGCGCGGTCTGACGCCCGCCCTTCGACTCGCCGCGAACCTCCTCTCGCCCGCGCCCCGCGGACGCCCCGCCCTGCGGCACCGGCGCGCTCTGCACGTGCGGCGCCGGCGGCGCGGGGGGAACGGCCGGGCGCGCCGTAGGGGCCTGGCGCGCGGCGGCGTCGGGCGGCGTGACCCGGGGCGATCCCTTGTCCACCCCGCCGCGGGCTCGCTCGCGCGGCCGGCCGTCATCCGGCGCCGCGCGACCGGCGCCAGAGGACCCGCGCGCGGGGCCGCCGGGCGCGGTGGCCGGCGACGGCGTCACCGCCGCGCGCGCGGGCGCGGGCACGATGCGCTGCTGGGGCTGCGGAGCGGCCGCCGGTGTCGCGGGCGCGGCGGGAAGGCCCTGCGCGCGTAGAGCCGGCGACGGATCCTGGGGCGTGCGCGTCGCGACGACCGCGCGCGAGCGCACCGCTTCCGGCGGCCGCGCGCCGGCCGCGCCGCCACCCGGCGTCAGGCTCGCGGCCACCGGCCGCACGTCGGGGGCGCCGCGCACCGGCGCAAGCTGGCGCGCCACGCTCTGATCGGTGAGCCGTGCCGGTCGCACCGAGCCCTGGCCGAACCGGTCGGCGGGCACCCCCACCACCGCGTTCGTCACGTTGACGTTGCGGTACACGGTGATGTTGGTGACGTTCACGGTGGTGGTCCGGCTGACGACGACGTTGTTCACCACGCGCGGGCCGCCCCAGCCGCCCCACCAGGGCACGCCCACGAACCGCGGGTGACCCCACCACCGGATGACGGGCTCGCCCCAACCGAGCGGCGCCCAGTAGAGCGGTCGACCGACCACGACGGGCCCGCCCAGGAACACGACGAGCGCCGGAGCGTAGACCGGCCGCACGATGACCGGCCCCGGCGCCCAGGCCCAGTAGGGGCCGACGAAGACCCAGCGCCCGTAGTGATACGGCGCCCAGCCCCACGGCGCGTCGTCGAGCCACGTCCATCCGAAGCGCGGATCCCAGATCCACCGGCCGGTGCTGTAGGGCACCCAGGCCGCCGGCACGCCCGCGGGCACCCACACGTTGCCGTAGGTCTCGACAGTCCGCCAGCTCCCGTGCTGATCGAGCGCCTCCGCACCGTAGACGCCGGACGAGACGTACTTCGCGCTCGCCGGCTGGGTGAGGTAGTCGCTGCGCTGATAGTTCCACCGATCCCACGCGCTGAGCGGCGCCGCCGTCGCCGTCTCCACCCGGGGCGCGTCGCCGCCCCCGATCATCACCTGCTGATTGCTGGCGATGGGCGCGGCGGTGCCGCCCGATGGGGTCATGGTCGCGATGCCGCCGCGGTGGGTCCTGAAGATGGTCGCGTCCGGCCCGACCTCCGCGTGGTAGTACCCGGAGCGGTCCATCGTGAACGCGGCACCGGGTGTGGCGAGCTCCACGGAGTGCCCGGTGGGCAGCTCGCGGAGATCCACCGCGGCGTAGCCGGAGGTGACCCGGAACTGGACGAAGTCGGGCTCCTGGTTGTCGAGGCCGAGCTGGGCCCCATAGGCGCCGCGCACGAAGGCGCGCGGGCCGATCTGGATCTCGACGTTGCCGGCCGGTCCCGCATAGAGGACGTCGCCCGGAGCCAGCGGCATGTTGAGCGTGGCGGGAGTCCAGTCCTGGGCCCCCGGGCGCCAGAGCGACACTTCCCCGTGGATGTAGCTGACGCGGGGCGGCGTCGCCTCGGCCGAATCCTCCGGGGCCGGCGCCTCGGCCGCCCCGGGCGCCGCCGGGGGCGTGGCCGGGGCGGGGGGCGCGGCGGTGCCTGCCCAGCCGGGCACGGCCCCGCTCACGACAATCACGAACGCCAGTAATCCGCAGAGATCCGTCGCAGGGTTCGCATCGTAACAATCATCGTATCAGATGGCGCCGCGAACCCAGGGGCGATATGCTGGAATGGCATGTAAATGATGTGGGCTCAACGCTCGTCAGAGTGAGGCAGCCATGAAAAAGACACTCGTGGTTTTGCTCCTGTTCGTTGGCGTTCTCGCGTTGACGGTCACGCCCGGCGATGCCGGTCACTTTCGTGGGGGCGTCTTCATCGGGGTCGGTCCCTACTGGGGGCCGTACCCGTACTGGTGGTATCCGCCGCCCTACTATGGCTACCCGTATCCGCCCACCGTCGTGGTCGAGCAGCCGCCCGTATACGTCGAGCAGCAGCCGGCGGCTCCGGCCGCTCCCGCGGCGCCCACTGCGCCCACTGGGTACTGGTACTACTGTCCCAGCGCCAAGGCCTACTACCCCAGCGCGCCGAGCTGTCCGGAAGAGTGGGTGAAGGTCCCGGAGCGGCCCAGGTGATGATGACCAGGTTCGTGATGCGCGGCGCGGCTCCGGCGATCGTCGGGCTGATGCTCGTCACCGGCTGCGCGACGGTTCCGAGTGGCCCGAGCGTCATGGTCCTGCCGGGCTCGGGCAAGAACTTCGAGCAGTTCCAGACGGACGACGCGGTCTGCCGCCAGTGGGCCTCTCAGCAGACGGGGACTACCGCGGAGAAGGCCGCCACGCAGAGCACGGTCGGGGGAGCCGCGATCGGGACGCTGGTAGGTGCTGCGGCAGGGGCCGCCCTCGGGGCGGCAGCCGGCAACCCGGCGGTCGGGGCCGCCGCCGGCGCGGGCGTCGGACTGCTCGGCGGGACCGCGATCGGAGCGGGCCGAGCCGAAGCCTATGGCGGCTCGGTGCAGCGCCGCTATGACCAGAGCTACATCCAGTGCATGTACGCCAAGGGCCACCAGGTTCCGGTCGCCCGCGGCTCGAGCGCGCAGCAGCCCGCATCTCCCGCACCGCCACCCCCGCCCCCGCCGCCTCCGCCGGCCGCGATCCCGCCGAGCACGCCACCGCCACCGCCCGGGCCGCCGCCACCCCCGCCGACCCGCTAGGCCCTCGTCTCCGGCTGTACGCGGCAAGCCTGGCCGCGGCGCGGGTGGCTCGCCATGAGCACCCTGGCCCGCTCCTTGCCCTGAGATCCAGCCAGGAGGGCACCATGATCCTGATGTGGTTCGAGCACCACCTGATCGTCCTCGGAATGCTCGCCGTGGTTTCGGGCCTCGGCCTGGGCGTGCTGCTCAGCCGGTCTCAGCGGAACGCGGGCAGCACGACCGTCTCGGGGCGGCGGCCGTCGCCGCCATCCGGCCCGGAGGGCAGCAATACGACCGGAACCGGGAGCGTGGAGCCCAGATACCAGGCGCGGAGCTGGTGACGGAGCCGCGGCCGCCCGGGCGCGGCCAGGCCGATCAGATCCGCGCCGAACACCTGCGCCTCGATGTGCAGCTCCGTGGAGAGCCGGCCGAAGCGCACGACGCGCTCGGCCGGGACCTCGCCCGCTCCGGGTGGAGTGCCGCCATCTGCTCCTCCGCGGCGGCCGCCAGTCGCGCCATCTCGCGATTCTCGTCGGCGATGATCCGGTCGTAGCGATCCACCCGAGCCGCCGGGATCGGGCGCACCGTGATTATCCGAAGGAGGCCGCGGCTTTTTCGCGCCAGCGCGGCTGCGCTGAGCGCGGCGCTCCGCAGATCGCCCGCCATCCGGGGCGTGATCACCATCAGAATTCGCTTCGCCATCGCCAGCTCCTCTTCGCGTCCACGCTCACCCACGGTGGACCACCACGAGCTCATAGTTGCGGGGGAGCCGGTTGATCACGGCGCCCGAGACGCTCCAGACCAGGAACTCGTAGCCGCCCGGTGCCGAGAGGTGCACGCGCCCGGGCCGCCAGGCGATCGCGGGCTCCACGCGCACTCCCAGGACCGACTCGCCGCCGAGCACGCGATTGGCGGTCGCGGTGATGTCGGCGCGCACGCCGTTGGCCCGATGGCGGGCCCGATCTCGAAGATTGCTCCACACGAGTTCGGCCACGATGGGACCGAGGCCGATCAGTACTCCCAGGACGTCGTTCACGTTGTCGCCTCCTTCGAGACGCACGCGGGTATCGCGCGCGCTCGCAAAAGAAAAGCGCCGTCGCGTCAGCTCAAGCGACGACGCGAAAGAGCTGCGCGCGGCCTCGGCGCTCACCGCGCGGGCAGGTCGGAGCAGCGGCGCCTCATTTTTTCTCACCTTGGCGAGGCGCCGCGGAATCGGCTAGCATCCTCCTGCCATGACCAGGGACGAGCTGAAGCGGCGGGTGTTCGCGGCGATCGACCGGCGCGCCGAGGAGATCATCGGCATCGGCGAGCGCATCCGGAAGCATCCGGAGATGGGCTTCAAGGAGGTCAAGACCGCGGGGCTCGTCCAGGAGACACTCGGCCGCCTCGGGCTGTCGCCCAAGACCGGGCTCGCGATGACGGGCGTCCGGGCGGAGGCGCGGGGGCGCGCGGGCGACGGCCCGACCTTCGCCGTGATCGGTGAGCTCGACGGCCTGCGCGTCACCGGCCACCCGGAGGCCGATCCGCTGACCGGCGTGGCCCACGCCTGCGGGCATAACGCGCAGGTCGCGGGCATGCTCGGGGCCGCGATGGGCCTCCTCGACGCGGGCGCCTTCGACCACCTGGCGGGCCGGGTCGTGTTCTTCGCGGTGCCCGCCGAGGAGGGCGGCGACATCGAGTGGCGGCAGGAGCAGATCCGGGCCGGGCGCCTCGAGTTCCCCTGCGGCAAGCAGGAGCTGATGCGGCTGGGCCACTTCGACGACGTGGATCTGGCCATGATGATCCACACCAACTGGCGCGTGGAGGATGGCAAGGCGGGCGTGCCCGCGTCCAACAACGGCCGGGTGGGCAAGACCGCGCGCTTCATCGGGCGCGCCTCGCACGCGGGCGGGGCGCCGCACCTGGGGGTGAACGCTCTCTACGCGGCTCAGCTGGCCCTGGCCGGCATCAACGCGGTGCGGGAGACGTTCCGCGACGAGGACTCGATCCGGGTGCATCCGATCCTCACCCACGGGGGCTCGCAGGTGAACGTGATCCCGGGAGAAGCCCGGCTCGAGATGTACGTGCGCGGCAAGACGGTCGAAGGGGTGGCCGACGCGAGCCGGAGAGTCGACCGCGCGCTGCGGGCGGGCGCCCTCGCGATGGGCGCGCGGGTGGAGATCGACACGCTGCCCGGACCGATGCCGCTCCTCTGCGACCGCGCGATGGCGCGACTCTTCGAGGCGACCGCGCGCGGGCTGGTCGGTGACCCACACTACCGAGACATCCCGCATCGCTCGGGCTCCACGGACATGGGCGACCTGAGCCAGGTGATGCCGGTGCTGCATCCTTATATGGGCGGCGCCCGCGGCCCGGGCCACTCCGCCGACTTCGCCATCGTGGACCGCGACCTCGGCTACGTGCAGCCGGCCAAGGCCCTCGCCGCGATGGCGGTCGACCTCCTCGCCGACGGCGCCGCGGGCGCCCGCGAGGTGATGGCGGGCCCGCGGTCCCCCATGACCCGGGAGGGCTATCTCGCCTTCCAGCGCGGCATCACCCGCCGCGAGCTCTACGAGGGAGGAGATGCGACATGAGCCTGTTCAAGATCATGAGCCACGTGAGCGTCACCGTCACCGATGTCGCCAAGGCGCGCGACTTCTATACCGGCGTGCTGGGGTTCGAGGAGATTCCGCGGCCCGCGTTCGACTTCCCGGGCATCTGGTACAGCCTGGGTGGCGACCTGCAGCTGCACCTCATCCTGAACGATCAGCTCGTGCGCGACGCCGCCGAGCGCGAGAAGATCGTGGCGCGGTATCCCCACTTCGCGCTCTGGACCGACGACGCCGATGCCACCGCGCGCCGGATCCAGGAGCGCGGGCTCGTGTGCCGGGACGTGATCTCGGGGCCGACCGGGCTGCGCCAGGTCTTCGTCAAGGACCCGGACGGCAACATGATCGAGTTCCTCGGGCCGAGCGCCTCCGCGGGCGAGCGCCGCATGGAGCCGGGCCCGGCTCGATGAAGTTCGGCGTCAACCTCATCAGCTTCGGTCCCGGCGCGAGTCCGGAGTCCCTCGCGCGCTGGGCCGCCTTCGCCGAGAACGTGGGCTACCACTTCATGATGCTGGGAGACCACGTGGCGATCACGCCGGACGTGCAGGGCCGCTATCCGGCCCCGTTCTACGATCCGTTCACCACGCTCGGTTGGCTGGCCGGAATCACCCGCCGGGTGGAGCTGGGCTTCACGGTGATCGTGCTGCCCTACCGCCATCCGCTCGAGACCGCCCGCATGGCGGCCAACCTGGACCGGTTGAGCGGCGGCCGCCTGATTTTCGGTATCGGGGTGGGCTGGGCTCGGCAGGAGTTCGAGGTGCTGGGCCTGCCCTTCGAGCGCCGCGGCGCCATGACCGACGACTACGTCGCGGCGATCAAGGTCGCCTGGACCCAGGACGTGGCCAGCTACCAGGGGCGCTTCGTCTCGTTCAAGGACGTCTACACCGCGCCGCGCCCGCTGCGGCACCCGCATCCACCCATCTGGGTGGGCGGCTCGAGCGAGGCCGCGCTCCGGCGCGCCACGCGCCACGGCGACGCCTGGCACCCGATCCGGAGCCGCATCGCCTACCTGCGCGACGAGGGGATGCCCAAGCTGCGCGCCATCGCCTCGAGCGAGGGCCGGCGTCTCCCCGCCCTCTGCCCCCGCATCCGCCTGCGTATCACCGAGCAGGCGATGCCCGAGGAGACGCGACTGGCCGGCGAAGGCACGCTCGACCAGGTCCGCCGGGATCTCGAAGCGCTCGAGAAGCTCGGGGCGCAGTACGTCTGCTTCGACACCTTCGCCGACGACATCGAGGGCTCGCGCAACCACGAGGCGGCGTGGCGCATGCTGGCGGGTCTGGCCGAGCGCGCGCTCGATCTCCCGCGTGAGAGCCTGCGCTAGACGGTTGGCATGGACGCGGTCGACTTCTGGCTGCTTCGCTACGAGACCCTTCACGGCTTCCTCGCCGACGACCTGGTCGCCGGACTGTCCGAGGCGCAGGTCCGTGGCCGGCCCGTCCCGCACGTGAACACGATCGCGTGGCTGCTCTGGCACGCGATGCGGATCGAGGACGTCTGCGTCAACCGCTTCGTGACCGACCGGCCGCAGGTGCTCGACGCCGGGTGGCTCGAGCGCATGGCCGTCCCCCGTCGCGACGTGGGCACCGGGATGAACGACGCCCAGGTCGATGACCTCTCCGCCCGCATCGACCTCGATGGACTCCGCGGCTACTGCCGTGCGGTCACGCGCGCGACCCTCGACGCGGTGCCCGCGTTGAGAGGCCTCGACCTCGCGGTGGTCGTGCCGGCCGAGCGCGTCAAGCAGGTTTGCGTGGCCGAGGGCGCGGTGGATCCCGGCGCGTCCTGGCTCACCGAGTTCTGGGCGGGCGGGCGGAGCCGGGCGTGGGTGCTGGCCCAGACCTCGCTGCTGCACGTCTACGGCCACTACTTCGAAGGGCTCGCGACCAAGGGACTCTGGGGAGCGCGGAGCCGCTAGATGCTCGGAGCGGGCTGCGGGCGGGGCCCGCGCTCGAAGCGGAACCAGAATCGCTAGACCCGCGCCATCACCTCTTCGGCGAAGAGGCGTAGCACCTGCTCCCGCTGGACAAAATCCTGCCCGGGCACCTGCGGCAACAGGATGATCCGCCCGATGCCCGCGACCCCCATGATCCCGCGCACCTGCTCGCGCACTTCGTCGGGACGGCCCGCGAAGGCCATCAGGTCCACGAAGCGATCGGTGACCAGCAGCCGATGCGTGGACGCGGCGCTGGCGTGCTCGTAGGCGTTGTAAGCGGCGCGTACCTGGTCGATGACCGCCTGGTCCTCGGGGCTCCACGCGATCGGGAAGGCGTGGCGGAGCGCGGAGGCCACGCGACCGCGCACGTGATCCCGCGCGAGCGCGCGGTCGACCGCGATGCACGTCGGGGCCCAGATCGCGATGTCCAGCTCGCCGGGCGAGCGCCCGCTCGCGCGCGCGCCCGCCGTCACGCAGGCGAGCGCGGCCTCCACCAGCCACGGGGCCACCCCCGAGTACATGATGGCGCCGTCGCCCAAGCGACCGGCGGCATCCAGCATGCGGGGGCCCGATCCGGCCAGGTACAGCGGGATGGCGGCGGGGCGCTCGAGCCAGGCCAGCCGCGCGTCCGTTCCGTTCTCGAGCCGGATCGAGTCGCCGGCGAGCAGCCTCCGCAGCGCCGTCGCCATGCCCTCGAGCGTGGCCACGCGCGCCACCTTCGCGACGGACAGGCCCATGGTCTCGGCCGCGCTACCGCCGGTGCCGATGCCGAGCACGAGGCGGCCCTCCGCCATCTCGTGCAGGGTGGCGATGGCGCTCGCGGTCACCGAGACGTGACGCGTGTGGGGGACGGTGATGCCGGGACCGAGCCGGATCCGTGACGTCTGCTGGGCGCAGGCGGCCAGGGTCACCCACAGCTCGCGACAGACGAGATGGGTGTCGGTGATCCACGCGGTGTCGTAGCCGAGCGACTCGGCCAGACGCACCTGGCGCGCGATGACGGGCAGGGGCTGACTCGCCAGGATGCCAATGTCGAACTTCATGACCCGCGGCCGAGAATCGGGCCAAAGCGTCGTCGCGTCAAGGAGTATCCTGGGGCCGACATGGGACTCGAGGCGCGGTGGTTCGACGTGGCGGTCATCGGCGGAGGCCCCGGCGGCTCCAGCACCGCCACCGCGCTGGCGCGGAGCGGGCGGAGCGTGCTCCTGCTCGAGCGTGACCGCTTCCCGCGCTTTCACATCGGCGAATCGCAGCTCCCCTGGATCAACGGGGTGCTGGAGGTCCTGGGAGCCCACGACGCGGTGGCCAAGGCCGGCTTCGTGGAGAAATGGGGCGCGAGCTTCTGGGAGATCGATGGCAGGCCCGGCGCGTACGTGGACTTCACGGCGGCGGTCGAGACGCCGGCGCCCCAGACTTTCCAGGTCCCGCGCGCGCGTTTCGACGAGCTGCTGCTGCGTCACGCGGAGCGCTCGGGGGTGGTCGTGCGCGAGGGGCACCGAGCGGTGGACGCGGCCTTCGACGGAGGCGGGGTCACGCTGCGCTACGCCGGCCCCGACGGCCTCGAGCAGACCGCGCGTGTGGCGGCGGTGGTGGACGCCTCCGGCCGCGCCGGCTTCCTGGCCCGCAAGATCGGCCGCTACGAGACCGACGCGATGCTCCAGCACGTCGCGGTGCACGCCCAGTACGAGGGCATCCCGCGGGCCGAGGGCCGCGCCGCGGGCGATATCCGCGTGCTCACGCGCCCGGACGTCGGCTGGATCTGGCTCATCCCGCTCTCGGAGACGGTCACGAGCGTGGGCGCGGTCGTGCCCCAGGGGCTGCACCGGCGGGAGTCGAAGGCCACCGCCGAGGAGAGTCTCGATCACTACCTGCGCAGCACCCCGGCCGCGCCGGACCTGCTGCGGGAAGCCCGCCGGGTGTCGCCGGCGCGCTTCGACGCCGACTACTCGTATCTCGCCACGAAGATGGCGGGCGATCGCTGGGTCGCGGTGGGGGACGCGGGCTCGTTCCTCGATCCGATCTTCTCCACCGGGGTGCTCCTGGCGATGCAAGGGGGCCTCGAGGCGGCGGAGGCCATCGAGGCGGGGCTCCGGGCGGGCGATCTCTCTGCGCACCGGTTCGCGCGCTACGAGCGGGTGGTACGGCGGCGCTATCACTACTTCCGCCGCTTCGTGGTCGGCTTCTACGATCCCTACTTCCGCCGGCTCTTGTTCCGGCGCTCACGGCGGCTCGGGATCTACGAGGCGGTGCTCTCCGCGCTCGCCGGCAACTGGCGCCCCTCGCTCGGCACGCGCCTGCGCATCCAGCTCTTCTTCACGATCGTCACCCTCAAGCGTTTCTTCCGCGTCGCCCCGCCCGAAGACGCGGTCTGGCGCCGCTAGGGATCAGGTGCGGGAGGTGGGAGCCGGCTCGCCGGTGACCGGGAAATAGCGCCGGGAGGCGTCCGACTGGTTCTCGTAGATGGAGCCCTGGTGCAGGGCGGGGGGCAGCGGGATGCGCACCGGCACCGGAACCACCCGCGGCTCGAGGGTAGGCGAGCCGGTGATGAGGCGCGCGTCATAGCTCGCGAGGTCGGGCACGCCCATGATCGGCCAGGCATCCGCGGCGCCGTACTCGTAGAGCAGCAGCGTGCGCGGCAGGCTCGAGACGTTCTGGGCGGAGCCGTGCACGAGTCGCACGTGGTGGAAGCTCATGGAGCCCGCCCGCCCGGTGAGGGGGACGGCGCGGGCGATCTCGTCGCGGATGGCGGCGGGATCGATGGCCCCGCAGAAATATCCGCCCGCGTGGTGGTCGAAGACGGGGCCGAGGTGGCTGCCCGGCACCACGAGCAACGGGCCGTTGTCGCTCGTGCAGTCGTCGAGCATCACTCCCACCGCGAGCAGATCGTCGTTGGTGTGCGGATAGAAGGCCCAGTCCTGATGCCACTCCACCGGCGAGCCGTAGCGCGGCGACTTGAGATTGATCTTGGAGCTGTGCAGGCGGATCGCCGCCCCGAGCAAGTCTTGAAGGATCGCCACGAGCCGCGGATGGCGCATCAGCTGCTGGAAGACCGGGAAGAAGCGATGGGGCGTCTTCACGCGGCGCACGCGCGGGTCGTTCGCCCGGTGCCCGGGCTCGAGATCGTACATCTCGGTGTGCCTGGTCACCGCGCGGGCGCCCTCGAGGATCCGCGCCATCTCCCGGGACACCGTCTCGAGGGTGGCGGCGTCGAGCACGTCGGGGACCACGAGATATCCCTGTTCACGATAGAAGGTGACGTCGGAAGCGGAGAGCATGCGGCAAGCGTAGCACGGAACACGGGACGCTTGACAGGGCGGCGCCGGTAACCGACATTCTTGGCGCGTCCGATCAAAGACGATCAAGGGGGACACGCCATGCTCGATCAGCGCATCAGCCGCCGCTCACTTCTCGCCGGGGCCGTCGGGACCTCCGCCCTGCTGGCTCTGCCCAAGCCGGCCGCGCCCGCCGTGAAGAAGGGTGCCAGCCTCCGTCTCTGGATCCTCAAGACCTACGTCGAGCCGACCAACAAGGCCATCGAGGCGAGCGCTCAGCGCTGGGCCCAGAAGAACGGCGCGACTGTGACCGTCGAGTATTTCACCTTCGAGGACATGCAGACGAAGTACGTGGCCGCCATCGAGAACAACAGCACGCCCGACGTCGGCCAGCTCGAGACGAGCGCCCCCGCGCGGTTCGCGGGCATGGGCCAGCTCATCGACCTCACCACCTTCGCCCGGCAGATCGAGGGGCAGGTGGGCAAGCCGCCCGCCAACGTGGCCCCGGTCACCATGGTGGGTGACAAGATCTACTCGATGCCGTGGTACGTCATGGGCGCGTTCTGGTACGTGTGGCGCGACGTCTTCGAGAAGGCCAAGGTGAAGATGCCGACCACCTTCGAGGAAGCCAAGCAGGCGGCCGCCGCGCTCAACCGGCCGAAGGACAACTTCTACGGGATGGGCCAGAGCTGGAACCGCACCGCGGACGGTTACGGCGTCATGCAGAGCCTGATGTACTCCTACGGGGTGAGCTGGGCCGGCCGGGACGGCAAGTACAGGTCGATCAAGACGCCCGCGATGCAAAACGTGATGAAGTGGGCGACCGACATCTACAAGGAAGGCATCCAGCCCGCCGACACGCTCACCTGGACCGGCTCCGGCAACAACGAGAACTTCATCGCCAAGAACATCGCCCAGACCTCCAACGGACCCAGCATCACCTTCGCGCTCGAGAACGCGCTGGCCAAGGCCACCGAGGCCAAGGACCGGAAGATGAAGGAGGAGGCGCTCGCCAATCACGTCGCCCTGCCGCACCCCGCCGGCCCGGACGGGCGGCGCATGTGGGCCATCGCGATGAGCTTCGGGATCTTCAAGAGCAGCAAGGACCCGGAGGCGGCGATGAGCCTGATCGCGCACCTGCTCTCGCCCGAGGAGACGGTGGCGGTGATGAAGGACTCCTACGGCCAGTTCGCTCCCGTATTGGACCGAGCGCGGGCCGCGTCGAAGGACTACTTCAACCGGAACGAGAACTACCGGACGTTTGGCCGGGCCGCGGAGTGGTTCGCGCCTACCGGCTGGCCCGGGCTCACCACCGCGGCCGCCGCCGAGGTGCAGGCGAGCAACGTGCTGACCGACGCGCCCGCCAAGGTCATCGTGGACAAGTGGTCGGTGGATCAGGCGATCGAATGGGAGGACAAGAAGATCAAGGAAATCTACGACACCCTGCGCGGGTGACGTGTCGCTCCCCCACGCCGCCGGCATCCCCGCGATGCGGCCGCGCGCCTCCGTCTGGAGGCGCGCCCGCATCCGGGAGGCGGGGACGGCCCTCCTCTTCCTGCTCCCCCTGTTCGTCCTCGTGGTCGCCCTGATCGTCTATCCGGTGTACCGGGCGGCCTGGCTCTCGCTCACCGACAAGCTCGTGGGCTATCCCGAGCGCTTCGTCGGCCTCCAGAACTACGCGTATCTGGCCCAGGACGACACCTTCCATGCGGTCATCCGGAACAGTGTCGTCTTCACGGTGGGCTCGGTAGGGCTGAAGGTGGTCACCGGCGTGCTCATGGCGCTCGTGCTCAACAACGTGGTCCGGGGCCGGAACTTCCTCCGCGGCCTCTTCCTCCTGCCGTGGATCACCTCCACCGTGATCATCGCGCTCACCTGGCGGTGGATGTTCGACGCCTTCCCCGGCCGCGGCTTCTTCAACAGCGTGCTGCTCGACCTGGGGCTCATGCGCCGCCCGATCGCCTTCATGGCCACGCCGGAAGGGGCCATGATGGCGGTGATCGTGGCCAACTGGTGGCGCGGCTTCCCGTTCTTCGGGGTCTCGTTCCTGGCCGGCCTGCAGTCCATCCCGCGCGAGCTCTATGAAGCCGCGTCGGTGGACGGCGCGTCCACCTGGCGCCGCTTCTGGCACATCACGCTGCCCGGGCTCAAGCACGTGATGATCGTCACCACCCTCCTGAGCTTCATCCTCACGATCAACGACTTCAACATCGTCTACGTGATGACCCGGGGCGGCCCCGGCACCGCCACCCAGATCTTCGCGACCTACTCCTACCAGGTGGCGTTCGGCCAGCTCCGCTGGGGCCGTGGGGTGACCATCTGCCTCTTCGTGGTCCCGATCCTCGTGATCGGCATCATCCTCATCAGCCGCTATCTGCTGCGCGACCGGAAATAGCCATGCGCCCGTCCCTCAAGGCCGCGACCGTCGCCGGCATGCTCCTGTTCCTCCTGATCATCCTGGTGCCGTTCTGGTGGATCGCCAGCATGTCGTTCAAGACCTACGAGCAGATCCAGTTCGCCACCAGCATCTACGTGCCGAACCCGTTCACCTGGGAGAACTACACCGGCCTGTGGACCGACACCCGCTTCCCGCTCTGGCTCCGCAACAGCCTCGTCACCGCGCTGGTGGTGACCGCCACCACCACCGTGGTCGCGAGCCTGGGCGGCTACGCGGTGGCACGGCTGCGCTTCCCCGGCCGCGAAGCGGTGGCCAGCCTCATCCTGATCCTCTACCTGATCCCGCCGGCCCTGCTCTTCATCCCGCTCTATCGGGTGCTGGCCGAGCTGGGCGCCACCAACCATCTCTCGTCGCTGTTCCTCTCCTACCCGACCTTCACGGTGCCGTTCTGCACCTGGCTGCTCATCGGGTTCTTCAAGGCGCTGCCCGACGAGCTGGAGGAGGCGGCCTTGATCGATGGGGCCGGTCGGGTCACCGCGTTCCTGCGGGTGCTGTTGCCGCTGGCCGCCCCGGGTCTGGTGGCGTCCGCCATCTTCGCCTTCACGCTCTCCTGGAACGAGTTCCTCTACGCTCTCGTTTTCATCCAGGACGAGCAGGCCATCACGGTGCCGGTGGGGCTCAACCTCCTCATCTACGGCGACGTCTTCCACTGGGGCCAGCTGATGGCCGCGTCCGTCATCACCACCATCCCGGTGGTCGCCCTCTACGTCTTCATTCACCGCTGGATGGTGGAGGGGCTGGTCGCGGGCTCGGTGAAGGGCTAGAATTCCGGGCGAGGAGGCGTCCATGGCGACCATCGCAAGCCCGTTGACGATCACCCCCGTCCATCCCGCCTTCGCCGCCGAGATCGGCGGCGTCGATCTCACCCGGCCGCTCGACGCCGCCACCTTCGAGCGCATCGCGGTGGCCTTCGACGACTACTCGGTGCTGGTCTTCCGCGGCCAGCCGCTCAGTGACGAGCAGCAGATGGCGTTCAGCGAGCGCTTCGGCCCCCTCGAGACCACCGTGCGCACCCTGGGTGGCGAGGACCGCCTGGGCGCCCACATCGCGGATCTCTCCAACACCGACGCGGACGGCAAGCTGATGGGCTGGGACGACCGGCGGATGCTCTATCAGTCCGGCAACCAGCTCTGGCACAGCGACAGCTCGTTCAAGCCGGTGCCCGCCCACTCCTCCGCGCTCTCCGCGCGCGTGGTGCCACCCGAGGGTGGCGAGACGGAGTTCGCGAGCATGCGGGTGGCCTACGAGTCGCTTCCGGACGAGCTACGCCGCGAGGTGGACGGGAAGATCGTGGTGCACAGTTTCGGCTTCTCCCGCAGCCTGATCGATCCCGGCATCGGCACCGAGATCGGCCGCGACTACCCGCCGGTGCGCCACGCGCTGGTTCGCGCCAACCCGCGCAACGGGCGCAAGGCGCTCTACATCGGCTCGCACGCCTGGTACATCGAAGGGCTCGGCCTCGACGAGGGCCGCATCCTGATCGCCAAGCTGCTCGAGCTGACGGTGCGGCCCGACCGTGTCTACCGGCACCGGTGGCAGGTCGGCGATCTCGTGATGTGGGACAACCGCTGCGCGCTCCACCGCGGCCGCCTCTGGGACAGCGCGCGCTACAAGCGCGTCATGCATCGCACCACGGTGGCGGGCGCCGGCGCCACCGCGGACCCCGCGTTTCTGCACGAGCTCGCGGCGCCCAGGGCCTGATCGCGGCCCCGGGGCGCCGCGGTCCGTCGGCCTCACGACCCCGCGTTGGCGCCCTCCTCCGAGACCGCGGGCTGCTGACCACCCTCCTCGGGCTCCATGCTCCGCATCCCGGGGCCCTGTATGCGAGGCCCGCGCTGCTGCCACCGCTGGGCCAGTAGCGCGCGCAGCTTCTCCCGCTGCTCGGGCGTCAGGACCTGGCGGCTCTGCTCGAGGCTGCGGATCCGGGCCACGCGCCCGTCCGCGCGCAGCTTCTCGATCTCGCGCACCTTGGCTTCGATCGTGGTCAGATCCCGTGGCTTGTTCGGGTCGGCCGCGTCCGGCATCATCAGCGTGCGCAGATCCAGCTCGGCCAGACGCCGCTCGGCCTGGCGCTTGATCGCGTCACGCCGCGCGTCGGTGCCGAGCTTGCGCAGGTTGTCCACCTGGGCCGGGGTCAGCGCCAGCTCCTGGCGGTGGCGCAGCGCGAGGCCGGCCAACGAGAAACGGTGCGCCTTCGCGCGCCGGTGCCAGCCGTGGTGGCCCTGCATCGGGCCGCCGCCCGGCCGCTGGCCCCACTGCGGCCGCGCCTCCGGCCCGGGGCTGGGCTGCGCCTGCGCCACCTGAGCGCCGTCGGGCGGCTCGGCGGCCGCGGGCAGGGCCATGCCCAGTACCAGCGCCAGTCCTCCCAGTGCATGTCGTGCCTTCATGGCGATCCTCCTTATAGAACGGGGCCTTCTCGCGGCCCGGGAGATTCGTGCCTCTGCCCCTATTGACGAACGACCGTCTCCGATCGTTGACACGGAGGGAGGAGATCAGGACGCCACGGCGGCGGCGACCTGGCGGGAGACCAGGCGGGCGTAGAGGCCCCGCCGGCGCAGCAGCTCCTCGTGGCGGCCCTGCTCGATGACGCGCCCCTCGTCCAGCACCACGATCTGGTCGGCGGCGCGGACGGTGGAGAGGCGATGAGCGATCACGATGGTGGTGCGCGCGCGGGCGAGGCTCACGAGCGCCTCCTGCACCACTTGCTCGTTGACGGCATCGAGATGGGAGGTGGCCTCATCGAGAATCAGAACGGGCGCGTCGCGCAGGAACGCGCGCGCGATGGCCACGCGCTGGCGCTGGCCGCCCGAGAGCTGCAGCCCGCGCTCGCCCACCGTCGTCGCGAGGCCCTCGGGCAGCGCGCGCACCAGCGGGGTGAGCGAGGCGCGCTCGATGGCCGCCTCGACCTCCGCGTCGCTCGCCTCCGGGCACGCGATGCGGATATTGTCCGCGAGCGTGTCGTTGAAGAGGTGCGTGTCCTGCGCGACCAGTGCGATATGACGGCGGAGATCCTCGAGCGCCCATTCACGGAGATCGTGGCCGCCGAGCGTGATGGCGCCCGACTGCGGGTCCCAGAAGCGGAGGAGGAGGCTCGCGATCGTGGTCTTGCCCGCCCCGGACGGGCCGACCAGCGCGACGGTGGCTCCCGCCGGCACCGTGAACGACACATGGGCCAGGGCCGGGCGCGCCCGGCCCGGATAGGTGAAGGTGAGATCGTGCAGGGCGATCGCCGCCGCCTCCCCGCGTCGCGGGCCCGGGAGGGCCACCCCTCCGCCGTCGGCGATGAGGACGGGCTCCGCGTGGACCGCGTGCACGCGGCGCGTGGCCGCGAGGGTGTCGGCGAGCTGCCGCCCGACCTGGGCGATCTCCCACACCGGCACGAAGGCGGACATGGCGAGCAGCGTGAGCAGCGGCAGCATCGCGGACTCGAGCCGTCCCGCCGCCACCAGCCATCCGCCCACGACGGTCACCGCGAGGCCGCCCAGCCCGGTGGCCACGTCCTGCATCGCGGACTGCCGCGCGAGGTCGGCCAGGAACGGCAGGCGGGCTTCCGCGTAGGCGCGGGCCCGCACGGCAAGCGCTTCGCCGCGCCGCGCTTCCTCCTGGAAGGCCACGATCTCGGCCAGACCCTGCACGGAGTCGACCGCGTGGGCGTTCAGCTCGCCCGAGGCTTCTCGGGCCCGCGCGCTGAGGCGGTCGATGCGCGCGCGCCCGAGCACCGGGTGGAGCCCCGCGTAGGCGAGGAAGGGCAGCACGGCCAGCGCCATCGGCCAGCCGAACGTGGCGAGCGTGGCCAGCACCACCGCGGGGACGAGCACCGCGACGAGACCGGGCGTGATGGTGTGGGCGAAGAAGTACTCGATCAGCTCGATGTCGTGGGTGGCCACTCCCAGGAGATCGCCCGTCCGTCTCGAGGAGAGATAGGCCGGCCCCAGCGCCACCAGCTTGCGGAAGAAGCGCATGCGCATGTCGGCGAGCAGGCGGTAGGCCATGTCGTGGGCCAGCCACGACTCGATCCAGTGCAGCACGCCCGCGGCCGGCGCCACGATCAAGAGAGCCACGATCAGGGCACGGGTGGACTCACCGCGGCTCACCGCGCGGACGACCAGGGCGCTGAGCAGTCCCACGCCGATCAGGGCGGCGACGCGGGCCACTCCCAGCACGAAGGTGAGGCCGAGGCGCGCGTGATAGCCCGCCGCGAGGCGGAAGAGAATGCGGGCGACCTTCGCCCAGCCGGGGCCGGTCGCGCGCAGCACCGCCGCCGGCTCCTCGGTCGAGACGTCCGGGGGCAAGGCGTCGCCCGGCGCGCGCGCGCCGTTGTCCGTCGCGGCGCCGTCGCCGTCGTGGAGCACCCCGTCCTCGCCGCCCCCGGCCTGGCCGGCCATCAGCCGCCGGTAGACGCCGTCGCCCGCCATCAGCGCCGCGTGGGTGCCGCTCTCCGCCACGCGCCCCTCGTCGAGCACGAGGATGCGGTCGGCGCCGATGATGCTCGAAAGCCGGTGGGCGAAGATCAGCGTGGTGCGGCCGCGCATCAGCCGGTCGAGGGCGTCCTGGATCGCGGCCTCGCTCTCCGCGTCCACCGAGGACAGCGCCTCGTCGAGGATGAGGATCGGGGCGTCGCGCAGCAGCGCGCGAGCGATCGCGATGCGCTGGCGCTGGCCCCCGGAGAGACGGACGCCGCGCTCCCCCACCACGGTCCGGTAGCCCTGCGGCAGCGCGGCGATCGCCTCGTGGATGTTGGCGGTCCGCGCGGCCGCCTCCAGCTCGGCCTGGCTCGCGTCGGGCCGGCCCATGCGCAGGTTCTCCTCGACGGTGCCGTGGAAGAGATAGGTGTCCTGGCTGACCACTGCGATCGAGCGTCGCAGGTCGTGGAGCGACAGCTCGCGCAGGTCCCGCCCGGCGATGGTAGCGCGCCCCGCGGTCGGATCCGCGAAGCGGAGCAGGAGCCGCGAGATCGTGGACTTGCCTGCCCCGCTCGCGCCCACGATGCCCACGCGCTCGCCCGCGGCCACGCTGAGCGATAGGTGCTCCAGGGCCGCGCGGCGCCCGCCCGGATAGCTGAAGGTCACGCGCTCGAAGGCGATGGAGGGCTCGAGCTTTTGGTCTCGGCTCTCGGCCTGGTCGGACACGGAGGGCTTGAGGGCGAGCAGGTCGAGGATGCCCTGGGCCGCGGAGAGGCCGAGCATGCCCTGGTGGAGCACCACGCGCAGCTCGCGGAGGGGCCGGAAGATCTCGACGCCCAGCATCAACACCACGACCAGCGCGGTCAGCTCCATCGCGCCGCTCTGCACGCGGTACGATCCCAGCGCGAGCGCGGCCGCGGCGCCCACCGCGATGCACACGTCGCTGATGCCGCGCGCCAGCGTGTTGGTGCCGAGCAGCCACATGGTGGCCCGGAAGAGCGAGTGGCCGCGCTCCTCGAGGAGGCGGCCGCGCGACTGGCTCTGGCCGAAGGCGGCCAGCGTGCGGAGCCCTTGGATGGCGTCGAGGAACTCGGCGCCGTAGGCCTTGTAGGCCTTCGACCGCTCGAGGCTGTGGCGGCTGTCCCAGCGATGCCAGAGCGTGGGTAGGAGGAAGGTCGCCACCGCGGCCAGCAGGAGGACGGAGGCGAGCGGCCCGTCGATGGCGGCCACCACCGCGAAGATCAGCAGCGGGGTGAGCGCGCAGACGAAGAGCTGGGGCAGATACTGGCCGAAGTAGACCTCGAGCTGCTGCACGCCTTCGACGACCGAGAGAATGACGTCGCCGGTGCGCGTCTGCGTAAAGTGCGCGGGGCCGAGCGCGGTGATCTGCTCGTAGATCCGCCCGCGCAGGCGGCCCTGCACGCGCGCCGCGGTGTGGTGGGCCACCATGGTGCGGCCGTACTCGGTGAGCCCCCGGAAGGCGATGAGGGCCGCCACCCCGGCCACCGGCCAGGCCAGGCGCGCGAGCGAGTCACCCGCCAGCACACGGCCCAGCACCCAGCCGAGCAGCGCCAGACGCGCGGTGCCGGCCAGCACCGCCAGGAGGCCCGCCAGCGTGGCGCCCGCGATACGCAGGCGTACGCCCTCGGTGAAGGCCCACAGCCGGCGGTTCAGGTACACGGCGCAGGATACCGCATCTGTGAGCGCTCAGGCACGCGGGCGGGACCCCCTCACCCTGCCCTCTCCCCAGAGGGGAGAGAGAAACGCGGAAGACGTCCCATCAGACCCGCCCGGCCACCGCGCGCACCTTGCGCGGCGCGGCGAGCCAGATCGCCGCCGCCGAGACGACGCTGCACCCGATCGCGATCCAGAAGGCGAGGGTGTAGCTGCCGGTGTGATCGTGGAGCGCGCCGGTCAGCCATGGGCCCACTGCCCCGCCCGCGATGGAGGACAGCATCAGCGTGCCGAAGATGGAGCCGTAGTGCCGGCCCTGGAAGATCTCGGCAGGGATGGCGCCCACCACCGACGTCAGCCCGTAGCCGAGCATGCCCTGCGCGATCACCATCACGTACAGCAGCGGCGCGGTGGGCGCGCCGGCCAGCAGGAGTAGGGTCGCATAGCAGATCGCGAAGCCGAGGCTGCCCACCGTCCACACCCACTCACGGCCGATGCGGTCCGAGAGGTGACCGAGCCCGATCTGTCCGGGGATGCCGGCTAGGCTCACGAGGCCGAGGGCCCACGCCGCGTCGGTGGGGCTGAAGCCGATCTCGATCAGGTAGCGCGTCTGGTGCACCTGCACCGCGTACCAGGCGAAGAGCCCGGTGAAGTAGCCGATCGCGACCCACCAGAAGCGGGCGGTGCGGGCGGCGCGCGCAAGCGTCCAGTCCACCGCGGCCCACGCGGCGTCCACCACGTTGGACGGGCGGGCCGCCGCGACGCCGGCGGCGGCGCGGTCGCCGTCGGGCTCGAGGCCCATGTCCTCGGGCCTCCGGCGCAGCAGCAGATTGAGAGGGATCAGCAGGAGCAGCACGAGGAGCCCCATCGCCCAGCACGCGCTGCGCCAGCCCGAGCGGCTGATGAGCGCCTGCACCCAGGGCAGCAGGATCACGGAGCCCACGCCGACACCGGAGAAGGCGAGGCTCATGGCCAGGCCGCGGCGGCGCACGAACCAGTTGGGCAGGAAGAGTGACTGGCCGGTGTAGCCGAGGCATACGCTGCCGCCGCCCACCATCACCCCGAGCGTGGCGTAGAGATGCCACGGCCGGCTCACCCGCGTGGCCAGGAGCAGACCGACTCCGATGAGGAGCACCCCCAGCTCCATCACGACCCGCGGGCCGCGGCGATCCATGAGGCGGCCCAGTGACGGGCTCAGCGCCGCGGAGACGAGGAAGCCGAAGGAGAACGCGCCCGCGGTGACGCCGCGCTCCCAGCCGAACTCGTCGAGGATCGGCGGGAAGAGGAGCGAGAAGGCGGTGCGGGCGTTGACGCCCACGCCCATGGAGACGAACACGACGGCCACGATGATCCAGCCGTAGAAGAGGGGCCGGCGCACGAGGCGGAATTGTACCCCGTTTGACTCCGCGGTGGGGATTTGCCACGATGTGCCGGCCAGCGGGCGAGGACGCTCACTCACCGGGGAGGAACCGACCATGACGCCGAACACGGTCCTGGACATCACCCAGCAGGACAACATCACCGCGCGCACCGGGGACAAGCTCAAGGGCCGCGTGGCCTTCGTCACCGGCGGCACCCGGGGGATCGGGGCCGCCATCTGCCGAAGCCTGGCCAGCCAGGGCGCCGTCCTCGCCGCCGGCTACGCCGGCAACGACGACGCAGCGAAGAAATTCCGCGACGGCTTCGCGTCGACCTATGGCACCGAGGTCAGCATCCACAAGGGCAACGTGGGCGACGCCAACGACTGCCGGCGCACCATCGACGAGGTGATCGCGGCCCACGGGCGTCTCGACATCCTCGTCAACAACGCGGGCATCACCATCGACAAGACGGTGCTGAAGCTCTCGGACGAGGACTGGTTCAAGGTCCTGAACGTCAATCTCTCCGGCGCCTTCTTCCTGTCCCAGGCCGCGCTGCGGCACATGGCGGAGCGGGGGAGCGGGCGCATCGTGAACGTCTCGAGCGTGATCGGCGAGATGGGCAATATCGGACAGGCCAACTACGCGGCGTCCAAGTCGGGCCTCTTCGGCCTCACCAAGACGCTGGCCCGCGAGGCCGCGTTCCTGCTCGCGAAGGCCGGACGGCTCACCGATCCGGACGGGGTCGGGCTCACCGTCAACACGGTGACCCCCGGGTTCATCGCCACCGAGATGCTCGAGCACATCCCGGCCAAGGTGCTGGAGAAGATCGTCGGCCAGATCCCGCTCGGCCGGCTCGGCAAGCCCGAAGAGGTCGCGCGCGTCGTGCACTTCCTGGCCGCGGACGCGTCCGGCTACATCACCGGCCAGGTCTGGGGCGTCAACGGCGGCCTGGACATGTAGCGAACACTCTCTGACAGGAGATACCCATCATGTGCGTGGACGACGATTCCTTTCCTCCGATTCGACCGATCGCGGGCGGCGCGGCCGGCTCGCGTGACCTGCACTTGACCTCGAGCGACGGCACCCGCGTCATGGCCCACGCGGCTCGCGCGGCCAAGCCCACCGGGGCGGGCATGGTGGTGATCCCGGACGTGCGGGGCCTGCACCCGTACTACAAGGAGCTGGCCGACCGCTTCGCCGAGATCGGGGTGGACGCGGTGGCGATCGACTTCTTCGCGCGCACCGCGCCCTCCGCGGACCGCAGCGAGGCCTTCGACTTCATGTCGCAGGTGCCGCTGACCAAGCCCGACACGCTGCAGGCCGATATCGCGGCCGCCGCCGCGTATCTCCGCACCGCCGACGGCGGACAGGTGAAGTCGCTCTATTCGGTGGGTTTCTGCTTCGGCGGCGCGCTCTCCTATCTACAGGCGGCGAGCGGGCTCGGCTACGCGGGCGTGATCGGCTTCTACGGCTGGCCGTCCGGGCTCAAACGCTGGCCGGACCGGCCCAAGCCCGTCGATGCCGTCCCGCGCTACAAGTGCGCGGTGCAGTCGATCTTCGGCGGCGCCGACGAGGGCATTCCGCCGGCCGACGTGGAGGCTTTCGACGCGGCGTGCCGCAAGGCGGGAATCAAGCACGACCTCAAGGTCTACCCGGGGGCGCCGCACAGCTTCTTCGACCGGAAGTACACCGAGTTCGCGGAGGCGTCGGCCGACGCGTGGAAGCGCGTGCAGGCCTTCGTCACCTCAAAGTAGGGATCACCTCGCGGGTGAGGATGTCGAGCGTCCGTCGCATCTGATCGAGGGACAGGAGGCCGCTGGGGTTCAACTCGGCGACGATGCCGCTGAGCCCCAGGTCCTCCGCGATCTCGCCCAGGCGGTCCTTGAGCGATGCCGCGGTGCCGAACGCGACGCGGGTCTTCAAGATCTCGTCGTACGGCATCGCGGCGATCCGTTCCGCCATCGCGTGCCGCCGGTCCAGCGGTCCGGTGTCGCCCCGGCCGAGGCCGGACCGGACCAGCTCGACGTGGCGCTGGAAGAAATAGGTCATGGCCTCCCGGGGCTCCTCGCGCGCGCCCGCCTCGGTCGGGGCCGCGTACACCGGGATGCGCAGGTAGATGTCCGCCTCGCCCGGGTGCCCCGCCTCCCGCCAGGCCTCGCGGTACGCGCGCAGGTGGACCCGCTGCGCCGGGATGTCCAGATCGCGCAGGCCGATGAAGAGCGGCAGGCCCAGGCGCGCGACCTGCGGGAAGGTCTCCGGGGAGTTGGCGGCCATGCGAAGCGGCGGGTGCGGCACCTGATAGGGCGTCGGTGACACCGTGACCTTGGGAAAGCGGTAGAACTGGCCCTCGTAGCTGAAGGGCTGGCCCTTCCAGGCCAGGCGGATGATCTCGAGCGACTCGAGGAAGCGGGCCTGGCTCTCCCCGTAGGGCACGCCGAGGAGATCGTAGGTGCGAGCCGAGCCGCTCCGGCCGATGCCGAAATCGAGGCGGCCCTCGCTGAGCTGATCCACCGTGGCCGCCTCCTCGGCGATGCGCAGCGGGTTGCCGAGCGGCAGCACCTGCACCGCGATCCCGACGCGGAGGCGCCGCGTCCGGGCCGCGATGAAGCTCGCCAGCGCGAGCGGGGCGGACTGGATCGAGCGCCCGCCGTTGAAGTGGATCTCGCCGAGCCAGACGCCGTCGAGGCCGCCGGCCTCGCCCGTGTCCGCCAGCTCGAGGGTCTCCCGCAGCGTGGCGCCTTCGCTCACGCCGCGGCGCCGCTCCTCGAGGAAGATCCCAAAGTGCATGGGCCCGGTCCCTCCGCCCGCGCATCTTGCGCCGGAGGGCCTCCCTCGTCAAGTGACCCCCGTCTCGACGCGGGCGAGCCACGCCTCCGCCTCGCGCGGCGCGGGCAGGCGGATCACGTCGAGGTGGGCGTGGGCCGGCTCGGCGAAGAGGACGGGCAGCTCGCGCCGATAGCTCCAGTAGGTCTTGAGCAGCCAGTGGAACAGCGACTTCTCCGACCAGAGCTGGCAGTGCTCCCAGAGGTACTCGCGATTGCCGCTCCAGAGGACTTCGCGGGTGATGGTCCGACGGACGGTCCTGGCCGTGAGGCGACCGAGGACGAGGGGGAAGGAATAGTCGAGCCAGACGATGGCCTGGGCGCGCGGCCACAGGAGGTCGCGGACCCGACCGTAGTTGCCGGCCACGACCCACGCCGTCCCGGCGGTCGCGCCGTCCACGCGGGCGCGGAACACGTCCGGTGCCGCCTGCTTCCAGCCGGCCTCCCAGAACAGCGCGTCCAGCTCGACGTAGTCGGTGCCGAGCCGCGCGGCCAGCCGCTGGGCGAGGGTGGACTTGCCGCATCCAGTCGCGCCGATCACCACGAAACGGCGGTGGCCGCGCTCAGGCGAGGCCAGGGATGAGCTCCCGCCCCGCGCGGAACTCGATGGTGGAGCCGGCGAGGTCGTCACCCAGCGGCTCGAAGCGGCCGCCCAGGTGCGCGGCCAGGAAGGCCTCGGCCACCGCGGTGAACGAGCGGCGGTTCTCCGGCCGCCGGAAGCCGTGTCCCTCGTCCGGGTAGTAGACGTAGGTCACCGGGATGGAGCGCTGACGCATGGCGGCCACGATCTGGTCGGACTCCGTGGGCTTCACGCGCACGTCGTTGGCGCCCTGGGCGATCAGCAGCGGGCGCACGATGCGGTCTACGCGGTTGAGCGGTGAGCGCTCCTCGAGGAAGCGCCGGCCGGCCGCGGTCGTGTAGTCCCCCAGCCGCTTCTTCCAGAGTGACTGGAATGGCTTCCAGTAGGGTGGCACCGTGTTCATCATCGTGACGAGGTTCGAGATGCCGAACAGATCCACCGCGCAGGCGAACTTCTCCGGCGTGAAGGTCAGGCCGACGAGCGCCGCGTAACCGCCGTAGCTCCCTCCGTAGATGGCCACGCGGCGAGGATCGGCGATACCGCGCGCCACCGCCCAGTCCACCCCGTCGATCAGATCGTCGTGCATGCGGCCGCCCCATTCGAGATTGGCGGCGTTCACGAAGGTCTTGCCAAAGCCGGTCGAGCCACGGAAGTTCACGCTCAGCACCGCGTAGCCCCGGTTGGCGAGCCACTGATGGGTGGAGGAGAGCGCCCAGCTATCGCGCCCCCATGGGCCGCCGTGCACCAGGAGCACCATGGGGCCCGGGTCGCCGCGCGCCGAATCACGCGGACGCGAGAGATACGAGCGAAGCGCGAGCCCGTCCCGGGCCCGGATCATCACCGGCTCCATCGGCACGAGCGGCGCCTTCTCGAGCCCACGCCGCGCCGGGAAGAGGGCCCGCGTCGCCCGGGCCGGCCGGTCATAGTGGAAGTACTGCCCGGCGCGGGTGTCGTGCTCGTAGTAGACGAGCCAGCTCCGCGTATCGTCTGAGATCGAGATGATCGTGAGATCGCCGGCCGAAGCTTTCGCGAGCGCGGCGAGGTCGGCGGCGTAGCGTGGGTCGACGGCGTGCCAGCGCTTGCGGGCCGGCGTCGCGGCGGCGGCCAGCGGGCGGTGGCTCCGCGGTTCGAGCGCCACTTCGGTCAGGTCGGCCTGCGGGTCCTCGGCCAGCACCCGGGTGGCCCCGGTGGCCAGGCTCTGGGCGACGAGGGCCGCGCGGTCGCGCCCACGCGAGTCGAGCCAGTAGAGCTCTGTCCCGTCGTCGCTCACCTCGACGGGGCGGGTGGTCAGCTCGTCCCCCATGTCGACGCGCAGGAACGGCTCCCAGCCGCCGGACGCTGCGCGCTGCAGGTATTCGACGCCGCCGTCGTCGGCGCGCCGGCCCGCGAAGCGGACGCGGAAACGGGAATCGGTGAAGAGGAACGCGAAGCGGTCGTTCGCCTGGAGCAGCGTGGCCGCGCCGGTGACCGTGTCGACCCGGAAGATCTCGAAGTAGCGCGGATCGCGCTGGTTGTGGCCGAGCAGGAGCTCGTCCGGGAAGCGGTAGGAGATCTCCTGGACGTGCGAGCGCACGCCGGGCCCAGGCGTGAGGGCCAGGACCTCCCCCGTGTCCACGTCCACGCGGTGGGCCTGCCAGTTCTCGTCGCCGCCCTGCTCGCGGAAGAACACCACGTGGCGGTTGTTGGGCAGCCAGTGAAGCGACGGCCCCAGACTGCGGTCGGTCACCCACGTCAGCGGCCGCGCCCGGCTCATGTCGCGGATCGGCGCCACCCACACGTTCAGTACGCCGTTGGCCGGGGCCAGGAAGGCGAGCCGGCTCCCGTCCGGACTGAGCACGACGGTGGAGCGGTCTGGATCGGCGAAGAGGAGCCGCCGCGGGATCAGCGGCACGGCGCGGTCCATGGCGGCCGCGGCGGGCGCGACACGGCGCAGGGCCGTGCCGACGCCAGCCGCCGCGGCCAGCAGGAGCTGCCGACGCGTCAAGGCATCGCTTCGCATCACGGAGGGGCGCGCGCCGCCCGCTAGATCTCCGAGTAGCCGCTGCCGCGGGTGTCGACGCCGCGGCCTCGCGCATCCGCGATCCAGCCGAACTCGCGGAGGATCTGCTGGCTGTAGGTCACGCGGCCGGTCACGCGGTCGAGGGGCTCGGTGGCGAGGAGGAGCGCGGCCCGCGCCATCAGGGCGGGCGGCTCGCCGCGCGGGTCGTCGAGGCCGCTCACGAGCCGGTGGTGCACGGTGCCCGGCGTGGGCACGACCTGGGAGGGCGCGACGGACGTCACCGAGATGCCGTACGGATAGACCTCGGACGCCAGGCCCTGGGTGAAGCGTTCGAGCGCCGCCTTCTCGGATCCGTAGCAGGTGCCGCCGCGGGCGCCCTCCGCCGGGTCCGGGTAGGGCCCGCGTCCGGGGCCGATGGCGGAGCCGGAGGAGATGTTGACGATGGCGCCGCTCCGGCGCGGGATCATGTCGGCGAGGACGAGCTGGCTCAGGATGAACGGGGCCTGGAAGTTCACGGCCCACGAGCGCAGCCACTTGCCCACCGGATAGTCCTTGACCGGGACGTAGTAGGTGAGCGCCGCGTTGTTGATCAGCACGTCGACCGGACCGTAGCGCTCGCGCGTCCGCTGGATCAGCCGCTCGCACTCGGCAGGCTCGGCGATGTTGGCCGCGACGGCGTGCGCCTCGCCGCCGGCCTCCCGGATCGCACCGACGGTGGTCGCGAGCGAGCCCGCGAAGGGGTGCTGGCCCTCCTCGAGCGTACGCGCCGCGCACACGACGCGGCCACCTTCCGCTGCAAAGACCCGGGCCACGTCGGCCCCGATGCCGCGGCTGGCACCCGTAACCACCACGACCTTACCGTCCAGTCGGCCCATGACCCCCCCGGGCCGCTATTCTCCACGGCGGCCGCACCGGGTCAACCGGTCAGGCCGTCCGACGAGCGGGCGGTCGGCCGAGGCGGCGGGGGCGGGAGCTAGGAGGTGACGGCCGGGACGGCGACCCGCAGCCGCTCGCCCGGGAAGATGCGATCCGGCCGGTCGAGGGCGTTCCAGCGCGCGACCTGGGTCGCCGAGACACCGTACTGCCGGGCGATGCGCCACACCGTATCGCCCGCCTTCACGATGTGGACGCTGGAGAGTGGGGCGGGAGCGATATTGCGAGGGGCAGCGTCGAGCTCCAGCGCCAGCTGCACGGGCCGGGCGGTGCCGAGCGGGACCTTCAGCTCGTAGGTGGCATCGGGCGGCGTCTGCTTCAGTCGCAGCTCGGGGTTGAGCCCTTCCAGATCGCGCAGCGGGACGCCGGAGAGGCCGGCGAGGCGCGCGAGCCGGCTGCCCTTTGGTACCGTGACCTGCTCATAGCGGAGCGGCTCCTCCGGGATGACCGTGAACCCGTAACGCTCGGGCTCGCGGCTGATCAGCGTGGCCGCGTGGATAGCCGGCACGAAGTTCTTGGTCTCCTCGAGGAGGATCGGGCTCCGGTGCAGCCGCCAGAAGTCACGCGATCCGGTGCGCTGGATCGCCTGCTGGACCCGGACCTCGCCCGCGTTGTAGGCGGCCTGGGCCAGATCCCACGAACCGAAGACGGTGTACAGGTCGCGCAGGTAGTTGGCCGCCGCGACCGTGGATTTCTCGGGGTCGAGGCGCTCGTCCAGCCAGCGGTCGACGCGGAGACCATAGAGCCGGGCCGTCGGCGCCATGAACTGCCAGAGGCCCTTGGCCCCGGCGTGCGAGACCGCGACCGGGTTGAAGCCGCTCTCGATCATGGCCGTGAAGACCAGCTCCTCGGGCAGCCCCTTCTGCTGGAACACGTCGAGAATCATCGGCAGGTAGCGCCCCGAGCGAGCCAGCCAGCTCTCGACCACCGCGCGGCGGTAGCCGGTCTGGAAGCGGTCGAGGAAGAAGCGCACGTGCTCGTTCAGGTGCACCCGATACGCCGCGGTGGGCTTCGGAGAGACCGCGGGCCGCTCCGGCTCAATGACCGGGGTGAAGCTGGCGGGTCGAGCGAGCGGCTCGGCCGGCTGCCCGAACACCTCGTTCCAGGAGGCTTCGGCCATGGGCCACGCTGCGGGAGTCGGGACACTCCGCTCCGTGTCGGTGGGGTCCGCAGCCATGGCGACGGGGAGAGGGTCCCCCTCGGCCCGGGCAGCCCCGGTGAGGGCCAGGCATCCGGTCAGAACGACTGCACTACCAGCCAGAAACAAGCGTATTGACGTAGCCATGGGCCGGCAGAAGAGCAAGCGCCATTCCAACCATAACTATTTATAAAGAATGGTGTTTTCTGGTTGACAGGAGGCCGAAAATCCCTCAAAGGGTACCTGGCAGCCCACCATGGGAGATTTGCGTCCTGCGAACTCTTTGCATAGATGGGAGGCCCGACGGCCCCCCTTGACGCCGCTCCTCCTCCGGCCCATGCTGGGCACCCATGGCCTCGGCGAGCGCGTCCGGTAGCCCGTTCGATGGGTACGCGCGCCGCTCAACCCCGGCCCCAGATCCCGAGCTGACCCCGGTCGGCCCCGGCACGCCGGGTGGTGAATACCTGCGGCGCTTCTGGCAACCGGTGGCGTTCGCCCGCGATCTGGAGGGGCCGCCCCGCCGCGTGCGCATCCTAGGGGAGGATCTGGTGGTCTTCCGCGACGGCGGCGGGCGCACGGGCGTGTTGCACCTGCACTGCGCGCACCGGGGCACCTCGCTCGAGTTCGGCATCCCGCTCGAACGCGGACTACGCTGCTGCTATCACGGTTGGGTGTACGACGTGGACGGGCGCTGTCTCGAGACGCCGGGTGAGCCGGTGGGCAGCCGGCTCTGCGAGCGCGTCTGGCAGGGCGCCTATCTCACGCACGAGTTCTGCGGGCTCGTCTTCGCGTATCTCGGCCCGCCCGAGCGGGCACCTGCCTTCCCGCTCTACGACAGCTTCGAGGTGCCGGGGCACACCCTGATGCCCGCGGCCGAGTTCACGCTGCCGTGCCACTGGCTCCAGGTGAAGGACAACAGCATGGACCCGGCGCACACCGCGTTCCTGCACGCCCTGTCAAGCGGGTATCAGTTCACGGAAGCCTTCGGCGTCGTGCCCGAGCTCGACTGGCTCACCACCGAGGCGGGCATGGTCTACGTGGCCACGCGCCGTGTAAACGATCTGGTCTGGGTGCGCGTGTGCGACTACATGCCGCCTAACGTGCACCAGTTCACGCGGGAGATCGAGGAGGCCATCGCGCCCAAGCCGGCGAGCCGGCCGGTGATCATCCGCTGGGCGGTGCCCAACGACGACACCCACACTACCAACTTCGAGCTGGCCCAGGTCGACCCCGCCTGGGGCCTCACCCCCGAGCAGGTCGCGCGGCCCGGCTTCGGCCAGTCGGAGGATCGGCCGTACGAGGCGCGCCAGCGCTTTCCCGCCGACTACGACGCGCAGTCGAGCCAGCGGCCGATCGCGGTGCACGCGGTCGAGCACCTGGCCTCGACGGACCGCGGGGTGATCATGCTGAGGCGGATCGTCCGCGATGGCATCCGGGCGGTGGCGGCCGGCCAGGATCCTTGGGGAACGCACTGGCCGGAGGGCAAGGTGATCCCGACCCACACCCAGGACCTGGTGCTGCGTCTGCCGCCCGCCGCCAGCCCGGAGGCGGACAAGCGATTGCTGCGCGAGGCGGGCCGGCGAGCGGTTACCGGTTGACCCGCTCGCGGCGAGGCCGCAGCGTCCCGGCCATCTCGGGCCGACTCGCGTGCCAGCGTGCCACCTCCTCGCACGTGGCGAACCACACGCCGCGGGCGCGGCGCATGGATCGCACCAGGTCCTCCAGCAGGGCGATGCGGGAGGCGCGCCCGCTCACGAACGGGTGACAGGTCAGCACGAAGCAGCCGTTCTCCCCGTGCATCGCCGCGAACTCCTTGCTCCACATCTGCAGCACCCGGCCCGGATCCGCGATGGCGTTGGTGGCCCCGTAGACGTGGCGGAAGAGCGGGGCGTCATCGAGGAGCCACTGCACCGGCACCTCGATCAGCGGGCCCCGCCGGGTCTCGACCTCGTATGGCACGTCGTTGCCCATCAGCGAGCTGTCGTAGAGGAAGCCGTGGCGCTTCAGCAGATCGGGCGTCCAGACGTTGACGTCCCAGGACGGCGAGCGGTAGCCGGCGGGGCGCACGCCCAGCTGCGTCTTCAATATTTCGAGCTGCTCGCCCATCACCTGCTCCTCCTGCGCCTCGTCGAGGAAGCCCAGCGCCTCGTGCATGTTGCCGTGGGCGCCGATCTCGTGTCCCGCGTCGCGGATGCGCTTCGATTCGGCGAGATGGTGCTCCACCGTCCAGCCCGGGATGAAGAAGCTCGCGCGGATCTTCAGCCGGTCGAGCAGCCGCAGGATCCGGTCCACGCCCACCCGCGGACCGAAGCGCCGCTCCTCGAGATCGCCGAGGCTCCGCTTCGCCTTCTCCGGCTCGCGGAAGAGAAAGCCCGATTCGGCATCGAAGTCGAAGGACAGGACGGCGGCCGACTGCTTGCCGTTGGGCCAGCGGTAGCGCATCGCGGTCTCCTTGGTCGGGGAGGTCAGCCCGTCACCCAGCCGCCGCTCGGGTGAAGGATCTGACCGGTGAGATAACCGGCGTCGTCGGAGGCCAGGATCACGGCGCAGTAGGCGACGTCGTCGACGTGTCCGAAACGGCGGAGCGGGAGCTCGGCGAGGCGCCGGGCGCGGTACTCGGCCGTCATGACGTCACGGCTCATGTCGGTCTCGATGCCCCCCGGCGCGATCGCGTTCACGGTGATGCCGTGGGACCCGACCTCGACGGCGAGGGCGCGGGTGAGCGACTCGATGGCGCCCTTGGTGGCTGCGTAGGCCGCGAAGCCGCCGCCGCCCACCGCCCGCTGGGCGAGCTGGGACGAGAGGTTGATGATGCGCCCCCCCTTCTGCTCGATCATCGGGGGCAGGGCGTGACGGCTGCACAGGAGCGTGCCCATCACATTGATGTCGAACATCCGCCGGCACTCGTCGTCCGGAAGCTGCAGGAGCGGGCCGCGCACCATGATGCCCGCATTGTTGACGAGGATGTCAAGACGGCCGAAGCGGTCCAGGGTCCCCGCGATGAGCGCCTTCACGTCGTCCTCGCGGGCCACGTCGCCGCTCAGGGCGATCGCCTCCGCGCCGAGCCGGCCCGCCTCCGCCACCACCTCTTCCGCGCCCGTCTGGCTGCCCAGGTAGTTCGCGGCCACTCGCGCGCCCTCGCGCGTGAAGGCTCGCGCGATCGCGCGGCCGAAGCCGCGGCCGGCGCCCGTGATCAGCGCGACCTTGCCGGCCAGTCGCCCGTCGGCCATGGGCTCAGGCGGTGGTCCCGGGGCCGCCGCTGCGCGCGAGCCAGAAGCGCGCGAGGTCCACCGGCTTGGGCCACCAGACGCGCCCCTTGCCCAGGATGAGCTGGACGAGACGCTCCACCATGCGCATACGCGAGGGGCGCCCGATGATCTGGGGGTGGGCCAGCCAGTTGAAGAATGAGCCTTCCGCGTAAAGGCCCTCGAACTCCTCGGACCAGATCTCCCACACGTCCTGCTGGCTCCAGATCCCGTTGCCGACCGGGGGCAGCGAGCTCCACATGAAGAAGGGGGCGTCGTTATTGCACCACGCAGTGGGGAACTCCACGAGCGGACCGTGGCTCGTCCGGTGGCAGTAGGGCAGGTCGCTGTCGAGCGCGTTGCTGTGGTAGACGAAGCCGTGCTGCTTGAGCAGCTCCATGGTGTGCCGGCTCGGATCCGCGGAGGGCGAGCGGGAGCCGAGTGGCTTGACCCCCAGCACCTTTTTGAAGATGTCGAGGCTCCGGACCAGCAGCGCCTCTTCCTCCTCGCGGCTCTTCATGAAGAAGGGCTTCTCGTGCAGGTACCCGTGGTGCCCGACCTCGTGGCCGCGGCGCACGATGTCCTCGCAGAGCGCGGGGTAGCGCTCGACGATCCACCCGGGGATGAAGATGCAGGTCTTGATCCCGTAGCGGTCGAGCAGGTCGAGGATGCGGGGCATGCCGGTCTTGGGGCCGTAGGAGCCCATCGACATGTGTAGCGGCCGCTCCCCGAGCGCGGGGTCGCGATGGATCCACGGGCTCTCGCCGTCGAGGTCGAACGTCATCATGATGGCGCACCGGGCGCCGTCGGGCCATGCCACCGTCTCCGCCATCCTGTCCTCCACGCGAGTCCGGGTCAGAGGGCCGCAGCATAGACCAGCCGCTCACGGCACTCAACCTGGCGCCGCGGGCTGGCGCCGCGGGCGGCCCGCGACGCGTCAAGGCCCTGCGCCCGGGCGTCGTCGCGGGGAGCGCGTGGCTGACGCGCCGCCGGGATGCGGCCGGTCCGGTCGGGAACCCCCACCCGTTTTCCGGCGTTCAAGCGTCGGGAGGGTCCTACCCATGTTCAGACTGTCGCGTTGCGGTTTGTTCTTCGTGCCTCGGGTGCTCGCGGTCCTGGTCGCCGGACGGCCGGCTCCGGCCGGCGCTGATGGCGGCGGGGGAGGCCAGGGCGCCGATCCCACCAAGCCCGCAGATCCCCAGTACACCGCGGCGGTGAAGGCGATCAAGGCGAGCGAATACGCCAAGGCAATCCCACTGCTGGAGGGTGTGGTCTCACGCGACGGGAAGAACGCCGACGCCTACAACTGGCTCGCCTATGCCACCCGCAAGACCGGGAATGCGGCCGGCTCCCTTCCCATCTATGAAAAGGCGCTCGCCATCGATCCCAAGCACCGGGGCGCGCATGAGTATATCGGCGAGGCGTACCTCGTGCTCGACGACCTGCCGAAGGCCGAGGAGCACCTACGCACGCTCGATTCCCTGTGCATGTTCTCGTGCTCCGAATACCGCGATCTCAAGCGCGCGGTCGAGGCCTACGAGAAGAGCCGCGGCAAGACCAAGCCGACAGCCGCTCAGTAGTCACGCGCCGCGGGTGGGGGAGGTGGGGGCGGGGGCAGGGGGGCCGACTGACCACGAGGCGCTTGCTTCCGGCCGCCCTTTGAGCAGTTCCCAATCCGGGTTGTCGCCGTAATCATTTCGCTCATCGGGGACGGGTCAGCTGGCCCCCCTGCCCCCGCCCCCACCTCCCCCACCCGCGGCGCTCTCTCGCGGTACCGCCGCCACCTCGCACTTGCTTCAAATTTTCAGAATCTCCGCCGGCGGTTCAGTTGGCTGGTCGGCGACGATGATGGGGCACGCGGGGCCCATGTACGCGACGGCCCGGCGGGCGGAGGGTGGCGGTGGGGGGGCCGGGTGCACCCGTTCCTGCCGCGCCACATGAGGACGGCAAGAGCCCGGATTGGGAACTCCTGATCGGGTTGCCGAAGGGGAGCGCACCGTGGTCAGAGGCCCCCCCACCGCCACCCTCCGCCCGCCGGGAATCGCGCTACGCGAAGCCGTAGAGACGTGCGGCGTTGTCGCAGACGACCTTGCGGCGCACGTCGGCCGGGAGATGGCCCAGCTCGCGGGCGATGTACTCCCGCGAGTCGGGCCACACGCCGTCGGGATGCGGGAAGTCGGAGCCCCACATGACCTTCTCCACGCCCAGCTCGTCCAGGAGCTTTACGCCGACCGGGTCGGTCTGATAGGTCGCCCACACCTGCCGCTTCCAATACTCGCTGGGCGGCATCGTGAGCGAGAGATCCTTGAACTGGTCCTCCCACTCGCCGTCCATGCGCCAGAGGATGTAGGGGATCCAGCCGATGCCCGCTTCGCCCAGCACCACCCGGAGCCGAGGGAAACGCTCGAGCACGCCGCCGTAGATCATCGCCATCAGGATATTGGCCATGTTGATCTGGAAGCCGGTGATGTGGGTGGCGAAGGCGATGCGGGAGGCGCTCCGCTCGGCCGGGGTCACGTCGGCGCCGGCGCGCGAGGGATCGGAGCCCATGAAGACGAGCTTCTGCAGGGCCTCGGGCAGGCGGCTGCCGATGGTGTGGAAGTGCAGCGGCAGGCCGCTCGCGTGGATGACTTCCCAGAGCGGGTTCCAGTACGGATCCCACAGCGGCGTGAGATCCGGCGAGTTGGCGATGTCGAGCCCGCGCACCGCGCCGCGCTTGGCCACGCGCTCCACCTCCGCGATGGCCGCGTCGATGGGCGTGTTCGGGATGGAGGCGAGCCCCGCGAAGCGCTCGGGGTGCGTCGAGCAGAAGTCGGCGAGCCACTCGTTGTAGACCCGCATCACCTCCACCACCCCCTCGGGGTCGTTCATCCGTCCGGTGGCGCCGAGAATGCCGTAGAGCACCTCGGCCTGGACCCCGTCCAGGTCCTGGTCGCGCAGCCGTAGCTCGGGCTCGGTCAGCCGCCGGATGCCGCGCTTGCCGTCCTCGTAGAGTCCGGTCGCGGCCATGCGGTCGGCGCGGTGGATGCGCCCCGGCACGTACTCGCGCCCGGCCGAGCCCATCCCGCAGGCCAGGCCGAGATTGGCGCCCTTCTTCGTCAACCACACGGGTCCTTTCGGCCCCTCGGTGACGTAGGGCATCCGGTCGCGCAGCGCGGGAAGCGCGTTGGTCGTGAAGAGATCCGGCGGCAGCCAGCAGAGATCGAGGTGGCAATCGGCGGAGATCATTTCATAGCGCATGGCGGTCTCCTCGGGTCATGGCTTGAGCCGGACGTCCTCGTACGGGGCCGAATAGGGGAAGAAGGGAATCAGGGAGAGGGCCGCTTCCTCGACGCGCGGTCCGACGCCGCGGATGAAGCCGTTCTCCCAGATGGGCGCGAAAATCTTCCGGTCGTTGAGGATGCGCTGGATCTCGTGGAGCATCTCCGCGCGCTTCTTGCGGTCGCGCTCGCGGGCCTGCCGCTCGAACAGGTCCTGCACCTCGGGCAGCACGCCCGCCGCGTATGGCGCGCCTTTGACGGCCAGGATCTGCAGGCGAGTGGCCGCGTTGCCAGCGGGGCCGAGCCCGCCGAAGACCAGGCCCTTCAACTTGCCCTCGCGCCAGGCGGAGAGGAAGGCGGCACGCTCCATGGTGCGGATCTTGAGACGGATGCCGACGGCGGCCAGGTAGTTGGCGATGGCCTCGCCCGCGCCGTCGTAGGGGGGCGCGATCGTGAAGTCGCCCGCGTCCACCCCGCGCGGGAAGCCCGCCTCCGCGAGCAGGCGCTTGGCCCGGGCCGGGTCGTAGGGATCCGGGTCGATGGCCAGCGCGAACTCCAGCCCGCGCGGCACCACGCTGCCGGTGAGCCCCCCGAAG
>Ga0207684_10000424_pt1 | contig 56172 bp, 35 predicted proteins | sample KBSK5501metaG_FD_184342 | JGI IMG/M metagenome (GOLD analysis project Ga0207684, IMG submission 184342) | Corn, switchgrass and miscanthus rhizosphere microbial communities from Kellogg Biological Station, Michigan, USA - KBS K5-50-1 metaG... | ecosystem: Host-associated > Plants > Roots >... | reverse complement strand
CTGAACGACGGCCACTCTGAAAGTTCAAAGTCTGGGATCGAACACTCTCCACCTGCTTCGAACTCGTCCTCTACGCCGTCAACAACAGAGACCCTCGCCAGGCCGAATGCCTGGCCCCGCCTCTTGACACAATGGCTCGGACTCCGATATAACGAACTCCGACTTATGAAGGACTCGGCCGCCACCTTCCTCCCGTTGTCTCCCGCAACCCTCCATATTCTGCTGTCTCTCGCCGGCGAGGATCTCCATGGCTACGGCATCATGCAGGAAGTGACTCGCCAGTCGCAGGGGAAATACAAACTGGGCCCCGGCACTCTCTACGACAATCTTCAAAAGCTAATCCAGCGCAAGTTCGTGCAGGAACTTGGCCGCCGCCCGGGAGACGAAGATCCCCGCCGCCGCTACTACCGACTCACCTCGCTCGGCCGCGGTGTGCTCGCAGCAGAAACCGACCGCCTTGCAGACGTCGTGCGCGAGGCGCGCTTGCGCCTGCAAATCGCCAAGCCCCGGAGGGCCTAATGCTTCGGCCTCTATACCGCTGCTTGCTTCGTCTGCATCCGTCCGGCTTCCGCAGACGATTCGCAGACGAGATGCTTTCGATCTTCGACCACAGTGTGGGAAAACCGGCTGCCTTGAGGCTGCTAGTGGACGGCCTCGTGTCTCTGGCTCGGCAGTGGGCCCTGCGCCCGGAATTCTGGCACGAACTCTCGCCCGCGCAACAGCCCGCCGCCGATGGCGTTCCTTCTTTCTATACTCTCGATCCTTTTCGCCCTCGTGCTGGCGCCGTGATTCATGGCCTCGTGCTGTCGACGGCCCTTTTTTGCCTGACCTGCTTCGCCATCAGGTACAGTTGGATCCACATTCTTCACGTGAATATTCCCGCTGTTCAGTTTGACAGCCCGCGATCGATGCAACCGAGCGCTGGCGCAGGCGCTAGCGCAACGTTGGAGAGGCCAACCGTCCCGCCACGCTGGCAAGACAAAACGCCAATCGCACTTTCAACCGCGTCCCACTCGGCGCCCGGTGCAGTGGCGATGCAGAATCGTGCCCTCCAGCCCTCAGCAACACACGCCTCAGAAACGCTAGGCTCCGAATCGCCGGAAAGATCCGGGCGCTCGCCCGAGCTGCTAAGCACAACGCCCGTGCCCCAAGCCCCCTTGCAACCCCACGTCGGAACCCGTGTCGACCAACCGCAAGCTCCGCAACCGAAGCCGCAGGGTGCGACCAGCGCAATGATCCGTGCCATGGCCGAGGACGTGAAGCTGGATGCTGCGGAGCGACAACGCGTGATTGACGGGGCGATCGCGAATCTGACCAAGTACTACATTTATCCGGACGTTGCCCAGACGATGGCGGATGCGCTGCTGGCGCACGAAAACAGCGGCGATGACGACGCGGCGACGGATGGCGAGGTCTTTGCCGATCTGCTGACCAGGCAGATGAGGGATGTGAGCCATGACAGGTACGTGATGATGGTCTACAGCACAGTCACAAAGCCTGAGAACCCGCCACCGTCCCGAGAAGATGTTTCGCGCTATCGGAAGGAAATGGAGGAGAACAACTGCACGTTCGAAAAGGTCAAGATCTTGCCGCACAATATCGGCTATCTGAAATTTAATGAGTTTCCCGATGCTTCTATCTGCGGGACAACTGTAGCGGCTGCGATGGCTTCTTTGAACCACGCTGATGCAATCATCTTTGATTTGCGAGACAACCCCGGCGGTTATGCGAACATGGTCGCCCTCATCGCGACGTACCTCTTCGATCATCCTACGCACCTGAACGACTTCTACAACCGCAGCGAACATTCTACGGAGCAGAGCTGGACGCACCCGCCTGTTCCAGGAAATAGACTGGCGGACAAGCCTGCTTTTGTGCTGACTTCACTCTCGACTTTCTCTGCAGCAGAGGGGTTCAGCTACGACCTGAAGATGCTCAACCGTGCCACGCTTGTGGGTGAGACGACCTCGGGCCGTGGCCATATGGGGATGGGGCACCGAATTGATGATCACTTCACTATCCGTGTTCCTGGCATAAGAGTCGTCAATCCCATCTCAAAGACCAACTGGGAAGGGACGGGCGTCAAGCCGGATGTGAAGGTGAAGGCCGCAGATGCGCTGAAGACAGCAGAGAAACTGGCGGAGAGGAGGCTGCAAAAGAAGTAGGCGACCTGGATCTCACGAACTAGCTGCCGACCTAGCGCCGCAGCCGTGACAGCCCCGCGATCTCCCGCCCAGTAACTCGGCGCCTCTGACACTGTGCTCCGCCCCGCACTCGCAGACGCAAATCCAGCGAACATTCCCCGTCCCGGTTCCATCGAACCTAATCACACGCCAACGTCCGAACTCGCGTGCGGTCAGCTCGATTTGCCTGCGGCGCTGCATGGCGGGCGGAGGGATGACCTCAGGGATTTCTGGTTAGGTTGGTGCGCTCACTACGGCCCCACTCACGTCCGGTCACGGACGCATCTGGACACAACTTAAGGTCGCTGAGATGAGTAACTTACGGGGTGTGGCTGTAAATGACAACCAAACGGAATCACGCTACCCTGTTTGGCCAAAATTTAAACGCCTGGTTTCGTCAACTATCACGCCTGCCTCCCAACTGGGTCCTACCATAAGGCTGCGTTGCGGGTCCGATTGACCCTTCCAGTCGCGGGCAACCTATAATAATCTTTCGCAATGCGGAGGTGAGGAATGACGAGAATGTTTGTTGTTTTGCTCACTTTCCTCCTAGTAACGGTTCCGCTCGAGCTGTTCGCGAAAGCGGATACATGTAAGATCACGATTAACGGGGCCGATCTCAAAGGGCCGATTGAAATCACCGACCCGAATATCCTGGCGAACTTCAATGTGTGGGCTGGTGTGGGAACTAGTTCGACAAGCTCGGGCGTAACTACGCAAGGGGATCGTGGGTTCATCATCGACTGGCCTCGGGGTGCTGTCACGGAGCGACCCAAGGGACTGACACGCTACCAAGTGTCGTTCCACGCGAAATTACCGGATGAGCGCCTGGTATATGTGGTGATCTATGAATATGATCCGGCCAACGACCAAGGCTATGTATACCTGCCAGGCAAGACTGATGAATGGTATCAGCTGAACGTGGGCACGATTTTCCGCGGGGTTGAGGGAAACTGGTTTTTTGCCCGCGACGCGTGGGAAAGGATCGCGAGACCGCTCATCACCAGAGCGAAAGGGACCTCTGTTTCAAAGTCCCGGCTGGAGCAGAGTCCTGGTGCTCCGAGGTTTTAACGGATGTACGGACGCTATGACACCAAAACAAGAAGTATATTCGAGAGGACCGAATAGTTGGCGCGCTTGGTTGCTTGTCCCAGCCTGCGACGATCCGACGCTGTGGAGGCATCCTGATCGACAGCTGTGTCTCGATCAGCAATGCCGAGTTGCATCAGCAATCTCTGTACGGTGGCTAACTAACTAACACCTGAAGAACCGCAATCCCCCAGGCCACCCAGCTCTTGGAGTCTCGGCTACGCAGTAGTCTGGGCTTGTGGCAGCACGATTCTTGCCCGGCATCCTTTCTTGTCCCGCAGATTCAGCAGCTCAATCGAGCCGCCGTGGGCTTCGGCGATTTGTCGGGAGAGCACCAAGCCAATGCCGCTTCCCGCGGGCTTGGTGGTGTAGAAGGGGACAAACGCATTGGTGGGATTGAGAAATCCGGCTCCGTTGTCGTCGATGGTGAGAACCAGGTCCTTCTCCGTGAGGTCCCAATGCATCACGACCTGAGGGTCCAAACGCGGAGAAAGTGTGTTCGTGGCCTCCTGGGATCCGTTTTCGATGTGGCGTGGTTCCAGGGCCGCTTCGACTGCATTTCTCACCAGGTTGATGAGCATCTGCTCGAACTGATCAGGATCAAGCATCAACTGGATGTCTGGACCGGGAACGACCTGCACTCGCAGTCTGGTCTCGAGCCCAGCAACCCGCTCAACAATCGGGGGGAGGGCAGTTTTCGAGAAAACGGGTGGGGGCATCTGGGCGAGTTGACGATACGCCTGCAGGAAACGATTGAGGGAGTCGGCCCGGGCTCCAATAATAGCTAGCCCGCGTTGAAAATCCTGCCGTGCATCGGCATGGAGAACGGTTTGGGAGACCTGAGCATTCAGACTGCCTGCAATCGACTTGATAGGCGTAAGGGAATTGTTGAGTTCGTGGCCGAGCACGCGAATCAGACGCTGCCAGGCGCCGCGTTCCTCTTCCCGTAGAGCGCGGCTCACGTCCGACAGAACGATCAGAGTGTGTGGCACACCCTTTTGCCGAAATGAACTCCGGCGCACCAGCCAGCGCGCGTTCGGGCCATGGAAGTGCAAAGGAACTAGAGTGCCGCTTTCCACGGACAGGCAGCTGTCCAGTCCAATTTCTTTGGCGGTGCGACCTAGAAGTCTCACCGAGGGCCGCTGCAGCAGCCGTTCTCCGGCTGAGTTGACCAGCCGCAGAATCTGATCCGGGTCGAATGTGAACAACGGCACTTCGATCTCTTCGACGACGCGGCGCAGCAGAGCCGTGGCTTCAATGGCTCGAATACGCTGCTCGGCGAGCAGGTCGGCCAGGGCATTCACCTCAAGAGACAGCTCGCCCAGCGCATCATCCGTGGCTGCACCGCGTGCTCGAAAGGAATAGTCCTCTTCGCGCAGGGCGGCAATCACATTGGCCAGAGTCTGCAGTGGGCGCGTGGTTTGCTCCTGCAACGCCATCGCCAGAAGCCACCAGACAAACACTTCGACGAACGTCAGCCCGAACTTGGACTCCAGAGACCATGGCTCGATCCAGATGAAGATGCCGCTCAGGAGCATGCCAGGCAGGGCGACAAACAGTGAGAAGAGACTGATCCGCCGTTCATACAACAGGCGAACCCGCTTGCGTGGAGGTTTCCGGGATGTGGGATTCGGGTTCCCCAGCGGGCTAAAGCCCATACTTTTCCATCCGCCGATAAAGAGCTCCGCGACTGAGCCCCAACACCTCGGCGGCCTGGCTTATATTACCCTGAGAACGCTGCAGCGCTTTGCGGATCAGAATGGCTTCCACAGACTCAAGGCTGAGTTCTTCCAGGTTCTGACCATGCTGGCGAAGTGAGTCCAATCCCAGGTCGGCGCGTTCAATCTCAGTTCCACGGCACATAAGAACCGCACGCTCGAGGGTGTGCTCGAGTTCGCGGACATTTCCTGGCCAGGAGTATTGCATCAGCAGCTGCAACGCGGAAGCCTCGAATCCCTGGACGGGCCGCCGGTAGCGTGATGCGTAGCGTGAAAGAAAGTGCACTGCGAGAACAGGGATGTCTTCCCGGCGTTCTCGTAATGCGGGCACGTGCATCTCAACGGTATTCAGACGGAACAGTAAATCCTCGCGAAACTGCCCAGAAGCGCACGCCGCTCGAAGGTTGGTGTTGGTGGCGGAAATTACCCGCACGTCAATCCGGCGCGGGCGAGATGAGCCGACCCGCTCAACCTCACCCGCCTCAAGCACACGCAACAGCTTCGCCTGTTGATGCATTGGCACGTTGCCGATCTCGTCCAAAAAAATGGTTCCACCGTCGGCCAGTTCGAATCGGCCGATGCGATCGGAACGGGCGTCGGTAAACGCACCTTTCACGTGCCCGAAAAGTTCACTTTCAAATAGTCCTTCAGGCACAGCGCCGGTGTTTACGGCGATCATGGGACGGGACGCCCGGGCAGACAGGGCATGGAGCGTATGCGCGACCACCTCTTTGCCGGTGCCGTGCTCGCCCGTGATCAACACATTTGCGTCCGAGGGACCGACGCGTGTCATAGCGCCGAGCAGCGGTTGCATCGCAGGCGCTGTGGCAATGAACTGAGGTCGGCCTTCGGTCTGGAGTAGGCGATTCTGAGCTGCCAGGCGCTCAGCCTCACGGAGTGCGCGATGAAGCTCGACCTGCGTCCTCAGGATCACAAGCAGCCGTTCGTTCTCCCAAGGCTTCTGAATGAAGTCGCGTGCCCCGCGGCGCATGGCTTCCACTGCCAGTTCAATATTGGCCCAGGCCGTCATCACGATGACCGGCGTCGTGTTGTCCAGCGCAACGACCTCAGACAGTAGGTCGAGGCCCTCCCGGCCGGAAGTTGTGTCCCGCGTGTAGTTCAGATCAATAAGGAGGGCATCGTAGGAGCCGGTAGCCAGTGCCTCCCGAACCAACGCCGGGGATCGCGCCGTCTCCACTTCGTATCCCTGCGGGCGCAGGAGAAGTTCGATAGCCTCGAGAACGTGCTGCTGGTCGTCCGCAGCCAGGATACGGGGACGGTCCTTGCTACTCCTTAGCGCAGTGGCGGTGGGAATCTCTTCCGACTTGGCAAAAGGCTGCATGTTCAATTATGGACTCGCCGTGCCGACGGTACCGTTCAGCGCGTCCTGGAGCTGGATGCCATTATGTTCCAAAGTCGCTCCGGTGGCGCGATCAAGTTCGACTTTGGCTTTCTCATGGATGGTCATCGCACTGACCAGATCTAACTCAGCCAGCGAAAGATCGCGCTGGGCGGTGAGGGTCTGATAACTCGATCCCGCCCCCAATTCCTGTTCCTTCTTCGTGATGTCGAATGTACGTTGGGCCAAGTCTCGTGCTTTGCGCGCAGCGTCTACCCTCGCGCCAGTCTGTTCAAGCGCATATTGCGCATTGCGAACCTCGATGCGGACCTGTTTCTTCAGTTGCTCCCGGCGCAGCTCGGCCTGGCGATACTCAAGCTCAGAACGAAATTGATCAGCCTTGGCGACCCGATTCCGGATAGGGATGTTCAGGTTCAACCCAATATAGTAATCGGGAGAAGTATTGTTGAACGTGTTTCCAAGTGCTCCGGCGAAATCAACCGGCACATTCGAAGTGCATCCTTGACAGAGAGGATTCAGTGGGCCTGCCAGTCCGGACCCTCCGTAGAAGCCTACCAGTGAGAGCGATGGCAGCAATGCATTGCGCGCCGCTTTCCGGCTGATCTGGCGGTTTACCAGGTCCACATCGGTCTCAGCCAGTTCTGGACGGTGCAACAAGGCTTGAGCAATCAAATCCTGAATCTGTGAAGTTGCCTGTGTCTGGTCAGTCTGCATGCGGTCCGTTGGAATGACGGGCATTGCTTCCAGAAGCGGATCCGACAGATTCTTGGTGACGGCATTCTTCATGAGAGTTTCTTGCAGTTGCAAGCTCGTACGCGCAACCGTCAAATCCTGGTCGCGTCTTGAAACTTCGGCTTCTGCCCGCATCACATCCATCTCAGGAATGCTCTCCAGTTTCAACTGTTTCCTGGCATTATCGAGAGTCTGCTGCGCGAAGGCGGAAGATTGCTCGTTGACTTGCGTCTGCTCGTAGGCGCTGACGAGGTCCCAGTAGATGTTTTCGATCTGCGTAACGGTGGCGATGACCTGGTCCTTGAAGGCGATGTCGGAAATCCTCTTGTTGTTGCGCGCGATGCGAAGATAGCGCAGATTGGGTCCGAAGCCGAAGCCCGCGAGCAATTCCTGCTGGATCGTGAAGCGAAACATCGCGCTTGTGGCCGGCGACAGAAAGAGGAAAGGGCTATTGGTCGACTGGCGGTTATTGTTGAACTGGAAAGAAACGCTTGTACCTGTCGGAAACGCCTGCAGGTAACCGAATGTGGCCTGACCAGTATTCAATTGGAGCGAGGGCACGCCGTAAATTTTCAGGTTGGCCAGTGGTGTGGTTTGATGTTCAGCTCCGATGGAGGCAGTCACCGCGGGATCATACGACGACACGGCAGTGCCAGTTCCGAGCGTGGATTGAACCAAACCCGAGGCGCCCGCACCAGCGCCACCCGCGCCGCTCGACGTGCCCCCGGCTCCTGCCCCAGGAGCCCCCGTACCAAAACCTCCAACGCCCCCACCCGGAGTTCCCTGAACCACTCCGGTGTTCACGCCGCGGAAGAATCCCCCCGCCTGGGTACGCAGAATGTCGGTGTCAGCGATGGGCAGGTTGTAGCGGGCGATGGCCAAATCGAGGTTGTTTTCCAGGGCAAGATCAATCGCATCTTTCAGTGAAAGATAAAGTTTGCCATCCCGTATGAGTTCGAGAAGACGTGCCGAGTTCGCAAGTGCGGGCTCCGGCACCGACTCGGGCGAGTAGGCATTGAGCGGATTATGAGATTTTGGCATCTCAAACCGAAGCGGCACACCGCTCTGCGGCGATGCGCTTGAACCCTGCGTCTGGGACGATGTTCGAACCTGCGCCCCAAGGCTGCCGGTTAGCATTCCGTACACACAAAGCATGGCGATCCCTCGTTGCCAGAAACCAGAACCCTGGAACCTCACGATGCGCTCACCTCCGTCGGTTGAGTCAGTGCAGGATTGGCTGTATCGCCAACCAGCCATCCGTCCCGCAGTTGAATCGTGCGGCTTCCGTAAGCCGCGTTCGTTTCCGAGTGAGTGACTTGCACGATGGTTGTCCCCTGTTGGTTCAGATCACGAAAGAGTTCCATGATTTCTTTGGCCTGGCCGGAATGCAGATTCCCCGTGGGCTCGTCGGCGAGCAGGAGCGACGGCTTGTGGATGACCGCGCGTGCGATTCCCACAAGTTGCTGCTGGCCGCCGGAAAGCTGGCTGGGATACAGGTCTTTCTTCGCCACGATCTGGAAGCGATCGAGGGTGTCGGCCACCAAGCTCTGCCGCTGAGCGCGCGGAATGTCTTTATAGGAGAGCGGCAGGTCAATGTTTTCCTGCACGGTGAGGTCGTCAAGCAGGTGGTAGCTCTGGAAAACCATTCCGACATTCTTCTTCGCCAGTTCGCCCCGCTGCTTGCGCTTCAAGTCGTGCACGGCTTGCTCGCGGAACCAGTACTCGCCCGTCCACTGGTCGTCGAGAAGTGCCAGCACGTTCAGCAGGGAAGACTTTCCCGCTCCGGAAGGTCCCATGATGGTGACGAATTCCCCCTCGCGAATCTCCAGGTTGATGCGCCGAAGCACCCAGGTTTGGGCTGCGGGAGTTTTGTAGCTGCGTTCCAGATTCTTCAGTTGGATCATGCATCTCCTGATTTCTTTTTCATTCCACGCGCAAAGCTTCTGTCGGATTGAGGTGAGCGGCACGCCATGCCGGTCTTAGACCCGAACCGAAAGACACCAACGTCAGAACCGCCGTTGCTCCCAGGACGGTGGCAGGATCGTACGCACTGAGACCAAACAACAGGCTTGTGACTGTGCTCCCGGCAAGAAACGACAGCAATAATCCCGCAGCAACACCAGCGCTGATCAACACTAGCGTCTGATGCAACACCAGCCAGAGAACTGCGTTGCGCGAAGCTCCCAAAGCCAGTCGAATTCCGAGTTCGCCGGTGCGGCGCGCGACGGTGTAAGACATCACCCCGTAAAGACCAAGGCACGCGAGAGCGAGCGCCAGAGCGCCGAAGATCGCGGTCAGTCGCGCGATGAGCTTTTGCTGCCCCAGGTTGCTGGTGACCTGTTCCGCGAGGGTAGTAATGTCTCCGATGGGAAGATCAGGATCGATGCTCGTAAGCGCCCGCCGGACTTGTTCGGTGAGCGGTGCGGGATTGCCTGCAGCGCGCACGTCGAGACTCTCAACGTTCGTCACGGCCTGTAATAGAGGGAAATAGATCATGGGTGGCGCACTTTCGCGTACACCGTTTACCAACGCATCCGCCACCACCCCTACGATCTGAAACTCGTTGGCAGAGCCGGGGTCATAACCAAAGTGCTGGCCGATAGGATCTACACCGGCAAACACCTCACGGGCCAGGCTTTGATTAATCATTGCGACGTGTGGGGCTTTCTCATTGTCTGCCAGCGTAAAGTCGCGCCCACGCAGGCGCGGAATCCCGACATTGTCGAAGTACTCGAAACTGACAATGTTCGTCTGCGGCGTAGCCGCAAGGTGGTTGCCTCCTGGCAGGTAAATATCGCTAGCACTCCTGCAGTTTGAGGCGATGCTACATGTCGCCAGAGACGCCGAGTGCACACCGGGGAGCGCTTGCACGCGATCAAGTGCCTTCTGATAAAACGAAAGCAGTTGACCGTGGTCGTAATGCCGGATATTGGTATCGAGCCAGACAGTAAGGATATGGTCACGATCGAAACCGGGGTCGAGCCTCACGAAATTTCTGAGAGTGCGAATGAACAACCCAGCGCCAATCAGAAGGACTAACGACAATGCAAACTGTGCGACGACCAGAGTCTGCCGGAGCGACCATTGGGCCCCCGTGCGCTGCGTGCTGGAGGCCCAACTTGCGTTCGCTTTGAGAGCGTGTACTGGTGCGATATTTGTTGCCTGGAAAGCCGGAGCCAAACCGAAGAGAATTCCGGTGGCCAGCACGACGACGATACTGAACAACAGAACGCGCATATCAGGCGCCAGGTGGAGCGGAATGGGCAAGGATCCGCCCGATGCCCACCCAGGCAGGACCGTGTCACACCAATACGCCACCCCGATTCCGAGCAGACCACCGAAAATTGAGAGCAGCAGGGACTCCGTCAGAAGCTGTCGAACCAGGCGGCTTCGCGTGGCGCCGATCGAGAGACGCACGGCAATCTCGCGCGCCCGAGTCGTGGCTCGCGCCAACAGCAGACTGGCAAGGTTCGCACAAGCGATCAGCAGAACCAGACCTACGGTTCCGCTCAGTGCCAGGAGCGGTTGCGAGAACTCGCGCTGCAGCGCCTTCGTCCCCTGACTACCCGGCTCGAGCACGAGCTGGTTTTCGAGACGAGCCCGCTGGTCTTCGGCCGCACTCGCTCGCATCCCGTGTCGCTCAAGGTCTTCGGAGACAAGCTGGTTGAGGACGCCGGAAATTTGGGACAACTCCCTTCGATTCCTTGCTCGGACGATCAGTCCCACCCAAGTGATGTCTTCCTCGAACACCCAGGGTTTGTCCTCATCCGCCGCCGTGCTCTTGCTGTAATGCTGGGCATAGTGAAGAGACGACTGCATCATGAGCGGGAGCCAAAAATCCGGCGCCCTTCCCGGTTCCTCCCCAAAGAAATCTGCCGCTGTCACCCCGACAATCGTGAAGCGCAGGCTATTGATGACCAGTTCGCGCCCAATCACGTCAGGTGCACCAGCAAAGCGGCGCTTCCAGCAGCCGTAACTGATCACCGCCACCGGGTGACCGTCGATGACTCGATTGTCTTCTGGGGTCAGGAGCCTGCCGAGGACTGGATAGGTCTCGAAGGTCTGAAAATAGTTCCCCGAAACCAGTTGTCCCTTGTTCATCTCGGGCTGACTAGTTCCAGTTCTCAAGTAGAAGTCACCGGGCCGAGTCACTGCAGCCAGGCTCGCGGATGCAGGCATGGCGTTCAACATCCGTTCATAAAGCGGATAAGACACACGGGTTTGCTCGGCAAACCGGTCGCCTTGGCGGACAAGAAAGAGCTGCTCAGGGTTCGGTACCGGCAGGGACTTCAAGAACACAGCATTGACCAGGGTGAAAATGCCGGTGTTGGCGCCGATACCAAGCGCCAGCGTGAGGACAGCGACGGCTGTAAAACCCGGATTCGTGCGTACCTGCCGCAGAGCATAACGAAGATCTTGCAGTAGTCCGGTCATTTCAATCTCCTACTCATAACGCAACGCCACTATGGGATCCACTTTCGCCGCGCGTCGGGCCGGTACATAACTGCCCACGAAGGCCACCATTGTCAGAATTGCGGACACGCTGACGAATGTAAGGGGGTCTGTCGGTTGTACATCGAACAGCAATAACCATCGCACCTCGAACGGCAAGCTGGAGAGGAAGCGGGTCATGCCCCACGCGCCAGCCAAGCCTGTTACGACGCCAATCATCGCCAGAAACAGGCCCTGCTTCACTACCAGATTCACCACACTTCGACGATCCGCGCCCAGCGCCATGCGAATGCCAAGTTCATGCGTTCTCTGGGTTACTGCATAAGAAATGACGCTGTAAATTCCTATGGCAGCCAGAATCAGAGCCAGGGCAGCGAAGGCGCCGAGCAACCACATGATGGTCTGCCCCTGAAGCACCGGGCCCGCTACGATCTCTGTCATAGGACTGATCTCCGAAACCGGGACATTTTTGTCCAGAGCAGCAACTTCGCGACGAATGGCAGGAACGATCGCAGACAAACTGGAAGCACTGCGGACTACGATGTGGCGAGGCCGCAGAATCCAGGGATATTGCGTGTAGGGGACGTATAATTCCGGCACGAAGGGCGCATACTGACCCTCACTCCTGACGTTTCCGGCCACACCAATTACTGAGAGCCAGGGTAGGCTCTTGTCGGTTGGATCAGCACCTACCTTAAGGCGCTTTCCGATAGGGTCTTCTCCCGGCCACTGCTTCTGAGCCAGCGACTCGCTGACAATCACGACTCGCTCCGAAGTTGGCGAGTCGCCATCAGAGAATGGCCTGCCCAGGCGTAGTGGAATTCCCATCGTGCGGAAATAGTGCGGTCCGGTAACGACATAGTTCGCGTCAGGCGTCTCGCCCGCGGGCGGGTTCGGATGATCAGCGGTCACAAAGCTCCAGCCTGCCCAGCCGTAGATTGGAACCCCACGGGTCACGCTCGCGGCTTCGACTCCCGGCAGCGCTTCAACGCGGGCTAGAAGCTGCTGAAAGAATTCCACCTGTCGCCGTTCATCGTGATACTGCGGGCCTTCGAGGGGTACCTTCATGGTCAGAAGATTCTCGGGATCAAGGCCGATGTCGACTCGGCGCAGATGCACCAGCGTCTTCATCATTAAGCCGGCTCCAACCAGTAACGCGAGTGCCAAACCAAACTCGCAGACTACGAGCGCGTCTCGTAGCCTGCGGCCGCTGGTACCCGGACTCGATCCTCGGCCACTCTCTTTCAGTGTCTCCCTTACCTTCGCTCTGGACGCACTCAATGCAGGGACTAGCCCGAATGCGATTCCTGTTCCGAGTGCAATCACGACGGTAAAAAGAAGCACGAGACCGTTGATTCCCGCCCCTTCAATTCTCGCCGTATCTGGAGGCGTCAGCCTTACCAGGATTTCTGATCCCCAGCCTGCAATCACGAGACCCAGCGCCGCACCCATCATCGACAACAGCAAACTCTCCACCAGGAAGTGCCGCACAATTTGTGCGCGGGTGGCGCCCAGCGCTGCGCGAATCGCGGTCTCTCTCTGGCGTCCTGTCGCGCGCACCAGCAGCAGGTTGGCCACATTGGCACAGCCGATCAACAGCACCACACCAACCGCGCCCAGCAGGACCAGAAGAGCCGGACGGGTGTACTTCACCACCTGGTCATGCAGTCCCACGAGAGCTACGCCCCAACCCTTGGACTCGGGATACTGCTGCTCGATCCGGCTGGCGATGGTGTCCATTTCTGCCTGTGCCTGAGCTAGCGTTACACCCGGCTGGAGACGAGCCATAGCGTGGTAGTCGTGAAATTCCCTGCCTTCGGGTTGAAGATCCAGACCCGATACCCAGACGCGTGAGCGCTGCGCGAACGATCGAGAGTAATCGTCGGCAAAGGTCGCTGGCAGAATGCCCACAACCGTATAAGCCTGGCCGTTGAGCGAGATTGGTTTCCCGACGAGTTCAGGATCGCCTCCGAAGCTTTCTTGCCAAAGTCCGTAGCTTACAATCACCGCGGAGGTGCCTCGCTTCTCTTCTTCTGGCAGGAACAGTCGGCCTCGCAAGGGCCGAACACCTAGAACAGAGAAAAGATTAGTGGTCACGCGTTCGCCGGCAATCTCCTCGGGCTTGTTGCCTCCACTGAGATTGAAGAAGTTCGATTCGAACGCAGCCAGATCGGTGAACACATGGTTCTGCTTCTTCCAGTCGAGGAAGTTCGCTGCCGAAACAACGTTCTCAAACCAACCGCGATGGGGGTTCTGCTCCCATACCATCACCAGCCGGTCCGCCTCCTGATACGGCAGCGGTCTCAGAAGAACCGCATTGACCATGCTGAAAATGGTTGTGTTGGCGCCGATACCCAACGCCAGCATCAGCACGGCAGCCGAGGTGAATCCCGGGCTCTTGCGCAACTGCCGCAACGCGTAGCGAACATCCTGAAACAGTCCATTCATGGCGAAATTCCTACTCGTAACGCAGCGCGACCATGGGGTCGACCTTCGCCGCCCGGCGAGCGGGGATATAACTGGCGGACACTCCGACCAGAACGAACAGCATGGCAATACCAACAAACGTGGCCGGGTCGGTGGCTCTGACCTGGAATAGCAGATCCTTCAGCAGTCGAGTCATAGCGAAGGCACCGGCGATCCCGAAAACAACACCAGTCAGCGTGAGGCGGACGACCTCTCCAGCCATCAGGGAAACAATGTCGCTTCGTTGCGCGCCCAATGCCCGGCGGATCCCGATTTCCTTTGTCCTTTGCACGACTGAAAAAGAGATGAGGCCGTAGAGTCCAATCACGGCGAGAAGTGCAGCCGCGCCGGCGAATGTTCCGAGCAGCGTCATCATGAGTCGAAGTTGCCCCTCGGAGGCTTCCACTAAATCGTCCATCGATGCGACCGCGGAAACGGGCTGGTCACGATCGATCGCGAGTATCTGAGCCCGAACGGCGTTGGCAAAGGAGAGCGGATTGCCGTCTGTTCGCACGGCCAGCATTGCAGACAGGGGAGGCTTCTGTGCGCAGGGCAGATACACTTCCGGCTTCGGATTGTCATCTCGGCCATATTGACGCACGTTCGCAGCTATGCCGACGATCTCTGCTGGCTGAGTATCCGAGCCAATAAGGATGTGTTCGCCGATGGGATTCGATCCCGCCGGGTACTGTGGCCAGAACAGGCGCGCCAAGTTTTCGCTGACGATTGCAACTGGAACGGACCGCGCGTTGTCGTGCGCTGTGAATTCTCGCCCTCGCTTCAGCGCAATCGCCAGGGTCCGGAAATATTCTGGCGTGATGTCTTGGATAACTCCGATCGGGCGCTCGTTAAGTGGCACGAGCGGAGTCCCCGCCAACTGCAAGGGAACTCCCAGCCACATATCGGTCATCGGAAGCGTCAGCGTTACAGCCGCGCTGCGAACCCCGGGCAGGGACTCTGCGTGTTCTACCAGTTGCTCATAGAACGTTGCCTTCTTTTCGTCCGTATCGTAGCGCGCGGGCGGCAACGCGATGTTCATTGTCAGCAGGTGGGAGGTTTGAAATCCTGGATCGACCCGGTATACACGAGCCAGGCTCTTGATCAGCAAGGCGGCGCCGATCAGCAAGACCATCGACAGTGCTACCTGACCCGCCACTAACAGCCCTCGTGGGCCGAAACGTCGCATGTGCCTTGCGCCTACACTGCTTGCGGCTTCGCCGCTTCCCCTCAGGACACAGGCGAGATCCTGTCTAGACGCGGCCATCGAAGGTACCAGCCCGAACAGCAAGCCCGTGCCGACCGAGAGCGCCACTGCGAATCCGAGGACCGTGGCGTCCAGGTGGATTTCTCCCGCCCGCGGGAGATCCACAAAGATCATCCTTCTGATCGCGTTCAAACTCCATGCCGCAAGCCCTATGCCCAACGCGCCACCAACCGAGGCCAGCAAGATGCTCTCAGCGAGTAGTTGACCGATGATCCGTCCCCGTCCAGCCCCAATGGCTGCGCGAACAGCGAATTCCCGCGAACGGGAAGTTGCGCGCGCCAGTAGAAGGCCTGCGATGTTCGCGCACACGATCAGCAGGACAAACCCGACTGCACCGAATAGCATCCACAGTTCCGAACGAACCTCTGAAACCAGCTGGTCTTTGAAGGGCCGCACAGTTTCCGATGAGTTCGGTTTGGCATCCAGCATGGCGGGATGAGCCGCGGTGTATTGACGATTCAAAACCGCCAGTTCGGCGGTTGCCTGCTGAAGATGCAGGCCAGGTTTCAATCGGCCAAACACGCTGAGGATGGGACTGAGAGGCCTGCCTTGAGGCGGGATCACCGGCCACTCCGACGGCCTCGTCACCCACACATCGGTACCGGAAAAGGGGAATTGGAATCCTGCGGGTAGCACGCCGATGATCGTGCGCGGCATGCCTGCCAGCGTCAGCGTCCTACCGGCGATCATAGGATCTCCGCGGAATTGTCCCCGCCACAATTGCTCGCTGATCATCGCCACTTCCGGCCCCCCCGGCTTGTCTTCTTGCGGTAGGAAACTACGTCCCAGCAAGGGACGTACCTCTAGAATGCGGAGGAAGTTCGCGGAAACGCGTGCACCCTTCAACACCCGCGGCTCGGCGATGCGGGAAAGTGCCATGTCCTCAGGGCCGGCGAAGGACCCGATTTCTGTGTAGGATCGGCTGGCCGCCAACAATTCCTCGAACCGCACCGGCGTAGCTCCCTCGGTGATGAGCACCACCCGGTCCGGATCGTGGTATCCGAGCGGCTTGAGCAAGACGGCGTGGACGACGGAGAAGATTGCGGTATTAGCCCCAATGCCCAGCGTCAGCGTGAGCAATCCGACGGCGGTGAATCCCGGATTCTTGCGCAACTGCCGCAACGCGTAACGAAGATCTTGGATAAGGTTATGCATTGGCTTTCATTCGTATCGCAGCGCCACAGCTGGGTCCACGGACGCGGCGCGCCAGGCTGGAGCGACGCAGGCGACTACAGACACCAGAGCCAGAACCAGCGACGCCGAAAGCAAAGTTACAGGATCGCGCGGACTGCCCCCCGCCCACGACCCGACCACGCGGCCTAGCACTACGCTGAGCCCAAGTCCGACCACCAGACCTGCGGCAAGCATTACGGCCGTCGAACTGATGACCAAGCGCAGAATGTTAGCGCGCGGTGCGCCCAGAGCCATCCGTATGCCGACCTCCTGTGTGCGTTGCGTCACGGCAAACGAGACAACGCTGTAAAGTCCGGTCGCAGCCAGAGCGAGTGCCAGAACCGCAAAGAGTGAGAAGAGCGTTGCAATGAAGCGTCCTTGACCCCATCCCTGGGTATTCAACCACCAGACCATTGTGTGAGCGTTACCGACCACCATGTCGGGGTGCATGTCCCGCATGCGCTGCTTCACCGACATGACTGCCGCCTCTGGACTGCCCGCCGAGCGCACAAACAGCGCCTCGTCCGGTGGCAAAGCGAAGCTGTAAGGAAGAAAGACAGCGGGCTTGGTGGGATGATCCAGTCCGTCATTGCGCGCGTCTGCCACAACTCCGATCACTTCCAACCAATCGTCTGGAGCCTGAGTAAGCAGCAGGTCGGGCCGCTCGATTTTGAGCATGGAGCTGCGAACCCCCTGGCCAATCGCGTCCGCGCCGGGAAGAAACTGTTTCACGAACGCCTGGTTCACCAGGGCTAGGTGAGCTGCGCGACCGACCTCCACATCGTTGAAGATTCGGCCTGCCAACAGCGGAATGCGGAGCGTCGAAAACTCCTGCGGGCTCACCAGTGCCAAAACCGCTTCCGCACCCGTCAGCGACGGCTTGCTCCGGATATCGACCTTGGCGCTGAACCCTCCGAAAGGTGGAAACCACGTGGTTGAAACGCTCGCGCTCTCCACGCCCGGAACTTCGGCGATGGCCCGACGAACCATCTCGTTTGCATTCAAGCGTGCCTGCCAGCTCGGGTATGCTCCCTTTGGCAGGGCAACATTCAGCGCAAAGATGTGCTCCGGCTCGAAGCCCAAAGGCGTGTGAGTCAGGGCGAGAAACGCCTTCATTGCGGCCCCGGCGCCGGCCATCAGCAGCAAGGTGAGAGCTACCTGTCCGGCGATCAAGAGCCGGTGCGTGTTGCGGTTGCGCGCGCTTCCCGTGACCTTCATGCTGTTTGCCTGGATCAGCTCGCTAATGGGTGGGTGTGAAAGCTGCCAGGCCGGCGAGATACCAAAAAGGATACCGGTAATCACGGCGACGGCGGCGGTAAACGCGAGCACGGTCCCATTCACGCGAATCGCCGCTTCGTGCGGAAACGAATATAGGGGGAGCATGGAAGACAGGGTGCTCACACCACGGTAGGCCGCCAGCACGCCGAGTCCCGCACCCGCGAATGAAAGCAGCACGGACTCGGTGAGCAGTTGCCGGATGAGGCGCCCGCGGCTGGCCCCGATGGAAGCGCGGACGGCCAGTTCGTGCTGCCGCGCAATTCCTCGCGCCAGCAGGAGAATAGAAACATTGGCGCAACCAATCACCAGGAGCACGATCACGGCCACGAACAGAAGCACCAATGTCCCGGAAAAGCGGCCGAGCACCTCTTCGTTGAGCGTGACGATCGCAACCTTTCGATCGCGCCGAAAATCCCTGGGGTCGTCCTTTACGAAACGATCGACAAGCACCTGCAACTCAGCTGCGGCCGCCGGATGCTTCGCGCCCGGCTTCAGCTTGATGAAGGCCATCCAGTAATCGTGCGGATCCGCCGTCGGTGTTCCCGGCACGTATACGTCCGAGTCGCCCCAGGTGAAACGGGGCGCCGCTACGCCGATGACGGAATAGAGGACGTGATCAAGTTCGATGGTCTGCCCCACCACACTCCGATCTCCGCCGAACTGTTGCTGCCAGAAAAGGTAACTCAACACCGCGACGGGAGAGACTTTGCCTCCACGAGCATCGGCCGGTGTGAACTCGTGTCCCAGCGCAGGAGGCACTCCCATGTAGGTGAAGAGATTGGATGAGTACTGGCCCACCCTGACGGAGATCGGAAACTGGCGACCTGTGAGGGTTTCCTGCTGCTCATTCATCAGGAAGACGTCGTCTATGGAAGAAGCCCGCACCAGTTCCTGATATTCTGAGCGGTTGACGAAGAGCAAAGGACCCCGCTCGCTCTTGTCGCGCAACTCCACGTGGACCATGCGCTCTGGGTCTCGATAGGGATACGGATCAAGCAAGACTGCGTACACTACGCTGAAGATGGCGGTCGTGGCCCCAATTCCTAAGGTAAGAGAGAGCAGAGTCGTAAGTGCGAATCCGGGTGACTTTCGGATTTGACGAATTGCGTATCGCAGGTCCTGGAGCACGCCGTTCATTTTCAATTCCTCCTACTCGTAGCGCAGAGCCACCATGGGATCTACGTTGGCTGCACGGCGTGCGGGAACGTAGCATGCCAGCAACGAGACACCGACTAACCCAGCCGCAACAATCGCGTACGTCACGGCGTCGGTCGGTTCAACGCCGACCAAGAATTGGGCGATCAGGCGGGTAAGCCCAATCGCCAAACCGATTCCGATGGCAACGCCCATCAACGTAAGCTTAAGTCCCAGTTTGCCGAACAGGGTGATTACGTCGGAAGGGAAAGCTCCCAAAGCAACGCGGATGCCGATTTCATGTGTGCGCTCGCTGACGAAATAGGACAGCACTCCATAAATGCCGACCACCGCCAGCAGAACGGCGATCCCGGCGAAAACCCCGAACAAGCTCATGTAGAATCGCGAATCGCCGATGGATTCCTCCAAGGCTTGATCCATCGTCCTGACATCCGTGACCGGTTGATCGGGATCCAGATCTGCCACCACCTTCTTCACGGCAGAGGCTAGGTCTGTGTGATGGCTCACGGCGCCAGCCGCGATCCGCACCATTAACATCTGATCGAGGAAAGGCACCACTGCGCCGCCGGGAAACACTGCCGGCTGCTGGAGATAGGAAAGGTAAACGAACGGAGGAGCGGGTTGTCCCAGGCCAAAATGCTTCACATCGCCCACGACGCCTACGATCCGTCGAGGTTGCCGCTCTTCCACAAGGTAGGGATCGTACCGGAGCATGAGCTGCTGCCCGATCGGATCTTCATTGGGGAAATAGCGCCGCGCGACCGTCTCATTGATGACCACACCCCACGGCGCAGTGTGTGTGTCGTGCTCATCCAGATAGCGTCCCATTCTGAGCGGAATCTTCAGGGTGCGGAAGAGGCTGGCATTCACTACGCAACGCACCGCCCGAGGTCTCCCGTCTGGCGGCGGCGGCGCATGACCAAGGATCGAAAAGGTTAACATCTCCGAAGGCCCGCCGCTCATTAACCCCGCCGACTCGACCCCCGGCAATACCGCGACTTTTTCGACGAGTTGTTGATAGAAGGTCCTGACCGGCGGCAAGGGTTTTTCCATGTCACCGCCGGGCACTCTCTCCAGATATTTCCCTCCTTCCGGAAGCTGAATTGACATGGTCGTAACATTTTTGGGATCGAATCCGGGATCGACCTGGTGCAGGCGCAGCATGGTTTTTATCATGAGTCCAGCACCTACCAGTAGCACCATAGCAAGAGCAACCTCCGACACTGCCAATGAGTGGCGTGCCCAACCGCGCGACGCGGTTGAAGTCCTGCCTTCACTTTCCCGGAGCGCAAGGTTTAGATCGGCTCGAGACGCCTGGATGGCGGGCGCCAGGCCGAGCAGAAGGGCGGTAAAGATTGAAACGCCGAGAGTAAAGAGCAGTACTTGGGCATCCACGCTGATGTCCCCGGCGTTAGGAAACTGTCCAGCCAGCTTGCGAAATAATTCAATGCCCGCAAACGTAAGAGCTACGCCGAGGCCTCCTCCCAGCAGGGCCAGCAGCCCACTTTCCGCAAACAATTGCTGGATCAACCGCCACCTGCCCGATCCCAATGCCGCCCTTAGCGCGTATTCTTTGCGCCGGACTTCGGTTCGCGACTGCAAAAGGTTAGCGACGTTAACGCAGGCAATGAGCAGAACAAAAGCCACCGCACCAAAGAGGGGATAGAGCGCTTTCCCGGCCCACCCGAAAAGCTCTCGATGCAAAGGCACAACTTTCTTGCCGATGCCTTTGTTCGTCGCGGGATAAGCCCGTTCCAAGCGGCGCGCGATCACGTCCATTTCCACTTGGGCCTGCGCGAGAGTCACGCCCGCTTTAAGGCGCGCGACCGGCATGAGCCAATGATCAATTCGTTCCGAGTACCGGCTGCTCTCCGCGTTGACCGGCTGCCACAAATCGATCGGTTCCCCGTAGAAGGGAGCAAATCCGGCAGGCATGACTCCGACAACCGTCGAGACCACTCCCTGAATATTGAACGATTTTCCCAACACGTCAGAATCATTGTTGAAATGGCGCTTCCAAAAGGAACTGCTGATGACTACGGTTTGCGTAGTGTCCTGCATCTCTTCCGCAGAGAAAATCCGCCCTAGAATCGGCTTCACGCCCAGCAAGCTGAAGAAGTTCGGAGTAACATCCTGCACCCGAATCGGCTCCGCTTCACCCAATCCGGACAAAGTAGAGCGCTCGTTGTTGCTGGTCAGCGCAATGTCTTCGAAGACGTGGTTCTGCTTCTTCCAGTCATTCATCTCCGCGATAGGCGCTGGCTGCGTCGAATCGGGATGGCCCTGCTCGGTCTCCCAGATCGCCACTAGCCTTTCTGGGTGTTCGTAGGGCATAGGGCGATACAGAACGGCGTTGAGTACGCTGAAGATGGTGCTGTTGGCCCCGATTCCCAACGCGAGGGACAGCACGACCACGGCGAGGAAGCCGGGACTTTTGCGCGATTGACGAATTGCGTAGCGAACGTCTTGTAACAATGCGTTCATCGCTTCCCAACCTCCTTACTCGTACCGCAACGCCACCACTTCCGAGCACGATCTTTACTCCGTGGCGCGATCCGCTGTTCTATTCGTCCCGCAACGCGACCACTGGATCGAGACCGGCTGCCCAGCGTGCCGGCAAATAGCTCGCCAGGAAAACCGTCCCCAGGAGCAGCGCTGAGGTGAGCACCAGCGTAAGCGGGTTGAACAGGCTCACCTGATACAGCAGGCTCGACAGAGCACGCCCCGCCACAAACGTGGTCATGAGGCCGGATCCCAAGCCGAGCATGGCCAGTTGCATGCCATTACCCACAATCAGGCGGAGAACATCACGGCGCTCCGCCCCCAACGCCATGCGGATGCCCAATTCGCGTGTGCGCAACGTAACGGTATAGCTGATCACCCCGTAGAGGCCAAGGGCAGCCAGAAGCAGCGCGATCCCGGCAAAGACCGACAGCAAAATCACCAGAAACCGTCGGCCGATCAACGACGCGTTGACGCGTTGCTCCATGGTTTTCAGGTCATAGAGAGGCTGGCTTGGATCCACGCGGCGGATCGCCGCCTGCATGGCGGCGCCCAGGCTCTCCGGGTTTGTGTTTAGGGTTTGCACCACGACTCCCGCCATCTGCACCGGCTGCTGCGCCAGGGGCAGATAGTAGAAGCCTTCGTTGGTGTCGGACTCCAGCGAAAAACTCTTGGCGTGCGCCACAATTCCGACAATGGTTATCCACGGTGAACTCCCGCCGAAATTAATATGCTGGCCAACAGGATCTTCACCCGGCCAATACTGCCGGGCGAGTACGTCGTCGATGACCGCCACTAATTCGGTTTTCATGCGGTCGTCCCCGGTAAAGACGCGGCCGCGGATCAGGGGAATGCCGAGCGTCCGGAAGTATTCGGGCGATATGCTGCGAACATTTCCGTGCGGGCCAGGGTCATTGGGACCGGTGGGGTGGCTTTGGATTGAGAATGATGATGAGCCGCCGTTGTTGCTGAAAGGCAGGGCGTCGGCAAAGGCGGCATTGACCACGCCGGAAATGTTCTTCAGTTCCTGTTCCGCCGCGGCATAGAAAACACTCTGCTGCTCGTTGCTTTTGTAGATCGTGGGTGGAAGCGAGAGCGCGCCCGACATTACCCCATGGGGATCGAATCCGGTATTCAGCTGTTCGACCTGCTTCAGACTTCGTAACAACAGCCCCGCACCCACCAGCAGCAGCATGGCCAAGGCGATTTCGCCCACCACCAGAACCGAACGCAAACGCTGGCGCGCATGGCCCGAACCCCCTGAACGTCCCGCCTCCTGCAACGACTGGAACCAGCGCGTGTGCGTGATGTGCCAGGCAGGGGCGATCCCGCACAAGAGTACGCAGAGCACTCCGGTGCCCGCCACGAACCACAGGACCGTTCCACCCAGATGAACCACAAGATTTCCCGTTAGGGCTTCGGGCGCAAGTAAGAGCAGCAACGGGACAACGTAGTGCGCGAACACCAGGCCAAGAACGACGCCGGCCACGCCCAGAAGCAGGCTTTCCAGCAAGGCTTGCTGGATCAGACGGCCACTTCCCGCGCCGAGCGCGATCTGGACGGAAATCTCGTGTTGACGTCCAGAGGCACGCGCCAGTTGCAGACCCGCGATATTGGCACAGGCTATGAGCAAAACTGTGCCGACGGCGGCCAGCAGGATCAACAAAGGCTTGCGCAAATCGCCCGCGGCGAACTCGATGAGTGGCATGGAGAACATGCCCCACCCGGAAGCCTGGCCGTAACTGTTCTGCCCTTCTGAGATGATTTGCTGCGCGGAACGGAGATGCAGATAGGCATTCGCCTGCTGCAGCGTGACCTGCGGACGCAGACGGGCAACCGCGAAAAGATTCTCGTTATAGCGGAATCGGCTGTCGAAGTAGCGGCCAGAGGGAAGCGCAATCGGAGCCCACAACTCGGCATCGTTAGGCCAATCGAATCCCGGCGGCATCACGCCCACGACCTGATAGGACTCCTGGTTGAGCAAAAGAGACCGGCCGATGATGGCAGGGTCGCCGCCGAAGCGGCGTTTCCAGGTGCGATAGGCGAGAATCACCTCCTGATTCGCGTTGGGTTGATCCTCTTCCGGGCGAAACACACGGCCCATGTACGGACGCGCCCAAAACACGTCAAACCATTGCCACGACACCTGTGCCCCCACCAGCCTTTCAGGAGTCATTTCGCCAGCGCTGTAGTTGTAGTTGGCGGCTTGCAGTACTGCGGCGGAGGTAAAGATGTGCTTGCCGGTAACCGCATCGCCGAAATCGGGCGCCGACATGTTGATATTCTGAAGATCACCGACCGCATATTTCACGCGCAGAGCGACCACGTTTTCAGGATGAGGAATGCCGCTGGGGTTGAGCAGGATGGCGTTCATTACCGCAAAAACCGCGACGTTGGCGCCGACACCCAAAGCCAGCGTGAAGATGGCGACGAGCACGAAGGCCGGGTTTTTGCGCAAACCGCGTGCTGCATATCGGAGATCCTGAAGTATGCCCGTCATTTTTCGTTTTTCTCCATCACTCGTACCGCAACGCCACCATGGGATCAACGTTGGCGGCGCGGCGGGCGGGGATGTAACAAGCCAGCAGCGCGGCCGCAACCAGGAGCAATATCACTGCTGCGAAAGTCAGCGGATCCGTGGGCGTCACGCCAAAGAGCAGCGACTCCAGGGTGCGCGTGAGTGCCAGCGAACCGGCAAACCCGACGGTGACACCAATGAGGATCGTGCGCAATCCCTGGCCCAAAATCATCTTCAAAACGTCACGCTGGCGGGCGCCCAGTGCCACACGCAGGCCAATGTCGCGCGTGCGGCGGCTGACCGAAAAGGCCATCACGGCAAACACCCCTGTCGTCGCGAGCAGCAGCGCGACAATTCCGAAGAATCCGATGAGAATGAGGTTGAATCTCCGCGAGCCCAACGAAGCGGAATACACCTGCGAAAACATCCGGAATCTCGCCGGAATCTCCGGGTTGATCTCCTCGAGGATTCCGCGGGCAGCCGAGGTGACCAATTGCGTGTCGGCATCACTCAACATGGTTACGGTAATCGGGGAGCGCGGGCGTTGAAACAGATTTACATAGACGGTGGGACGCGGCGGCGCATCGAGGCCGTATTCGTGAACGTCGCCGACGATGCCGATAATGGTCAGCAGGCGCAAGTCACCGTCCATGCCCCCGAATTCAATGGTGTGGCCGATGGGGTCTTGACCAGGCCAGCGCGCGCGAGCAAGCGAATCGCTGATTACGGCAACGTGCGGAGAATCTGCGCCGTCGCTTTCGTCGAAGATGCGTCCTCGAAGAAGAGGAATTCCGACAGCCTGGAAATATCCATCCGTGGCGGCGCAGAAATCAGCCTGGCCAATGCGTTCCTTCTGGCGAAACAGGACATCGAACTTACGAATCAGGGAATCCAAGCTACCAGGAGTTTTCGGAACTTCATCCTGTGTCATCAGTAGAAACATGCCATCGGGAAGACCGCCATCCATGGGAAGGCCACTCGTTGCACCCACCTTGCGCACGCCGGGAATCTGTTTGAGGCGGTTGATCAGGTCGGCGAAGAAAATCGCCTGACCTGCCTTTGCTTTCTGATCGTTCCACTCCACCCATGGATGCGAAACGTCCATGGTGACGATTTTGTCCACACGAAAGCCGGGATTCACTTCGAGCACTTTCATCAGGCTGCGTCCGAGCAATCCCGCACCGATCACGAGAACAACCGCGATGGCGATCTGTGCCGCCACGATTCCCCGGCCAATGCGCTGGCTGCTTTTAGCACCCGACTGTCCGCGCCTTTCTTCCCCGAGGCCTTCGCGCAGGTTGCCAGATGTCGCTCGCAGGGCGGTGACTGCTCCGAGTCCAGCGGCGACCGCGGTAGAAAGCAGAAACGCGAACACAAGGACTGGAACACTAATGGAGACGCTGTCTAACCGGGGCAGATTTTCCGGCGCCAGCGCAACTAATCCCGCCACTCCCGAGGATGCTCCCAGTACGCCGAGGCCGCCACCGACAAGCGAGAGGAGAAGCGCTTCAGTAAGAAATTGGCGAATCAAACGTCGGCGCACTGCACCCAGGGCGCTGCGAATCGCGAGTTCACGCTCTCTCACCGAGGCTTGCGCGAGTAGCAGGTTGGCGACGTTCGCGCAGGCAACCAGGAGAAGAAATCCCACCGCTCCGAGGAGGACCAGCAGCGCCGAGCGAGCTCTGCCGGTTATCGAGTCCTCGAGCGGGACGACAATTCCATCTTTGAGGAGATAATCGTTTTGATCGCTCGAGGTGTCGTGTATGCGACGCGCGATCGCGCTGATGTCCACTTTCGCTTGCTCGAGAGTCACGCCTTCGCGGAGGCGTCCGACTGCACTGTAGTTGTGCGACGTCCTGCTGGGATTTTCGCCCTCACGATCGGTCGGCAGCCACAAGCGCGCATCTGCCGGAAACTGAAACCCCTCCGGGAGCACGCCGATAACGGAGAAGAGCGCATTATCAATTTTCAAGTGCAACTGCGAAAAATCCGGAGATGATCCGAGATACTGCTTCCAATATCCATAGCTGACAAGCGCGACTGGAGCGGCTCCTTTACTCGCGTCCGTGGCGCTGAAATCGCGCCCGAGGATTGGCTGAACGCGGAAGACCTTGAAGAAGTCAGGGGAGATGGTTGCCACCACCGAGCGTGTCGGCTGCGAAGCGCCTGAAACGGAGGCGATGTTCTCACTGTATTTTGCAATCACCCGGAAACTGTGGTTTTGATGGCGAAAGTCGTCGAAGTTCGGGTCGGCAAGCCGAGACCAGGTACCCTTGGTGTTGACCTCGAAGACAGCCATGATCCGGCTCGGATCGGTGTAGGGCAGAGGCCGCAGCAACACGCCGTATACGACGCTGAAGATTGCGGTGGTGGCGCCGATCCCGAGTGCCAGAGTAATGACGGTGACGGCGGTGAATCCCGGCGTCTTCCGTAATTGCCGAAGCGCGTAGCGAAGGTCTTGATATAGTCCGGTCATCGTTCGTCCTCACTCGTATCTCAACGCCACCATGGGATCGACCTTGGTCGCACGATACGCGGGGACATAGCTGGCCAGGAGTACCGAGATCATGAGCACCAGGCATACCCCCGCAAATGTGGTCGCGTCCGTGGGTGTGACGCCGAACAGCAAGCTGGCAATCACTCGTCCGGCGGCCACCGCACCGGCAACTCCCAGGGCCGCTCCCATCAGGGCCAGCCTCACACCGTTGTTGAGAATGAGACGCAGAACATCTTTCTGCTGCGCACCCAGCGCCATTCGGAGTCCCAGTTCGCGAGTCCGTTGCGCCACCGAATATGCCAGCAAGGCATAAAGCCCCAGCACCGCCAGCAGCAAAGCCAAACCGGCAAAAGCGCCCAGCAGGTATGCGGGATAGGAGCGCAGCAGGATCGTGGGAGATTCCGAGATGATCTGTGCCATGCTGGCGATGGCGTAAACCGGCACCTCCGAGTCAATTTCCCTGGCGGCATGGGTCACTGCGCCGGCCAGCGCCGCAGGATCTTGTTGGGTTCGCACCACCAGACTGAAATTGGACGGCGGATCCTGATCGAAGCTGTCATAAATTACAGGGCTGGGAATCCGGTCCAACCAGCCAACGTTTTCATTTCCCACCACCCCCACGATTTGCCATAGGTTGGGATCGCTGGTGTAGGTGAAGTTGATCTGCTTGCCGAGCGGGTCTTGATGGGGAAACACGGCGTCCGCCAGAGCCTGGTTGATCACGATGACATGCGTCGATTTCTCCGCGTCGGTGGCATGCAAGAAACGGCCGGCGCGCAATGGAATTCCCATCACCGAGAAATAATTCGTCGTGATGGAACGAGTGTTGGCCTCATACTCCTGGCCACCGCCGCTCTTGGGGTGGCCTACCAGATCAAAGCGCGAAGTGTTGCCCGCTCCTGACAGAGGAACAATGGTCACTGCCGCGGCTTCTTTCACCCCGGGGAGGCTATTGGTTCTTTGCAACAACTGGTGCTGAAACCCTAGCTGCCGCGGGCCATCGGAATATCTCTTGTCCGGCAGGGAGAGCGCGAGAGTCAGGAGGTTTTCCGTGTTAAAACCGGGATCGTTATTCAATACGCGCTTCAGACTCTTGAGCATCAGGCCTGCACTCACCAGCAGCACAACCGCCATAGCCACTTCCGAGATCACAAGGGCACCCCGCAAGCGGTGATGAAAGGAGCCGGTCGCGCTGCGCCCGGCTTCCTGCAACGACTGGCGAAGATCAATCTTGAAGGTTTCGAGAATCGGGGCCAACCCAAACAGAATCCCGGTCAGCAGTGACAGAGCGAGCGTGAACCACAGAACGTCTCCCTGCACTCTCAGTCCCTCGAGGGCTGGCATGGCAAGAAGGTCGGTCTCTGGAATTGCGGCAACGATCGCTGGAACCGCCCAATAGGCAGCCAGCACGCCCGCGACTCCACCGGCAACCGAGAGCAGCACGCTCTCGGTTAAGAGTTGACGAACAATTCGAGCCCGGCCAGCACCCAGCGCGCTGCGAATCGAAATCTCCTTTTGCCGGGGCACTGATCGCGCCAGCAGCAAGCCGGCAATGTTGGCGCACGTGATCAGGAGCACAAACCCCACCGTCGCCATCAGCACGATGACGACCAGCCTCATCGATCCCAGGAGTTCTTCTCGCAACGAGAACAGCCGCACCGCTACTCCCGCGTTGGAATCAGGGTATTGACTCTCCAACCGCTGGGTCACGCTCAACAGAGCCGATTGCGCCTGCTGCAGTGAGGCTCCGGACCGGAGTCGGCCGATGGGATACAGCCAATGCGCATTTCTTCGCAGCCGCCAACCTGAAACCTGGAGCGATTGCCAGAAATCGGCGGAGTTTGTCGGGCCAAACTGGAAGTCCTTGGGCAGCACGCCGACTATCGTGGACGGCAATCCGTCCAGAGTCAGAGTCTTCCCCACGATGGCGGGATCACCGCCAAAGCGCCTCTGCCATCCGCCATAGGAGAGCAGAAGGGACGCGGTCTTTTGTTCCGTTTCTTCGGATGGCACGAAACTGCGGCCCAGGACCGGGCGCACGCCAAGGGTCTCGAAGAACCCCGTGCTCGCCATCGCGACCGTCACCTGCACCGCGCCGCTCGGCTGCGACAGCGTCATTGTGTTCCGCGAGTAGCCGCCGAGCTGGGCGAAGACCTGGCTGTTTCGCATATCCACAAAATCGGGATACGATGATTCCATCTGCTGAAACGCGCCCGAGGTGCGGGTCTCCCACACCTGCACCAGTTCCTGCGGCTTCTCGAAGGGAAGCGGCCGCAGCAAGACTGCGCTAAGAACGGTGAACACGGCCGCATTGCCACCAATCCCCAGCGCCAGCATCAGCACGATCACCAGAGCGAACCCCGGACTCTTACGCAACACGCGCCATGCATAGCGAACATCCAGATAGATTGTTTCCATTTGGCAATCCTCACTCGTATCTCAGCGCCACCAAGGGATCGACGTTCGCAGCCCGATATGCCGGAATGATCGTGGCAAACAGAGCGATCGCGGCGAGAAGAACCGCCACTACCAGGAAAGTAACGGGATCGGTGGGCTTCACGCCGTAAATGAGGCTCGACAAAACGTGCCCCATCGCTAAGGCGCCGACGGTTCCGATGACCACGCCCAACAGGGTCGGCTTCATGCCTTCGACAATAACCATGCGAAGAACATCTCCAATCCGGGCGCCCAAGGCCAAACGGATCCCGATTTCCTGGACGCGCCGTTTCACGCTGTACGAGAGCACGCTGTAGATCCCAATTGCGGCTAATAGCAAGGCGAGTCCGGCGAAGACACCAAGAAGAAGCATGTTGAAGCGTTGCTGAGTGAGCGAGTTTTCCACCAGGTCTTGCATAGTGAAAATGTCTCGCACCGGAACATCGCGGTCCACTTCGTGGACAGCATTCGCGACCGCGCTGACGATGCCGGCGGGATTTGTGGTAGAGCGGACGACCAGCGTCATGGGGAAGGAATTCCATCCTCCATTTGCGGGAACGGAAATCTGGTCCAGGGGAAAGTACAGAGTCGCGGTCGGACGAGTCTGGTCGAGGCTGTCGAGCTTCACGTCGCCCACGATTCCGACCACTTCGCGTACGGCGTCCGGGAAGAAAGTCAGGGTAAGGCGCTTGCCCAGAGCGTCTTCGCCCGGCCAAAACTGCCGCGCCATGGACTCGCTGATCAGAATCACGGCGGGCCTTCCCGCGATATCCGTATCATTGATGTCGCGGCCGCGCAGAATCGGAATTCGCATCGCGCTCATGTAGCCGGAACTGACCAGGCGAACATCGACTTCCGGCTGCTCCGACATGGCGACAACAGGGCGGCCTTCGATTGCGATGGGCTGATGCGAACCGCCGTTGTCCAAAGGCACGTCGTCAATCACGCCGGCGGATTCGACTCCAGGCAGAGTGCGCACGCGCGCAAGCACTCGTTCAAAGAAATTGGCTTGTTGCGCGGGCTGGGGAAACTTCGAGCGCGCGACCGAGGCGGACAGGGTGAGAACGCCACGGGAATCGAAGCCCGGATTCACGGCGTGCAGTTGCTGAAAGCTGCGGATCATCAGCCCCGCGCCGATCAGCAGCACCAGAGAGAGGGCGACCTCGGCGACAACCAGGATGCTGCGCGTGGCGTGACCGCTGGAATCTGCGGAAGTGCGCCCGAGGCCCGCCTTGAGTGCCAGGTTCACATCACCTTTGGCGAGTCGCAGAGCGGGGAGAATTCCGGCGATGACTCCGCTGAGCAACGAAACGATTGCGGTGAAGGCGAGCACCTTGGTGTCAAGACTGACTTCAATCGACCGGGGCAGTTTGTCCGCCAGGAAAGCCGTGATCAGGCGAATTCCGGAATGGGCGAAGGTGAGGCCGAGTGCTCCTCCGAGGATCGCCAAGAGTACAGATTCAGTAAGAACCTGGCGTAGCACACGCGCCGAACTGGCGCCCAGTGCGGTGCGAATCGCGATCTCTTTGCGGCGGCTGAGCGTTCGCGCCAGCGCGAGATTGGCGACATTGACGCAAGCAACCAGGAGAACGAATACCACCGCGCCGAGCAAGACCAGCAGCGCGGGGCGGACGTCGCTGACGAGATCGTTATGCAGCGGAACCACTACAGCTCCCCAGCCCTTGTTATCGTCGGGATACTGTTGCTCCAGGCGGCTGGAGATCGTGTTCATATTCACCTGCGCCTGCTTCAGATCGACACCGGGCTTGAGGCGGGCGATGACGACAGAGTGGTGCTCTCCGCGCACGGCCTTTTCTTTGTCGGTCCACGCCATGGGCGTCCACATTTCCGCAAAGTCGGGGAAGCGGAAGCTGCGTGGCATGACGCCCGCGACGAGGACGTTGTGGCCGTCGAGGTTGATCTTCTGATTTACGATGGCGGAATTGGAGCCGAACTGCTCCTGCCACAGGCGGTAACTCAGAATCACGACATCGGAGTGACCGGACTGATCTTCCTCGGGAGAAAACTCACGGCCTAACATCGGCTGAACTCCCAACGTTTCGAAGAAACCGTAAGTTGCCGCGCAGGCAAACAGTTGCTGTGGTTTGTCGCTCCCGGTTAGGGTGAAACCATGGCCGGTGTAGATCGCCATCCGTTCGAAGACCTGATTCTGGCCTTCCCAGTCAATGTAGTTCGCCGCGGAGACGGCAAATGTCGGCATTCCCGGAAAGCTTTTTGCAGGCGGTGTATGCCAGATGCGAACCAGTTCGTCGGCGTCTTTGAACGGCAAGGGTCGAAGCAGCACACCGTTCACCACGCTGAAGATGGCGGTGTTCGCGCCGATTCCGAGGGCCAGCGTGATCACTGCCACGGCCGCGAAGCCGGGACTCTTCCGCAGCTGGCGAACCGCATAGCGTAGATCCTGAAATATTCCGCTCATGACAACCTCCTACTCAAAGCGCAATGCCACCATGGGTTCTACCTTTGCGGCGCGCCACGCGGGCAAGAAAGCTGCTCCGGTTCCGACAAGTGCCACGCAGGCGATCGCCCACGCGAAGCTGAGCGCATCGAATGAAGACAACTGATAAAGCATCGAGCCGAGAAAACCTGCAGACAGCAGCGCGAGCGGAAAACCCGCCACCGTGCCGGCCATGCTCACCAGCAGGCTTTCGCGCATAACCATCCAGAGGATTTCGCCGCGTTGGGCTCCAAGGGCCATGCGAGTTCCGATTTCCCGTGTACGGCGGTTCGTCCGGTAAGACAGCGTGCCGTAAAGACCAGTCGCGACCAGTAACGCGGCGAGCGCTCCGAAAAAACCACCCAGACGGGCAAACATTTTTGGTTGTGAGTAAGACTCTTCGAACTGGGCGCGCTGAGTCATCGGTTTTACCACGGGTAGGTTGGGATCGATATCGTGAATCATACGTCGAATCGTGGGCAACATGTTCAAGGGTTCGCCGTGGACCCGGACTTCGAAGTGCAGCGTCTCCCCGGCATTCACATTCTGAAAGCGCGCGAAATAGGCCATGGGCATTGGCTTCTCTTCGACGCTCGTGTACTTGCTGTCTTTTACCACGCCGATGATCGTGTGGTTGTCGCGAACCTTGTGTCCCAGGGGATTCGTGTTGGGCAGGAAGCGCTTGACAAACGTTTCATTCACGACGACGACAGCCAGCGAGGAGGGAGTGTCAGTGTCGGAGATGTCGCGGCCTTCGAGGATTGGAACTCCGAGGACGTGAAAGTAATCAGGACCGACGTTGTTGCTGCGTACGGTGGCGTCAGAGCCAAATTTCGCTACGAGGTTGACGCCATCCACACTATCCTGGTTGTTATTGCTCCACCCCGAACCGATGCGGTTTTCCATCAGCGTGGCGGATTCCACGCCGGGTAGGGTGCGAATCCGGTCGAGCAGAGTGCGGTAAAAAAAGGAGGTTTCCTGGACGGTATGGGCACTCTGGGGAGTGATTCCAAAAGCGAGCAGGCCATTGGCGTTCATCCCCAGGTCTTGCGCATCGTAATTCCGAAGAGTGCGCAGAAGAAGTCCCGCCGCCACCATAAGCACCAGGCAGATTGCCACTTGCGACGCCATCAGAACTCGGCTGCCGAGCAACCGGCGGCGGTTTTGCGTGATGTTGGTGGCGGTATCGCGGAGTACGCCGGAAACCGGGACTCGCACAGCCACCCAGAGTGGGACGAGGCTAAAAACAAGCGCACTGATGGCGGAAATTGCGAGAGTGAAGAACAACACGGTGCGATTCGGTTCGAGACCGGTTTCGATGCCGGACCAGGCGGCGAGCGCGTCCGTGGCAGCGACGGCAAATCCCCAACCGAGAGCGGCTCCGGCAGCTACGAGCAGGGAGCTCTCTGTCAAGAGCTGCCGGAAGAGGTGCTTGCGCTCCGCGCCAATCGCCATTCGCAGGCTGAATTCTCGCTGCCTCACTTCATTTCGAGCCGTGATCAACAGGGCGACGTTGGTGCAGGCGATGAGCAGCACCAGAAATACCAGAGCCATCAGAATGCGCACGGGCTCGCGGTATTGCTGGTTATAGCCTTCGATTCCCTTGGCAGGATCAAAATTTAGCAGTGGTTTCCAGTGCTTTGGATCAATCGTGCCGATGCCAATCTTTGCGGCTTCGCCGAAGGTGGATTCGAGAGCGACCTTTGCCTGCTCCGGCGTGACCCGCGGACGGAGACGCGCGACCAGCGGCAGGCACCACCATCTCGCTGTACCGTAGACCGAGTTTATGGTTGCCGGTTCACCCCACGCGTTCAGCTCCGGGCGATTTTGCAGAGGAATCCAGAAATCGGTTGACCTCGCAGGCTCAATTCCACGAAATCCTCGCGCCGCAACTCCGACGACTGTGAACGGGACATTCTTGATGAAAAGAGTTGTCCCTAGTACTCCTGACGCTCGGGCAAAGCGGCGGGTCCAGTAGTCGTAGCTGATGACCGCTACCGGAGAGTGGTCTTTTTCGTCGCCGGGGGAAAAGCTGCGACCGAGGAGAATGTCTGCGCTGAGGCCGGAAAAGAAATTTCCACTGACCGCTTCTCCCTGGGCCTCCTCAGGCGTGTCGCCGTAGCGAACGGCAACCTTGCCGATGCCCAGTGGAACGTAAGCGACCAGGTCTTCGAAGACGTCGTGGCGCTCGCGCAGAGCTTCGAAGACAGGTTCCGAAAAAGAAGTATCGCTATTTCCTGTATTCCACGCGCCCGGAGGCTGATTGCCGCCGGCAATCTGCAAATAGTAGAGACGGTGCGGATCGCGCACGGGCAGCGTGCGCAACAGCACGGCATCCATCACACTGAACACCGCCGTGTTAGCTCCGATCCCCAAAGCCAGAGTTGCAACGGCGACGAGCGCGAACCCCGGGCTTTTGCGCAGTTGCCGCCAGGCGTAACGAACGTTTTGGAGAAGGCCGGTCATATTTATTCTCATTCGTAGCGCAGAGCCTCAACCGGATCGACTCGTGTCGCGCGGCGCGCCGGGATATAGCAGGCAGCGAGCGCAACCAACGTCAGCAGGATGGCAACGGCGCTAAAGGTGAGCGGATCGGTTGCGCCTACTCCGTAGAGCATGCTGGTCATGAGCCGGGTCAGGCCGAGTGCAGCAGCCAGTCCAACGACAACTCCGAGACCGGCAAGCTTTCCTCCCCTGCCCAAAATCAAACGCAAGATATCCCGCGGCTGCGCTCCCAGAGCCATGCGGACGCCGATCTCGTGAGCGCGTTGGCCCACCACATAGGAAATGACGCCATAAATTCCCACGCTCGCGAGCAAGAGCGCCAGCGCCGCGAACAGCGCGAGCAGGATCATGGAGAATCGCCGTGAAGCCATGGAATCGGAGATAAGAGAGTCCATTGTTTGCACGCCAAAGATGACCTGCTGGTTGCTCATCCGCGCACTGACATGCCGGATGGAATCGAGAAGCCCGACTGGACCATTCGCGGCCCGCACAATCACCGACGATCCAGACGCAGTCATGGCAACAAATTCGTTCGGCATCTGCATGCAGGGGATATAGAGGTCAGACCGGAGCGACTGCTGAGCGTCCGTGTCCAGGCCCCACTGCTTGACGTGCCCGACCACGCCGACGATCTCCGCCAATTGATTGAACAGGTTTAAGTTGATGCGCTTGCCGATCGGATTCTGGTTGGGGAAATACTTCTGGGCAAAGACCTCATCGACCACGACCACGAGCGGCGAATGTTCATTGTCCTGGGGAGTAAAGAACCGGCCGTAGAGCAGCGGAATGCCCATCGCCTTCAAGTAGTCAGGTTCGACGATGTAGTCGATGGCCCAGTTCATGTCGTTTTCGTGGGTAGGCTTCGGTTTTCCGTCGAGCCAGAAGAGTTGCTCGTCATCACCGCTCAAGGGGACCGCTCCCCATGTCTGGGAGACCGCCTGGACACCTGGGACGGAGACGAGTTTGTCGTCGAACTCACGAAAGGCGGCACGGATCGCATCCGGCTTGGAGCCCATCATCGACGGCGGAAGTGAAAGCCCGAACGTAAGTACATTGTGCGGATTGAATCCCGGATCGACGCTCCAGAGCTTGGCCAGACTGCGGATGGTTAGTCCCGCGCCGATGAGCAGCACCAGAGCGAGCGCCATCTCCACCACCACGAATACGCCCTGCGTGCGATGGTGGGTTCCGCTCGCTCCCCGGCCACCCTGCTTCAGCGTTTCGTGCAGATCCGGATGGGACGTCTTCAGCGCCGGTGTAAGACCGAAAAGAATTCCCGCAAGCAACGAGATGCCAGCCGTAAAGATCAGCACCTGAGTGTCAAGTCCGACTTGCTCGGCTCGAGGCAAAGCCGCCGGCAATACTCCCAGCGCCGCCTGTGTTCCCCACGCGGCCAGGAGCAAACCCAGCCCCCCGCCACCCAGAGCGAGCAAGATGCTCTCCGTGAGCAACTGGCGAATTACACGCGCCTGGCTTGCTCCTAGTGCCGCCCGAACTGCGAACTCGCGCGTTCGGCTGGTCGAGCGCGCCAGCATCAGATTGGCCACATTCACGCATGCAATCAGGAGCACGAAGCCAACCGCTGCCAGGAGCACGAGCAGAAACGACCTTACATCACCAATCATCTGCTCTTTCAGTGGGGTCAGCTTTGCAGTGATGCCCTTGTCGGTGTCGGGAAAGGTGTTCGCGAGATTGCGCGCGACCCCTTCCATGTCGGCGCGAGCTTGTTCGATTGTCACGCCAGGTTTGAGCCGGCCGATGCCATGGATTCCCAACCCGGCGCCACGCTGAAGTAGAAGCGGATTACTCCACTGACCAATGGGCGCATATACCTTGGTGTCGCGGAAACCCGGAATCACCAGATGGAAATTCGCGGGAATCACACCAACGATGGTGTAATCCTTCGCGTCCAGCGTGATGCTCTTTCCCAAAATGTCCGGCGCGGAACTGAACTTGCTCTGCCACAAACCCGCGCTGATCAGCGCGACCGGGCCTGCGCCGATTTGGTCTTCATCCGGCGCGAAGGTGCGTCCAATTATCGGTTTGACGCCCAGGACCGGGAAGAAATCTGAGGAGACAAACTCTCCACCCACCTGTTCGGCTTCGCCGATGCCGGTCAGACTGAAGGCATATACTCGCCCAACAGCTATGGCAGAAAACGTGTGGTTATCCTTCTGCCAATCACGGAAATTAGGATAGGAGAGGGATCCACCCTCAAAGTTGGGTTTGTTCTCATGCAGCGTCACCAGCTGATCTGGTTGGGGGAAAGGCAGCGGGCTCAACAACACGCCATTGATCACAGAAAACAACGAGGTGTTGGCTCCGATGCCAAGCGCCAGAGTTACAACGGCCACCGCCGTGAACCCAGGGCTCTTGGTCAGCATGCGAAAGCCATAACGCAGATCCTGAAGAACAGTTTCCATACTCAGCCTTGAATGCTATTCGTACCGCAACGCCATTATGGGATCGATCTTCGCCGCACGGCGCGCCGGCAGCAGCGCGGAAGCAATCGCAACCAGCAGGATCACGAGCGTAGCCACGAACAACGTGAGCGGATCGCTGCTCGAAATCCCGAACAACTGGCTGCGCACGGTCATGCCCAGCAACAGCGACGTCGGCAACGCTATGGCAATGGCAATTCCAGTCAGCCACAGGACCTCGATCAGGACTACGCGTACCACCGACGCCCGGCTCGCGCCCAGTGCCATCCGGATGCCGATCTCCGACGTTCTCTGTGCGGTGGAGTAGGCCAGCACCCCATACAGGCCGATGGCCGCCATAAGAACCGCGACCACTCCGAAGCTCAACGCCAGAAAGGCAATCACGCGCTCAGTAGTCAGGTTGTCGTCGATTTGTTCTTCCATGGTCCGGAAACTGTCGAGCACCAGCTTCGAATCCAGCGCCTGCATGGCGCGGCGGATCGTTGCTTCGGCGCTTTCCGGAGCCTGCCACGTCCGGACGTAGAACGTCATCGCACCGGGATCGGTCTCTTGAAGGTACGGGGTAAACACCGTGCGTTTGACTTCCCGACGAACCCCGGAGTGCTTTGCGTCTTTGACGACACCAACGATTTCGATGTCGGCATTCGCTTCGCCAAGGTAATGCTGCAGTGCATGCAGCGGGTCGCCAAAGTAGTGGCGTGCGAAACTCTCGTTGACCACCGCGACTTTTTGCGTCCCGCCTTGATCCGCGTCACTCAGCTCGCGGCCCGCGAGCAGCGGCATCCCCATGCTGGAGAAGTAGCCGGCGCTCACGTACGGGTGCTCGACGTTCATATCCTCGTTCTCTTTTGCCGTATAGCCGGCCACCGAAATGGTGTTAGACCAGTTGTTGTTCGCCAACTCTGGGTCGGTCGTGCCGGCAACGGAACGCACTCCTGGGAGGGCCGCCAGTGTGTGCAGCACTCGGGAGTCAACCTCAAGATCCTGTGCGGGTCGATATCCGGCAAGAGTGGGATCAATGTTGAAAGTCACCAGATGATCGATGGCGAATCCCACATCCAGTGACTTCAGTCTGTGCAGCGTGCGCGTGAAAAGGCCGGCGCCCACCAGCAACACAAGACTCAATCCGACTTGCACGCCCACCGCAATGCGCCGGAAACGCAGCGGTCCTCCGCCGCAGATCACTTGTTGCTTGAGCGCGGGTGCGAGATTGGGCCGCCAGAACTGCACCGCTGGCGCCAGGCTGAAAAACAGACTCGCCAACACGGCCAGAGTGAAGTTGAAAAAGAGGATTCGCAGATCAACATGCGACGAGAGCGGCAACTCCATGCCGGCGCTGCCCCAGATCATTTTGATCAACACGGCTGAGACCTGGGGCGCCAGGATGACCCCCAGGACTCCACCGGCCAGCCCCAGCAACAGCCCCTCGACCAGCAACTGCTGAATCACGCGTCTCCGACTGGCGCCCAGCGCATAGCGCACGGACATCTCGCGCAACCGGCCCGCCGCACGGACCAGCAGCAGGCTGCCTACGTTGGCGCAAGCCATCAAGGCAACCAGTCCCACCATCGCCATCACGATCAGCAGAGGCGTTTGCACATCACTGCGCAGGGGCGAAAACCCTTTTTTGCCATCGAGGAGCGAAAGGTGGGACTTGGCCACGAAGTTCTCACGGAAGCTCTCTGTGTGGTGCTGCAACTGTTTCAGTTCGTCGGACCGGATCGCATACCACAACGGATTGATGCCCGCCTCCGCTTGCTCAAGGCTGACGCCTGGTTTTAGCCGGGCAACAATGTTGAGCCAGCTCGAACGGCGGTTCTCCAGGTCGTCATTTCCCGGCATGACCTGGGATCTCATCGTCATCGGTGCGAACAGGTCAGGAGTGTCGCCCATCACGACGCTGTGAAAACCCGGTTGCGCTACGCCGATTACGGTGAAGGGGTGACCATTCACTGAAATGCTCTGGTTAAGAACACCGCGGTCTCCACCGAAGCGCCGTTGCCAATAGTTGAAGCTCAACACCCCCACCGGATTGCCGTTAAGCACGGTATCGTCGGACGGCACCAACAGACGGCCCAACGCCGGCCGCACCGCCAGCACGTCGAAGTAGTTGCCCGAGACCAGTTCCGTTGCGACGAGCTCCGGCTGGCTACGCCACTCGAGACCAGCCTGCGTCCAATCGGTTGCGATGACCCCACTGAAGACAGAATTGCGGTCCCGGAGATCGCGATACATTGGGTAAGAGAAGTAAAGCTTCCCGTCCGAACGGGAACTGAGGCGTCCCGTATTACTGCCGGAATATCGCAATAGCACAAGACGTTCTGGCTCCTTCACCGGCAGGCTGCGCAATAAAGCTTGATCGAGCAACCCGAAGATGGCTGTATTCGCCCCAATGCCTAGTGTCAGTGTCAGCACGGAAACGGCCGTGAAACCCGGGCTCTTGCGGAGCTGGCGGAAGGCGTAACGGACGTCCTGGACGAATCCGGTCATATTGATCTCAATTTCTTACTCGTAGCGCAACGCCACCATGGGATCGACCTTGGCCGCGCGCCATGCGGGCACAGCACATGCAATCATCGAGACCGCTACCAGCAGTGCAATCACACCGACATACGTGAACGGGTCGAGGCTTGAGACGCCGAATAGGAGCGTGATCAACGAACGCCTGGCGATCACCGCTCCACTCAGGCCGATCGCGACACCGATTCCCGCCATACTCATCCCCTGGCGAACTATCAATGCGAGGATGTCGGCCCGGGTCGCGCCCAGCGCCGACCGCAATCCGATTTCGCGGATGCGCTCACTGACACTGCCAGACAGCACTCCATAAATCCCCGTGGCCGCGAGCGCCAGCGCCGCCAGACCAAATGCCTCGAACAGGATCAGCACAAAATGCCGTTCAGCTTCCGGCCTGACTAGCAAGCTGTCCATGGTGGCGACGCGCACGATCGGCTGATTCCTGTCCACCGACCAGATCGCCTGCCGGATGGCTGGAGCGAGCCCCGCCGCATCGCCGCGTGTGCGGATTACCAGCGACTGCACTTTGTCAACCCAGGACCACTGTGTCGTCGAGGTGTAGAACGCATCCGACTCGGCCAGTGCCAGCGACGTCTGCTTTACGTCACCCACGACGCCGACAATCGTTCCCCATGGCCGGTCGGAGCGGCCGATGTCGGGACCAATGCGCACCCGCTGTCCGAGCGGGTCTTGACCAGGGAACTTGCGCTTGGCGAATGATTCGCTGAGCACGATGGCCAATGGCGCGCCCGCCATGTCATGCTCGTCAAGCAGGCGTCCGTGACGGAGAGGAATGTGCATCGTCTGGAAATAATCCGGGCTCACGGCGTAGCGAACGCCTGCTTCAGAGTTGTTGCTTCGGTCCGACTCAAACTGCACTCCGAAGCTTTCAAAGTCACCGCTCAGTGGCAACTGGCTGGTAAGTGCCGCCGTCACCGTGCCCGGAACCTGTCGCACCGCTTCGAGAGCCTGGGTGAAAAACTGGTCCCTCGCCCTATCAGTGTCGAATCGGTGACCCGATTCCTGCACTTGCATGGTGAGCACCTGCGACGCGTCGAACCCGGGATCGATCGCGAACAGACGCCCCAAGCTGCGCAATAGCAAGCCCGCGCTCACCAGCAGAACCAGAGCAATCGCGACCTCGGCGACCACCAGCGTGCGCCGGGTTGCCTGGTGACCGCCTGCCGTGCGTCCGGAACTTTGCTGTACTCCGACGTGCAGGTCGCCGCGGAAGGCATGAAGCGCTGGAATCAATCCGACCACCAGGCCGACGACTGCCGTGATGCCGAGCGCGAAGACAAACACTGTTCCGTCGACGCGGATCGCATTCACCCGCGGCAGTTCGGGCGGACTGAGCACCATCAGTGCGTGCACGCCAATTTGCGCCACCACCATGCCCAGAGCGCCCCCCAGCATGGCCAGAAGAGAACTCTCCGTAAGCAGTTGCCGGACCAGTCGTGCGCGGGGAGCCCCGAGAGCGGCACGCATGGAGAATTCGCCGCGGCGCAGAGCGCCTCGCGCCAGCAAGAGATTCGTCACGTTCACGCACGCAATTAAGAGAACCAGGACCACCGCACCGAGGACGGCGACGAGCGCCGGCTTGACGCCACCGGCGACATCATCTTGAAGCGAGTTTGTAATGAAGCCCTGATCAAGCGAAGCCCAATCAGGCCGGGGAAACTCAGGCAGCGGGGTGCGCGCGATCAGATCTAGATCGCTCCGGGCCTTGCTGATGTTGACGCCGGCACGGAGTCTCGCGACCACCCGCAGGTGATGACCCCACTCTCTGGTCTGCCTAGAAGCGATGTTTCCCGGGTCATACTGCAGGGGCGCCCAGACTTCCGCCGAAGCAGCCAGCACGTTGTCGAACATTCGAGGCATGACGCCAATCACGGTATAGTTGTCGTCGTCGAGCCTGACCTGGCTTCCGATGATGCTGCGGTCGCCAGCGAAGGTCCGTTGCCACAGCCTGTTTCCGAGGATCACAACTTTTGGACCGTTGTACACATCGTCCGAAGGTTGAAAATCTCGCCCCAGTGCCGGCGGCACGCCCAGCGCATGGAAGTAGTTGGCGCTGACTCGCTGGCCGTCGAACCGTTCCGGGTGGTCCGCGCCGGTGAGCGCAGGTTGCCACGGCTTCAATACGGCGATTGCTTCGAGGGAACGGCTGCGCTCCGCTAATTCGCGATAAGTGTGGAATGTTTGGGGGATGCGGGGCCCGTCCTCCCCGGCGTACCAGATCATGACGATGCGGCGTGCCTCGGGGTACGGCAAAGGCTCGAACAAGATTGGATTGATCGTGCTAAAGATGGCCGTCGTGCCGCCGATGCCGAGCGCCAATATCACGATCGCCGTGCAGGCGAAGCCCGGAGTCTTGCGCAGTTGGCGCAGCGCGTAGCGAACGTCTTGGACCAGGCCGCTCATGCGTGCACATCCGCCATCTGCTTTTTCAGCGGTTCTTCGGCCACCACTACGTGCAGGATCTTGAGCAGAAGGGCGTTTACCACCGTGAAAATCGCGGTATTCGCCGCACGCGCTAGAGTGAGTACGGTGACAGTAGTAAACCCCGGGCTCTTGCGCAGTAGCCGCAAAGCGTAGCGAAGGTCTTGGAATCGTCGAGTCATCGCAGTCTCCTACTCGTAGCGCAACGCCACCATGGGATCGACGCGCATTGCGCGGCGGGCGGGAACATAGCATGCTGCCAGTGTGACCGCCGCCATCACGATAGCCACGCCCACGTAGGTGACCGGATCCATGGGGCCGACACCGTAGAGCTGGCTCGCCAGCAGCCGCGCAGCCATGAAGGCTCCGGCCAGGCCCAGCGTAATCCCTGTGAGCGAGAGTTTTGCGCCCTCCTTCATGACCAGCCACAAGACATCGCCGCGCTGGGCGCCCAGCACCATGCGGATCCCCATCTCTCTTGCGCGCCTGGATACGAGAAAGGCCAAGACGCCATAGATCCCAACCATGCCCAGCATCAGGGCCACTCCGGCGAAGGCGACAAAAAGGGACATTGTGGAACCCGGCGTGGACACAGCTTCGGAAACAACCGAACGCATGGTTTTCAGTTCGCTAATCGGGACTTCCGAATTTAAGCCGGTAACGGTATCGCGGAGGAGAGCGCCGGCTTGAGAGTCTCCGGAGGACGTCCGGACGACTAAGGTCATTTCGGCGGGGACTCGGCCATCTTCCAGAGAGGCCTTGATGCTATAGGGTACATAGATTGTGCCGTTGATCCAGTCGGGAACATTTCTTTCGAGATCATAGGCGCGCACGTCGGCAATCACTCCGACGACCGTGCGCCACTCCTTGTCTCTCGCAAAGCGGATTTGTTTTCCGATGGCATTTTGTCCGGGCCAAAATCGCTGCGCTGAGGAGGCGGCTACTACGGCTACGGGCGGGCCGGACTCATCCGCGAGAGTGAATCCTCTTCCCGACAAAAGAGGAATCTCCATCACCTGGAAATATCTGGGAGTAACTACATCGAGCCAAAAAAGAGGCAAGGTTTCCGAGGTGGGAGCCGCCAGGCCCTCGATCTCCAGCGAGCGTTTGCTTACTCTTCCTCCAAGCGGGAGCGTATTCACCAATGCAATCTCAGTCACCCCGGGAGAAGATTGCAGTTTGTCCAACAGGCTGCGATAGAACGTCAGGCATCGGGTGGAGTCACTGCAGAACGATTCATTGGGTGTGATGCGCGCAGTGAGGACATGCTCCGCTCTGAAGCCGGGGTTGACATGCGATAGCGCCCAGAAGCTCCGGATGAGCAATCCCGCAGCAATAACGAGCAGCACAGCCAATGCGACTTCAGCCACCGCCAAGGAGCCCCGCAGCCGTTGAGAAACAGAGACTACAGCGCCACGCCCGGCCGAGTTGAGGGACTCTACTAACGCAACGCGCGATGAGTGAACAGCCGGCGCCAGACCGAAGACGAAGCCGGTGAAGACAGCAAGTCCCGCGGTAAAGGCGAACACGCGCCAATCCAAATGCACGTCGGACAAGCGTGGGGTATCCGCGGGTAGGGCGCTCTTAAGCAACGGAAGTCCCGCAGCGGCTAGAGCCAGTCCGAAGAAGCCGCCCAGCAGGGCCAACACCACGCTCTCAGTGAGGAGTTGACTGGCGATCCGGCGCTTGCCCGCGCCCAGCGCGGAGCGAATGCCAATCTCTTTTTCCCGGGTCGCGGCTCGCGACAATGTCAGGTTGGCAACGTTGGCGCAAGCGATCATGAGAACAAGAGCCACCGCTCCGAGCAACATAAACAGCCGTGTGCGCACGTCGGCGACCATGCCGTCTTGCAACTTCACCACGCTGACATCGGCGTTCCAGCTGGCGGGCATGTGCCACGGAAAAAGCGCCCCCACATGAGACTGAAAGAACCGTATCTCCGCCTGTGCCTGCTGAATATTGGAACTAGGACGAAGCCTCCCGATTACCGGCATGTAGTCGCCCGCCCAGTAGTGCGCCGGGTTTCGTGGATCGTTATGCAGGGGGATCCAGACCTGGGTTTTGGGCGAAGGGAAACGAAAGTTGACCGGCATCACGCCCACGACTTGACGGCCCACGCCTTCGAGTTGGATTGTGCGCCCAACAATGGTGGCGTCTTTCCCGAAACGCTGTTCCCAAAGCTCGTGACTCAAGACCACGTAATTGTCTTGGCCCGCACGATCCTCGCCCGAAGCGAAGGTCCTTCCCAGCTCCGGTCGAGTGCCAAGAATCGAAAGCAGTTCAGCGGACACCATGGCACCGGTCAGGCGGACTGGTTCCCCGAGCCCTGTCAAATTGAAGTCGTGACCTTCTGCGTAGGCGCCGACGTCTAGTGTGAGTACCTGCTCGCGCATCGCCACCAACGCACCGTTGGGATAGGAACCAGTCACGCTTACTAGTTCTGCAGGCTTTACATAAGGCAAAGGGACGAGCAGAATGCCGTTCACCAGAGTGCAGATTGCCGTGTTCGCCCCGATTCCTAGCGCTAGTGTGAGGACAACCACAGCGGTGAAGCCAGGGCTCTTGCGCAGTTGACGCAGTGCGAAGCGAACATCTTGGACCAGGCCGCTCACGCGTGCACATCCGCCATCAGCTTTTTCAGTTCTTCTTCCGCCACCACCTTGCCGTCGAACAGATGCACTTCCCGTTGCGCATGCTTGGCGAAGCGCGGATCATGCGTCACCATACAGATCGTTGCGCCCTCGCGGTGCAGGTTCTGCAGCAGTTCCATCACGGCTTCGCCGTTGCGCGAGTCGAGATTTCCGGTAGGCTCGTCCGCCAGCAGGATGGAAGGCTTCCCGCCCAGAGCGCGGGCTACGGCGACACGTTGCTGCTGGCCCCCGGAAAGCTGCGATGGATAGTGCCGGATGCGGTGCGCCATGCCCACGCGTTCCAGCGCGTCCATCACCCGCTTCTTGCGGTCCGGAGCCGACATTCTCTGCCGATACGTGAGCGGCAGCTCGACGTTTTCGTACACGGTCAAGTCGCCGATCAAGTTGAAACTCTGGAAGATGAATCCGATCTCCTGATTGCGAATCCGCGAGCGTTCGGCAAAATCGAGGTTCTCGACGGTTTTCCCATTCAGCGAGTATCGTCCGTCCGTGGGCGTATCCAGCAGGCCGATGATCGACAGCAGCGTCGACTTGCCGCACCCTGAAGGGCCCGACATTGCCACGTACTCTCCTTTATTAATGGAGAGGTGCACTCCAGAGAGCGCGTGGGTTTCAATCTCGTCGGTATAAAAGACTTTGGTCAGATCCTGAATCTGGATCAGTGGCTGCCCTGCTTCGGTCATAAGTTATTTGCCTCGAATTCGTAGTGTAGGTTCTCACTCCAGCCGGATACGATCCGTCTTGTCCCAGCGCGACATGTCGGAAAGAATCACCGTGTCGCCTTCGTGAAGTCCCTCAAAAATCTGAATCGAATTCACCGATTCGCGTCCCACCTTGACCGGGACGCGCACGGCCTCTTTGCCGTCCGTATCTAGCTTGAACAGGCTGATGGTACTGTTTTCCTGCCCGAATGCAGGCCGCCCCACATAAAGGACATTGTCCAGCCGCTCCAGGTCGATGGTTCCGTCGACGCTGAGATCAGGCCGGGCTCCTCTTGGCAGTTCGCCTGTTAGTTTGACGTCCACGGTCACGGTTCCGTTTTGTACCGCGGGATCGACGCGCATTACCGTCCCGCTGATGGCGCCGTTGTGTGTATCGATCGATGCGGGCTCGCCAAACTGCACATCACGCGCTTGCGTTTCTGCGATCTTCAGTGCGGCCATCAGATGTTCTGGCTGCACCACTTTCGCCAGCATGGCTCCAGGTTGAACGTGTTGCCCCACCTGCATGGGGAGATCGACCAACACCCCACTGATGCCGGCTCGAACTCTGAGCGCATCGAGTTGCTTTTGTTTAAGTGCGGCGAGAGTGCGCGCCTGGTCTACCTTCGCCTGCTCCTGCGCGAGCTGAGTTTCAATGGCTTTCTTGTTGATCGCCAGCCTCTGCCCCTCGAGATCATTTCTGGTGGTGAGTTCGTCCGCTTTGCCTTTGGATGACTTGTAGGCCAGACCTGAAATTACGCCGAGGTCGTAAAGCGCCTTGTCTGTGTCGGCCTGTCGTTGCGCCTGACTGTAGTCCGCATTCACGGTTGCGGCGCCGGCTTTCTGAGTCATGAGGTCGCTGTCGAGCCGCACGCGCAGGCTTTGATACTCCGCTTCGGCCGCCTTCAATTGAAGCTGCGCGTCAATCGCCGCTTGCTCGACCTGCGAATTGCTCATCTCGAGGAGAACGGTGTCAGCTTGCACCTGGGTGCCCGGCAGTACACGAATGCGCACTACCGTCGCTTCGGTTTCGGCGGGAATCTGACGAACCGCTTCCTGTACAGGCATGAGTGATCCCGGTCCCCGCACCTGCCGAAGCATGGATCCTCGTTTTACGACATCGGTCCACACGGTACCGCGCTCTACAGAAGGAGCCGCCGGTTTCAGTCTCATGACCCCAATCGACACCGCCACAACCAGCACGGCTCCTACCCCGAAAAGAACGATCTGGCGACGTCGCTTCTGGAGCTTGAATTCAGGCCTAGCGATGTCCATTGCTTCACTCGTGAGCAACCCATGCACCACCTCTCAGGGGCTTAAGTGGTGGAAACACGGCAGATAACTATGCGGCAAGAGGACCGCGACAGCCCAGACTGTCCATTCCCGAACGAGGGTGTCCATCACCGAACAACACTGATCAGAGCCGGAAGGTTTTGTGTAGAACCCCGAAACAGAGATCTCTAATCCCTGTTCGTGACTGCGAGTAAAGGCGCGAATCCGCGGATGGATCGAGGAATGAGCACTGTGCCCAGGGTCACAACTGGTCTTCGTGCGCTATTCCCCCCGTCACGACGTAACCTTCGAATGGGTTATAACCGCGCCGACTTGGTTCACTCCCATGTGATTCGGTCACGCGACCTCGTACAGAACACTTCCCTACGGAGAGGCAAGGCATGTAGGCGAAGGAACGATGGTGCCGACACGCCCAGCTACGGACAGCCTTGATTGGTAACTTTCGCGATCGGGCAGGAGAATCGCTCGCAAGTGCAGACGATTTTGATGCGGCGAGGGTATCAGGATCAACTGAGATCAACAAAGCCCCAGTCCCCGAGCAAAAATCATTCATCACCAATTACGCTCGGTCTACAAGTGTCCGTTTTTGAACAGCGATGGTCGTTAGTGCTCACCGGGCGCTCATCCTTTAGGTAAGTGGCTGATGCAAAGGAGAAAACGCCATTCGAATTTTGGATGGCGGCGTGGTCCTTGATAGGCAGCCGCTCACCTGACGAGCTAGGTCGAGTCCAATGATTTTGACCATCGAGTTGGTGAGAGTACAGCGACTTTGTCACACGCGGAAAGCGCTGCAGCATGAGCTCAAACACTCTTCCAAAAGGAAACCAACAATGACGGCGGTGATTCCAGATGTGCGGTACGCACTGCGCCAGTTGCGTAGGACGCCGGCATTCACGATTACGGTGCTGCTGACGCTGGCGCTGGGCATTGGTGGGAATGCCGCCATCTTCACTGTGGTGAACTCGGTGATGTTGAAGAATCTGCCCGTTACCGATCCCAGGGCGCTGGTGCGGCTAGGCAACAACAACGATTGCTGCGTGAACTCTGGGGTAAGGGAGAGCGGCGACTGCGCGCTATTCTCTACCGACACGTACGAGCAGTTGAAAAAGAACGCGCCCGAATTTGAAGAACTGGCCGCGATGCAAGCAGGCTTCGGGTATCGGCCAATCATTGCGCGACGCGAAGCAACTCAGGCGCGGTCCGTGATGGCCGAGTTTGTTTCTGGTAATTACTTCCGCACGTTTGGGCTTCAGCCGCAGGTGGGACGCTTATTGATGGATGCGGATGATATCCAGGGCGCTCCCATGACGGCGGTGATGAGCTATGAGGCGTGGCAGCATGACTATGCGGGTGATACTTCGGTTGTTGGCAGCACCTTCTGGGTGAACACAAAACCGGCGAAGGTAGTGGGCATCGCACCGGAGGGCTTCTATGGCGATCGGTTGTCGAGCACGCCGCCGGATTTCTATCTGCCGATCGAGGCGATGCCGGCGCTGGCGAACGCTCCGTATGTGCACGACCCCGATACCAGTTGACTTTACATTATCGGGCGCGGGAAACCCGGTGTGGCGATGGTTCCTCTCCAGGAGAAGATAAGTGCGCTGCTGCGGCAAGCATTTGCCTCGAGCAAGGAATTTTCATCGGAGCATGGCAAGGTACTGTTGGCGAGAGCGCATGTGGTGGTGGCGCCGGGGGGAGCAGGCATTCAGGACATGCAGGAACAGTACGCCTCTCATCTGCACTTGTTGATGTGGGTCGCCAGTCTCGTACTCTTGATCGCATGCGCGAACATTTCAAATCTGCTGCTGGTGCGTGGAATGGCGAGGCGCGCGGAGTTGTCATTGCGTACAGCGCTGGGAGCGATGCGTGTAAGGATTGTCCGCCAGTTGCTGACGGAGAGTGTCGTACTCGCCTCGATGGGTGGTATCGCTGGGCTGGCTGTCGCATACGCGGGGACGCGGATGCTGCTAGAGATGGCATTTCCGGGAGCTAAAAGTGTTCCCGTCCACGCGAGTCCGTGACCGTGATTGGTTTTGCATGTGGCTTGTCGCTGCTGACCGGCGTTTTGTTCGGGGTGGCGCCGGCGTGAATCGCAGCGCAGGCGAAGCCGGCGGACGCTCTGCGGAACGGCGCGCGGACGACGGCCGCGGGAGTTTCCCTGATGCAGCGCAGTCTTGTAATACTCCAGGCGGCGCTGTCCTTGGTGCTGCTGGTTGGCGCAGGGCTGTTTTCGCAAAGCCTGAGCAGATTGCAGAGCACCGACCTAAAGCTGGAAACGAAGAACCGATATATCGTGCATATCAATCCTCAGGCGGCTGGATACAAGCAGACGCAGTTAGAAGCGCTCTATCGAACCATGGGGGAGCGAGTCCATGCGCTGCCGGGAGTGATGAAGGTCGGCATCGCCACGTATACGGCGATGGAGGACAACAACTGGAGCAACGACATTCAAGTGCAGGGCCAGCCCAATCCGAACCTCGGAGCCTCGTTTGTGAAGACGAATGGGGAGTACTTCGATTCGGTGGGAACGCATTTAGTGATGGGGCGCGGAATTGGCGTGCAGGATACGTCGACCGCCCCGCCAGTAGCGGTGGTGAATCGATCGTTTGTAAAAGTGTTCTTCGGAAATCGCAATCCGATCGGACAGCGCATTGGCTCGCCCGGACCCAATTCTTCCGGAGCCTACGAGGTCGTCGGCGTGGTGGAGGATACGGCTTACACCACCGTGCGATGAAAGGACCATGGTATGTGTTTCGTCCCACTCATGCAGCGGCCGGTGCACACCGATGAGCTAATCGAGAGCGATCTATCGCTATACGCCGGAGCGATCGTTCTTGAGACCGAGCGGCCGATGAACGAGATGGAAGAACTGGCGCAAAGAACGCTTGCAGGCATCAATCCGAACCTCACGGTGGTAGAGTTTCAAACCTTCGATCAGCAGATCGCCGATCGCTTTAATGAAGAGCGAATGATCCCGCGGTTGACGATGCTGTTTGGCGCATTGGCGCTGCTGCTGGCGACGATTGGACTCTACGGCGTAACCGCCTATACCGTCGCACGGCGGGCTCCGGAAATTGGGATCCGGATGGCGCTTGGGGCGGATCGCGGAGGCGTGATCACGATGGTGATGCGCGGGGCGATCATTCAAACCATGCTTGGGCTGACGATTGGAATCCCTGTCGCACTGCTGTCCGTTAGCCCAAGTTCGTCACTAAGAGGGTCCAAAGGAGATTAAGTGCTTTGAAATCAGTTCAGGCTATGGCTGGGTCTGCACTACATTTTGGATCTGAATCGGCTCCAGTCGTTCTGGCAGTTGCAGTTGGAGCTGGTGAAAAATCTTCTGCTGATCCTCATCAAGCTTGGTGATGCGCCGCAACCAAATCTCTCTACCCTCTACGGTTGGGAGTACGATATCCACGCTATGTAGCTCGGATAGCCGCTTCAAGGCTTTGGCCGGCGAATATTCTGAAGCACTCCGTTTCAGAAGATGCTTCAGCGTCACCAACAGGGCATAGCCAAGAAATGCCACCAGCACGTGCGCCTTGACCCGCTTTTCCAGCTGATGGAAGAGTGGTCGGATCGCCAGCTCGCTTTTGAGCGTACGAAATGCGGCTTCCACTTCGGTCAGCTGTATGTACTTCTTCCATAGATCGGCCGCAGAGTCGGCCGTCAGATTGGTGCGTAACAGATACGCTCCTTCTCGCGCCTCGAGCCCTTGCAGGTGCTCCGGTTTCTGCCGCCACACCAGGCGTGCTCCCTCCTCGGTATCCTTCACCGCCATCTCGTAGAGATCCGCCACCTGCGGATGCGAAGCTTGAATGCGACCCAGATTCCGTTCCATCTTGAAACGATCTTTCCGTTTGCCTTCCGCGATCCGCTTCTCCAGTCCCGCCAGAGCTTTTTCGATCTTCTCCACAAAACCGCTCCGAATGGCCCTTTCCTTCTCCTTCCGCCCCACTGTGCGACAGAGAAGGTACGTCTCCTCCCCGCCCGGAATCTGGATCTGCTTGACCTCCACTTCCGGGCGAATCTTCTCAAAATCGTCCGGCCACAACTGCGTCTCGAACTGCTTCAACTTGCTGCGCGGTGTACCGACCAGATACTGTCCGCCATGCTTGCGCACCGTCACCAGGTTTTCTTCGCTCCCCACTCCGCGATCAAAGATCCAAACCCGTCGTGCTTTTCCGTGCTTACGCTCCACCATTCGCAGGATCGATTCCACCGTCGTAACATCCGCGCGGTTCCCATCGAACCGTTCATAGCGGAACGGAAAGCCCTCCGAGTTTACGATCAGTGCCAGCACCAACTGTTCGCAGTCCGGACGATGATCGCGCGAGTAGCCCCGCCTCATCATGGGATTCTCTTCCGCCGCGCCTTCCACATAGGTGCTGGTCAAGTCGTAAAGCAGCACCTCGAACTCTGCCTCAAACAACTCCCCGTAGCGCTGCTTCAGATGCTGTTCGATCTTGGGCTTCAGGGGCAGCAAGCCATCCAGACATCGATACAGCCGGGGTGTCGTTGATCTTGCCTTTTTCCATAGGCAGCAGATCCTCCAGGACCGTAGACGGATACCAGTGTTGTTCCACCGCCAGTTCGCTGCCCGGATCACACAAGCGGTTGATCGCTAACCCCGCGGCTACACGCGACCAGGGCACATCGGCATCATCTCCATCGATATGCGGGATCAAGAACTCATCCAGCCCCAACCGCTTCCATAACTCCAGTCCGAGATCGCAGTCGCCAAAGTGTCGCGTGCGCTCGACCCGCACCTTCTTCACCAGCACCCGCGCTATGTTCGGATCATCCGGGGCTTCTACGTCTGAGGGAAATAACTTGAGTTGTGTACTCTCGCCGGGTTCGTTGAAGACCTCCACGGTCTTCTGCCAACGGGCATGAGCCGAACTGTTCAGCTCGCCGAGATAACAGAGCGTCCGTTGCCGTGGACCATCGGCCGTGCGCACGGTCTCGACCAGCGACCAATAGCTGTGTTCCTTCCCGTCCTTGATCCGCTCGTACTGGCGAAGAAACATCTCGCGCAGATCATGGCAGCACAGAACCTACCGCACAAGAGACTTGGTCTGCACTACAACAGGTTTTCGATGAGCGGGCGCTGAAAATAAAAACCCTTCACCCAGGAACTGACCTTCAAAATCGCCAAATCCCAACTTCACTGACGAAGTTGGGTTAGGTTTGTGAAGGCGCAGATGTATGAGATCACCGGCGCGGACGCCGGTGTGTTGGCGGGCGCGATTGTGACGCTGGCAGGGGCTGCGTGCATTGCGGGGATAATTCCTGCGCGGCGCGCGGCATCCATTGATCCTGTGGAGGCCTTAAGGTCGGAGTAGGGATGATTGCGGTCAAACTAGCGGAGCAAACCGGACTGGGGAAGTGGGCGTCGCCAAGCTGTTCTCACACACAAAAGCCCACTCCATAATGAGAAACCTGAAAGTGAGTCGGAGCTCAGCTCAGTGTGTTTTTGTGTGCGAGAAGTGGCGAGTTCTTCGGAGCGTGAGTCGCAACCGCCTACTGACGGCCGATCTGTAGGACTCAGGTCACGATTTCTTCTCAACTCATTTTGACATCAGCTACTTACCCAAAAACCAAGCCCGCACGGAGACAGTTTACGAAACCAGCGAGAAAAGCCCTATTGACGTACACGGTAGCGAAATAAGGGGCCACGTTCGTGGCAGAGTGCGTTTGAGACATAGATCGGCTGTTCAAGAGAGGTAGTCATTTGAAAGACGCGCGCTTGATTGCAAACGGCAGCGTCTCCTCAAAGCTCTGTCCCGGTCGTGGGACGCTCCATTGTAGGAGCCTCCATCGGCAGGCTGGGCAGCTCAAGGCTATCTGAGACGAACTTTGGCAGAATGGGACAGGCGCTCCGGACACAATCATGTTTAGGCTATCCAATCGGCTCTGCCAAGCAGCGCGGCAAGTGCATGATCCGTTCCCACTCTCGCCAACAGCGCTCTGCCAACGGTGTAATGGGTGCGAACAAGTCGGCGGCTTCGCGCCACTCCATTGCCGCGGTAAGGGAAAACCCCTTCTTTTCATCTCGCTGCGCAGCCCAGCCATAGCGCAATGCGTGCAGGGGGCCGATGATTTTCAAGATCGACTTGTGTCGGCCATGTGCCATTGCTAGGCCCTCCTTTCCCAAACAGTGCAATCGTCGCGCCAGACGTCTAGGCTAGTAACCCCTGTAGTGGAAGTGGTTGAGGGAATGCAGGTTGCGGGGAGTGAAGCAGACAGCAGCCAGCGGGTTTGTCGAGCGCCTCGACACCGTGTTTCGACAAGTGTCAAACGTTCGACACGGCATCGTGGCGGCTATTCTGGCGAGTCTGCGCCTGCAGAGTACGGATGATCTGCTTGGGGACCCCAGGGAGTCCCCGGACGGATAAGCTGACGGAGGCGAGTATTCAGTGGGCTGAGAGGAGTATGACGAAGAGCGATGGGAGTGGTTCCGATAGGTGACCTCCGAGATTTTCGCAGGGCCAAACGGCGACCGCTTCCGAGGCACTGGCTAATTGACACCCGGCGGAGAGGGAGGGATTAACATCCACCGCCTTTGTTTTGCCATAAACAATGGCAAATTCCTGCTCTAACTGCCAACGCTACCAGTCATTTGCGACCGAGCGCATCTCTATTCTACCAATATCGATGGAAAAATAAATAGGGCTCTTTTTGGTAGCAGTGGTAGACAGCCGGCTTGTGGACGACCGACCCCTTTGTCTACATCGGCCAACTGCCCGCATCCCGTTGAGCATGAACTCCTGGTACAACCTGAGTGCAGAGTTGATAAAACCCTATCGGCTGACGCCCGGAGCTCCAGATAAGGTTCTCGTTCTTGTTCGTAGGCAATAGCGCGAACAGATTCGAGGGAAAAAACTGAAGGGCCATCAGACAGCGCAGCAGCAGGAATTCGTCACTGTCGATGAGGTGGAAGTTTGAAAGATGCCTCATATCATGGCGTCTTCTCTCTTCCACGAGAATGTACATGAACGACGTGCGGCGCATGATCGGTTCCGATCACCCTCATGTTCTTAACAGTTCCGGTGCGGTGATATTCTCAAATACCTTTTGGGCATCCTTGCGGGTGATCACCGTGTCATACAGCCCGAAGTCCTCGTCTTCGTGCCTATTGATCCCTGTGTAGCTCAGGCTGGCGTCCTCATAGCGCTTGAATTTGTAGACGGCGTCGTTCATTAGTGCACTGTTGAAAAGTCCCAGACTGACAAGCAACGAAAAGTCCGTTACGTTGAGGCCCGTGACCTTCTTGAACAAGCCCGGTTCTAGTTGCGTAATCACATCCTTCAACGACCGCTCTCGGTAGTCAGTCAGATACATGAAAATCGGAATGCGCGTCGCGAACTTAATGAGCTTCTCCTGAATCTGTTTCCGCAAGCTCTTGTATTCCTTCTCTTGTTCAGTAAGTTCCTTCCTCTCCTTCGACGATAGCTCTTCGTCGTTGGCCTCCTTGCGAGCCTTCTTTACGGCTTCCGACTTGTTGATGATGGTCTCGATTTCTTGATTGAGATTGCGGAAAGCCTCGATGCTCATGAGGGCATCCATCGCCTTATTGTTGTCCATCAAGCGACGCAAGGTGTCGTTATCCACGTTTACAAGTAGAGCGCTTTCCCATCGCCGCGCCAGAAGGGTTGCGGTCGTACCGCTCATCGCCATATCGAGAATTCCCGCAGCGTCAATCTGTTTCATCGAACTACCGTCATAGGCGAGGACAGGCAGAAAGCTGATGAACTCTTCAACCTTTTTTTCCACGTTTGTCTCGTCGACGTTCAAACGGCAACTGTAATCGGCAATCTGTCGCAACGCCCGGTCCGGAGCAAAGTCGAAGACGTAACACTCTTCCTTGATGATCTGTTCTTTGTTTGGGGAGTCGCCGTCCGGGTTCCGCACAGTCCAGGGGGATTGGACACGAAATGCCGCCTGAAAGTACGTCTCAGGGGTAGATGAGTTGCGCAGCATGAGAATTCCAGTCCACGGTTTCACGGTCACTCCTGTTGTGAGTTTCCCGCAGGAAAGGGTAATAGTCTTGGACTTCAGTGGCTCGTCCATTGCTTCCAAAACGGGCGGCAAGGCATAGACGCCGATTCCGGCGGCGCTCCCAGCCGCGACGATGATTTTGTAGTCGTGGTAGAACACGTTTTGTCTCTTTGCCAGCAGCTTGTGCATGGCGTGGCAGGAAGCCACGCTGGGAAGAAACCAGAAGGTGTGTGATAACACTCTCAGGAGCCGCGCGTCCGAGTACGGCAAAGGCGGTTTCCCGGCGCCAAGCTTTAGATTGTCAACAGTGGTCGGGATGAACGCGCCACGGACCAAGTCGAGCCACTTCTGAACCTCGTCCTCATACTTGAATTTCGCATTGTCACCAAGGCCTTCGGCGGAGAAGAAAACGTTCAAATCGAACTCGTTGAACTCGCCCTGCATCGCGATTTCCCGGATCGTGTCCGGAAGTTGATAGGTCAGAAGCACCATTCGGGGCAGTGCGGCGTAGGGGTTGTTAGGACGTTTCCAGTCACGCTTTGCCCGTTGCTCGTCCGAATAGGTCCAGTTGTAGATCTGCTCCTCGATGAACTCTCCGGAGGCAATCGCTCGGAACGGCGTTCCTGATAAGTAGAGATAGGCATCCGTGGTAATCGGCATGACATCTTCGTCAAAGTCGTCGATGCCTTCACCTTCCCCGAACTCGACCTCCTTTTTGTCCTCGGCCTCAAACAGTTCCTTCGCGCTGTCCCGCCATGCGCCGTAATGATATTCGTCGAGAATTACGCAGTCCCAGTGCGTCGTGTGCACCCATTCATTTTTCGTCTTGATACCGCCGGTGCTTGGGTTACGACCCATATAGTCTTGAAACGAGCCAAAACAGACAAAGGGCCTTTTCTCGTCGGCCTTCTGGTACGGCAAGCCGCCGGGTGAGATGAACTGCCAGCCCTTGAAATCTACGTGAGTCTTCAAATCCTCTTGCCAAGCGCTTTGCACTGCGGGTTTGAACGTGAGGACAAGCACCTTGCGCCACTCCATCCTTTTTGCCAACTGATAGGCGGCAAAGGTTTTCCCGAACCGCATCTTGGCATTCCAGAGGAAGTGCGGCGGCTTATTCTGATTGCCCTTTTCCCTACGCCAACTAGCGAAATATGCAGCGGTCTTCTCGACGGCAGCTTTCTGCTCCGGCCGCATTGTGAAATCGAGTGATCGGTTCTCCTCGTTCAGCTGGCCTGTTCTGACGGACACGACGGCTGCCTTGACTTGGTCGATCTTGCACCGAAACCACTCGCCCTCTGGGTTCGGCGATAGCGTCACGTACTGCGATGGCTGCAAAATCGACAAGAATTATTCCGCGGCGCACTGGGAGGAACTGTGATCATCGACAAATTTGTCCTTCCCGCAAAGAACCCGCTTAGACGTGATTCCATACCAGTGACGCTTGATGACTGGCACAGGGCGCTTGGTTTCTCTAAGTGCGCCACCTGCGGGGCTCCTGTAGGCAATGGGATTCCGTACGTTTGGCAAGGCAGGAATCGCTGGTGTGAACGATGCTTCTGGGATGAAGACGGCGAAAGTGCAATCGGCGATGAACTGACTGACTTCGAGTCCCCTAAGAAGGAGAACCCAGATGTTAACGACGGAAACAATTGAGAAGGCGATCGAGATGTTCGAGGGCGGCGCGACCGATTCAGATGTCGCAGAACGGACCGGAGTCAGTCCCGCAGAGGCAAGAGCTGTCGCCAACGCACTCTATCTTAGCGAGACTGAGAGATTGTTTCGGGAAGTGGCGCTTGCCGGCGTGTTGGAGTCGGCGGCGCTGGCCCTGAGAAATGGGCGCGGCTTGGCTGGCGATGGCGCCGGCGATGTCGTCCGAGAGATCCGGCACCGTTTTCCGAATGCCGGAGTGAACGGTTGCGGGGCGGAGCGCCGGTGATTACAGCGAGGCTGGTGGATATGACCGATGTGACTGAAGACGAGATAAGACGCTCCGGCGAGGAACTGATTGCGAAGAGCGAAGATCCAGAATTTGCGACGGAATACATTCAGGGCCTTGTGGAGCTTTGGAAGCAGGGAGCGATTTATCCCGTGGGGCGCAACGAGGCGGGCAAAATTGTCTGGGGCGCCAACCCGGAAGTAGAGCCAAGATGATGCACGAACAGATCGAGGAGCTGGCAAGCGCGTCGGCGAGGATGGCGACAGCGCTAGGTACTGCGATGGCTGCAAGCCAGTACCCGATCCCAGCATTTCCCTGGAGGAACTATGAGCGAACGTGAATACAAGACGATGGTCATCCCGTGTAAGCGGTGCGGCAAAGAATTCAAACCGCACCTGCCGATG
>Ga0207684_10000423_pt1 | contig 56198 bp, 46 predicted proteins | sample KBSK5501metaG_FD_184342 | JGI IMG/M metagenome (GOLD analysis project Ga0207684, IMG submission 184342) | Corn, switchgrass and miscanthus rhizosphere microbial communities from Kellogg Biological Station, Michigan, USA - KBS K5-50-1 metaG... | ecosystem: Host-associated > Plants > Roots >... | reverse complement strand
GCTGCCATTAAACTGGCTGCGGGTTTCCTCGTGTGAGGACAACTCTGTATTGTTAACGTATTGCATAGCGCGGGTGAGTTTAGCGACTCGCCCGCGCCCTTACATGTCATCTAAGCGATGCAGACATGTGGTTAGGTCAAGGATAAGATTTTAAGAGGTAGAGTGTTTTCTGGACGAAGGCTTCTTTGGAATGAAGATCAAATGTTACCCAAGACAAGGTACGCCCGCAGTGATGACGTGTTGATCGCCTACCAGGTGACCGGAGACGGTCCCATCGATGTTGTGTGGGCTCCGGGCACGATGTCCCACCTGGACTTCGACTGGGAGATACCCAGGCGAGCGCTTTTCTTGGAGCGGTTCAGCCGGTTTTGCCGCCTCATCCGATTTGACAAACGCGGCACCGGCCTTTCCGACCGGCCCGTGAAAATGGCAACCCTCGAAGAGCGCAGCGACGACATTCGAGCGGTGATGGACGCGGTCGGAATCGAGCGCGCGAGCATTTTCGGCGTTTCCGAAGGCGGTTCAATGGCCTGTCTTTTCGCAGCAACCCATCCCGAACGAGTGAACTCGCTCTTGGTTTGGGGAGCGCAAGCTCGCTGGATCGCCACCTCCGACCATCCTTGGGGCCAGACCCGGGCGGAGCACGATGCAATGCTGAAAATGGTGCTGGAAGGCTGGCCTTCTTTCGAATACATCACCGGGCCGGGGGCCGGCGTGGGCAAGGATGCTGATCCGGCCTATGTTGAATCGATCGCACGCTACATGCGCGCTGCCGCCAGTCCCTCGGCAGTCCATGCCTACGAACGAATGAATGGGGCTATCGATACGCGGCCCATTCTATCTGCGATAAAAGCGCCCACATTGGTGATGAATCGCACGGGCGATCCATGCGCTCACGTGGAAGCAGCGCGGGATATGGCACGGCGAATTCCAGGCGCAAAATTCGTCGAATATCCGGGCAACAGCCATTCGATGATGCTCGACGACATGGAGACGATCCTCTCGGACATCCAGGAGTTCGTCACCGGAGAACGGCCGATCGACGCATCCGACCGGATCCTTGCCACAGTGCTTTTTCTCGATATCGCCTCTTCTACCGAGCGCGCTACAGAGCTCGGTGACGCGGCGTGGCGTAATCTGTTGAATTCTTACTACTCGATAGTGCGCCGGGAGCTGGCGCGCTTTCGCGGCAAGGAAACCAACACCGCGGGCGACAGCTTTCTTGCGATATTCGACGGACCCGCCCGCGCGGTTCGCTGCGCGCTTGCCGTCAGTCTCGGGGTCAAACAGCTTGGTATCGACGTGCGGGCAGGCGTCCACACCGGCGAATGCGAGATGATGGGCGACAACGTCGGCGGGATCGCCGTCAACCTGGGTGCGCGGGTCATGTCGAAAGCCGAGGCGGGCAGCGTTCTAGTCTCCGGGACGGTAAAAGATCTGGTCGCGGGTTCCGGCATCGAATTCAAAGACACGGGAACCCATGCGTTAAAAGGCGTTCCCGGCGAATGGAGGCTCTTTGCTGCGCAATCCTGAGGTGATTGCGCGGACTTGAAGCGGATACGGAGTACGCTTTGATAAGTTTCTAAGTTTATCTCCGCCTAAACGAGATTGCTTTCGTCGGTTTACCTTTGCCAGGCCTGTGTGGACATCTCGGTGATTTCTCTTCGAGCAGCCGCGGTGAGCCGTTTTTGATTGAGCTCCCAGGACCTTCATGACTCTTGCCTCGTAAGAGAAAAGCAGCCAAGACGCGCGTAGGCGTCTCAGCTGAGCACGATCTGCGAGATCAGTCGCTACATCTATCTGCGCAGATACCCGTTCGCAACATCTCCCAGGGCCCACCAACAGCACTAGTTGCAGCCGTCGTATTTTTTTCTTCTCTCCGCGACCGGCTTCCGCATATGATGAATTTGTGAGCGGTGCGGTCTGGATCCGAGTACTGGATTAGAGGTCTTTGTTCCAGGGCGTCAGGATGGCTTTGGCCGGCAATCTTGGTTTCAGGAGCGCCTATCTCAATAGACGCACCGTCTCACACTTTACCTCGCCGCGTATATTCGCGACCTGAGGGATTTGCAGAGCTTGAGGGTTATCCGGGTTCGTCATTGCCTTGGAACGTCTTCCCGAACTCTTCTAAGTCAGTCGAGGCGTTGCAGCGACGGGATGCCGTAGTTTTGCTGGAGGGAGGGCGCTTCTTGTTCCACTTGGGCGGCGCCGAGCTCGATTTGTTTCGGATCTTCTTCGGTCTCGATTTTTATGAAGCCGCCTTCGATTGGTTGCTTGATCGCCTCAGCGAGATCGCCTAACGAGTTGATTTGTTTGCCGTTCACTTTGGTTACGGTCAGATAAGCGAGTTCATCGTAACCGATGGTATTATTCGATGGCAAAGCCTGGCTCAGAATGACGATGCGACGATTGCCTTCGGGAAAAAGTTCCGACTGAAAATGGTCGAGATAAACCAGACGCTGCGGCGCTTCGCGTTGCCAGTTCGGGCCCCATTCCTTGAGATATTGACGCGAAAGCTCCTGAAAAATGAGACCGCCGAGGACGAAATATTTGGGCGAATGATCGAGAGCATAAGGCGGGCTGACGTAATCTTTCGGATCACGGTGCTCGAGCGTTACGTTTAACTGCATTGGCTTGCCCTCCCGCTGAATCTGAAATGGCACCACGTCGCCGGTGTAAGCGCGGGAGGTGATCAAGTTCGTAAACTCGATCTTGCCATAGAGTGGATCGACATAGTTGCCGTTTTGATCGATCTCGCGATTGTCGATCGAAGTCACGATATCGCCGACGTGCAGTCCTGCCTTCACAGCGGGCATATTCGGCTCGACTTGGGTGACATAAACACCGGCCGGTTTGCCTGTCTCCCCTGCGTAATTCCGCAATTGTGGATCGCGCGTTGGAAAAAATGAAAACCCGACTGCCGGGAAACCGCGATAGTGCTCGCTCTCAGCTTCTTTCAGAAAGTGCGTGATGATCGGCGCGGGGATGGCATCGACCAGTTGTGCACGCGGATCGTAGCGCAGTAACAAACCAGCCAGCTTGTTGTTTTTGACCAGCGGAATAGTGTAGCTGTTTTCCCGATATTGCATCGAAAGGCTGACGCGGTAGGTGAGAAACTGACCAACGCCCACGGGGTATTGCGTCATTTGAATAGTCGTGACCAGACCTTCCGTGGCAACGAGCGCGCCGGTGGGTTCGAGCTGCCAGGCCGCGAGCCGGTCGCCTACCACGGTGTCGGTAGCAATGTCGAGCGGGGTGATGCCGTTGAGAAAATTTTCCTCGACGGGTCCGAGTAACGCCAGGTTCGCTTCATAATCGATCACCTGGACGTTAGCCGCGCTTTTTTCGCCCGACTCCGCTCGTTCCAGTTCGACGTAATTTTGGTTCGCCACCAAATCGGCCGTGACCAGCACGCGGCCCTTGGAAAGAACAGCACCGAGGCCGCGTTTCGATTGAGGCGCTTTCTTCTGCCACGGTCGAAAATAGTCATAGGGCTGACCAGTCACATTCACGCGCACGAGCGCGAGTTGTTTTTCTTTGCCGAGCGGCGCCGGCAACGCTGGTTCTTTCTTCGCGATCGCTGCAGTGGCGGAAAGAAGGATGACTCCAAAGGTGATGACCAAGTTGGTTCGCATCTTAAGATTTCTTCTGATCTTCCGACGCTCGAGCAATTGGGCGCTCCTCAAGATTTTCTTCGCGCACGACGTTGTAGCGCGTCCTGATCCGCTCGCGTGCCGCCTCCACTTGTTTCGGATCAAGCACCAAGGGTGGGCCCTCGCCGATCATTTTGACCACAAAACGGTCCGCCGGCTCGCCAAACGTGTTCGCCAGTTCCTCGAGGGTGCGAATTTTCTTCCCGTTGATTTCATCGACAATCTGCCCGCGATACGGCGCGAGATAGGTGTTGATCGGGTCCGGCAGGATATTTGTCAGGACAATTACGTCCGGATGCTGGAGATAAATCTGGTCGAGGACGAAATAATCGAAGAAATGCCGAATGCGCAGGTCTGGCGGCTGATAGGCTTCAAGTAAATCGAGATTCAACGGCTGAAAAAGCAGGCCGCCATACAAGACATATCGCGGTCGTGTGTCGTAAGTATGTCCTTGAATAAGATACGGCGGCACAGTGTGAAGTTGCACACTTGCGGTCAGAGGTTGCTTGTCGCGCCAGATGTCAAACTTGACATTGTCGCCGTTAAATTTCCGCTCAACCACTTCCGGCATCTCGACGCGCTCGCCTTCCAACTCCACATTCCCATCGCTGGCGATCGGGTGATCATCGATTGAAAGCAGTACGTCGCCGGAACGAAGCGCTTCCGCGCACGGGCCGGCCTTGACCACCGTACCCACCAGCACTCCACGGTCGTCATCTTTCAACCCGAGAAATTTTCTCTGCGCCGGATTCAACAATTTCGTATAGGTGACGCCAAGATCCACGTACCCGTTATAGCGTCCATCCCCGATGTCTTTGAGAAAACGGCGGATTACCGGAGTCGGAACCATGTAGGCAACGCCTTGCGCGATGTCGCCGCTGTACCCTTGAAACGCCACGCCGACCACCTTTGCGTTTTGCATCACCGGTCCACCGCTGTTACCCGGATTAATCTGCGCGCTGATCTGGATAGCCAGGTGCGAATCGATCGAGGAATGAGTGTAAAGTTGAAAATCGACACGCGATACGATGCCAGTCGTGACCGACATGCGCTCGCCGCCGATCGGATAACCGTAAGCCGAGACCGTGGATTCCAGCTCAGGTATTCCGCCGAATTTTAGCGGCACCATGTTCTTGTAGAAATTCGGCGCGTCCACCGTAATGAGCGCGAGGTCGCAGTCATGCGCCACGAACAGCACTTTGGCCGGATACTTGTTCGGGTCGCCATCGCGCTCAACGGTGAGAAACCGGCTATTACTGACCACGTGGGCATTGGTCATGATTCGATTACCGTCCACGACAAAGCCGGCGCCGACCCCGCGTTGCAATGCGCCTGCGTTCCAGGGAGCTCGATAATCAGGCTCGACTTCCGTCGAAGTGATCCGTACCAGGCTTTTTTGAATCGGACCGTTCGGTTTCGGTGGTGCCACGGGCACGGGCACGACAGCCTGCGGCACTGCGCTGGGTTTAGCTTGCACGGCGCCTGGCGGCAGATTGCCCTGGCCCGGTGGTGGCGTGTCCTGTTGACCATACGAGGTCGATACAGGGAGCAACACCACACTGATAAAAACGAAAACGCGGTTCATTGCTGGAAAGTCTGAGAAGATCAAACGAACCTGCCAGAAATCAAATGCGGTCACAGGAACTTGTCGATCTTGTCAGCGAATCAGCTCGCGAATAAGATGATCGGTGCAAAGCCGATGGATCTTGTTGCCACGTGAGGAGCTGAATGGCGGCGCTATTCCCTGGAGGGAAATCTGCGGCTCCGAGTGCATCGCCCGATTGCTTTCGCGCAAAGGCTTCGCTTGCACTGAAGAGGCGGATGCATTTCTGCGGCCGCGCCTATGTTCGTTAGGCGATCCATTTTTGCTGCCTCAAATGGAAGCGGCGGTTTCGCGAATTTTCGCGGCGCTCGAGCGACATGAACGCATCGTGCTCTTCGGCGATTACGATGTCGATGGCGTGACTTCGCTCGCGTTGCTGGGTGAAATGTTGTGCGCATATGGCGGCGCGCCGGAGCTGTTTTTACCGCTGCGGATGGAAGAAGGTTATGGTCTGAGCCGCGAGAGCGTGGAGCGTTGTCTCGAGCAACATCGCCCACAGCTTCTTATCGCGGTCGATTGCGGCACGTCGTCATGTCACGAAATTTTCGATCTTACGAGGCGCGGTGCGGACGTGATCGTGCTTGACCATCATGAGCCCAAATCGGAGTTGCCCGATTGTGTCGCGATCGTTAATCCGAAAACCGCAGGCTGCGGCTTGGAGTATCTCTGCAGCGTGGGCATCGTCTTCAAACTTTGTCACGCACTTTTGAGAACCCGCCCGCTGGCGCACTTCGATTTAAAATCACAGCTTGATCTCGTCGCGCTTGGCACGGTGGCCGACATCGTCCCGCTGCGCGGGGAAAACCGCATTTTTGTCCAGCGTGGTGCTTTCAAAATTGCGGGCCGGGCGCGGCTCGGCTTGAAGAAATTGATGGAGGTTTCCGGAGTGAGCGCGCCGATTTTGACGGAAGATATTAGCTTTCGCCTCGGGCCGCGACTCAATGCGGCCGGCCGGCTGAGCACAGCGGAGAGATCGCTGCGTCTTCTTCTGACGCGCAATGAGATCGAAGCGGGGACGCTGGCGGATCTTCTCGACCAGCAAAACCGCGAACGGCAGAAAGTGGAAAAGGAAATCTTCATCGCGGCTGAGGAAAAGATCGACAAAGAATATGATGCGGCGAAAGACGCCGCGATTGTCCTGGGTGAACGCGGCTGGCACCCTGGAGTTTTGGGAATTGTCGCCTCGCGCATCGTCCGGAAATATCATCGGCCCGCGATCGTGATCGGAATCGACGACAATGGAATCGGTAAAGGAAGCGGGCGCAGCATCGAAGGGCTCAATCTCGTGGGAGTGTTGCAGCGTTGCAGCGGATGTTTGCAGAAATTCGGTGGGCACGAAATGGCCGCTGGCCTAACGATCCGAGAGGAAGACCTCGATCTTTTCGCGCAAGATTTCCGCAACGCTGCGCGCACGCTATTATCGGAGGACGATTTGGAGCCGCGCTTGCGGCTCGATCACGAGCTCGCGCTGGCCGACATCGATATCGATTTTTTGCGCTGGCACGAAATGTTGCAGCCGTTCGGCAACGGAAATCCGCAGCCTCTGTTTCTGGCGCGCGAGGTGCATCCGGTCGCACCGCCCCGCGTGATCAACGATAAGCATCTTATTTTGCGCATCGGACAAAGGAATTATCATCGTCGCGCTGTTTATTTCGACGGCGCGACTGCGCCATTGCCGCCGCCGCCGTGGGATATTGCGTTCCGCATTCGGGCTGACAATTTCGGCGGCGGCGAAACTCTGGTCGGGATACAAGTCGAAGCTTTGCGTGAAGCGGGACCGATCGGATGATTGAAATCTCGCAACCGCTAGCCGAACTGGAGTGGATTGCGCGGCCGAAAATTCTGGCACTGCGCCGGCTCGGCATCGAGACGGCGGAAGATTTGCTCACCCATTATCCACGGCGTTACGAAGATCGACATGAGTTTCCGCATTTTCCACGCGAGGAATCCGACATGCCGATTTGTTTGTGTGGCGAAGTGGCGAAAACCTCGCTACGCAGGTTTGGTGGATGGAAAAAAATCTTCGAAGCAACGCTGGAAGAAGCGAATTCGAACGCGCTCAGCCAACCACTGACACTTCGCTGGTTCAATCTGCATTACGTGCAGAAAATGATCGCCACCGGGCAGCGCCTGGTCGTTTTCGGCAAACCGAGGCTGCGCGGGCATCGCCTTTGCATGGATCACCCTGAGTTTGAGGTAATCGAAAACGATGACGAGATGTTGGTCCATTTTCGGCGGATCACGCCGATTTATCCCGCGACCGAAGGCGTCTCGCAGCGATGGTTGCGCAGCATGATTTATCGATTGTTAGGCGAACTATCGCTCGAGCGATTGGAAACGCTTGCGCCGTCCAAGCTTGTTCGTGGCGAACGACGGTATGCACTTCGCACGATCCATTTTCCGGAAAATTGGGAGACGCTAGAGGCAGCGCGCGAGCATCTCGTTCTTTCGGAATTTTTCGCCATGCAAATGTTGATCGCGTCACGCCGCGCAGAATCGAGTGGGCGATGTGGCGACGCACATTGCGGTGCGGGTAAACTACTGGAGGAGTTTCTGCGCGGGCTGCCATTCAAGTTGACTGCTGCACAGTCGAAAGTGATCGCGGAGATTCGGCGCGATCTCGCCTCGACCCGCGCGATGAATCGTTTGCTGCAAGGTGACGTCGGCTCCGGGAAAACGGTCGTCGCCATCGCGGCAATTCTGCTCGCCGTGGAGGCCGGTTTTCAAACCGTTTTCATGGCGCCAACCCAAATTTTGGCCGAGCAGCATTACGACGTGCTGCGACGCTGGCTCAAACCGCTCGGCGTGCGACTATCGATCCGAACTGCGGCGCGTCAGGAGGAGAGTGGGCCATTGCCGTTCTTTGAGGGCGCAAAAGCTCCGGGTAGCGCATGCGTCTCGCGTGCTGGCGACGGCGTCACGCTGTCGCGAAGTTCCTTGGAAACTACGCAATCAGCTAGGGCGCGATATTCTCGCCGCCGGCTCCCGCATTTCGAAAAGCCGTGGGCAATTTACGTCGTAACGATCGGCACCAGGTCACGCCGTTGTTTATCGCCAAAGGCCCGCGCGATCGTTTTGGACGCGTTGCGGCATTTCCACAATAAACGCTACGAGCTGTTCGCGGCGTGCGTCATGCCGGATCACGTGCATTTGGTAGTGCAGCCATGGCCGAAAAAAAACGATGATGAGGGAAACGTAGTCTTCTGGCCGCTAAGCGAACTCTTGCATTCAATCAAATCCTTTTCGTCGCACGAAATCAACAAACACGAAGGTCAAAGCGGAGCTGTGTGGGAGAAGGAACGATTCGATCGTTACATCCGATCGGATCGCGACCTGGAGGAGAAATTTCAATACATCCTGCGCAATCCGTGGGACGCGGGCATTGCCAAGCAAAATGAGGACTATCCATGGGTTTGGACTCAGGAAGATGAATTTCGCAGGGAAAGTTCGTTGTCGCGAGACGCGTGCGCTACCTACGCAGATAGGTGCGAGGACAAACCCCAGGTCGTCGTCGGCACACATGCGTTGCTCTACGAAGGCGTTCCGTTTTCCAATCTTGGACTGGTGGTGATCGACGAGCAGCACAAGTTTGGTGTGGCGCAGCGTGGCCGCCTAACGAGTCGCGAGCCGGCGCCGGATGTATTGGTCATGACGGCAACGCCAATCCCGCGCACTCTCACGATGACGGTTTATGGTGATCTCGATGTTTCGATCATTGACGAGATGCCGCGTAATCGCGGGAAAATCATTACGGCCGCGCGCGAGGAAAACAAATTGGGCGAAGTTCTCAATTTCATGCGAACGCAACTTGAAGCGGGCCGGCAAGCTTATGTGATCTATCCGCTGATCGACGAAAGCGAGAAGCTCGACGTGAAAGCGGCCGCGAAGGAATTCGAGCAGTGGCGGGAGCGGTTGCAACCGTATCGCTGCGAGTTGCTGCATGGCCGCATTGCGGCGGCCGACAAACAGGAAACGATGGAGCGTTTTCGGCGCGGCGAGACGCAAGTGTTAATCAGCACGACAGTGATTGAGGTGGGTATCGATGTTCCGAACGCAAGCGTGATGCTAATCGAGAATGCGGAACGATTTGGCCTGGCGCAATTACATCAATTGCGTGGTCGGATTGGCCGCGGCCAGCACAAATCATTTTGCATCTTATTAGCGTCGGAGAAGTCGGCCGAGACGGCCGCGAAGCTCGCCGTACTCGAAAAAACGAATAACGGCTTCGAAGTCGCGGAAGCAGACTGGGACTTACGCGGGCCCGGAGATTTACTCGGCACAGCGCAAAGCGGGCTTCCCGCGCTCAAGATAGGGGATCTAAAACGCGATGCTCATTTGATGCGGCGTGCGCGCAGCGCAGCGGTAGCGATTTTCGAGATGGATCCTTCGTTGAAATGGCTGGAAAATCAACGTTTCCGGCGATTGATTGTCGAAGAACAGGGACGAACTTTTTCACACGTTAGTTAATGAAGAATCTCCTCAAATTTTTTCTTTTTGTCGCAGTGCTGAGCCTTTTGATTTCGGCGCTCTATGATTATCAGTTACGCCGCGGGCGGCTAGGTTCCCTCGGCCGCCGTGTTCCCGAAAAATACACGCTTGCTAGCAATCCGACGATCGACTCGAAACAAATTGCGTCGTTGGAAGCGCTCAATCGCGAGCGGCAGGCGCTCGTGAGCGCTGTCGTTCCGTCGGTTGTGGCCGTGAAAACGTCAAAGAAAATTGCGATTCAGCGACAAAACGAACTGGATCCGTTTGGCTTTTTCTTTCGCCGGCCGCGCGGGTTTCGTAATCCAAATGAAGAAGCGTTCGTGGAAAACTCGCTCGGTTCGGGCGTGATCGTCAGCGAAGAAGGCCACATCATCACCAACAACCACGTTGTCGATCAAGTGGACGAGATCGATGTGCAACTGAGCGACGGACGCACAGAGAAGGCGCGCCTGGTTGGTGCCGACGCTCAGGTCGATCTGGCTGTGCTCAAGATTGACAATCCCGGAGTGAAACCGCTCAAGCTGGCTGATTCAGATACGGTGCAAGCCGGTGATTTCGTTCTGGCGATCGGGAACCCATTCGGGTTCGAGGAAACAGTGACGGATGGAATCATTAGCTCAAAGAGTCGGCCGAATCGGGGCGATATGTTTGGCGATTGGCTGCAGACCAATGCGGCGATCAATCCCGGAAACAGCGGCGGCCCGCTCGTCAATTTGCACGGTGAAGTCGTTGGCATTAGCACGGCGATTATTTCACGCAGCGGCGGCTCGCAAGGAATCGGTTTTGCAATACCTTCCAACACCGTTCGCACGGCGCTGGAGAGTTTGTTGAAACATGGCCGTATCATTCGCGGCTACCTTGGCATCCAAGCGCGCGCGCCGCAATCCGGTCAAACCAACTCGGAGGAGGGAGTGGTCGTCGATGAAGTGGTGCCAGGGTCGCCAGCTGAACAAGCGCAGCTACAAAAGGGAGATATTATCCGCAAGTTTGATCATCACGACGTGAAAAAATTTTCCGAACTGCGCAGCCTCGTATCGCAAGTGGAGTTGGACAAAAAAGTGGAAGTCAATGTGTTGCGCGATGGCAAGCCGATGAAACTGACGGCGCAGATCAAGGAACAACCCCTCGGTTATCAAGCAGGGCGGGCGGCGCCGCCACAAACGCCGTCCCAACAACCCTCGCCGCCAAATGAACAGCAAGGAGGCAGCGTGTTGGCATCGGTTCACGTCGGCGAGCTCACGCCGGAGCTGGCGAGAAAACTCGATCTGCCAAACGGGGTTCGCGGCGTGCTCGTCACCAATGTCGATCCTGACAGCGGCGTGGCGGAATTGCAAAGGGGCGATGTGATCGAAGAAATCAATCAACAGCCGGTCACGTCGGTGTCGGATTACGAAAAAATTGTTGGATCGCTCGATCTAAACCAAGCGCAGGTGCTGTCAGTTTGCCGGCATCGTGCGCGATCGTTCCTGGTATTGCGCCCGCGATAACGCCCGGCTGCGCTAAGATCGACATCGGCCGATTCGCAGTTGTGGCTTGCAACCCGTAAGCCGTACTCCAGCTGCGAATTACTAATGAATAAACTTAAAGACGCTAAAGTCCAAAACCTCATAACTCAAATCGTCCTATGAAACGAATATTACTCTCTCTAACTATGCTCACGCTCGTTTGGGCCGCTTTTCCTCGGGCGGCATCGGCTGAGATCGGCGTTGATTTCTTTTACAATAATCTCTCCGGCGGAAACTGGATCGAAGTCGGCGATTACGGCTATTGCTGGCAGCCAGACGTGGCCGCTAACGACCCGAACTGGCGCCCGTACGCTGATGGTTATTGGGCTTATACCGACGACGGGTGGACATGGGTTTCCTACGAAGACTTTGGTTGGGCGACCTACCATTACGGGCGCTGGGCGAAACTGGCCGATTACGGCTGGATCTGGGTGCCGGGCGCGGATCTTGAATGGGGCCCAGCTTGGGTTTCCTGGAGAACTGGCGGCGATTATCTCGGTTGGGCGCCCCTGCCGCCGTCCGGTCCGGGGGTAGTCTATGAGGGCCAGGCGATCGGAGGAGCCGTGGATGTCGAATTCGATATCGGTCCGGAATTTTACAATTTTTGCGACATCCGCTTCATCGGTGAGCCGGTGTTGCGTGAGCGCATCGTGGATGTGCGGCAGAACGTTACCTTCATCAATCAAACGGTTAACGTGACTAACATCACGGTTAGGAATAACACCGTCATTAATAACGGGCCCGACATCAACGTGGTCAATCAACGCTCCAGCCGGCCGATCCAGCGTCTTCACTTGGAACGACAGGAAAATGTCGATGTTGCCAGCGCTGCCAAATCGGGTGCCATCACCAAAGTTCAAGGCAACAACCTGATAGTCGCTGCTCCTAGGAGGATTACTAAACCGGCCCAAGCGGTTGCTCCGCCGCAAGTGAAAGCCAAAGTAAGTCAACCGAAAATTGAAAAGGGCTGGGCTGGCATAAACCCAAATGAGCAGGCGCAGTTAAAACAAAAAATCAAGACTGAAGATCGAAGCAAGATTCCACCTCCGACCGGCGCGGGCGCGGCAGCGGCTGGACAAGCAGCCGCAGGCGGCTCACCGGCAACGGGGGCACGTCCAAGCAGTCCGAGTCCAGCTGTTGGGGCCAGAGGCGAACAGCGACCGCGTGAACAAACCCAGCCTGGTGCAACGGCTGCGGCGACCGGTTCGCCGGCTACGGCAACCGAGCGCGGTAAGCAAAGAGGTAAACCCGGCGTGACTCCACCTGTCGTCAGACCCACCGAAAACGCGGAAGGCCCTGCTACTTCACCGGCCCCGGAGCGCGGTAGGCAGAAGGGTAGGATGACTACGCCGGCAACTGCTCCAACCGCTGGCGCCGAAGGTGTGACCGCGCCCGAAGGCAGGCGGAAAGGATTTGAGCGGGGCAATGTTGGACCAACTCCTCCGGCTGGCGCCGGAAGTCCCAGTGAAAATCTAAATGAGACGCGTGGGAGACAGACACATCGGGAGCAGCCTCGTGTCTCACCCCCGTCTCCACAAGGCGGTCCACCCGGGGCACAAGGCGGTCCACCCGGAGCGCAAGGTGGCCCGTCTGGTGAAGGTCGCGGCAAACACGGAGCCGAGGGAGTCGGCGCGCCGCCTACTGGTGCAAGCCCAGCCGGCGCTGCTGGTCAAACCAAACACGAAGGAAAACAAAAGACCGAAAAAGGATCTCCCGCTCCTACTCCATAATTAACTCTCTCTAGAACAAATTTAGAAACGGGGGCCTCGGATTTAATCCGAGGCCTCGTTGTGTCCCGAAAGCGGATTGAGGCACACCGACCATGGCGATACAGCACCCTTGCTACAGCAGCTCGGCGATTTGCACGGCGTTGAGTGCCGCGCCTTTAAGCAGCTGATCGCCGGAGACCCAAAAGGCGAGCCCGTTTTCCAGCGCGCAGTCGAGTCGCACGCGGCCAACTTCGCAATTGTCTTTGCCGGCAACACTGAGCGGCATTGGGTAGCAATTTTTCTGCGGTTCGTCCACGAGTTCGAGCCCAGGCGCTTTTGCCAGAATCTCGCGCGCTTGTTTCACCGACACTTTTTTCTCGAACTCGGCACTGACCGCGACTGAATGCGCGCGATATACCGGCACGCGTACGCACGTGATCGATGCGCGAAAATCCGGCAAATGCATGATCTTGCGGCCTTCGTTCTGAAGCTTCATTTCCTCTTTCGTGTAACCGCTCTCAAGGAAAGCATCGACCTGCGGCAGGACGTTAAAGGCGATGGGATGCGGATAAACTTGCGGGGTCACTTGTCGATCTTGTCCGCCACCGGACGGACTCGCCGTGGCGAGCAACGCGGCTTCCGTCTGTTTTTTTAATTCTTCGATCGCACGCGCCCCACTTCCCGAGACCGCCTGATAACTCGAGGCGAAAACCCGCCGGACACCAAATGCGCGGTGTAAAGGATAAATCGCCATCAGCGCAATTGCTGTCGTGCAATTCGGATTGGCAATGAGGCCACGATGTTGTTTCGCATCCTCGCCATTGATTTCTGGAATGACCAACGGCACGTCAGGTTCCATTCGGAAAGCCGAGGAATTGTCGATCACGATCGCACCGGCATTGCGCGCTTGCAGCGCAAATCTTCGAGAGACATCTGAACCCGCGCTGAAAAACGCGATGTCGATCTTGGCGAACGAGTTTTCGCTGAGCTCTTCGACGGCGATGGATTCATTGCGAAATCGAACGTCTCTCCCCATGGATCGCGCCGAACTCAAGGCGCGCAAACTGGCCACTGGAAAACCCCGGCGCTCCAGCACGCGCAGGAACTCGGAACCAACCGCGCCGGTCGCGCCGACCATCGCTATATGATAGCTTTTTCTCATCGGCAGCCGGATTGTAGCGCCGCTCTCCCCTTATGAAAAGTTCACCCACTAAGATCGACATCTCTATTCGAGAGCAGCGCCTTACTTTGAAACGAGGCGACGAAACGTTGCGTTCCTACCGGATTTCCACTTCCCGCTTTGGTATCGGGACTAAAGAGGGCAGTTTCAAGACGCCGACCGGACGATTTCGCGTCGCACAAAAAATCGGCGGCGATGCCGCCAGCGGCACGATCTTTCACGGCCGCGTGCCGCTTGCGCCAAGTGATCCGCTGCCTGCGACGGAGGACTTGGTGATGTCGCGCATTCTTTGGCTCGATGGTTTGGACGAAGACAACGCCAACACACGCGATCGCTTCATTTACATCCACGGGACCAAGCACGAAGACAAAATCGGCAGGCCGGCGAGCCACGGTTGCATTCGCATGCGCAACGCGGATGTGATTGAGTTGTTTGACCTCGTAGATGCGGAAATGCCTGTCGTGATTCGGGAATAACCAGATTGCGCACATCCAAAAAAGCCGAGAAAAGCGTTGCTTCCATGTAGTTCCCTGCCTAAACAAACGAAGCAACCAGCAGGGAAAGGAGGCGAGATAGATTGAAATTTGTGAAAGCGATCACGATTGCGGCCATTTTGGCCAGCGCGCTCAGCTTGGGAGCCTGTGCTCACAAAAACGAGACCGCGACAACCAGCACCACGGCGAGCTCCACTCACGGATACGCAAAATAGAACGCGTTATTCGTCGGCGGACGGCTTTAACCCGAGGGGCCAGGTCAATCGCGACCTGGCCTTTCCCTTTTTCATTGAGGGTTGGGCGTTGGACGTTGAGCATTGGATGTTTAAGCTTCGCCAATGCAATTAAACGGCCACCCGCTCACACTCACCGAGATTGCAGCAGTGGCATATGGCCGCGAAATCGTTCAGGTTTCTTCCTCGGCACACCCGCGCATTCTCGCTTCGCGCAAAGTGATCGATGACATTGTCGCGCGCGATACCGTCGTTTACGGCGTTAACACCGGTTTTGGCAAACTCGCCGACGTGCGCATCGAGCATGATGAATTGCGCCGCCTCCAGCTCAATCTCGTCCGCAGCCACGCTTGCGGCATCGGCCCGCCACTTGCCGAACCTGAAGTTCGCGCGATGATGTTATTACGCGCTAACGTGCTCACGTTCGGCTTCAGCGGCGTGCGCAGCGAAATTATCGAGATGCTTTGCGAAATGTTGACCCGCGGAGTGCATCCCGTGATTCCGGAGAAAGGATCAGTCGGAGCGAGTGGAGATCTCGCTCCGCTCGCGCATCTCGCGCTCGGTTTGATGGGCGAAGGCGAATCATTTTTTGATGGCGAGCGAATGCTCAGCAGCGAAGCGCTTCGACGTGCGGGTTTGAAGCCGATCGAGCTGCAAGCAAAGGAAGGCCTCGCACTTGTCAACGGCACGCAAGCGATGCACGCCGTCGGGGGACTGTCGGTTTTGCGGGCGCAGCGCCTAACAGATGTGGCCGATATCGCCGGCGCCATGACGCTGGAGGGATTGCGCGATACGCCCGCGGCTTTCGATCCGCGGTTGCAAGATGCGCGGCCTCATCCCGGGCAGAAAGCCGCGGCGGCGCACTTGATTTCACTGCTTGAAGGCAGCGAGATCCGCGAATCGCATCGCGAGAACGATCCACGCGTGCAGGATGCCTACAGTATTCGCTGTATGCCTCAGGTGCACGGGGCCGTTCGTGGCGCGCTTGCGCATTGCGAAGATGTGTTGCTGATCGAGTCCGCGTCGGCGACCGACAATCCGCTCGTCTTCGAAAATGGCGACGTGATTTCCGGCGGAAACTTCCACGGCGCGCCGCTCGCACTCGCGCTTGATTACGCCGGCATCGCCGTTGTCGATCTTATGAATATAGGCGAACGCCGCATCGACCGGCTCGTGGATCCGGATAAAAGCGAAGGGCTGCCGGCCTTTCTCGCGCGCCGGCCCGGGTTGCAGTCCGGATTTATGATTCCCCACGTGGTGGCGGCGTCTTTGGTTAATGAAGCACGCGTGCTCGCGCACCCCGCCAGCGTGGATAACATCACGACGTCGGGCAGCAAGGAAGACCACGTTTCCATGGGAATGACGAGCGCGCTCAAACTGCGAGCGATTGTCGATCTTGCCGAAAACTTGTTCGCGATCGAGTTGCTTGCCGGCGCGGAAGCGTTGGAATATCGACATCCACTCAAAGCCGGTCGCGGCGTCGAACGCGCTTTTAAAATCGTTAGGCAAATTGCACCGCCGCTGATGCAAGACCGCCCTTTGTCCAGTGACATTGCGGCCGTGGCCAGGGAAATTCGCAACGGGAGCTTCGACGAACTATGACGCAGAAACGAATCATCCATGCGCCGCGCGGTTCCGAACGGAGCTGCAAGGGGTGGCATCAGGAGGCGGCCATGCGAATGCTCATGAACAATCTCGATCCAGATGTGGCCGAAGCTCCCGACCAGCTCGTCGTTTACGGCGGAACGGGTCGTGCCGCGCGAAGCTGGGAAGCGTTCGATGCTATCGTTCGGTCGCTGCGGGAGCTCGAAGACGATGAAACGCTTCTTATTCAGTCTGGCAAACCGGTAGGAAAATTCCGGACACATGATGAAGCGCCCCGCGTTCTAATTGCCAATTCAAATCTTGTCGGCCAATGGAACAATTATACCAACTTTAATCGGCTCGAACGTCTTGGCCTAACGATGTACGGCCAGATGACCGCCGGTTCGTGGATCTACATCGGCAGCCAGGGGATTGTGCAGGGGACATTCGAAACGTTCGCTGCTGCCGGGCGCAAACATTTTGGTGGATCGCTCGAAGGAAAATTTGTCCTCACCGGCGGACTTGGCGGGATGGGTGGCGCGCAACCGCTCGCTGCGACCATGAATGGGGCGGTTTTTCTCGGCGTCGAAGTTGATCCAGCGCGGATTCAGAAAAGACTGAAGAGCGGTTACTGCGACAAGATCGCCTGGTCGTTGGATAACGCACTAGAGTTGATTGACAGTGCCCGCAAAGATCGACAATCGATTTCGGTCGGGCTCGTCGGCAACTGCGCTGATGTTCTGCCGGAAATCGTGAAGCGCGGTATCGTGCCCGATGTCCTGACCGACCAAACCAGTGCGCACGACGCGTTGAACGGCTACGTGCCACACCAGATGTCGCTCGATGAGGCGCTCGCGCTGCGCGCCAAAAATCCGCAGGAGTACATCGACAGGGCGATGGAGTCGATGGCCGTGCACATAAAGGCCATGCTCGCATTGCAAAAGAAGGGCGCCGTCACATTCGATTACGGAAACAACATCCGCGCACAAGCAAAGAAGGCTGGTGTCGAGACTGCGTTCGATATTCCGGGATTCGTTCCCGAATACATTCGTCCGCTCTTTTGCGAGGGGCGTGGCCCGTTTCGCTGGGTGGCATTGAGCGGCGACGCGGAGGACATCGCCCGTACCGATCAACTCGCGCTCGAAGTATTTCCCCAAAACAAAACGCTCGCACGGTGGATGAAACTGGCAAAGGAGCGGATTCAATTTCAAGGGTTGCCGGCTCGCATTTGCTGGCTCGGTTACGGCGAGCGCGCGGAATTCGGTGTCGCGATAAACGATTTGGTGAAACGCGGTGAAATCAAAGCGCCCATCGTGATCGGACGTGATCATCTGGATGCTGGTTCGGTTGCATCGCCCAATCGCGAGACTGAAGCCATGCTCGACGGCAGCGACGCCATCGCCGATTGGCCGCTACTCAACGCGCTGATCAACACCGCCGCCGGCGCGTCCTGGGTATCGATCCACAACGGAGGCGGCGTCGGCATCGGCTTCTCGCAGCATGCCGGCATGGTCGTCGTTGCCGATGGCGCCGAAAGTTCCAAACGCCGTCTTGAGCGAGTGCTGACGAGCGACCCGGGAACGGGCGTGCTCCGCCACGCCGACGCCGGTTACACTCGCGCCAGTGATTTCGCCGCGGCGCAAAAGATCGACATCCCGATGCCGCCGCGCCTGCGCGACTGATAGCGAGAATTGCGGCTGGGAGGACTGCCATGCAAAAACTGATCGAGTGTGTGCCGAATTTTTCCGAAGGGCGCGATTTGCATGTCATTCGACAAATCACCGACGCGATTGAATCGGTGGAGGGCGTTTCTCTGCTCGATGTCGATCCTGGCGCGAGCACGAACCGGACGGTGGTGACATTTGTCGGGAGTCCGGAAGCGGCGGTTGAAGCGGGGTTTCGTGCGATTCAAAAAGCAGCCGAGTTAATGGACATGCGGAAACACAAAGGCGCGCATCCGCGCTTGGGCGCGACTGATGTTTGTCCGTTTATCCCCGTGAGCAACGTCAGTTGGGAAGAAGCAATCACTTGCGCAAACAAGTTGGGAGAACGCGTTGGCGAGCAGCTGAGCATCCCGGTCTATCTCTACGAAAGAGCGGCGAAACATAAGTCACGCTCCAATCTCTCCGTGATTCGCGCGGGCGAATACGAAGGTTTTTTTGAGAAAATCAAACAACCCGAGTGGAAACCGGATTTTGGTCCTGTCGTCTTTAATGAGAAATCAGGTGCGACGGTGATCGGCGCGCGCGACTTTTTGGTCGCTTACAATGTGAACTTGAACACGAAATCCGTGCGACGCGCGAACTCTGTCGCGTTCGATGTTCGAGAGCAGGGGAGGATCAAAACCGAAGATGGCACGCCCTCCGGGAAAGCGGTGCTGGATGCAAACGGCGAACCGGTTCGCATTCCCGGCATGTTGAAACACGTGAAGGCGATCGGCTGGTTTGTCAAGGAATATGGAATTGCGCAAGTCTCGATGAACCTGACGAACATCGAAGAGACAGCGTTGCATAGCGCATTCGATGCCTGTGTCGAAGCGGCGGCCAAGCGCGGCTTACGCGTGACCGGCTCGGAAATCGTGGGCATGGTGCCGAAGAAATGTCTGGTCGATGGCGGACGTTATTTTCTTCGCAAACAAAGATGGTCGGAAGGTGCGTCCGAGGAAGAGTTGATTGAGATTGCGGTTCGCTCGATGGGCCTGAGCGAATTGAAGCCTTTCGATTCGAAAGAGAAGGTGATTGAATTCAAGATCGAACCGCGCTCAAAAACGTCACTTTTGAAAATGAGCCTGCGCGAGTTCTGTAACGAAACGCTAAGCGATTCACCCGCGCCGGGTGGCGGGTCGGTGGCGGCGTTGATGGGCGCACTGGGCGCGTCGCTCGGCGGAATGGTGGCAAACCTTTCGGCGGGCAAACGCGGCTGGGACGACACGCTCGAGTATTTCAGCGATTGGGCGGTGAAGGCGCAACAGCTGAAAGACGAATTGTTATCGCTGGTCGATGAAGACTCAGCCGCATTCAACAAAGTAATGGACGCATTCGGCTTGCCCAGGGAATCGGCGGAAGAAGAAGTGGCGCGATCTGCCGCAATCGAGCAGGCAACGAAAGACGCGGCCGAGATTCCGTTGAAGGTGATGGAGACAGCGTCGAAATCCTACCAGTTGCTTTCGGAAATGGCTGAAAAGGGAAATCCGAATTCTATTTCAGATGTCGGTGTAGGTCTTCTGGCTACGCGCGCCTGCATTGAAGGAGCCGCGCTGAACGTGAAAATCAACCTGGGCCAATTGAAGGATGAAAAATTCAAATCGGCTCTTGCAGAAAACGTTCGGCAGATCAAAGCGGATTCGGAAACCCGGTTTAAAAAAATCCAGCAAGTTGTGGAAAGTAAGCTTCGTTGAAGCACGGCAGAGCTTGAAGGATTGAAGCGGCGATGCGAATCCGCTTTAACCTTTTTAACGCTTTAACGCTTCAACCCGTTAGCGACCTATGAGCTCTCTCGCCCTTCTTCACGCAGCGCAACTGGTCTCGCTGGCCGGACCCCGACGACCGCGGATCGGCGCACAAATGTCCGAACTTGGAATCATTCGCGACGGCGGAATGCTCGTCCGCGATGGCAGGATTGCCATGGTCGGCACCAGCGGCCAAATCGCGAAGAGCGCAGGCAACGTGGAGGTCGTCGATGTTAACGGGCGCGTTGTGTTGCCGGGATTTGTCGATGCGCACACGCATTTGGTTTTTGCGGGAAATCGGTTAGATGATTTTGAACGTCGCATGCGGGGCGAAACGTATGAACAAATTGCAAGAGCGGGCGGCGGGATTTGGTCAACGGTCGAGAAAACGCGCGCGGCCAGCGATGTCGATCTGCTGGCGCGGGCCGAAAAGCATGCGCAGTGGTTTTTGAGCTGTGGAACGACCACTGTCGAGGCCAAATCCGGGTATGGGCTCACAGTCGAAGATGAATTGAAGATTTTGCGCGTGATGTGGCGGCTAAACGAGCGAACACCGCTCGAAATTGTGCCGACGTTCCTCGGCGCGCATACGATTCCACGCAAAATGCATACCGACGAATATCTCCATATTGTCATTAACGACATGTTGCCGCGGGTCGTGTCGGAAAAGCTGGCGGAGTTTTGCGACGTTTTTTGCGAGTGCGGCTATTTCGACATCGAGCAATCGGAAAAAATTCTGACAGCGGCGAAGAAGGTCGGGCTCAAGTTGCGCGGGCATGTCGATCAACTCACCAATTCCGGCGGCGCGAAATTGATGGCGAAGCTTGGTGCTACCACGGCCGATCATTTGGAAAAGACGGACGAGCGGGGGATCGCGGCGTTGAGGAAGTCGAATGTGCAACCGGTTTTGTTGCCGGGTTCCGTTTATGCGCTTGGATCGACATCGTATCCGCGTGCGCGCGAAATGATTGACGCTGAGCTGGCGGTTGTGCTCGCTACCGATTTTAATCCGGGATCGTCCCCGACGGTTTCGATGCCGATGATTCTTTCGCTGGCGTGCACGCAAATGAAAATGTCGCCATCGGAAGCGATCACCGCATCGACAATCAACGCAGCGTATTCGTTAGGCCGCGAGGAGAAGATCGGATCGCTGGAACCGCGCAAGCTTGCGAACTTCACGATCTTTAATTGCGAAGATTATCGCGAACTGGCGTATTGGTTTGGGGCCCCGCAAACACATGCGGTTTACGTGCGTGGCAAGAGAGTCCAACTGTAACATCCCCCAAATACGCCAAAGGTTCGCTTGAATTCGATTTCTCGGAATTTTTAGCGTCATTTGGTGTGTTTAGCGGAGACAAAATTAATGCGGCGCTCATAGAGCGCCTCTACAGTGACTGGCATGAAAGTCGACCTCGAAAAGCAGCCCGACTCAACCTTGACCCTGCAGATTGAGTTGCCACCAGAGGAGGTGTCGAAGGAATGGGACGCGATCGCGAATAGCTTTGCACGGTTCGCGAAGATTCCGGGCTATCGCCCCGGTAAGGCGCCGCGCTCGGTGATCGAAAAGAGATTTCGCAGGGAAATTCGAGACGAAGTGACGAAGAAGCTCGTCTCGAAAAGTTATCGGGACGCGATCGAGCAAAAAGGGCTGCGGGTGGTCTCGTTGACCAATTTGGAGGACGTCCAATTGGGCGACGACAAATCGATGAAGTTCCGGGCGACCGTAGTGACAGAGCCGGAGTTTGATTTGCCGGAATACAAAAACATTCCCGTGCAGTTGCCTTCGACTGAGTTAGCGAAAGAGGATGTTGATCTTGCGCTGGAGCGGCTGCGCGACCAATCGGCCGATTTTGTCGATGCCCCAGAGCGCGAGTTGCAAATGGAAGATTTCGCAGTGATCGATTTTGACGGCGCGCTCGCAGGAAAACCGATTCGGGAGATTGCGCCGAACGCCAGCAAGAATCTGCACGGCGGGAAGAAATTCTGGCTGCACGTTGCGCCGGGAAATTTTTTACCGCGTTTTTGTGAGCAAATTGTAGGCATGAAACGCGGCGAGACTCGCAGCGTGCAGGTTGAATTTCCGGCCGATTTCATGGTGACGGAGCTGGCCGGCAAAGAAGCGGATTACGCGGTCACGTTAGATGAAATCAAAGAAAAAGTGCTGCCAGAGATCGATGACGCCTTCGCTGCAAAGCTTCTGCCGGGGAAGGCGCTTGTTGATCTTCGTCAGATGATCGAACACGACCTCGAGCACGAAAAAGAACACGAAATTGAGCGGGCGAAGGAATCGCAGGTCACCAAATTCTTGCAGGAGCACACGAGCTTTGATTTGCCGCCGCCCCTTTTAAAAAATGAGACGCGTCGGGCGTTGAACGAGCTCGTGCATCGCAACCGTGAGCGCGGCGTGCCGGACGACATCCTAAAAGGCAAGGAGAAGGAATTGGTCGAAGGGGCTGCCTCGCTCGCGGCGAACCGGTTGAAAACGAATTTCATTCTGACGCGGATTGCGGAGCGCGAAAAGATCGAGGTGACGAAGGAGGATGTCGATCTTCGGATGCGGCAGGAGGCAGCCCGCTATAATGTTCCTGTCGCGAAGATGCGAAAAGAGCTCGAGGAACATGACGGCCTGAACAATCTGGCGGAGCAGATTCTCCTCGGTAAGGTTCTTGATTTCCTGAAGGCGAATGTTAGCATCGAAGCACCGGTTGAAACGATTGCTTCAGCAAAAAATTCATGAATAAGTCCGACGAAAATCTTTCCCAATCAGTGCTCATTCCGATGGTGGTGGAGCAAACCGGACGCGGCGAGCGCAGCTACGACATCTATTCGCGTTTGCTCAAAGACCGGATTGTTTTCATCGGCACGCCGCTCGACGATCACATCGCGAATCTGGTCATTGCACAACTGCTTTTCCTCCAGATGGAAGACTCCAAGAAAGACATTAATATTTACATCAACTCACCGGGTGGTTCCGTCACCGCAGGTTTGGCGGTTTACGACACCATGCAGTTTCTCACCTGCGATGTGACGACGTATTGCCTCGGCATGGCGGCGAGTATGGCGGCAGTGTTACTTTGTGCCGGCACCAAGGGTAAACGTTTCGCGCTGCCGAATTCCGACATTATGATTCATCAGGTGTCGGGCGGCGCACAGGGCGCGGCCAGCGATGTCGAGCGGCAGGTTGATTACATGTTTAAATTGAAGAAGCGGCTCATCAAAATCATTGCTCAGCATACGGGGAAACCGGAGGAACAGGTGCGAATCGATTCCGACCGCGATTATTACATGTCGGCCCAGGAGGCGAAGGCCTACGGATTGGTCGATGAAGTGATCAAGTCTCGCAAGGAACTGAAATCGCTCGATGGCGCAACCCCGCCCGGAGGTGAACGCCTGGCCGAAGTCGCGCACGGGCGAAAGATCGAGGAATAAAAGCTGCTATTTAAGCGCCAGATATTATGGCCCGCGCTTCCAACCTTACCATGTGCTCGTTCTGTGGCAAAAGCCATGCCGAGGTCCGCAAGCTGATCGCCGGTCCCGGCGTTTACATTTGCGATAGCTGCATCAACGTTTGCAAAAGCATCCTGGACAAGGAGCTGAATGAAGACGCACGCCGCCAGTCCTCGACAATTCGCGTGCCTAAACCGGTGGAAATCCGTCGTTTGCTCGATCAGTACGTGATCGGCCAGGACATCGCCAAGAAAACGTTATCAGTGGCGGTGCACAATCACTTCAAGCGGGTGCTGCAAACCTCAACGCCAGCCGATTCTTCCGCGGCGTTTCAGCCCGATCCGCTGGCAGAGGTGGAGATCGAAAAGAGCAACATTCTCTTGATCGGGCCGACCGGCTCGGGCAAAACGCTCCTCGCCAAGACGCTGGCTAAAATTCTCGATGTCCCATTTTGCATCGCGGATGCGACTACGTTAACCGAAGCCGGTTACGTGGGCGAGGATGTCGAAAACATCATTTTGCGTTTGCTACAAAACGCCGACTACGACGTGAAGCGCGCTGAGATCGGCATCGTTTACATCGATGAGATCGACAAGATCGGGCGCAAGACCGACAACGTCTCGATTACGCGCGATGTCTCGGGGGAAGGCGTGCAGCAGGCGCTACTGAAGATTCTCGAAGGCAGCACCTGCAATGTCCCGCCGCAAGGCGGCCGCAAACATCCGCATCAGGAATACATTCAAGTAAATACAGAGAAGATTCTTTTCATCTGCGGTGGCGCATTCGTCGGTCTCGACAAGATTATCCAAAAGCGCATCGGTCAAAAGGTGATGGGCTTCGGAAGTCCCACGCTGGAAGTCGAAGAGGCGCTGCGGAAAGAAGCGATCCGGCACGTCGAGCCGGAAGACCTGCTTTCTTTCGGCATGATTCCAGAATTCATCGGGCGACTGCCGGTCGTTAGCTCGCTCGATGCGCTGACCGAAGATGAAATGGTTTCGATTTTGACCGACACCAGAAACGCGATGGTCAAACAATACACTAAGCTCTTTTCGATGGAAGGCGTGCGTCTGACTCTCACAAAAGACGCGTTGCGTGCGTTGGCGGGGCAGGCTGTTACCAAAGGTACCGGCGCGCGGGCGTTGCGCTCGATGCTCGAGCGGATCATGCTCGACATCATGTATGACGTGCCCAGCCGTGAAGACATCGCCGAGGTCACGATCAATCGCGCAGTGGTCGAAGGCAAAAAGCTCCCGCTCATTCGCAAGAAACAGGATAAAGACGCGGCGTAGCGATCTGACGTTAAAAAGGTTAAAGACGTTACAAAGTTGAAAAGGTCGCACGCGTAGAGCGTGCAGCCAAGGCGTCTTGTATTGTAACGTTGCAACTCCTTTAGCGGTCCACGTTCCCGTATGCGTGTCGCTTTGCTCAACACAGGTAGCGAACTTCTGCTCGGCGATGTGCAGGATGCGCATCTGGCTTTCATCGCGTCCGAAATTTTTCCGCTTGGATTGCGGATTAATGAGCAGCGGACCGTCCCGGATGGCTCGCTTATTCGAACTGCCCTTATGCAACTATCTTCGCAGACTGAAATTTTGTTTGTGACCGGAGGGCTCGGCCCGACCAGCGATGATATTACGCGAGACATCGTTGCCGACTTGCTCGGCTTGGAATTGCGGCAAAACGCAGAGGTATTGGTGTTGCTTAAGCGGCGATTGAAATCGCGCAGGATCAAATGGACTTCGAGCATTGCACGCCAGGCTGATGTTCCGGCTGGCGCGCAAGTTCTCCCGAACAAAAACGGAAGCGCGCCCGGATTATATTTAAGGTCGAAGATCAATCCGGCGGTCTCTTCGCTGCACCTTTTCCTGCTGCCCGGCCCGCCGCGTGAGCTTCAGCCAATGTTCCGCGATTCGGTGATTTCGATCTTGCGTTCGATTGTTCCTAGCCAATCAATTGAGCGACGAATTTACAAGATCGCCTGCGTAGGCGAATCGATCGTCGAAGAAGCAATTGGCGCAAAAGTCCTGGCCATTCCTGGTATCGAGCTCGGTTACTGCGCACGGCCGGGCGAGGTGGACGTGCGTATTGTTGGGGCGCCTGATCCCGTCGTACGGGCGGACAAAATAATTCGTGGCGAGTTGGGATCGTCGATCTTTTCCACGAGGGATGAAACTCTCGAAGAAGTTCTCGTGAAATTGCTGACGGGCCGCAACGAAACCATTGCGGTTGCCGAATCGTGCACCGGTGGATTGCTGGCGCATCGCCTAACGAATGTTCCAGGATCATCTGAAGTGTTCCTGGCCGATTACGTCGTTTACGCAAACCAGGCGAAGATCGACATGCTCGGTCTCGATGCAAAGTTGATCGAACAGCACGGCGCAGTTAGTAAGCGAGTCGCGCGCGCGATGGTGGAAGGCGCACGTGCCAAGGCAAGATCGACATATGCGCTTAGTACAACCGGAATCGCTGGACCAAGCGGCGGTTCACCAGAAAAACCGGTCGGCACAGTTTATATCGGATTAGCTGGGCCGGATGAAACCGTAGTAAGAGGTTTATTTTTTCCGAGCGATCGCGAAACGTTTAAGCAACTGACGGCCCAAGCTGCTTTTGACTTGCTACGGCGGGAGCTAATCGGGCAGGTGTAGAGCGGGCTGCTGCGGCGGGCGCAGCTTTGTTTCAACTTGCAGCTGAGGACAGCCGCCACTACACCGCATTGTTAGTAATCTCCAACGTCTACAACCGTGCCGACTCTGACGTGATCGTAAAACAGCTTTGCGCCTTCGGACGATTGGCGGATGCAGCCGTGCGAGGCGGGATATCCGGGCAAGATGCCGATATGCATCCCCACGCCGTCCTCGGTCAAGCGCAAGAACCATTTCATGGCGGCGCCTTCGAAGTGCGTCCCACTGGGCGCGACGTCGATACGCGCACTCACGCCGGCACGGACGATGCGGTCGGTACGATCGACAAAATCGCCGTAGAGATTCGAATGATGGTCCGGATCCTTGTCGAGAACGTGCAAGTGACCGATAGGCGAACTGTGGCCGCGTTTGCCGGATGAAATCGGACCATCGGCTACGATTTGTTCTTCTATCATGAGGTACGCCCGTTGTTTCGGAATGGAGACAACGATGTGCGTGTTATCCGCGGTGGCTTGCTTGAGCAAACCTTGATTCACTTTCACAGGCTCTTGTTTATGGATCAGCTCGGACGCTTTTCGCATCTGCGTTTGCGGAGCCTGGCCGGAAGCGATTCCAGCAATGAGGACGAGGACCACGCTAGCACCGATGATCCTCGGGCAAGTTGGTTTCATGAATTGCCAGCGTAACGGCTTACGCGATTGATCCAACCGGGCAGCCAGCGTGATTCTTTTCGTGCGGGTGGAGAATTTTGCACGCGGCGTCTCAATACGGCCGCGGCGGAACGCGAAAATTCCTCGACAGCGCTCGGACCATCCGTAGTGCCGCGCATTTGTTCGAGAACTTGGAGCAAGCCCCAGCCCTGGTCGCGATAACGTTCCGTGTGCAAGGTACCTTCGCCTTTGAAGTTCAGGTAATCGATGAGGGCGTAGCAGCCTTGGGACGTGCTGGCTACACGAGCAAATTGTTGCCGGACATTCGACCGATTCGCCGGCCCGGCCTCATCGAGCATTTTGGCGAGCGAATCTTGCAATCGCGTGACCATGAATTGCGCCTGAAGATCGACAGTGCGGACAAGAAACTTCCGCAGCTCAATCATCTGCGGGGAGTTTTGGGCATGAAGAAATTCCGTGCGCGAATTCCACGGGCAAGCTGTAGAATGTTGCAGCCACGCCGGCACATCAATGGGATAACCGGAAAGAAATTTCATGAGCTCGGGAAAACTCTCCTCAAACGGCCCGTGCACGCCTTGCGGATACCAGATGAAATGCCCGATACCGAGCGACGCAAAATTTTCGCCCTCATTCCAGGAGGTAAGTCCCGTGACGGAGCCACCACATTCGTTTTGCCAGACCTTTCGACCAATTCCAAGCGCTTGATCCTTCGAGAGATTGATCGTGAAATTCGTCTGCGCGGAACCTGTTGAGCACGCCCAAAGGAGGCAGATGGCCAAAGGCCAAAGATGTTCCCATTTAGTTGACGGCGCACGTTTATCCATTAGCATCCCACTTTCTGCGCGGTTGAAATCCAAACCGCAATCACAATTCAGTCACTATGAAAATCTTCGTTACCACCATCCCCATTTGCTTGCTTACCCTCGCCGCTTTCGCTGAGGAGAAGTCGTTTGAATTAAAGGATAATAAAGACAAAGCCAGTTACAGCATTGGGCTAAATATCGGCTCCAATATAAAGCGACAGGGTGTCGATCTAAACGCCGATGCAATGATGGCCGGCATGAAGGACGCGCTCAGCGGGAAAAAACCACTGTTAAACGAGGGCGAAGTCAGGGAAGCAATGACGAGTTTGGAAAAAGATATGCAACAAAAACAGGCAGCGGCGGCACAGAAAAACACGGCGGAAGGCGAAAAGTTTCTCGCCGAGAACAAAACAAAACCGGGAGTAAAGACAACAGCCAGCGGTTTGCAGTACACGGTCGAGAAGGAAGGCAAAGGCGCGCAGCCGAAAGCGAGCGACACAGTCACCGTAAACTATCGCGGAAGATTGATCGACGGAACCGAGTTTGACAGCTCGTACAAACGCGGCCAACCAGCGACGTTCCCGGTCAGTGGCGTGATCAGGGGATGGACGGAAGCGCTTCAGTTGATGAAAGCCGGATCGAAGTATCAACTGTTTATTCCGGCCAGTCTGGCCTACGGCGAGCGGGGTGCGGGCCGCGATATCGGACCGAATTCCACGCTCATTTTCGATGTCGAACTGCTCGATGTGAAGCCCGCGAGTGGCGGCCCGAGTGCGAGCCCGTCGCCGTCTCCTCACTAAAATCACCAAATCACTCAGTGCGCTGCAGCAGCCGCAGCTTCCCAGTCTAATCGCGGCGCGTCGCCCCAAAGATCTTCCAGGCTGTAAAAGGCGCGTTTGTCGCGGTGAAAGACGTGCACAACCACTTGCAGATAATCAAGCACCATCCATTGGCTCGCCGGAAATCCGTCAATCGCCGCCGTCCGAATATGGTAGTCTTCCTTTAAGCGCGTCTCGATTTCGTTGGCGATTGCTTTAAGCTGCGGCTCTGAAGTCGCCGAACAAATTACAAAAAAATCGGTAAAGCTCGAGATCTCCCGCAGGTCCAGGACAACGATTTCTTCCGCCTTTTTATTCGAGGCGAGTTCCGCGCAGATTTTGGCTAAATTTTTCGCGGTTATTTCGCTGACCCCCGGTAAAGCTTTCCTCGACGGATCATCTCTTCAACGGCTGCTGGTACGAGATAGCGAATCGATTGCCCTGACGCAACTCTCTTTCTGATCTCCGTGGCGGAGATGTCGATCTTGCGGTGCACGATTTGATAGGAGTGTTTTGTTTCCAATCCGGTGCGATCCAGCACGACGAAATGAACCAATCTCTCGAGGTCCTCGAAACGATGCCAGTTCGGGAGCGTCTCAATATTGTCCTGGCCGAGCAGATAATAAAGCTGAGCGCTGCCTTCGCGCTGGCGAATTTGCTCAACGGTATCAATCGTGTAGGAGGGTGGCGAACGGCGCAGTTCGCAATCGTCCGCCACGAACGCAGGTTCAGCCTCAATCGCCGCTTGCAACATCGACAACCGTATCTCCATACTTGCGACCGGTGGGTCTTTGAAAGGCGAAGTCGCTGCTGGAACAAAGATCACCTTTTCCAAGCCAAGCGACTCGCGCGCTTCGCGTGCCAGAATTAAATGGGCATGATGAATGGGATCGAATGTGCCGCCGTAGATGCCGATCTTTTTCAATTCAGTAGAGAAGATACGGCGCGCGGGCGACGCGAAAACTTGCCACGTTGCTCTGCCATGACGCCACGATTCGGGCGGGAGACAAACCGCGTTCCAGTTGCGAGCGAATTGAAGCGCTGCCGTAACATTTAAAAAAGATGTCGAGCTTGCTGTGATTGCTCCGGCGGAACAGATTCGAGCCGGAAGCGCGATTTAATTCCGCCAGCATATAAATTCCAAGCCCGGTCAACTTCGTCGGAGTGCTCGGCGAAATGCGCATTGAACTGCCATGGACGTGTTCATGATCAAATTCCGTGAAGATGACTTCCGAAAGATCGAGCGAACGCAGATAGCGAGTGAAATCCGGCGCATTCACCCAGTTCGCCGCGATCACTTCAAACGGCGTTCTTCCACCGACGCCGGTTTCCGCTCCATTTAATTCCCCGACCATTCCCGTAACCACATAGTAAAACGGTGTCGTCGCATAAGGGATGTTCGGTGATGTCGGTATCCAGTGAAGCCTTGTGTCGTTCGACCGCGACCAACCGCGCATCGGCACCACCGTCAGATTGCAATGAACATGAATCCAGCCGCGCTCGTTAGCCATCTTGGCCAGCTCGCCGGCCGTCATACCATGCACGTAAGGAACTGGAAGTTGTCCAACAAAGGAAATCCAATTTGGTTCGACCGACGGCCCTTCGATGCGCACGCCGCCGAGTGGATTTGGCCAGTCGAGCACGATAAAATCAATATTGTTTTCGGCAGCCGCCTCCATGCATTTTCCCATCGTGCTGATGTAGGTGTAAGAGCGACAACCGATATCCTGAATGTCGAACGCAAGCACGTCGATGCCGCGCAACATGGCCGGCGTCGGTTTTCGCGTCGGACCGTAAAGCGAGTATGCGGGCAGACCGGTGAGAAAATCTTTTCTCGATTTCACATAACGGCCGGCCTTCTCGGTCCCGCTCAAACCATGCTCGGGCGTGTAGAGCGCGACGAGATTGCAATGCTGACGTAACAAGGCACGCGTTTTATTGCCATGCGAATCGATACTCGTTTGATTCGTGACCAGTCCAACGTGCTTTCCGCGCAGCAACGCGTAGTTATTTTGCTCCAGGACATCGATGCCGAGCGCGACGGCAGCGCTGATTGTCGATGTAACGGCCAAGAACGCGGCCGCGATTGTAACTTTACTTCCCCTGCGCGCCATCCAATTTAGCGGCAAAATATGGAGAACGATTCGCTCGGTCAACTGATCCTCACCGGCGTCCCCGGCAAGATGCTCGATGCGAAGACGGCGAAACTGTTTGAGCGCGTACAACCTGGCGGCTTCATTCTTTTCGGACGCAACATCGAGAGCGCGGTGCAATTGCGCAAATTGATCGATGATTTGCGCGAGCTGAGCAGGGTCGAGCCGATCATCACCATCGACCAGGAAGGCGGACGCGTCTCGCGCTTGCGCCTGATCGGCAACGAACCGCCCAACGCACAGCAATTGCGCGATAGGGACGATGTCGATCTGATTCGTAAGCACGGCGAGATCACTGGGCGCTTGCTGCGCATTTTTGGTTTCAATCTCGATCTTTGTCCGGTGCTGGATATTTCCTTCGACGACAACGCGGACAATTCTTTGCGTGGTCGTTGCTATGGAAAAACTGTCGAGCAAGTCGTTCGCAATGCGGCTGCATTCAACGACGCGATGCGCGAGCAGGGGATCATGAGCTGCGGCAAACATTTTCCGGGTTATTCCGCCGCCAAGAGCGATGCGCACCACGAATTGCCGAAGATCGAGCGCACGCGTGAAGAACTTGATCGCGCAGAACTGTCTGTGTTTCGGCAATTCGTCGACAAAATCGATAGCATGATGATCTGTCACGGGTGGTATCCGTGTTTCGCGCTGGAAAAAATTCCCGCCAGCTTATCACGGAACGTCATCACGGAATTGTTGCGCGGGGAACTTGGCTTCGAGGGTTTGATCATGACGGACGATCTCGACATGGGCGCAATCCTGAACGAGCACGGCTTTGAAGAAACGATTCGCCTCGCCGTCGGTGCCGGAAACGATCTGGCGATGATCTGCCATCGCATTCCGGAAATCGAAAATGCCCATCCGATCCTCGCTAAATTGCCGAGCGCGGAAACAGATCGCGCACTCGCGAGCGTGGCGCGGTTCAAGAAACAGCTGGCCCCGCCGACCGAATTTTCCGAAGCCGCCTTTCGCCAGATCGACAGCGAAATCTGGGACCTGCGCGTTGCCACGTTAGGCAAAGAACGCGCCGCGACCCGGACTCCCGAAGATGGCAAACGCTCACCCGTCGAGATATACTGAATGGTAGATGCTTAGATCTGACGCCGGGATTCTATTTCCAGAGCGGAATCACACCGCGTAGTTGCTTGAGGGGGTTGGAGATTGCCTGGCGCGGCGTACATACCTAAAATAACGACCATTGTTTTTCGATCGTGAAATTTCATTGTACAAGTGCAAGCGGATTGACTCAAAATTTGCGTCTTTCGCTTGAAAGACCGAAAAATTCGATCCAAATCTTGTTAGACCTGTGAGGGAAGACTTGCTAGCACGAATTGAGCGTTTGGAAAAGCGCAGCAGGATGCTCTATGTGCTCCTTGCTTGCTGCCTCTCGCTCTTAGGCATGCTGTTGCTGATGGCCGCATCGCACGGCATCCGTGGCAAGATCGTCGCGCGTTCGATCGCGGTAGTCGGGGCCGCCGGAAAGAACGCAGCGGCGCTTGAGGCCACTAAAGATGGCTTCGTCACCCTCTCCTTCAAGGACCTCAATGGAGATTTGCGAGCAATGCTGCTGATGACGCCAAGCGGCAAACCGACTCTCGCCTTCTTCAACAACAAGGTAGCGCGACTGGAACTTGGTGTCGTCGGAAGCGCCTGAGGAGAGGAATTTTCGCTCCAGCTGCGTGACGCAGCCAGTAAGCCGATTTGGCAGCCCGAAGTCGCAAACAGCTACTGAGCGTGTCAGGTCTAACCGGGCAATGGCGGCTAACCGCCAGCCGCTACGAAGCTTAGCTGGCAATGACTTCCACATTCAACCTGCAACCGCGCGCGCTCTCGCCCGCGGCGGCTGAACTTGTGTCTCGTTAGGCGTTTGTCTGCGTTTCCTGTGAAAGAAAAACCATATGAACCGACCGTCCGTCAAGCGTCATCGAGATTTATCCCGCTTCGATTCGCTCTTTAGCAGCGCCTTACTATTCGCCGAGCAGATTGTTGCGTGGGCGCCATTCCACTCAACGCCCCCTGACATCACTCAATCATGCGCATCTTTATTTTCGAAGGGCGGGGTCACTGAGCTTGTGTTCGTTAGGCGACTCTCCGTGTGACCTCACTTGAATCCTCACTCAAACCAAATAGCTAAAGAAACACCATGAGTAAAATCGCCATCATTTATCATTCTATGTACGGTCACACCAAACTTCAGGCCGAGGCCGTGTTTTGCGGCGTGCAAAACGTGCCCTCTATCACCGCCCGGCTCTACACTACGGAAGGAGCTACCGCTCGCCTCGACGAATTGGACGCGACCGATGCGATCATCTTCGGCTGCCCGACCTATATGGGCAGCATGTCCGCAGGCATGAAGTCTTTTGTCGAGGCGGCCGCCAGAAAATGGTTCACCCTCGCTGGAAAAACAAAGTAGCGGGAGCCTTCACCAATTCTTCATCCTTTTCTGGCGACAAGCTCAATACGCTCGTCGGACTCGTGATCAACGCCATGCAACACGGAATGATTTTTGTGGGTCTTGGGATGCTGCCATCAGCCAACAAACCCGACGACATGAATGAGATTGCCGGCCCGGGGCCAGACGCTCACAATCGCGTTGGTTCGTTCGTCGGACCGATGTCCGCTAGTTTCCGGGTCAACCCACCGGACGCACCGGGCAAAGGCGACCTTGAGACGGCGGAGCTGTACGATCGACGAATTGCAGAAATTACAGTTCAATTCGTCCGTGGAAAAAACTCCTAACCATGCGCCCAGCGAACTCCGAAAGCATTCGCGAGCAGGCACGCTGGGTCCCATCAAAAGGAGAAAGGTGAAGTTAGAAGGTAGAAATTGGAGACGAAAGCGCGTTCCCGCCAGCGGTCGCCGAGCCTGGTCGTAGGCGGTCAGACCTGGATGTTCGATCTTGTCGCAAACGAACCAGGTGATGTGCCGACGCGAGAAACCGTTATGTTTCTTGCATCCCGCATTCCTGCAGGCGCGGAGATTCTTGAAATCGGTTGTGGCGAAGGCCTAGTCGCGTGCGAGCTTTTTAGGCGCGGCTATCGTGACCGGATTAGATTCAGACCCGGCGCTCATCGCAAAAGCCCAAAATCGCGGGGTTCCCGCCATCGTCGGATCGTGGCCGGAGTTCGGCGGCAGCGCTTCTTTCGATGCGATCGCCTTCACTCGTTCATTGCACCACATCAGCCTGTTGCGCGAAGCGGTCGGTCGCGCGCGAGAGGTACTAAATCCGACAGGATCGTTACTTATTGAAGACTTCGCGTACGAGGAAGCGGATGAAGCAACGATAGGTTGGCTCGTGAAACTTCTTCATTCAAAACAAGGCATGGCGTTAATCGATCCGGCCGCAGTTAAGCTTGTAACGGAACTTCTCTCGTCAACCGACCCGATGGATACATGGCAGCGTAATCACCAGCAAGACGTGCACTCTATCACGAGCATGAATGAAGCAATTGCTCAGTATTTTGTCGTCCGTGAAGCTCGGTTAGTCCCGTACCTTTATCGGTATCTGGTTCCTGTACTTGCAGAAACCGCAGAGGCGGCGGCGTTTGTAAGCAAAGCGTTTCAACAGGAAATGGTTCTTGGACAGCGCAGTGAAGTCATGCTCCTCGGACGACGAATGGTGGCCTCGCCACGCCCGCGTGAAAGGCGAAACGGTGCCTGACTCCTATGAGGGGAGTCAAGTGCGCATGTCCGCACAAAAAACTGGATGCGGTGAGGGGAATGTCGAAAGCCTTAGATTTTAAGATTCCTTATCTTGTCGTTGTCGCCTTTGACGGCCTCAGCAGCACGTCCCGGCCAACGAGGTAAAGCAGGACGCAAAGCACCAGAAACGGAACCAGCGCGAGCAGATCGGAATATGCACCGTTAAGGAATGGATTGTGCGCGCTTTGCCAATCCTCAATTCGGTGGCCCATTGCAGCAAGTGGGCCTACCAACTCCTTGGCCGCGATCACAATTCCCGTAATTGCGCCACCTGCGATGTAACCGGAAGCAAGCAATACGCCGGGGCTTTTGTCGCCTTCGGCGGTCAGTTCGATCTCGGAAAGATTTCTGTGGCGGAATTTTATGCGGAGGTACCGATCGACCAGCCAGCGGATCATTCCGCCGACAAAGATCGGGCTGGAAGAAGCGAGCGGCAGATAAACGCCTACGGCAAAAGCAAGTGAGGGAAGGCCGCTCATTTCAAGGACAATGGCAATCATGGCGCCGAGCAGAACGAGCGCCCACGGTAGTTTGCGGCTCAAAATTCCTTTGATGATGTAAGACATCAAGGTGGCTTTCGGCGCATCGAACTTCATTACACTCGATCTGTCAGGACGGGTTTTGTGCTTGCCGTTAATTCCAGGATCGACAAGGTAAACTGGAATGCCTTTCTCATTCACCAAGTAGCGTTGAGCGTCACCGCCGGCCGGATCGGCGCGTTGCCAGGCGCGGTACGTATGTTGATCGGACACGCCTTGCAACCCACGCAGTTTCTCTGGTCGTCCAATTTCATTGGGCGGCGCGCGCAGGTAAGGTGGGAAGTTGCTGTCGATCTTGTAGGAGACCTTATCGTCCTCGCCGACTAGGTATTCGCCAGGCTCAAGATTAGCTGCTGGCGTGTTCGGAGTAACCGTGAGCAGGCGAAAGCTTCCGTTCGGTTTACCTTTTTCGTCGAATGGTTGCAATGGGACACCGGCCGGCGATGGCACTCGATTGACGACTTCGGTAAAAGTCGCCGCCGGCACATAAACCGTGTAGGCATTGTTTAAGAACAAGAGGACGGAACCAAGCGTTAGCGCCGAGGCGAGGGCGCCGAACAGGATCGCAATTTGTTGAAACTTCGGTGTCGATCCAACCAGAAAACCGGTTTTCAAATCCTGCGACGTGGTGCCGCCGTTAGAGGCGGCGATGCAGACGATTCCGCCTATCGAAAGCGCGGTCACGAAATAATGCGGCCCGGTCCAGCCAACGATCAGGAATACCAAGCAGGTGAGCAGCAATGTCGCCACCGTCATTCCGGAAATTGGATTCGAGGAAGAGCCGATCTCGCCGGTCAAACGGGACGACACTGTGACAAACAAGAAACCAAATACCACGATCAAAAGCGCGCCCAGCAGATTTCCGCGCAGATTCAATTGCGGAACAGCCATGATAATCGCGATGATCGCGAGGCAACCAATGATCACAACGCGCATCGACAAATCCCTGTCGGTGCGCGGCGCATGTTCGCGAGGGCCATGGTGCCCGAGTAAATCCGCTAGTCCGCCTCTCAAGCCGTGCCAGATGGTAGGGATGGATCGAAACAGGCTGATAATTCCGCCCGCCGCCACTGCGCCTGCGCCAATGTAAAGGATGTATGCGCCACGAATGTCGTCCGGCCCCATTTGACTTATCAGCTTTCCACCCGTTTCGGGCGGAAGAACGGTTGTCAGTCCATCACCGAAAAACTTGATTGCCGGGATCAGAACGAGATACGAGAGCACGCCGCCTGCGCACATGATCGATCCGATCCGCGGCCCGATGATGTAACCAACACCAAGAAGCGCCGGCTCGATCGTGGCCGAGATTGAGCCGCCCTTGAATGGCGCGCCAAAAATTTTTTGCGGCGTGTCTTTCCACATTTTGAAAGCACCCATGGCGGCTTGGTACAAAAAACCGATGCCGAATCCGCTAAAGATCACTTTGCCTCCGCTTGCCGCCTCTTGGTTCACGATCTCGGCGCTCGCGGTCGTATGTGTTTTGTCTGCGACTGCAAGCGATTCTTTCGAAGCCGCTGCTTTGAGGACCTCAGCGCAGGCTGTGCCTTCCGGATACTTCAGAATTCCGTGCTCTGCGACGATCAGCGCACGACGCAGTGGAATCATCATTAAGATCCCGAGCAATCCGCCAAGAATAGCCACGAGCATTACACGCGCGATTTCGAGATCGAACCCGAGAATCATGATTGCAGGCATGGTGACGCCGAGACCGAAGGCGATCGACTCGCCGGCGGACCCGGCGGTTTGGACGATGTTGTTTTGCAGAACGTTTGCGTCGCGGAAACCGAACTTCGAGAAAATGCGAAAGATAGTGATGGAAATCACGGCCACCGGGATCGAAGCGCTCACAGTCAACCCAACCTTGAGCACGAGATAGAGCGACGAGGCGCCGAAAATCATTCCCAGAAATGTGCCGGTGATTAAGTGCGGCAGTGTCAATTCAGACACTTGCACCGACGGCGGAATGAAGGGCTTGAAGTTAGCGGCGAGTGGATTCGTCGGACGAGCGCCCACCATGTCCGGATACTCCTGTGGCGGGTTCGCAGTATCGATCGTCGCCATCTAACCACAGACCATTCAGACAAGCGGCGAGAAGTGCAAGCTCGGAATGTTCATCGGCGGATTGCAATTCACTTGTCGATTTGAGCAGCCTGCAAGAAGGTTTGGCTTATGATGAGAAAGTGGAATTGGGCGCTGTGAATTGGGTGCGACGTGTGACCCAGACCCGCCACAGGCGGGTAGCTACAAGTTCTTACGATCAGCAGTTGTAGCCACGGCCCTGTGGGCCGTGAGATGGGGTTCACGTATCTATTTCTTTCCGACACAAACGCGGACGTCATCCGGCGCTACGATCTTCTGCACGTTAGCGGGGTTCGCGAGACAGCGACGTCTCTCAGCCGGCTGAATTCCTGATCTACCCGAATGGAACCGTTCGCTGGATGAACTTGACGCAAAGCGCCGCGGTTCGTCGCGCCCTGAACAGTCTTTGAAAGCGTTCGATGAACTCCGCGCCAACATCATAGTCGCAACGTGCGCACTGCGCATCGCGTTCACGTGAACAATTGACGGCGCACTGGGCAGCCAATAACTTGGCCGCTCGTGCATCCGGAGCTGGAACAACTGCTCGTTCTTCAAGATCGACAACAAAAAATCAGGCAGATCGAGAATGAAATAAAAACCCTGCCGCTGCAGCGCAAAAATCTCGAAGGACAATTGGCCGCTAGCGCCGCCGCCGTGGAAGCATTGAAACAAGAGACCCGGCATGTGGAAGTCGATCGTAAAAAGCTGGAACTCGACGTTGGTACGCGCCAGGAGAGCATCGCCCGGTTAAAAACACAGCAATATCAGACACGCAAGAATGATGAATTCCAGGCGCTCGGTCATGAAATCGAACGTTACGAAAACGAGATCCGCAAAATTGAGGACGATGAGCTTGAGCTGATGGATCAAGTCGAAAAGCTCAAGCTCCAGCTCGCTGCCGAGGAAAAAAAAGCCGCGACGGCGAAAGATTCGATCTCACGTCAACTTGTTGACCTTGACGAGAAATCCCAAACCCTCGAGTCGCGCTTGCAAGGATTGTCGAAAGAACGAGCCGAGCTGGCGACTCAGATCGACGAAGATTTGCTTACTCGGTTCGACCGTCTTTTCAAAAGCAAGGGGGATGCGGCGGTTGTTGCGCTTGAGCACGAGGTTTGCACCGGTTGCCACATGAAAGTGACCACGGCTACCGCCATGCGCGTCAAAGCGGGAAAGGAAATCGTCAGTTGCGAACAGTGTGGCCGGATTCTCTACGACGCGGCATAAACTGGATGGCTCCAAAAGTTAAAAAGTTACATTGGTACAAGAGTTAAACGCGCCGCACCTCCGCCTTTGTAACTTTTGTAACCTTATAACTCGTTTAACGAGTCTTATCACACGTTGAAGCGAAACAAGATCACGTCGCCGTCACGCACTTCGTAATCCTTGCCTTCGATTCGCAGCTTTCCTGCATCTCGCGCTTTTGCGAATGAACCGAGCGCGATCAGATTATTAAAGTGAATCGTCTCGGCGGCAATAAATCCACGCTCGAAATCGGAATGAATCACGCCTCCCGCGGCGGACGCTTTCTCGCCGGCGTGAATCGTCCAGGCACGCGTTTCTTTCTCGCCGGTCGTAAAGAAAGTGCGCAGGCCCAACAAATGATAAACCGCGCGAATGAGCGCGTGCACGCCGCTGTCTTCAACCCCGAGGCCGCGCAAATATTCCATTGCTTCTTCTTCGCTAAGATCGACAAGCTCGCTCTCGATCTGCGCGCTGATGATCACCGCTTCGGTGGCAAAATGATGCCGCGCATAATCTCGCACAAGATTGACATGTCGCACGGCCGGATCGCTGATCCCGGCGGCATCGTTGGCCCCGGAGGCTTTCGCGGCGGTTACAGCAGCGAAATCCGATTCCGCAACGTTGCAGGCGAAAATTGTCGGCTTGGAGGTCAGCAAAAAGAAATTGCGCGCGATCGCCTTTTCTTCCGGCGTCAGCTCAGTTGTGATCGCGGGCTTTCCGGCGTCGAGATGCAGCAGTAAATTTTCGATAACGGCGCTTTCGATCTTCGCCGCTTTCTCGCCCGCCCGCACTTCCTTTTGCAATCGATCGCGCCGTCTTTGCAGGGAAGCGAGGTCAGCCAGCACCAGCTCAGTGTTCACCACCTCGATATCCCGGATGGGATCAATAGTGGCGCTCACATGATGGATGTCCGCATTTTCAAAACAACGCACTACCTGCACAATGGCGTCCACCTCGCGGATGTGACTGAGAAATTGGTTGCCCAAGCCCTCACCCGCGCTCGCGCCTTTTACCAACCCGGCGATATCAACAAACTCGATCGCAGTCGGAACCATCTTTTGGGAATGCGAAATTTCTGCGATCTTTGCCAGTCGCTGATCGGGCACAGTGACCACACCGAGGTTCGGGTCTATCGTGCAAAAAGGATAATTTTCCGCTGGCGCTTTATGCGTGCGCGTAACCGCGTTAAAAAGCGTGGACTTACCAACGTTTGGCAGACCGACGATTCCAGCGCTGAGCATGCTTTTCCTGTAGCGGCGGTCTGCGACTGTCGCAAAAAATTATCCTTGATCCTACACTTTCTCTTGCTCCCGCTCCGATTGCATATCTACATGTAAGTGAGAGAGGAAGAGTACGAGCAGGAATATGAATAGACTCGGGCCGGCGGGATTTGAACCCGCGACCTGTCGCCGCGGCGACCGCACTACAAGCTGAATCTATCGAGTTGGTCCCGGCCTTTTCCGGTTTTGTAAAATCGCTCCTTTGCTAAGGCCTGCTCACGAGTCAAAAACGTCTCGGTATGCAGTAATCTCCATGGAATGCCGTGTCGCGTCGCTTTCGAATGGCCCAGGTTGTGGCGTCGGATTCTTTCGTCGAGGTCCTCGCGCGATCCAACATAACGACGTCCGGTTTTACCACTCTTCAAAATGTACACATAAAACATGGCGGCATTTGTGAGTGTGAAAATGTCGGGCCGGCGGGATTTGAACCCGCGACCTCTTGAACCCCATTCAAGCGCACTACCAAGCTGTGCTACGGCCCGTTTCGGAGGATTATTGACTAACGTCCGATAAATCGCCAGAGATCAAATGGCAACACGCCGAGGGTGCGACCTGTCGCCGCGACGACCGCACTACCAAGCTCGCCACCGCGAGTCCGTCCAGTGGCGGACTGTGCTACGGCCCGATTCCGGGGGTATTACTCCTGCGAGTACGAATTTTCAGCGCCGCGACTCGCCCGAAGGGCCGGGTTCGTTATTCTGCGCAAGCGGCGCACGTTATTGATTGAGCAGGACGGTGCAATCTCGCACAATGACCTGTTCACTCCCCATGAAAATAAAATTGGAAATGCTCTTGGTTGTGGCCGCAGGACTTGTGGCTCTTTGCGCGGCTTCGCTTACAGTCGCAAACGAGCGTCAGACGTGTGGTCCAATTAAAGTGAACATGGCTGCGTTGGAGCACGCGAAAATGTTGATTAACGAGGGACACGTGATTGTGGACGGCAAAGGCGCATGGCGCGAACAGCAACCTTCTCCAGAGCAGGAGAACGAGTTCATAGAGCAACGTGGGTTCGAGGAATATGCGAAATGGCATCTGGGAGTCGACGAAAGACATGCAGAAGACACGAAAGCCAGATACAAATTCCCCTACGGCGATTTTAAGAATGCGCATCGTTCCGCTCTTCTCGCTGCGAAAGGCCGGGCTCGGCAACATAGCTATTCTGACATTGAGAACGCAGCGGTTCAGTTACTCGAAATGATTCATTCGGAGAAAAAATAAGCCACCTCGCCGCCGTAGCTGTAGCAGTGGTCCGCGACCGCTGTTTTTAAAAACTAAGAGATGGCCACCGATTAACACAGATTTTCACCGATTCAGAATCCGTATCTGTGTTTCATCGGTGTTGATCTGTGGCTCAAGAATCCCAGCTGGTGAGAAACGCGTCAATCAGCTCGGGCAGTTCGTCGCTGTAGCCGCCTTCCAGGATCGCCGCGGTGGGAATGTCGATCTTGCGTAACCATTCGCCAAAGGTGGCGAAATCTTCGCGCTCAAGTGTCATTTGCACGAGCGGATCGCGTGCGTAGGCGTCGAACCCAGCCGACACGAGGATGAGTTCGGGCTTGAATGCGATCAATTTCTCAAGGGCACGGTTGGCAACATCGACGTGTTCTTTACGCGGCGTGTAAGGAGCCACCGGATAGTTATCGATGTTCGCGAAGGATTTTGCGCCAGTTCCCGGATAGGCGGGAAATTGATGGATTGAGGCAAATCGAATCTGCGGATTATTTGCGACAATTGCCTCCGTGCCATTGCCATGATGTGCGTCGAAGTCCCAAATGGCGACGCGTTCAATCCCTGTAGTCAACATATCCAGTGCCGCGACTGCGATATTGTTGAAATAACAAAAGCCCATTGCGCGATCACGCATTGCATGATGGCCCGGCGGGCGCATCAGACTGAACACGGGTCTTCCACCAACCGCCGCACGCGCCGCCTCGATAGCGGCGGCCGCTGATCTCCTCGCGTATCGGTCGATGTTCGGATGCGCGGGTGTGTCGAGGTCGAAATCTTCTCTTGTTGTTGCGATGCGCTTTAAATGCTCGCGCGAATGCGCCCGTAATAATTCTGCATTCGTCGCCGCGCGCGGCTCGCGCCACTCCCAGTCGCAATGTCGATTTTTCAAGAACGAAACCGTTCGCACAGTCCGCTCCGGTCTTTCGGGGTGTCCCGGCGCCGAATACTCCGCGCAATGCGGATCGTTAAAAATGATCACTCCAACTGAAACCTGCCGACTCGGTTGCCGCTTTCAACTGGCAGATGCAACAAGTCGATTCGCGAAAATGGGATTGGTCTCCTGTCGTTTCCTCAAAGCACGCAACATAAGATGTTCTGTACACTACAGTGCGGATTGCTTCGAATGTTCTAGCCACGTCGCTCTGCGACGTCTGCGAAACACACTGGTTCCTGGTGCGCTTCGCGAATGGCTAGAAGATGCGCCCGTGTGGCAGATGCGCTTTGCCCTTGAAGACATGAGGCTTCTTCGGCAAACCTTCGCATATGCCACCGTTCGGCACCGGCACCACCGACCCTAGAAATTGCGGTTGCCTTCGGACGTTCAGTTCCTGCTCGAGATCGTAGCCGAAGCCAATCAATTGCGGCTCGTGTAGAAACGTGCTGTACATCAGCATCCCGGCCGGCTTGCCATCATCGCGGATGCCTACGGGAAGCGATAGGTTTGGATAGCCAGCCACCGCAGGCCCTGTCGAGTTCGTCAGATGCGGCGCGACAATCGCATCGACACCCGCTGCGATTACATTATCAATCCCAGCGCGCGCGGTGTTAGTCGCATGCGTTCGCGCCGCAACGTAAACCGGATCGGTGAGATTGCCGCTGGTCGATTCCGACAATTCAAAAACCTCCTGGCCGTACAACGGCATCTCTGCGGGACAATGCGCGATGTCGAAAGCAATTAGGTCGGCTAACGTTCGCATATTTGTGTGAGTGAGCGTGGCGAGGTACTCCGCGATTTGCACTTTGAATTCAAACAGCAGCGCCGTGAACTCGTCGTCCGTGTATTGGAACACGTCCCCAGTATCAACGTCAACAATAGTTGCACCGAGGTTTTCCATCACGGCTAACGCGTTCTCCGCAAATGCCACAGTCTTTTCGTCGCCCGGAATGCCGCAGCCGAAGTAGCTGTAAGTGAAATAACGGACGTCGCGCCCGATACGCGCGCCCTTGAGCGCACCGCGCTTGAGAAACTTGGTATAATCGCGCGGCACGGTGTGTCCAATGACTTCACCGAACGGCGATTGCAGCACTCCCAGCAGAATCGCAAGGTCGGTTACGCTACGCGCCATTGGGCCGGCTGTGTCTTGTTGATGACTGATTGGAATAATCCCGTCCTGCGAGACAAGTCCGAGAGTTGGCTTTAAACCAACGATGTTTTCAACAGCAGACGGTCCGGTGATCGACCCGTCTGTCTCTGTCCCGACTGCCACTGAGCACAAGTTCGCGGCAGCTCCCGCGCCGGAACCGGAGCTCGATCCCCACGACGTGTAGCTCAATACATACGGGTTGATCGTATTCCCGCCTCGCGCGCTCCAGCCAACGGCGAGCGGAAAGATAGGAATATTACTGCGGAAGTTTGCCCATTCGCCCAAATTCGATTTCCCAAGAATCACAGCGCCAGCTCTCCGTAACCGGCTGATGATCACCGCATCCGCTGGGACATGGTTGCCGTAGATGGCGAGCGACCCTGCAGTTGTCTGCATGTTATCGTTGGTGGCGACGTTGTCCTTGACCAAAAGCGGAATGCCGCGCAGCGGGCCGCGAACCAAACCGGCGCGCCGTTCGTTGTCCAGACCGGCGGCGATCGAGATGGCGTTTGGATTTACCTCGATCACCGCATACAGGAGCGGGTTTAGATCAGCTATGCGCTGGATATATCCATGCACCAAATCCCTGCTCGTGAGTTGTCCCGAGGCCATCATCGCTTGCAACTCAGGGATTGTGGCCTCAACAAAAAGACCACCGGCAACTTTTGCCGCCAATGCGTCAGTCCGAAAGAGCGAGCTAATACCTCCGGCCAGCAACGCCGCACTGCCCGCTGCCGTGGTGGCAAGAAAGCTTCGCCGGGTGACCTCGCCATCATTGGCTGCGTTTTCATGAGAAGAGCGATCGTCATAACGCGAACGCGCTCTTTCGTCTCGCAGCAGAATGTCTCCGCAGCAGCAGCTGCGACCATCGCGGCAGTTTTTACTAGAGATAACCGGCGCACTCGTGTGCGGCAAGAGCGTTGCTGAAATCGATCGCGAACGCGGCGCATGTCGAGCACCAACTCATCGCGGACCGACAAACTGCACCGGAATGGAACCAGGAAATGCCGTTGTTGCGCGTGTCGTCGTGCACAAGCAGGCAAGGAGGAAAGGGGACGTTCGGCGGAAAAAGGAGTTTCGCATGGACAACAAGGTTTGCTTTTTTAAAACAAGGCGATGTAAAAAAGAGAGCGGTGTTAAACGGCCAGAAGATTGTTGTGGTGATGCCGGCGTATAATGCCGAGAAAACCTTGCGCCGGACGTACCAAGAAGTGATGGCGCAGGATATTGTCGATCTTGTCATTGTGGTCGACGACGCGAGTCATGACGAGACAGTGGCGATCGCGCGGACCCTTCCGCACGTGCAAGTGGAAGTGCATCCCGAAAATCGCGGTTACGGCGGAAATCAGAAAACCTGCTATCATCTCGCGCTGGCCGCGGGGGCGGATATCGTGGTGATGATTCACCCGGATTATCAATACACGCCGTCATTGCTTCCGGCGATGGCATCGCTAGTGGCCAGCGGTTTGTATCCATGCGTGTTGGGATCGCGTATTCTCGGCGGCGGCGCATTGCGAGGGGGGATGCCTCTGTGGAAATACGTGGCGAACCGATTCCTTACTTTGGTGGAGAATTTTTTGCTGGGCGCAAAGTTGTCGGAATATCACACTGGATACCGCGCGTTTGCGCGCAGTTTGCTGGAGCGATTGCCGATCGAGCGAAACTCGGACGATTTCGTGTTCGACAATCAAATCCTGGCACAAGTGCTTTGGCTCGGATGCCCAATCGGAGAAGTGACTTGTCCGGCCAGATATTTACCCGAAGCCTCATCGATTAACTTTCGCCGAAGCCTGCGCTATGGTTTGGGCTGCCTAGCTACCGCGCTCGAGTATCGTTGGGCGAAAAATTTCGGCCACAGCCGCTTGTTTCCCGAATTGCTCGCCCAGTAACATTATCAATTTTAAAATTCGACCTGCCGCCTGAACAAGTAACTGCTCCTCTCCTTAATTTTGTGCGACCGTCTGGAGTGATAGGCGGATGACGGCAATCAGCGTTAGCGGAATGCGCGATGCAGAGTTCGAAGCCGGGACTTCTTGTGTGAAGCTATTCTCTCCGTTTCGCATTTATCGCTAATCTGATCCCAATTTTGCCAACGTCGCAATGTGAAGGTCCTTGAGGATACCCTTCTCCACGTCGAGCATCGGCTGGTTGTAGGTTACGCAAACGAGGCACAACATGCCGCCCTGTACCACGAGGGGCTCCCCGGTTTCCCGAGGAGCCCTTCGTTGCTGGGGTCTACTTAGCTTAGAACATCAGCTTACATTCAGTTACCGAAACTGAACGGACAAGGGGAACTCTCGACGAAGTTGATGTTATTATTCGCGTCGTCCAGGGCCGTTTTCAGCACCTGTTCGTACGAGCGCAGCGTTGAGGCAGTGGTCGTTAAGTTGCCCGGCGGAAGGAGTATATTATTGGCAGCAGTCATCAAATCATTGATGCTAATGAAGCCGAGCGCGGTCAAACCAGCAGTAGCTGGGAAGCTCGGATTGACTGACTGCAGCAAATTCGGAGCATAGACGAGCGCGCTTCCGCTCACACCGGTGTTGTTATTGTATTTATTGTTAGGGTGACGCACGTTAAGTTCCATCGTGGCCAACTGCGCCGATAACATGTAAGCCATGTTAGTGGCGCTGGCATTTAGCAGCCAGGTATTGAGCGCTGTTTTATCTGCCGTAAGTGAGCCGGTAAAATCCTGCGCCGCGCCGGTTGCGTTGACCAAATTCAGGTTTGTCAGGAACGCGAAATCAGCCAAAGTTTCCAAACTCTGGCCGTTCTTGTTGCTCCAGAAACCGAGCGTTAACCCGTTGCCCCCTCCGAGGCAGACGTTACCGAACTCCAACGTCGGAGTATCTCCGGCGTTTAAAGTAATGTCCGTTTCGGTTTGTGTGGTATGCACCCAATTTAGCTCAACAGGGGTAGATTCAAAGACATGAAATCCACCCAGATCAACCACCATACAAATTGGGGTGAAACGCGTATTAATTAAGTTATCGTCCGCCACGACCAAAAATTCCCATCCATTGATAGAAACTTCCCCTGGGTCTTTAACGCCGTTTCCATTCGCGTCGTAAAACTTGTCGATGCAAAGCGTGGCCGTAGATGGCGGAGTTGGCCCGCTCTTTACTTTGAAGTTATCGGTCTTGGTGCTGTTGTTGGTGAAGCTCGACTCGTTGCTCACCCAGACTTTGTATTCTCCGCCGGGGTTGTCTGTGTTGTCGTAACCTGCGGTGGCATAGCCGCTGGAAGCCGAGTTAACAATGGCGCTAAGCTGATAGCAGCCTTGTACCACGCCGCCCGAGACGACAAACGGTGTCGCAATGCCAGAGCTTCCAAGTACAAGGGAACCGTCAGGGTCTGTCACTTGGACATAATAACTCCCGTCAGGCAGGCTAGCCGCACCCGGGTGCGGCGGCCCGCCGTTGAGATAGACGTCGTCTTTACTCGCGTAGATATTCAGATCGACGCCGCTGCAAGTGGAGTCGGTCGTAAATATCGCGCCGGGAAGCGGTGGATCAGCGTGCACACTGGTGGGCGCGGCAAATAAAAATCCGAGCACTGCAACTGCCGCAAGTGTTGCTGTGCCGGGGAATCCGACGCGGGAGAGACGCGTCGGTAAATTTAATGTTATGGTTTTCATGGGTGATTCGCTCTTTGGCGATGCTTTCTATGTTGAAGTTGTTCTCCTCCACGCCACGTGGGACGGGGAAGAAGCGACCATGATAGAACGGCAGCGCGTTTCGCGAATCAGGGCAGACCACTGATAATGTTGCTATTTCCCCCTTAGGAATTCACTGAGAAATTCCCTAGATGGTTATTGAAATTATGGCACCGGTAATACGCTCGTTCGGCAGAACGCGCATGCAAGCGCTCCGCTGCGTCGAACAAAATCATCTCTTGCGACCGCAACAATCGACTGTCTGGGGTGCAGGAGTAAATGGCAGCAGGTTTTTGGTAGCCCAAGCTTCGGCGAACCGGTTGAGTTCGGTCGCGTTTTGGAGGCCGAGCTTCGATTTGATGTTTTCACGATGCGTCTCGATTGTTTTGATGCTGAGGTGAAATTGCTCGGCGATCTCGCGCGTCGAGTAGGATGCGCCGATAAGTTGAAACACCTGCAGCTCGCGATCGGAGAGCCGCTCGATCCCGGCGCGCGATGCATCAGGCTTTCGCTCCAGTGAACGGCGAACGAACCTCGCTCCGACTCGCTCGCTGAAATAGATGTCGCCGGTGAGGACCTTTTGTATGGCGCGCAAGAGTTCCTCGGTGGCGTTCTCTTTCATGACATAACCCGATGCGCCGGCACGAAGCGCGCGCTCGGCGAAAATCAGCTCGTCGTATTGTGAAAGGATGAGCACCTTCACGTCAGGATGCTCGACTCGCAATGTCTTGATCAAGTCGAGTGCATCGCCACTTTTGAGGCGCAGATCGAGAATCATGAGATCTGGCACCGATCGTTCCACAAGCCGCTTGGCGTCGGCGGTGTTTTCGGCCATGCCAGTGCAGTCGAGGTCCGGCTGGCCACAAATCAGTTGGCTGAGACCATCACGCAGCACCGGATGATCATCGACCACGACGATCTGAGACTTTCTTGGGCTCTGTGCTTTTAATGCCATTCGTTCAGTTCACACCGGAGTCGGACGGTAACAGGACACGGCAGGTGATGGTTGTCCCACCTGCGCACGTTGATTGCACTTCACACGAGCCGCCGATGCACTGCGCCCGGTATCGCATGATTCGCAGGCCCATTCCCTCCGGGGCGGCGGTCGCATCAAACCCGTGACCGTTATCGCGCACGCTTAAGACGATCTCCTTGTTGTCGGAAGCGAGGTCAATCCGCACCTCTTTAGCGTCGCCATGCTCCACCGCATTGTGTACGGCTTCCTGCGCGATTCGATAAAGCTGCACCGCCACTGGCGTGCTGACCGGAAGTGAGCGTGAGTCGGTTCTCACGCGGCCATTGACGTGGCAATTGTGTCGCACATCTGCGGCGAGTCTTTGTAGGGCCGTCTTCAAATCGCCTACTCCATCGGCACCATCGAGATTGCGCGCGGTAAGCCTGGTTTGTTTGGTTGCTTCATTGGCGAGACGGACAATTTCCGATATTTCCTTAGCTTCGCCCGGCCAGACCAGCCGCAGTTTTTCCTCGAGTAGTTTGGCCCGGAAAGCAATGCCTACGAGGTGCTGGCCCAGATTGTCGTGGAGATCGTAAGCGATGCGCCGTTGTTCACGCGCACAGATGTCGATGACTTCGCGCTCGACTCGCGCGCGCTCGGCAATCTCCTGCTCAAGGCGCGCGGTCTTCTGCTGCACAACGAGCTCGAGTTCGTCGCGCTGTTTGCGGACGGCGGAGAATAGGAACGCCAGTAACGAGCAGACCAGAAGTCGCGACGTAGCATTCCAACAATGAATCAGCGGATGCGAAAGCTGCGCGCCTTCAGGTATTCCAGCTGTAAACCAGGTTGCAGCGCTGGCAAAAGCAGCGATCAAACCCAGTGTGCGGCTGCCGAACCACGCCGCTGTCGCAACTGGTAAAATATAAAAGAGCGCCACCGATATCTCCGGACTAGTCAAGTAATCGGCGATTCCGACTAACGGAATGCACAATACGCTGAGCAGCGCGAGCCAAGGCGTGCCGCGTCTGCCGGTAATTTTCCCGGCGGCCGATTTCCGGTCGAGCGCAGGCGGAGCTGGGGGCGGCCGCGGTCCATTCGCCACCGGCGCTAGATGCGCTGCCGGCAAGATGGTGTTTGATTCCAAAGCCAACACCAACTCCGGCTCGGTTGTTCTTTGCTCGCCCTGAGGCTGCATTGGGGGAACATCCTGTCACAACGGCGCTGTGATTGGCTAGGATTTTCCACAATATCTATATGGTCTTGCACTTTTTGCAAAAGGCGACCCGAGCGAGGTGATTGCGCATTGACAAAAAGGCTGGAGATCTGGTGCCTTAAATAACCTTGCCTGGATTCTACGGATCCTTCTCGAGGCTTGGATTCGAAATGGGGAGAAAGCATTGATCTTGGTTCAACGGGCGGATCAATGTCACGTAACGCCCTGGTCATGGCGGATCTTACAGTCGCTCCTAGATAAGGCGGCCAACACTCCCTTCATTGCAGATAAAACCTTAATGCGTCCTTGCACCGGCGGCGCGAAGCTCCTGTTGCCGCCAGGCGAGCTTTTTACGTACATTTCAAATTCTGGCGCATTCTATTCCTCCTGCGAACCGATCTTTCTTCACTCGCTGGCGACGGTGTTTTTGACTAGCCACTATTCGTCCACGGATTTATACTCCTTAGCTCATTGTAGTGAATATGAAGACGTGGAATTTGCTCGCCGCATTCTTTCTGATCGCGGGAATCGCTTTCGGCGAGGATTTCAAGACGATTGATGGAAAAGAATATAAGAACGTGAGGCTAAGCCGAGTCGAACCCGACGGCATTGTGTTGATCACCAGTTGGGGAATCTCGAAAATTTATTTCACCGAACTGCCCAAAGAGGTTCAGGAACGTTTTGATTACGATGCCGTGAAGGCTGCCGCATACTCCTCGGAGCAAGCTGCCGGTCAGGAGGCGCTTCAAAGGCAGCAAGCGGAATTAGAACGGAAACTAGCCGAAAGAAACAACAAATATTGGATCGACCAAGAATCAGCCAAAAATAAACAAGATAAGCTTCGAACAGTTGCCGCGCCCGCCGCTGGTAGCGGCCAGCAAGTCAAGCCTGCCACGCCCCTCGCTGATCGTGGCCAGCAAGTCAATGTGATCACTCACGGCGCGCAGGTGGACATCACAAAACATCTCGCGCTCGGTAATGTGACCGTTGTCGATTTTTATGCGGACTGGTGCGGCCCGTGTAGACAAGTCTCGCCAAGCTTGGAGCAGATGGCAAAAACCGATCCGCAGATTGTACTGCGCAAGATCGACATCGTGGATTGGCATACGCCGGTCGTGAAACAATTCAGCATCCACTCGATTCCGCAGATTAATGTTTACAATCGCGGCGGCCATCTCGTCGGCGCCGTTGTCGGCGCCGATATCGAAGGCGTGAAGCGCTACGTTGCGCAAGCGAAAACCGGCGGTTGATGGATTTCGCACGCAGCGCGTGGTGCCTTTTCGTTTTGTTTCCAAGGTGAGGGGTGAAGTGCAACCATCCACAGGATTAGGGCTGCGAAGCTAGAAGGGCATCATAGCGGCCCTAGCGTCGTTCTTGCGGAAATCTTCGTGGAAAGACATTCCGGAGATTTATAGTTCCTGTATTGACAAAGAGACAGGATTTCTGGCATACTCGGCATTGTTGAATAGGTCTAGATCGGGCGTAAGACGCTTGCTCGCGGATAACTTACTCTCCCTTTCAGGCTTCGAATTGCAACGTATTCTCCGTTTCCAGCGTCGTAACTTGCTCGGCAAGCAACGCGACCTTCTTCTCAAGAAGATCGATTACGTCTTTGCCAAGAGTGGCTGTGGACGCGATTCTTGCAATTTCCTTTGCGGTGTCGATCGCGCTCATACCAGCACCGAGTCAAAGCAGACAGAGGTTGAGTTTAGTAATCCAGTTTTGCAAAAGCCGCCTCAAACGTAGCGTCCTCTTTTCGTCCCAGGTACACATCTGGCATTTCGCCGACATCTTCTAAACGCCACGGCTTAAACCCAGCGCCAGTCGCAACAGCCGGTCTGCTTCCGAGCGCACTGCCGCGAACGAAATTGTAAACATTAAAATACAACGCGCTCGACATTTGATGCATGTTCAAATTCTTGCTGTAACCGACACTGCGCTGAAATCGCCTCGATTCCTGCCGAACACTCAGGGATGCCCATTCGAGACGAGAAGCCCTGAGGCGGCCTAAGTCCGGCGAGCCGACTACCGCTTTGCACTCCGCTGTTTCATTCCTCGGATCCTTCATTGCGCCCGAGACGCGAGCGTGCCATCCGGCCGGTAGCTCAGGCTCGCCGAATGCCTTGGTTTCTTGCCCATAAAACGTCTGGCCGATAGTTCCCGGTGGCGGTTTGGACGGGAGCGCCAGCGCGTTTGTGCACATTCTGAGCCAAACAGCTGCCGGTCCATCGATCGCGCCTGCCGTTTTCATATGGGCAATAATTAAACCAACGTTCCATAGAGAAGTCTCGATTTTGAGTCGGCAATCTCCACTATATCCCGCCAAAATTATAATAATTCCGTGCTTAGGAAAATCAAGCGGCCTCGCCCTCTGCGGTGCAACTCGCTTCGCATCGTAATCGTGCTTGCCTGCTTTGCTGCTCTTGGCCCGCCCCCAACCTTTCGGGGGCTTCCTCTTGCACCAGATGGAGGCTTTTTCCAAAGCGGCGTCCGGGATCGTAACACGATCAACGGTTCTGAAATGAATAAACCCATCGACAATGCAGGCGAAGCGATTCTTGCGGTTGAGCTGGTCCTCGTTCGCTACAAACCGAGCTTGAAGTAAAGTCCGCGGTGGCAAAGCAAAAGCGACCCTTGCGCAAGCGGACGGCCAGCTCCAATCACTGGTAATGGAGCCGTGGAAGGACTTTCAGGATGGTGGCAATGCAGGGTTCGAACCTGCGACTTGTCGCTGCGGTGACCGCTTCTATCGCAGAGAAATCGGAAGGGATTCCCGGACTTGTAATTTTTAGCTTCTACTCTCTAATTTGTGCGTTCCGGGAGCGCGATTAGCTCAGTGGTAGAGCACTTGCTTCACACGCAAGAAGTCGCTGGTTCGAACCCAGCATCGCGCACTCCTCGTAAAATGCGACCTTTCCGCAAGCGTTATCAAGAAAGAGCTTGCAATTCTTGACAGATTCATGACAATTCACGCATTAATGTGAAAGTTGAGCGGGCAAAGGAAAAACGAATCACTGAGAAGGTTGGTAATGTGAGCGTGCCGATCTATTCGACGCCGAGCAACGGTTACAAGGGCTTCACCGTCGTCTGGTACGATGACGGAAAGCGATGCCGCAAATTTTTCGCTCAATTACCCGATGCGAGGAAGCACGCGCGGCAGATTGCGACCAAGATTGAAAACCAAGAGCGGCAAGTGCTCACGCTTAAGCCCGAGGATGCGCGCACATACGTTGATGCTGTCAGCACTTTACGGCCGCTAAATCTCGGCCTCGACGCTGCGGTTCGTGAGATCGTAGCAGCGCGCGCCATCGTGGGCGATTATCCACTGCTCCAAGCATTGCAGTTTTGGCAGCGGCATCATGACGATGCGATTCCAGAAAAGCGAGTGACCGATGTTGTGACGGAACTCGTAAATGGACTTCGAAAAGATGGGGCCTCTGAAGCGCACGTTGATGAAATCGACAGGGTGTTGAGCAAATTCGCGACGGCGTTCTCGATGAACATTGGCGACGTGACGACGGCCAATATCAACTCTTATCTGCGCGGACTAGACGCGTCGTCAGCAAGTCGAAACGTTTATCGGCGCAAGATCGTCACTCTTTTCAACTACGCGCGCCGCGTTGGCTACCTACCCGACCGAACCACCGCCGCCACCAAAGCCGCTAAAGCAAAGGAAATTGGCCGCGAAATCTACATCTACAGCGCAGACGAAATGGCGCGACTGCTTCAACACGCCAGCGAAAAAATGAAGCCATTTTTAGTGCTCTGCGGTTTCTGCGGTTTGCGAGCTGCAGAAGCAATGCGGATTGAATGGAATGAGATCGACTTCACGCGTAAGACCGTTCTCGTGTCGGCTGGCAAGAGTAAGACACAATCTCGTAGGTTCGCGCCGCTGCCGGACAACGCGGCCGCATGGCTACGACCGCGCGCAAAGTGTGAGGGCAAGGTGGTCACTATCGTTATGATTGTGAATGCGCTGCGACGTTTGGGCATTCGCGCCGGAGTCACAATGAAGCGCAATGGACTGCGCCACTCGTTTTGTTCTTATCGTCTAGCGAGCACGCAGAATGCGAACCAGACTGCCTTAGAAGCGGGACATAGCGCCGATATTTTGTTCAAACATTACCGCCAACTATGTACCGAAGCGGAAGCGCAGCTGTGGTTTGCAATCGAACCGATCGAATCTCGAAACGTCGTACCGATAGTGGCCGCTTAAACTAGAGCTTCGGACGAAACGTCCAGACGTTGAAATCCAATGCGGTGGACGCCGTTCCAACGCCTAAGTTCGAGACGCCGGCGTGCCCAGTGTTAAAGACCGACGTGCGCAAGCGCCTCGTCAAGGTTTTGAATCCGTAATTTGATTTTCGCTAGCTTGACTGACACCAAAATTTCACGACGGGCTTGTAAGATCGAGTCCGCGCAGCCTTCCCTCGTGCTGCAATTCATCCACCAATGGAACTTACCGTCTGGTTGTTCCTCGTAGGCGCCGATTGCCAAAGACCCGAAAGTTTCATCCTTCTCTTGCAAGAACACATCGTCTCGGGATTGGCGGGTTAATCGCTTGATGTTCCTCTTCAGACCGCCGTGCTGCTGCTCAATCATTTCCAGGCGACGTTTTGCTTGCAATTTAATTGACTCAAATATGAGAAGCGCAGCCGCGGTCTTACCTACGGGATCCTTTTCCCACTCAATCTCGAATAAATTAACTTTCTGCTTTCTCAGTTTTCTTCGGGTATCCTCGCCAATGCGGTCAAATATCTGAGGCTGATGCTGCTTGCCGTAGTCGCTCTTTTCTATGCGGCGGTATTCCTTTTGCATTGGATCATCCGTCACCTCAGCTTTCTCTTCATCTCTCGCGCCGGCTAGATTTCGTTTCGCGCCGGCTAGATTTCGTTCTGAGAAAGCAACCTCTAATGCGTCTTTACCGAAGGGTGATCGATAGATTGACCTTTCGGAAATCTCGAGTGCGTCCGCAAGTTGCCTCCGTGTTGGCTTTCTACCGTATTTCCTTTGAAATTTCGCAACTGCGGTTCGCAGAGCGAACGCCGCAACGGCCAGTTTCGTCGGATTAGCGAGAATCCGCTCCTTCCACCATACAGCTTCAACGTTTTTCCGTTTTCTATTCAGCAGCCTCAACGCGCGGAAAAAAGCTTCAATTTTCGCCCTAGGCGACTTGAGATCACGATCGTCACCGCTTCTTGGTTTCGCCAGAATCAGCTGAATTACTGTCGAGCTGAGTTCATCGCGCCGCGCGTAAGTTTTCGAAGCTCGCGGCTTGCGTCGCCACACGGACCAAAAAACGAGAGAAGCTTTGCAGATCCGTAGTTCTTCATCCGAGAAAGACACTCGCCAATGCTTGCCCGGGGTTCTCTTAATTAGATTCTCCGGCAGGATTCCCGCAGTGAACAGACGCTTTAGGGTGGTAACTGGCTGGTCGAGCAGCCCCGCAAATTGGGGAAGAGTTGTCGTTTGTCTGGCAGGCTCGGCGCGCGCAATTGCTTTAGCAGAATCGACCACGAGTGACAGTGCGCATGGGCCACTAGACATGCAAACTCAAAATAACATAAGTGAACTACTGCGAACCTTTCCAACGGTGTTGGTCACCAAGCCGGTTATCGCCAAGCGATACACAGTATGCGTCCGAACCGTTGAAAATTGGATAAACGAAGGACGAATCCCGGTCGTGCGATTGGGCAGACGGGCGATCCGTTTCGACCCACTAAAATGTGACTTAGCGTTGGAGCGTTTCGAAGTCCGCGCGGTTAGCGGACGGAACCAAGGACGTATCTGATATGGCTCTTGATACGGCCAAACTTTGCAAGGTGCGCGTGTACCCTGGAAAGACAATTGCGCAGTGCCCCGCCTGTGCCGAAGCAGGAATGGATGACTCAGGCGAACACTTAATCATCAACCCCGACGGCAGTTTCGGGTGTGTACTTAACAGCGGCGGGGATGGGAAAGCTCATCGATCCCGCATATTTGAACTCGCAGGCGAACGCCGCACGACACCAACTCCGCATCGCAACGGCCATATCGAGCGGGCGTTCTCGACACTGGACACCGCCAGTTCTGAAATGGCCACAAGACTTGGAATGCTTGAAACACGAAGAGACATTTACTTCGGCGAAGACACTACAGAGCGATTTGCGGTGCTGCGTTTCGAAGGCGACGACCGAAAAGAGTATCGTCCATTTCATCTGTCCGATCGAGGATGGTCTATCGGCGACCCGCCCGGTCCGCTGCCGCTGTTCAATCTGCCGGCGCTACTCGCACGGCCTAATGAGTGGGTTTTTGTCACAGAAGAGGAAAAGGCGGCGTGCGAGTTGAACACTATCGGTGTGCTGGTCACAACATCTGCACACGGTGCAAAGAGCGCGGACAAGACCGATTGGGCGCCGCTCGCGGGCCGACAGGGTGTGATACTGCCGGACAATGACGCAGAGGGGCGAGCTTACGCGCAGACGGTAGCCCAGATTCTCTCTCGCCTGTCGCCGCCGGCCGTGGTTAGGATCGTTGAACTTTCCGGCCTTCCGCCAAAAGGCGATTGTGTGGATTGGCTGGAACGCCGCGATGCGCGAACACCAGAGGAGATCACCGCAGAGTTGTTAGGATTGGTGAAGAACGCGGAAGTGATTCGCGCAGTACCAAGCGGCAAGAGTGAATCGGCCAATCTCGGAGAGACAACACAACTGCAACCATTCCCGCTGCATTGTCTGGCACCAGTTTGTGAGACAATGGCGCGCGCAATCTGCGAAACCGTGCGCGTGCCAGAATCGCTTCCCGGTTGCTGCATTCTCGGGATCCAAAGCGCGGCAATTGGCAGGGGCTTGCAAGTTAAATCTGGCGCAAATCGTGTTACACGCGGAAATCTCTACATCCTCACCAGCGCGGAAAGCGGCAGCGGAAAAAGCGAAACGTCCCGGCATTCGGCAAAGCCCTTTCTGCAATTTGAAGCGGAGCGTTTGAAGGCGTGGAAAGTCGAAACCTTGCCCGGTCTGCTTGCGGAACGGGACATTCTTGAAAGCGAAATCGCTGAGCTAAAAAAACAGGCGGGTAAAGCAGACGACGCAGTTGAACGCGGTGAAATCCATTCGCAACTCAAGAGGAAAAGAGCGGCGCTTGAAGAAATCGAAATCAAGCTGCGCGCACCGGTCTTGTCTTGCGAAGACATAACAAGCCAAAAACTTGCGGAATTGCTCGCACATAATGCCGAACAGCTCGCGAGCCTAAGCGCGGATGCAGGCGAGATTGTCAACGTTCTCCTTGGCCGTTACAACAAATTAGACCGCACTGACGAGAGCGTTTATGTGAAAGCCTTCACGGGCGATTACTGCAAGGTAGATCGAAAGAGCAGCGAACCCGTGTTGCTGCAATCGCCGTGCCTTTCGGCGTTGTGGCTCACACAGCCTGATAAACTCGACTCGTTGCTTGCAGAGCGGAGCTTGAGCGATGGCGGACTCATTCCACGCATCCTAACTTGCCATACGCGCTGTGAGGCACGGGAGATCGTACAAAACGCACCGGAGATTCCGGCCGGTGTCGAAAATGAGTATGCGAATTTAATTCGCAGCTTGATTGAAACCTACCGGCTTGCTGATGAGCCTTTCACGATCGAGCCGACACCGGAGGCGTTGGAAGCGATGAACGCGCATTACAACGCAATTGTGAAACGCCGCCGCAGTGATTTGCGAGACGTGACGATCTACGCGGCGCGCTGGAATGAGCAGGCGTGGCGCATTGCCGTTTGCCTTCACGCGGGTTTGCACGGCGCGCACGCACATGAGCACA